>JABAOG010014497.1_pt1 | contig 20201 bp, 16 predicted proteins | sample 7062131 | NCBI WGS metagenome assembly JABAOG01 (sample SAMN14538629, study PRJNA623070) | marine sediment metagenome | biome: marine biome [ENVO:00000428]; feature: marine pelagic biome [ENVO:01000023]; material: deep marine sediment [ENVO:00002113] | place: India: Arabian Sea | collected...
GGCGGTCTCGGTGGGCGCGGCTTCCATGGCGGTCTCGGTGGGCGCGGCTTCCATGGCGGTCTCGGTGGGCGCGGTCTCCATCGTGCTCGGCTCGCGCGCCGCGGCCGCCATCGTCGCCCGCATGGCGCTCATCGTGCTCGGCTCGCGCTGCGCGGTGCGCGTGGGCTCCCGCATCGTGGTCGCCGCGGGAACCGGCGCCGACTCCGACTCCGACTCCGACTCCGACTCCGACTCCGACTCCGACTCCGACTCCGACTCCGCTTCCGACTCCGCTTCCGCTTCCGACTCCGACTCACCCCACGCCGAATCGAAATCCTCCCGCGACGGCGAGCCCGACGTCTCCGCCTCCGCGACCGACTCGTTCCCCGCGCCCTGCTGGCCCAGGTAGTACGCGCCGCCACCGACGGCGGCGAGGAGCAGCAGCACGAGGAGCATCTTGCCGATGCCCGACCCGCGCTCTTGCTCCGGCCGCGGGGACGCCGGCGCCGCGATCGGAGCTCCCATGGCCACCTTCTCGGTCGGCTCGTCGGTTCGCGGCGGCGGGGGCGCGCTGAGCACGGCCGAGAAGTCGACCACGCTGATCCGACCCTCGGGCACCCACCCGTCACCGCCGATCATCGGCTTGGGTGCCTCCTTCAGCGCCTCCTGCCGGGTGGGCGGTCGCGGCGGGGGCGGCGGCGCCGAGCGCGGCCGCTCGGCCGGCTTCTTCTTGGGAGCGGCCTTCTTCGCCGCGGCCTTCCGCCGGGTCGGCAGCGGCGCGTGCGGGGCGTCGGAGCGTTCGCCGACGTCCGGAAGCGCCGGCGGTGCGTTCGCCTCCTTCGGGTCGAGCTTCTCGAGCACCTCCAGGTCGTCGAGGTCCACCGCTTCCGTCTTGATGGGCTGGTCGCTCCAACCCCCGGCGGCGCGCTCGTCGTCGACGTCCTCGAGCTCGTCGAGGTCGACGTGCTGCGTCTTCTCCTCGCCTTCGCTCCACGACGGCTCGTCGACCGGCTCGAGCTCGTCGAGATCGACCGCCGCCGTGGGCTCCGAGCTCGCGTCGTAGCCAGAGCCTTTGACGGGCTCGTCGCCGGGCTCGTCGAGCTCGACGTAGGATTCCAGCTTGCCCTGGGCGCCGTCGGTGTCCCCCATATCGAACGGAAGTGTGGCGCATCCGGCCGTTTCGCTCCAGGTTTCGTGTGTGGACGATTTCGATTGGTCCCCCGATCGGGGTGCACACGACATACACGACGCCTACGAGACCTGGAGCCCCGAGACCCCCCTCCGTGCGAGCGCGCCGGTCGTTCTCTCGTGTGAGCACGCGACCCAGCTCATGCCCGAGGGCTTCGACTGGCACCCGGGCGACCACCACCTCCGCGGCACTCACTGGGCCTACGACCTCGGCGTTCGCCACCTCACCCTCGAGTTGGCGCTCCACGTCGGTGCGCCGGCCGTTCTCTCGCGCTACTCGCGGTTGATCGTGGATCCGAATCGGTCCCTCGATTCGGATACCCTCTTCCGCACTCACGCCGAGGGTCGGCCGGTTCGGATGAACACCGAGCTGTCCGATGAGCAGAAGCAGGAGCGCCTCGATCGCTTCTACCACCCCTACCACCGGGCCTTCTCGCGGATGGTCGAAGAGACGGAAGCGGCGCCGGTGGTTTTCGCGATCCACAGCTTCACCCCCCTCTATGAGGGCGATCCGAGACCGATGGAGGTCGCGGTGCTCTTCGACAAGGCCGACGACCTCGCCCACCGGTTGGGCGGGGACATGGAGGCCGCCGGCCTGAGGGTCGCCTACAACGCGCCCTACAGCGGCAAGGCCGGGATGATGCACGCGGTCGAGCGACACGCGATGGAGTTCGGTCGCGAAGCGGTCGAGCTCGAGGTTCGGCAGGACTTGGTCATCGACCCGGTGTTCCGGAAGAAGCTCGTGCCGATCCTCGCGCGCCTCTTTCCGCGCTGACGCCCGGCGCCCTCAGTCGCCGAGATCGAGCGGGTGCCCGGCCTGCGCGAGCGACGTCTTCATCACCGACTTGTCGTTCGACTTCACGTAGGCCTCCTTCGGGCTCACGCGGCCGGCCTGTACGTGTTGCAGCAGGTGATCGTTCATCGTCTGCATTCCCTGCCGACGACCGGTCTGCATGACGCTCTTCAGCTGGAAGGTCTTGCCCTCCCGGATGAGGTTGGCCACGGCCGAGCTCGCGATCAGGACCTCGTAGCCGGCGACGCGCCCGCCGCCCTCCTTNNGGGAACTGGTCGATGATCCGGTCGACGGTGCTCGGGGCGGTGGTGGTGTGCAGGGTGCCGAAGACCAGGTGGCCGGTCTCGGCGGTCTCGATGGCGATGCTGATCGTCTCCAGGTCGCGCATCTCGCCGACGAGCACGATGTCCGGGTCCTCACGCAGCGCTGCCCGGAGCGCGGCCTTGAAGCTCTTGGTGTGGGTGCCGACCTCGCGCTGGTTCACCAGGCACTTCTTGTTCGAGTGCACGAACTCGATCGGATCCTCGATCGNNATCATCGCCGCCAGCGTGGTCGACTTGCCGGAGCCGGTGGGGCCGGTGACGAGCACCAGCCCCTTCGTCAGCCAGCAGAGGTCCAGCACCTTCTTTGGCAGACCGATCTGGTCGACCGAGAGGATGTCGAAGGGGATCACCCGGAAGACCGCGCCGATGCCGTGCCGGTCCTCGAAGACGTTCACCCGGAAGCGGGCGAGGCCTTCGATGGTGTGCGCGTAGTCGGTGTCGCGGACCGCTTCGAACTCCTCCCGGTTCTTCTCGGGCATGATCTCCATGAGCAACGACTCGAGGCGCTCCGCGCTCATGGCGCCCTTGCCGGGCTCGAGCGCGCGCATGGAGCCATCGATGCGCGCCATCGGCTCGACGGTGCTGCACAGGTGTAGATCGGAGGCCCCCAGCTCCTTCATCAGCCGGAGGTAGCGGTTGATGCCCGGCTCGCCGGCTCGGGTCGCCTCGTAGCCACCGCCCGCCGCGGCGTCGTCCCCCGCCGGCTGACCGCCGTAGCCGCCATAGCCACCGTCCAGGCTCTGCACGCTCGAGGCCGGCTCGGGGCTCGCAGCGCTCTCCGCTCCGAGCGAGATGCCCGCGCTCGCCGGCTCGAGTCGGATGGTCCACTCGGTGGGGGACGCCGCGCGGAGGGTCACGTCGATGTCGGTGGCGCCCGACTTGTGGAAGAACTTGGCGGCCCCGGTGCTCCGGAGCGACTCGATGGCGGCGGCCGGCGCGGCCTCCTCGACGAGCGCCGCGAGCTGGCCGTGATCGATCGGTTTGCTCGAGTGGCGGACGCCGCCTGGGAGCTGGAACTTCACCGGCTTCCCGGAGGCGAGCTCGATGTACTCCGCGTCGTGTTTCGTGAGGTGCTGGACGTAGAAGTCGATGCGCAGCATCGACCCACGATATCACTTCACCTTGAGCTCGTAGCCGGCCCGTTCGACTCGTTTCTTCTCCGAATCGAGATCCACCCGCGACAGGGGGTGCTCCTGGAGGAAGCCCTCGGGCAGGCGCAGCTTCATCTTCTTGCCCTTCACGGAGAGCTTCACCGGAGGCACCTTCTCCGCGCGCCGGCGATGGAGGCGGACGGCGAGCCGCAGCAGCAGCGCGAGCCGCACCGCCCGCTGGGGCCAGGGGTCGTGCAGCTCGTCGAAGGACTCGTAGCGGAGCTTTCGGCGATGGCAGAGCACCAGCCGCGCCAGCAGCTTCTGCTCGTCCTGCGAGAAGCCGGGCATGTCGGTGTTGGCCAGGATGTAGCAGCCGTGCTTGTGGTAGCCGCCGTATCGGATCGAGAGGCCCACCTCGTGCACCGACGCGGCCGACTGCAGGATCTCCGCCGAGAAGGGCAGCGGCAGGTCCCAGTCGTCGGCGACCTGATGGAGCAAGTTCACCGCCGTCTCGCCGACCGCCTCGGCGTGACCGGTGTCGCTNNCGGTCGAGGGTCGCGCGACGCACGGACTCCACGTGGTCTCGCCCGATCAGCTCCTCCACGACACCATCGCGGAGCGCGCCGTCGCAGGGGCGGATCTCGTCGAGGGAGAAGACCTCGAAGAAGGCGCAGAGGATGGCCACGCCACCGGGCAGCACCGGGCGTCGCTTCTCCGAGAGCTCGGGGAGATCGAGGGCGTCGACGTTCTTGGCCTCGAGCACGGCGTCGCGGACCTTGGAGAGCCCCTCGCGCGTGAGCCGACGGCCGGACCAACCGGCGGCCTTGGCGATCGTCGCGATGGCTTCGATGGTCCCCGAGGTGCCGACCGCCTCTTGCCACTCCTGGTCGGCGATCTCTCGGTTCAGCGGCTCGAGCTCGAGTCGCGCCGCGAAGGAGGCCGCCCGAAAACGGTCCGGCGAGATCTTCCCGTCGGGGAAGAACCCTTCGGTGAAGTTCACGCAGCCCATGTGGAGGCTGTCGGTGTGCTCCGCCTGCCGCCCCTCGCCGAGCACGACCTCGGTCGAGCCGCCACCGATGTCGATGAGCAGCCGGCGTCCGCGGGAGGGCAGCACGCTGGCCGCTCCCACGAAGACGAGCCGCGCCTCCTCGACGCCGGGGATCACCTCGATCGGGTGGCCGAGCACTGCTTCGGCGCGCTCGATGAACTGGTTGGCGTTCTTCGCGCGGCGGAGCGTCGATGTCCCCACCACGCGAACCCGGGCGTCGGGGACCGCCTGCAGGCGCTCGGCGAAGAGCGCGAGGCAGTCCAAGCCGCGGCGCTGCGCGGCCTCGTCGATGCGCAGGTCCGCGCCGAGCCCCTCGGCGAGCGCCACGCGCTCCTTCACCTTGTCGATGATGTCGATGCGCCCGCCGACGTAGCGGGCGACCATCAGGTGGAAGCTGTTCGAGCCCAGATCGACGGCGGCGTACACCCCCGTCGGATCGTCGGCGCCGGCTTTCGACGCGTTGCTCTTCCCGGTGCTCACGCGGCGAACCATAGTCGATTTGGCCTGACGCGCCCGTCCCCAGAGGCGGGGGGCGGGCGCTCGCACACGAGTCCTGTTGCTCCCTGGGCGCGAAGGCTTAGGCTACCCCCGTGGCTACCCCTTCCCAGCCCCCGGTCGAGCCCGATGAGGACTTCGACTTCGACGATCACTTCCACGACCAGTGTGGCGTCTTCGGCGTATTCGGCGACGAAGAAGCGGCGAACCTGACGTATCTCGGCCTGCACGCGCTGCAGCACCGCGGCCAGGAAGCCGCGGGCATCGCCACCACCGACGGCGAGCGGCTCTGGGTCCAGCGAGGCCTCGGCCTGGTGCAGGACGTCTTCAACGCCTCGGTCATGGAGAAGCTCCCGGGCGCCGGGGGCATCGGCCACGTTCGCTACTCCACGGCGGGTGGCACGCACGTGAAGAACACTCAGCCGATCGCCGTGGACTACGCCCACGGGTCGATCGCGGTCGCCCACAACGGCAACCTGACCAACTACGTGGCGATGCGCCGCGAGCTCGAGGGGCAGGGCTCGATCTTCAACTCGGCGAGCGACACCGAGGTCTTCGTGCACCTCATCGCGCGTTCCAAGGCCGAGACCACCGAGGGCCGGGTCGCCGACGCGCTCCACCGCGTGCAGGGCGCCTACTCGCTGGTCTTCCTCTCGGTCGACGAGCTCATCGCCGTGCGCGACCCCTGGGGCTTCCGCCCCCTCTGCCTCGGCATGAAGGGGGACGCCTGGGTCGTCGCCAGCGAGCCGCCGGCCTTCCACCTCATGGGCGCCGAGTACGTTCGCGACGTCGAGCCCGGCGAGATGATCGTCTGCGACAAGTTCGGCATGCGCTCGACGCGGCCCTTCGATGAGCGCCCGGAGCGCTTCTGCATCTTCGAGCACATCTATTTCGCGCGCCCGGACGCTTCCTTCGGAGGCACCAGCGTGTATCAGGCGCGCAAGCGGCTCGGCCGCACGCTCGCGCAACTCGAGCCGGTGGACGCCGACCTGGTGATCCCCGTGCCGGACAGCGGCGTGGCGGCGGCGCTCGGCTTCGCGGCGGAGACCGGTCTCCCCTACGAGATGGGGCTCATTCGCAGCCACTACGTGGGCCGGACCTTCATCGAGCCGCAGCAGTCGATCCGTCACTTCGGCGTGCGCCTGAAGCTGCACCCGGTGCGAGAGATCCTCGAAGGCAAGCGCGTGGCCGTGGTCGACGACTCGATCGTCCGCGGCACGACGAGTCGGAAGATCGTGAAGATGCTGCGCGAGGCCGGCGCCAAGGAGGTGCACCTGCGCATCACCTCGCCGCCGACCCGCTGGCCCTGCTACTACGGCATCGACACGCCCACCCGCGAGGAGCTGATCGCCAACCGGCACACGCCGGAGGAGATCGCCCGCTATGTCACCGCCGACTCGCTGGGCTACCTGAGCGTCGAGGGCCTCCGCGAGTCGATCGGCGGCGACGGCTACTGCGACGCCTGCTTCAGCGGCGAGTACCCGGTGCCGGTGGAGCTGCCCAAGGCGGAAGCCAAGCGTCAGCTGCCGCTCGTCGGCGTGTAGATCCCCGCCCAGTCGACGATCGCCTCGGCCACCGGCCCGGGGCACTCGTTGGGCAGGAAGTGACCACCGTCGAGGATCGCGCTCGTGAAGGGGCCGAGGTACCAACGCTCCTGTCCCTCGGCGGCCCCGGGGACGATGCAGCCATCACCCCGTCCGTGCAGGTAGCGCATGGGCACCGAGCTGGGCGCGAGCGCCCGCGCGCGAGCCAAGATCGGCCATGGGTTGCGGACGGGCGAGCGGTAGTACGCGAGGGGCCCGGGGAGGCTCCGCCGCAAGGTGTCCTCGACGCGCCTCAGGTGATCGGGAGGCACGTCGAAGTCCGGCGACCAGTGGCGCCAGAGCTCGGTCACCAGTCCACGGCGGATGGCCCGCTCTGGCAGGAAGGGCAGCTGGAAGAAGGCCTGGTAGGCGCTGCGACGCAGTTGCCGTGGGTGGGTCACCGTGTAGGCGAAGAAGGTGAGCAGGTGCGGTACCGAGATGGTCACCGCCGCCGCGGGCATTCCGTGGGCGGCCCCGTTGTGGGTGATGACGGCGCCCCAGTCGTGGCCGACCCAGAGCGCCGGCTCCGGCTGCAGGGCGCGCGCGAAGGCGTTCAGGATCTCGGTGAGCGTGTCGATGTCGTAGCTCGGTGGCGCCGGGGAAGGGTGGTAGCCCGGCATCACCGGCGCGACGGCGCGGAGGCCGGCCTCGGCGAGGCGGGCCATGACGGGCTCCCAGCTCTCCGCGACGTCGGGGAAACCGTGGAGCAGGAGCACCAGCGGCCCATCGGCAGGTCCGGCTTCGAGATAGCTCAGGCCGGTCAGCGGCTCGTGTCGGTAGGCCACGACGCTCAGCTAGCACCGGAGTAGGCTCCGGGCATGCCCGCGCTCGTCCTCGCTTCCGGTTCCGCCTACCGCCGTCGCCTGATCGCTCGGTTGGTTCCCGAGCACGAAGCGACCGATCACACGGTCGACGAGGACGTGCTCCAGGCGTCGATGACGGGGGCGACGCCGGACGCCGTGGCCGAGGCGCTCGCCCGCGCGAAGGCGGAGAGCGTCGCGGGCGCCCATCCGGCGGCGCACGTGCTCGGCTCCGACCAAGTGGTGGACGTGGATGGCGCGATCTTGGGCAAGGCCGGGAGCGTGCAGGGAGCGCGCGAGCAGCTGCGGCGCCTCGCCGGCCGGAGCCACCGGCTGGTCACCGCGGTGTGCTTGCGGGCCCCGGATGGCTCGGAAGCGACGCACACCGACATCCACGAGATGCGCATGCGCGATCTGAGCGACGACGAGATCGCGCGCTACCTGGAGGCGGACCAGCCGCTCGACTGCTGCGGGGCGTACAAGATCGAATCGCTGGGGATCAGTCTCTTCGAGGCGACGCGCGGCGAGGATCCCACGGCGATCGAGGGCTTGCCGCTGATGGCGGTCGCGCGCTTGCTGCGCGGGGCGGGGTGGGCGCTTCCCTGAAGCGAGTCGGAGCTCGGAGCTCGGAAGATGGAAGTCGGCGCTCGGAGTCGGCGGACGGAAAGAAGAAAGCCCGCGGAGGAAACTCCGCGGGCTTCTTCTTCAGGTTGGCGATCGTCAGTCGGTGATCGCCGGATCCGTCGGCAGGTAGATGGTCACGCCGACGTTGAACATGTGGTTCAGCTTGAAGAAGCGATCGTCGGAGTCGACGCTCCCGTCGGGGAAGTCGCCGCGGTCGTCGCCGGAGTTGTCGAAGCCCGAGGTGTTCCAGGCGAAGGGAAGACCACGCCAGGAGAGGCTCAGACCGATGAGTCCGTTGAAGTAGAGGTTGATGCCAGCGCCGAAGGTCGGGCCGATGGCCACCCGGGACGAGCGCTGCGTCTGCAGGTCGAACCGGCAGCCGAAGACGTCCCCGGATGCGTTGCACGCTTCCATGTCGGCCGCACTCGTGTCCGCGCGCTCCTCGAGTCCGACGACGCCCGCTCCCACGAAGATGAAGAAGTCGGTGTCGACGAAGAGCTTCTCGAAGATGGCGAGCTTGCCGCGTAGCGGGATGAACTCGATCTGTGCCGCCGCCGCCCAGGTCATGGTGGCGATCTGGTTGTCGAAGCCCTGCCGTGTCGGGAAGCTCAGCCGGGAGCGTTCGTCGGTCACGCCCTTGTCCACGATCTCGTCGGTGAGGTTGGTGTCCAGGTTGGCGACCGCGTAGGCGCCCCAGACGCCGATGCCGAGCCAGTCGGTGAAGTAGAAGCCCGCGTGGAGGCCCGCGAAGAGCGTCCGCGAGTACTCGTCCTGGAGCGTGAAGGTGAACTCCGGCTCCAGCATGATCCGCATCTGGCGGTAGAGCCGCATGCGTCGCACGGCCGGCTGCCCGGCGAGCGGTCCGGTGATCTGCACCTCCTGGGCGGACGCCTTGGAGGGAGCCATCAGGTCGGCGCCGAGGAGGGCCACCGCCACGAGGGCGATGGGCGCGAGGGTTCGAAGCTTGTTCGTCGTCATGGCCTTCATCACTTCGGCAGCTCGTATTCGAAGGTGAACGGGAAGAAGAGGGTGAAGCCGACCTGCACCGTCACGTTGTTCGTGAAGGTGGTGCTATCGGCGAACCAAGTGCCCTCGTCCTGCCGGTCCGCCGAGGTCGGCGCGACTACCAGGCTCTCGAAGCGCTCGAGATAGGCGTAGTCGCGGAACTCGAAGAAGATGCCGGCGAAGCGCGAAAGGAAGATGCGCAGACCGATGCCGAGGTTGAACGCCACGCGAGTCTCGAAGTCGAAGCTTCGGAACTCCGGGTCGATGACCGGCACCGGTCGGGTCCGCATGAGGCCGACGCCGCCGACCACGTACGCGTCCCACTGGAAGATGAACTCCCGGAAGACCGAGAACTTTCCGTAGAAGGGCACGTACGTGAAGTTCAGGTGCGCGCCGAGCTGCCACTCCGTGATCGGGATGCCGAGACGGGTGGCGCGGCGGACGAAGAAGTTCAGGTCCGACTCGCGGCTCGTGGGGTCACCCCACTGGTACCAGAGGAAGTTCACGCCGAGGGCCAACACGTTCGTGAACCAGTAGTTCAGCGCCACGCTCACCGCGGGGTGCGACACATACGGGTCGTTGACCGTGAAGGCCGCCGAGGGCGCGAGCTCCAGTCGGTTGAGGCGGAGGGCGTAGATCTGCTGCACCGCGTAGATCTCTTCGACGGTCTCCGTCGGCCGCTCGCGCGGCTCGATCTCGCCGCCCATGCCGTCGTCACCGCCGGCGAGCTCGCCGATGATGTCGCCGTCGCCGAAGTCGTCGCCGCCTCCGGCCCCGTCGTCCACGGGCTCGCCGTCTTCGCCGAAGCTCATGTCGGCGCCATCGCCATCGCCTTCGCCTTCACCGGCGGCGTCTTCTTCGCCTTCGGTTGGCTCTGCCTCGTCGAGGCCGAATTCCATCTGGGCCGATGCCCCCAAGGGCATCGCCAGCACCGCCAGTACGGCGACCCAGAGAGCTGTGATCGATTGCTTCATCTCGACCCTTCCACCTTGTCCACTCACTTCTCTCGAGCGTTCCCTGTTCGGTGTGACTGTCATGTTGAATCAGGGTGCGCCATAGAGACGTGCAAGTCTCTGAAATTGCAGCGAAATCCGCGCATTTCCAACGGGCGCGCCGGACTATATCACGCGCGCTTCCGCTAGTTCAACCATCACGTGGAGGCGGTTTCCTCCACCGTTTCTTCCATCGCTTCTGTCTCCGGTTCGGGAGGGCGCTCGAAGAGCGCCTCGACGAACGCGGAAGCATCGAATTCCTTGAGGTCTTCGACTCTTTCGCCGATGCCCACGTAGCGCACCGGTACATCGTGTTGGTCGACGATCCCCAGGATCACCCCGCCCTTGGCGGTCCCATCCAGCTTCGTGAGCACCAGCCCGGAGATCGGGAGCGCCTCGCGGAACATGTCCGCCTGCTGGATGGCGTTCTGGCCGGTCGTCGCGTCCAGGACGAGCAGGACCTCGTCGGCGGGGCGCCCGAGCGCCTTCTCCACCGTGCGGCCGACCTTCTTGATCTCTTCCATGAGCGGGGTCTTCGTGTGCAGGCGACCGGCTGTGTCGGCGATCACCACGTCCACGCCCATCTCCGCGCCCTTCTTGACGGCGTCGAAGATCACCGAGCCCGGATCGGCGCGGCCCTTGCCCTTCACGACCTCACAGTTCGTGCGGCGGCCCCACATTTCCAATTGGATCACGGCGGCGGCTCGGAACGTGTCGCCCGCGGCGAGCAGGACGGTCTTGCCCTGGTCGGTCAGGCGCTTGGCGAGCTTGCCGATCGTGGTGGTCTTGCCCACGCCGTTGACGCCGACGACCAGGAGCACGGTCGGCTGCTTCTTGATCCGCACCGCCCCCTCGTTGGAGCGGGTCAGGATCTCCTCCGCGTGGGCGCGGAGGGCACGGTAGGCCGCTTCGCCGTCGGCGATCGTCCCTTCCTCGAGGGCGGTCTTCAGCCGGGCGAGGATCTTGTCGGCGACCGTCACTCCGAGATCGGAGGTGATCAGCACCTCTTCCATCTCGGCCAGGAGCTCGTCGAGCTCCTCCGGATCGATGGTCTTCTTCTTCTTGAAGAGGCCCGCGAGCCGGGAGATGAAGCCCCCGCGGGTGGAGGCCAACCCCTTGCGGAGCGCGGCGATCTCTTCGGGAGATGCCTCCTTGGGCGGACCGGCGGGCACCGAGGGCGGGGCCTCCTGGGCCTCCATCTCTTCGATGTGCTCGTGGTCCTCTTCGGCCGGCTCGGCGGGCTCCTCTTCGGCGGGCTCGCCTTCCTTCGCGGCGGCCTCGGCCGGCTCCGCTTCCTCGGCGGGAGCCTCGGGCTCTTCTTCTTCTTCCTCCGCCTCGGCCTCGGCGGGCTCTTCGGCGGCGGGCTCCTTCGCCTCGGCCCGGGCCTCGTCGGGCTGACGCGGCTCGGGCTTCGGCTCCGGCTTCTTCTGCGCCGGCTCCAGGCGTTCGGGCTCTCCGCCCTTCCGCAGGAAGAAGACCACGAGCGCCAACAAGATGACGCCCGCGACGATGATGAGGATCGTAGTCGTGTCCATTGGCAGAGAGGCCCTGCGGCGGGGCGCCACCATAGGCCGTCGTCGCCGAAAAGGTCAACGCCGACTCTCCAATCGTGCGTCAGCCCCCTTTCAGGGCGGGCTCGAATGGTCGCCGCGCAGCTCGTCTACGCGGCGCCCGTCCGGTTCTACGGGCCCGTAATAGCTGACCTCCACCTCGGCGGCGATCGGCCCCAGCTCCCCGTCGTCCGTGAGTGAATGGACGGTCGTCTTGGCCCATCGGTCGGCGCTTCCCCGGGCCGTGAAGCGATCGCGGAGCACGGCGAGCGCGCGGGCGCGCCAGGTCTCGAGGCGCACGCGCAGCCCCTCGAAGCTCCCGCGATGGGGGACATCGACCGTCGACTCCGCGGGGGCGTGGCGGGGCGCCTCGAAGGTCAGGCGCCAGCGTCCATCGGAGAGCTCGAGCGAGAAATGTCCCTCGACGTCGCTCTCCGCGAGCTCCTCCCGATCGCCGCTCGTGGCTCGAACGCGCCCCCGAAGCGCCTCTCCGCGCAGCCCCTCCAGTCGACCGCTGATCCGCCGCCGCACCGGTCCGCGGCGTGCCGAAGACGCGACGATCACGCCGACCGGCTCCGGCTCCGGGGGAGCGGGCACCTCCGATCGCGGTGCTCGCCGGCGCAGCCAGACCAGCACCAGCAGGGAGAGCGCGAAGGGGAGGGCGAGCCAAGCCCACACCGAGCGGGCACCGCCGCGCACGTCGATCGCCACGGGCTCGCTCGCCGTGCCCGGGATGCCGGGACCGTCGCTCTCGAAGCGCGCTTCGACCTGGACCAGGCCTCGGCCGAGGCTCGCGGCGTCGGTCACGATCTCGAAGCGCCCGTCGGGATCGGTCAACGCCGTGTCGAGGTGATCGTCCGAGGCGAAGAGACCGATCGCCTCGTTCGCGAGCGGCCCGGCGCTCGTCCGCAGCCCGCCTCGAAGGGTGACCTCGCCCTCCGGTCCGATGGAGTCGCGGGAAGCCTCCAGCGTGAGGGTGGCCCGCCGATAGCGGACGACCGGCGCCTCCACCCGCGCTTCCGCCCGGCGAGCGTCGCCCTCGGTACGCGCGATGATCCGTCCGTCGCCCGGCTCGCCGATCGCCCCGGTCGCCAGCCGGACCTCGAGCCGTCCTTCCGCGTCGGTGATTCCCGTGGCGAGCTCCCGACCGAGCTCGTCGAGGATCGCGATCGACAGCCCGCCCCCTCCGTGGGGGCCCCGCGCCGTGACGACGATCGCGTGGTCTTCCGAGTCGAGATCGATACGTCCGTCGCCCACGTCCAGGCGCATCCGCGTCGGGGCCCGGCTCAGATCGGCCTGCCGTTCGACGGAGAGCCGGGGGTGGTAGTCGTCGCCCTCGTAGCTCGCGGTGAGGGTGTATCGCGTGGGAGGGCCGGGCACCGAGAGGGAGAAGGCACCCTCGGCGTCGGTGATGCGGCGGGCGGTCTGGAGGGTGCGCCCGTCGGGTTCGTGGATGGCGACCACCACCGAGCGGCGCGCCATGGGCGCGCCGAGATCGTCGACCAGCGTCCCGTGTACGGTGATCGTGTCGTCCTCGTGGGACGCGCGCAGCTCGATCCGGGCTTCCGCCCGGATCACCACCATCGGCTGGGCCGCCGCGGGGAGCGTCAGGGCGATCGTCGCGAGGGCGATCGTCGTCCATCGGGCTCCGGACTCGGGCGACACGCGCACCGAGGCACGGTGCCCGAGGGGGCGAAACGACGCAACGGGGGCGCATTCCCCGTTGTGTTCGTGACCGTGAGAAGCGATGATGACGGCGTCGTTGAAGCTTCGAGCGCGCACTTCGTCAGAGCGACCGGTCCTCGGTGGGTGAGGAGCACGGAGAAGGCAGGCGAGTGAGCGATAGCTACAACGGTGGGTTGAGAATGGAGCGATCCAGGAGAGTGAGAACACACGGGCGCGGATGGCGCCTCGCAGCCGGGTTGTTGACGGCTCTGACGCTGAGCGTGGCCTTCGGGCAGAGCGCGCAGGCTCAGGCGCGAACCAACTACCTGATTCGACTTCTCTCCTCCTCGGACGCTTTCCGCGTGCGGGCCCAGGCGGCCATCTCGCTCGGCCGGGTGGAGGCGAACGATCGCATCGTGCGGGCCCTGACCCAGGCGCTCGACGACGATCACCCGGCGGTGCGGACCGCTGCCGCGGCGTCCCTCGAGCGACTGAGCGATCCTTCCGCGCTCGCTGCCCTTCGATCCCACCGGCGGGACCGTGACAGCTCTGCGCGGAGAGCCATTCGTCGGGCGATCTCGGCCCTCGAGCGCATCGCCCGCAGCCGACCACGCACCGATGGCGCGGGCGGAGGCGGCTCGGGCAACGCGAACGCCCGGTTCTACGTGGGGGTCGGGGTGCCCGCCGCCAAGAACGGAGCCCGGGTCGATCGCGCCACGCTGCGGGCCGCCCGCCAGTTCCTGGCCCAGCAGGTCGCGCAGCTGCCGGACGTCGAGGTCGCCCCGGCGCGGGAGAGCAACTCGCAGGCGCGCCGCAAGCTCCGGGGGAGCCGGATGACCGGCTACTACCTCGACAGCTCCGTGGTCTCGATCGAGCAGACGCCGGCCGGCACTCGCGTGGTGGTCTCCGTCATCGTGGGCACCTATCCCGGACGCGACATGCGCGCGATCCTCCAAGGAGCGGCCACCGTTCCCGGCTCCTCCGGTCCCGGGGCGATCCGTGCGGCCATCGAGGGAGCGCTTCGTGGGGCGATTCGCCGACTCAGCCAGGCGATGGAGGCCAGCGCGAACCGATGAGCTCATCGTCATTCCGTACGGCGCGCGCCGAAAAGTGGAGAACGACGGGGGCCACACCTAAGATGGCAGGGCCCAACGCGGGCAAGGGAGAATCGACGAGATGAGCGCGCAGGCCGAATCGATGCAAGACGGGGGCGCCCAGAGCGGGGGGCCGCCGAAGCGTCGCTTCAAGAACTACCTCCTCGATCGCGGTTTCCAGCTCAAGTACACGGGCATGGTCGTGGTCGTGACCGTCGCGGTGGCCATGGGCCTCGGCTACGTCGCCTACGACTTCTCCAAGGGCCAGACCGAGGCCATGACCGCTCAGATGGCCATGCAGGAGGATCTGGCGCCCGAGGTGGCCGCCGACCTCGAAGGGTTCGCCGAGCGAGAGGATCGGAAGGTCCTCTTCGGCATCCTGACGGGCATCCTGATCCTCGCGCTCACCCTGGGATTCACCGGGATCATCGTCACCCACAAGGTGGTGGGGCCCGCCTACAAGATGAAGCTCCTCCTCAACGAGGTCGCCTCCGGCAAGCTCAAGCTGGTCGGTCGGCTACGAAAGGGGGACGAGCTACAAGAGCTCTTCGAGGCCTTCGCGGCGATGGTCGAGTCGCTGCGCGAGAGCCAGAAGCGCGAGATCACCGAGCTGTCCGACGCCATCGACAAGGCCAAGGAAGCCGGTCTCCCCGACGACGCGCTCGAGGAGCTCATCGCCGTCCGCGACCGCATGCAAGCCCAGCTGGACTAGGACGAGCGGCGAAGCCGCGACGTCCCCCGTGCCCTTGCCCTCCTGACGGGGAGCGAGGGCACCGACGCGTGCGGATCTCGGACTGAGCCCCTCACGAACAGCGGGGACGATCTCGAGTACTAGGACTCGAGATCGTCCCCTGGCGCTACCCAGGCTTCAGAAGGCGTCGGGGTAGTAGTCGACGATCGGGTCCTGGCCGCGCTGCAGGAGGACGCCGGCGGCGTCGAAGCGCATCTTGCAGCGTCGATGGGCCGGGTTCGCCTTCACCCAGCCGGCGGCGGCACGGCGGATGCGCCCCTGCTTGGCCCGGTCGATGGTCTCCTCGGCGCCGCCGTAGAGATCGCTGGTCCGGGTGCGCACCTCGACGAAGACCAGGAGCGTTCCGCGCTTGGCGACGACGTCGAGCTCGAGGCGTCCGATCCGGGCGTTGCGCTCCAAAATCGAAAAGCCGCGCTCCTGCAGGAGCGCGGCCACGATGGACTCACCACGGCGGCCGGTGGCCGCGCGGCTCATCAGGTGCCGGTTTCCAGGGTGGTGTCCCGCACGCAGTAGCTGCCGGCGATGCCCGGCCCGGCCTCCTCGTCGAGGATCGGCACGCAGGAGAAGCCGCTCGGGCACTCGCAGGTGCTGGCGCCCTGCGTGGTGGTGTCGCAGCGGCAGGTGCAGAAGACGCGCTCGTCGATGTCTTCCTGGCGCGGCTTGCTGTCGCAGTCGACGCCGGTGCCGCCGGGCTCNNGACCTCGAGGTCGTTGAAGCCGCCCTCTTCGGGAATGGCCTCCGGGACGCACGGGTCACCGACGCCGGGTGCCTCGCAGCCCACGAGGGCGAAGGTCAGTGAGAGAAGGGTGCCGAGAAGAAACCGGTTCGAGGGAAATCGCATGGTCAACTGTCGATGCTCCGTTGCTTCGATCCTTGGGGTCGACTCACCCCGTGCGGCCGAAAAAAGCGGTCGGTCCGCGAATCCATCCAATTCGTGCTGGGGCGAGGTGTCTGTGGGCTAGGTCGGAACGAAGCGTCCTCTTTTCCAGCCGGCGCGAAGCTACTCAGCGGCGGGCTCCGATGTCAAGCTCGCGAATCCTGGTTGGGGACGGATCGCCTCCGGTTCACCTACCCCCTTGACAATGACGACAGGGCATTCCTATCATCGCGTCCCAATTCGGGTGCAAGGTCTCGATATCGTTGGATTTTTCTAATCGAAACCCCGGATTTAGAGCACTTTCCATCGAACCGATGGGCACCCGCGTGCCCCGAGTCGTCGTCTGAGAGCGACGTAAAAGAGCGCAGAGAAGAGGACGCGACCATGAGCAGGCACGGAAGCAAGGAGCAGCAAATGGGTTGTAGTGACCGCCGAAACCGGATGAGCCGGTTTCTTCTGACGCAGGTGGCCGTCGCGATGGTCGTCGGTCCGCTCGCCGCGACGTGGTCGCCCACCACGGCGCACGCGCAGGACATGGAGTTCAACGTCGAGGAGACCGGCCAGCCGCCGGCACCTCCGGCAGAGGGACCGCCCTCCGAGGCGCTCGCCAACGCGCTGAGGCTCTACCAGCAGGAGCGCTATCAAGAGGGGGCCGTCCAGTTCCAGCGCGTGGTCGAGGGTGAGACCCAGGACGCCGCTGCGAACGTGCAGAAGGCGCAGTTCTTCCTCGGCAAGTGCCTCTATCACCTGCGCTACTACCAGTCGGCGCTCGCGATCTTCGACGAGATCGGCCAGCTGGGCGCCGGGCACCTCTACTTCGACCAGACCCTGCAGTGGCTGGCGCAGCTCGCGTCGCAGCTGCCGGAGCCGGCGGGCATCATCGAGAAGGTCGGCCGCTACGGCGTCGAGCAGCTCGATCAGTTCAACACCGGCGAGACCGCCGAGCTCTACAACGAGCTCCTCTACATCATGGGTCGCTTCAAGTACGACCAGCAGGAGTTCCAGGAGGCCATCGATCTCTTCGGTCGGGTCGCTTCCGACTCGAGCTTCTTCGTCAAGGCGAAGTTCTTCGAGGGCATCAGCCACATCCGGATGCGTACGGCGCGCCCGGCGATCGCGTCGTTCCGTGCGATCGTCGACGCGATCGAGGAAGGCGAGATCGAGGGCGTCGAGGACGAGGAGCGCATGAACAACCTCGCTTGGATCTCCCTCGCGCGGGTCTATTACACGGCCGCCAACCGCACCGACGAAGCCGGCGAGCGGGCCATCGACGGCCAGATCCTCGGTCAGGCGGTCGAGGCCTGGAACAAGGTCGACCAGGGCTCGGAGTACTGGCTGGACGCGCTCTTCGAGTCGAGCTGGGCCTTCTTCCTGGCCGACGAGTTCTCCCGAGCGCTCGGCAACGTCCACACGATCTTCTCGCCGTACTTCGAGGACAGCTACTACCCGGAGGCGATCGTCCTGAAGGCGGTGACCTTCTTCGTGAACTGTCAGTTCGACAACGCCCTCGCGATGATCGGGAAGTTCCACGAGATGTACGACCCGGTCCGGCAGGAGCTCGAGTCGAAGCTGGCGCAGTTCGAGGACAACACCCAGTTCTTCGAGTTCCTCGTGAAGGTCCGCTCGGGCGAGGCGAACCTCAGCCCGAACATCCGTGGCGTCGTCGCCACCGCTCTGTCGGACCGCACCCTGCTGCGGAACATCGAGTACGTCCGCGTCCTCGAGGCCGAGGAGGCGCGACTCAGCGACGCCCCCGCCGAGCTGCAGAACTCGTCGCTCGGTGCCCGCATCCTCCAGGACGTGGCGGTCGCGAAGTCCTTCGCCGTCGACCAGACCGGCGATCTGGCCCGCGCCCGCTACAACCGACTCATCGACGAGCTCGCCGACCTCACCAACCAGGTCGACACGGTCGAGCTCGAGATCGTCACCGCGCAGCGTGGTCAGCTCGACCAGGAGCTGCAGCAGCAGATGACCGCCGCCCAGCGCACCGGCGGCGGTGACGTCGAGGTCGACGAGGAGCACCAGCTCTGGCCCTTCGACGGCGAGTACTGGCGCGACGAGCTCGGCTTCTACCGTCAGCAGGTCACGAACCAGTGCGGAAGGTGAACCCCATGCGAACGAAACTGAGCCTCATCACGACGACCGCCCTGATCGCGGCTGCCCTCGTGGGCGCGCCCGCGCTCGCCCAGGAGGGCGAGGGGGAGGGCGGTCAGCGCAACGCTGCCCAGAGCCGCGGTGGACAGTGCATCACCGCACGGGTCCAGACGAACATCGACGAGTGCCCCTCGGGCGCGGCTCGTCCATCGAAGCGGACCGTCGGTGGCTCCACGCCGCAGGGTCACCTGCGCACCGCCGAGCCGGTCAAGCAGGAGAAGGCCGAGAGCTCCGGCATGACCGGCCCCGGCTTCGAGATCGACATGGCCACGCGCCGCGGTCAGGAGCGGGTCCGTGCCCGGCAGTTCCAGCTGCTCCAGCGTGAGGTCCGCATCCTCAACCGGCTGGTGCAGAACACCCGGCAGAACAACCCGCAGCGGCCGGAGATCCTCCTCCGCCTCGCGGAGACCTGGTTCGAGATGCAGACCGCGCTCAACGCGCGCGTCCGCTCCTTCGACGATCCGATCTTCCAGGCGTGTCGTCGGCAGAAGAACCGCCAGCGTTGCCGCGAGGCGAAGCAGCGCCAGCGCCAGGCGCAGAAGGCGCTGAACAACTCGCGTCAGCAGGCCATCCGCACCTACGCGACCCTGGTCAACGACCACCCCGACTTCCCGCAGATGGACCGGGTGCTCTTCTCCCTCGCCTTCGGCCTGGAGGAGCTGCGCCAGCAGGACCGCGCGCGGCAGGTCTATCACCGGCTGATCAAGGGATACCCGCAGAGCCGGTTCATCCCGAACGCCTACCTCAGCTTCGCGGAGTTCTACTTCAACGAAGGTGAGATGCAGGCGTCACTGCGCTTCTACGACAAGGTGACCGAGTTCCCACCGGACCGGAACCCGGTCTACGGCTACGCGCTCTACAAGTCCGCGTGGGCCCACTACAACGTCGAGAACTTCCGCGAATCGCTCCAGTCCTTCGTACGAACGATCGAGTTCGCGACGGAGAATCCGGACGCGACCGACGCGCAGAACCTGGCCAGACAGGCGCGCCGAGAGCTGGTGATGCCCTACGCGATGGTCGGCCAACCCAACCGCGCGCTCGATTTCTTCAGACGCTACGCGAAGGACCAAGCGCAAGCGATGGACATGCTCGAGAGCCTAGCGGAGCTCTACTACGACACCGGTCAATGGCCGGAGACGACGGCCATCTACCACGAGCTGATGAGCGAGAATCCGAACTCGGAGAAGCTCTGCTACTGGCAGGCTCGCGTCACCAACGCGATCATCTCCAGCAAGCCGAAGGACGATCAGGTCACCGAGCTGCGGCGAATGGTCGATGTCTATCAGGCCTTCGTCGACGCGGGCGGCCACAGCGCCGAGACCGTCACGACCTGCAAGAGCGAGACGGCCGGCATCCTCGCCTGGCTCGCCACCAGCTGGCACCGAGAGGCGATCGGTACTCAGGAGCAGCCGGGTACGAACGACCAGACCACCATGCGGCTGGCCGCGCGGCTCTACGAGATCCTGCTCGACAAGTTCCCCGACATGAACGAGCTGGAGTTCACCAACATCGCCCGCGAGGATTGGCCGACGGAGTACAAGGTCTCCTACTACTTCGCCGAGCTCCTCTGGAAGATGGAGGACTGGGCGCGCTGCGGGCCGGCCTTCGACAAGGTCGTCGAGCTGAACCCGGGCGGTGAGTACACGAGCGACGCGGCCTACGCGGCGGTGCTCTGTTACAACAACCTCTACCAGCAGCAGTATCAGGGTCGGGAGACCCAGACGCGCGAAGCTCAGGAAGAGGGCGGACGGCGCGGTCGTCGAGGACGGCGCGGGCGCCAGCAGGAAGAGGAGCAGTCCGAAGCCGAGCGGCTGGCACGGCGGGACTTCACGCAGCTCGAAGAGGGCATGCTGAAGGCCTTCCAGCGCTACGTCTGCTTCGTTCCGGACAGCGACGATCTCCCGCAGANNAGCGACGATCTCCCGCAGATCAAGTACCGCCGGGCGCGCATCTACTACGAGGCGAACCACTACCAAGAGGCGGCGGTGCTCTTCAAAGACATCGCCTGGAACCACCGCGACCACGAGCTCGCGGAGTACGCGGCGAACCTCTACCTGGACTCGCTCAACGTCATGGGCAGCCAGCTCGAGCCGAACCGAACCGAGTGTCTGAACGACCTCGAGGAGGCCATCGATCCGCTGAGCGGCTTCTATTGCAGCAGCGCCGAGGCCCGGGACGAGCACCCGGAC
>JABAOG010009611.1_pt3 | contig 20172 bp, 17 predicted proteins | sample 7062131 | NCBI WGS metagenome assembly JABAOG01 (sample SAMN14538629, study PRJNA623070) | marine sediment metagenome | biome: marine biome [ENVO:00000428]; feature: marine pelagic biome [ENVO:01000023]; material: deep marine sediment [ENVO:00002113] | place: India: Arabian Sea | collected...
GTCGGCGCGAACCGATAGGTCGTCCCCCCCTCGGTCGGGACGCGATCGATCTCGTCACCGTTCGCCACGGCCTCCCACCCCGTCGGGACGGTCAGCTCCAGCCGGTAGCGGGCCCGGATGTCCGGCTGGTCGAACGACGGCAGGACCTCGTGGGCGCGGTCGGGCACGAAGAGCGTATACAGGAACTCGTCGCGACGGTTGAGCGGCCCGTCGCCGGCGGTGAACCGGAGCGTCACGGCGCCGCGCCCCGGCGGAACCGACCGCCGCGGGACCACCACGTGTGTGTGCACCCGCTGGTGATCGACGGGACGCCCGTCCACGAGGACCTCGTGGATCCTGTCGGGGTCCGCGAAGTCCAGGATCAGCGGGCCGTCATCGCTCTTCGTGAACCGGAGGGTGACCCGACCGGTCACNNCGTAGACCACGTCCGACAACGTGGCCGCCCGGTGCTCCGCCAGCGCCCGGGACACGCCGGCCTCCAGCCGCGGGTCGGCCCGAAGCGAGTCCTCCTGACCCGCCGCGCCGGTCACACCGCCCGCCCCCAGCATCAGCACTCCGAGCGCCGATACGCCGCGCGCGGGGAGTCCCCGTCCCCTCACCGGCCCGCCGGGTCGCTCCCCCCCCCTCCCCCCCCCCCCCCCCGCCCCCCCATCGAGGACGCCGTCCCCCGTTTCGGCCTCCGTCTTCCCGGCGAAATGGACCATGCGGTCGACCGAGTCGTGCATCGCCCGCCGGACCTCGTCGATGGCGAAGCTCGAGCCTTCGACATCCCCCTGGTTCAGCGCCAGGGCCGCCGAGTTCAGCTGGCGGACCAGCGCCATGAAATGGTCGGCCTCCGCCCGCAGCGCCAGGAACCGCCGCTCGTCCGGCAGCAGCGGGTCCGCCAGTCGCCAGACCCCGGCCTCCGTGAGCATCAGCCCGGCGATGACCAGGAACAGCTGGATACCGGTGGACTCCGCGAGCAGGACTGCCCCGATCACGAGCGCCATTCCCACGGCGGGGACAAGTAACTTCAACGTACGGCGTAGCTTACGCACCTCGAGACCTCCCTGGTGTGAGCTGGCGTATCTTTGCACGGCACGGAGGCCGGCGCAAGCCAGCGGCATCGCCCTTGCCTGACCCGACTCCGTACCGCACGTTACACCCGGGCAGCGTCGGGTGCGGCGCGCGTACCCGACCCCCGAGGCAGTCCGTCTCACCATTCCATTGTAAGGTTTTCGACCTCACCGGCATCTAACCGGTAGAACCCCCGACATGCCCATGGTGGCAGCATGAGCGCGGAACCCACGCCCAACGGGCTGATCGCCCGGGTCAGGTCGGGTGACGCGGAGGCACTGACGACGCTCTTCCGGAGGTACGGTCAGCAGGTGTTCGACACCGCGTACCGCATCACGGGATCCAGCGACGACGCAGAGGACGTGGTCCAGGACGTGTTCCTCGGCCTGCCGGAAGCCCTCCCGGGCTACCGCGGCGATGGGACCCTCGGAGCCTGGATCCGGCGCCTCACCACGCGCATGGCCCTGCTCCGGCTGCGCCACGAGAAGCGACGCCGGCGCTGGCACCGGCGGGCGGCCCGGACCGAGCCCTCGCGGGAGCCGCCTCCCGAGCTGTCGGCGAGGCTGACCCTGCAGTGGGCCCTGGACCGGATGCCCGAGGAGCTCAGGGTCGTCTACGTGCTCAAAGAGGTGGAGGGCCATTCGCACGCCGAGGTCGCGGAGCTTCTCGGCATCTCGGAAGGAGCCTCGACGGTCCGGCTGCACCGGGCGCGCCGGTTCTTGAGGGAGAGGTTGAAAGGGAGGATATGAGCTGGTTTCTCCGCCATCCCCGGTACGCAGCGCTGAACCGGTTCGCGGACGGTGAGCTGGACCCGCGGAAGCACACCCGCGTGGCTCGACACCTGGCCGACTGCACCCGCTGCCGCGCCGAGGTCATCTTCATCCGCAACGCGGGCCGACTGGCCGGCACGCTGGACGCCCCCCCGGCGCCCACCGCGACGCTGGGCCGTGTGCTCGAACGCCGCCGCGAGGGGGAGCGGGCACTGATCCCCCTGGGCCCGCCGGGCTCCCGGCCGGACCCTGCGACGGCCGCTCCCCTGGTCGCGGCGCTCCTCACCCTCTTCCTCGTCGGACTGTTCGTCTCCACGCGGATCCTGGAGGCGGACGATCCGGGCCTGCGGATCGAGCCGCGTCGCCCGCAGCCCGGGGAGGTACTCAGGGTCGAGTACACGGGAGGCGAGCTGTTCGCCGACCAGTCGGTCCTCCGTCTCCGCGGCCGGTACTATACGCCCGACGACCGCCGCGGCTCCATCACCGAGCATACGCTGCGGCGCGACGGCGAGGTCTTCCGGGGCGCGGTCGCGCTGCCGGACTCCGTTCGGTTCGCCGTGTTCGCCGTCGAGGACCTGGAGGGCCGGCGCCTGGACAGCAACCGCGGCGAGCTCTGGGAGATCCTGGTCCACGAGAAGGGCGGCCGGCCGACGGCCGATGCACTGGCCGCCGGCGTCATGCACTACGCCCGCACGGACCCGGGACGCGCGGCCCGGGCGGCCGCCGCCCTCACGGCCCGGTACCCGGACGAGCCCCGGAGCTGGGCGCTGCGGGTCACCACGGACCTGGACCTGCTCGATTCGGGCACGGGCCTGGAGGACTACGCCCGCCACCAGGAGCGATTCCAGCGGCGGCTGAAGAGGGGCTGGACGCCGACGGCGGAGCAGCGGGCGTGGCTCGCCCTCATGACCCTGGCCCTGGACGACGATGCCGCCGCCGATGCCTGGCTCCGGGGTGTCGGGACGGATCCGGGCGCCTCCCGCGTGATCCACGAGGCGCGGGCCATCCAGGCGGTGCGGCAGAACGGCCATCGGACCGGGCGGCTGCTGGCCGCCCTGGACTCGCTCTGGACGGAAGCCGGGGTCCCGATCCCCGCCGCGTCCGACCTGGGCTGGAAGCTCGCGTTGATGATGAAATCCGAGGAAGCGGCGGAACGTTGGCTCCCCCGCTATCGGCGGGGCCTCGACTGGTACTATCCCGCCCGTGTGGTGCCCGAGCTCGCCGACGCGTTCGGCCCCGCCTACGCGCTGCGGTGGGGTCTGGAGAACCGGACCCGCATCGCGGGAAGCCAGGCCGTCCGCCCGCTCACCATGACCACGCCGCGCCACGAACGGCTCCGGCGACGGGACCAGCAGCGGGTCCTCGCCTCGCTGGCCCTGTTGGCCCGATCCGTCGGGGAGATGGAGACTGCCCGAACGCTGGCACTCGAAGCACTGGACCTCGCCTGGTGCACCCAGGCCCTGTCGGACGTCGGGCAGGTTCTCCTGGCCGCCGGCGACTCCAGCGCCGCTCTCGAGGCTTTCGCCAGGGCCGCAGCGGACCCGGTCGCCGCCGATGTCCCCGCGGCGATCCGGGCTTCCCCGCAATGGCCCGCGCGCCTCGACCACGCCCGCTCGGAGCTTACCCGGGAGGTCATGGCCGATGCCGTCGTCCGGTTCGTCAAGGCGCGTCTCACGGTCCCCGGGACCGGCGAGCGCGTGACGCTCCAAGACGCCATCGGGGTCGGGCCCTCCGTGGTGGCGTTTCTGGCCCGCTGTGGTCCGGAGCTCCGCGAGCTGAAGGAGGTCGGCGACCGCCTCCGCTACCGCCCGGACGATCCCGGCACGGTGATCGTGATCGTCACCGGCAGCGATCCGACCCTGCCTGCGCGCCTGCGGGACTGTGGGCTCGATGCCGACGTGTTCACCGACCCCGGGGCCGAGGCCCAGATCGCGTTCCACAACACCGGGCACCCGCAGTACTTCGTCCTGGGGCCGGCGGGCCGGGTCCGCTTCGAGACCGTGCGACTGGCGGAGATCCCGCGACAGCTGGCGGCTCTCGACCGTGTGAGCAGCCCGCGCGCAGCCGAGTGATCGACCCGCCGGCGCCGGGCTGCGGCCCCACCGGCGGAGCGGACCGGGCCCGCCCCGCCGAGCGCGTCGCCGGGCGCTAAAGCAGCGTCGCCTCGAGGACGATCTCGGGGCCACCCGCCAGGGCCCGGGACACGGGGCAGCCGGCCTTGGCGGCCTCCGCCTTCTCCCGGAACTCCTCCTCGGAGATACCCGGCACCTCCGCCTCGGTGACCAGCTGGATCCGATTGATGGAGAACCCCGCGTCGCCCTTGACCAGGCTCACCCGGGCCTCCGTGGAGACCCGCGTCGGCTCGTAACCGGCCCGTCCGAGCTCCCCGGCCAGCGCCATGGAGAAGCAGCCGGCGTGCGCCGCCCCGATCAGCTCTTCGGGGTTGGTCCCCTCCCCCTCCTCGAAGCGGGACTGGAACGAGTAGGCGCCGTCGAACGCCCCACCGCCGAACCGCATGTGCCCGTCCCCGTCGCGGAGCGTTCCGTTCCACTGCGCCTTCGCCTTCCGTACCGCCATGGTGTCTCCTCTGGTGTCCAAGGATCGTCGTCAGGGTCGTGATTCTCGCACGCCGGCCCCGGCCGGTCAATGCGGGGTCCCATCGCCCCGGATCAAACCGGGGTCGGGGACCGGCGGGTACTCCATCGCCATCCGCGGCCGGGGGCGCCGACCCCGCTCGAGCTCGAGCTCCATGGGCCGGCCCGAGTCCAGCGACCCGTAGAGCCCGCGGATGATCTCGACGTCGATCAGCCCCTCTTCCCCGTCGGGCTCCGGTCGCCGGTCCTCCAGGATGCAGTCGGCCAGGTACGTGAGCTGCGGTCCGAACTGGTCCCGCTCCGGGAACGTCCGGATCTCCGCGGCGTCGCCGAGCACCTCCATCACCCGGTCCCCCCGGTAGGTGTAGGCGTTGGCCATCCGCAGCGCGCCCGTGGTCCCCACCAGCTCCAGCGTCGCCACCGGGTGAGGCCCGAAGCCGCAGGTGAAGGTGGCCAACCGCTCGCCGGGGAACCGGAGCACGCAGGTGGTGAGCTCCTCCGCCTGTCCGATCCCCTCTTCGGGGCCGCTGGCCCGTGTCGCCCATGCCCACTCCGGCTCCGCGCGGAACAGGTAGCGGGCGGCGTTGATGCAGTAGATCCCGATGTCGTAGATCGGGCCGCCCCCTTCCTCCGGTGGCCTCAGCCGGAAATCGTCCTCCGCCACCTGCTCGGTGAACGTGCCGTGGAACGTGCGGGCTCGGCCGATCCGGCCCGATTCCGCGAGCCGGACCGCGTAGAGGTTGGATGGCTCGAGGTGCAACCGGTAGGCGATCATGAGCTTCACGCCGGCCGCCTCGCACGCCCGGATCATGGCCCGGCAGTCCTCCGGAGTGGGCGCCATGGGCTTCTCGCACAGCACGTGGACGCCCCGGGCTGCCGCCCGCTCCGTGTACTCGCGGTGCAGGTGGTTGGGGAGCGCGATGTACACGGCATCCACGTCCTCGCGGTCGAGGCAGGCCTCGTACTCCTCGTAACCGAAGGTGGCGGACCCGGCCAGCCCGTACCGCTCCGCCAGGGCCCGGCGCTTCGTCTCGTCGCCGGACACCAGCGCGGTGAGGCGGGAGTTGCCGCGGGCGTTGCGGAACGCCGGGAGCATGGCCCGCTGGCTGATCGAGCCGAGACCGACGATGGCGTAGCCGATGGGTGCCTCCGGCATGGTGCCTCCCGTTGAGGGCGCTCCAACGACGCGGCCGGCGCAAGATCCGCTCCGCCGCCGTCGGCCGCTCGCCGGCGCCCGGCCCCGCCGGGGACGTGGGCCGGGCCGCGAGGAGGACCGCCTCCCGTCGGATGCCCCCCGGGGCCCGGCGGACGGCGTCAGTCGCCCTGGAGGAGGCCGCCCAGGAGGTCGCCACCCACGCCCCCGACCCCCTTCCGCTCCCCCTTCTGCGCGAACCGGGCGGCCTGGATCACGCGGTCGGCCAGCCGGGAGAACGGGAGGCTCTGGAGGAACACCGGCCCGGGGCCGGTGACGGTGGCCAGGAAGAGCCCTTCCCCGCCGAAGAGCGCGTTCCGGNNGGTAGACCTTGCCCGGGCCGCCGAGCCGGGCCAGGAACAGGCCCTCGCCGCCGAAGAGCGCGTTCCTGATGCCGCCGATGAACTGGATGTCGTAGTCGACCGTCCCGGCCAGGGCCACGAGGCAGCCCGTGTCGACCCGGAGCGTCTCGCCGGGGCCGAGGTCCCGACGGACCACGGTCCCGCCGGCGTGGACGAACGCCATTCCGTCACCTCGCAGGCGCTGGAGGATGAAGCCCTCCCCGCCGAACAGTCCCGCCCCGAGGCGCTTCGTGAAGGCGACCTCGATCTCGATCCCCGAGGCCGCCGCCAGGAACCCGTCCCGCTGCACGAGCATGGTGCCGTCGAACGCCGTGAGGTCGAGCGGTATGATCTTCCCCGGGTAGGGCGCGGCGAATGCCACGACCCCCTTCGCCGACCCGTTGTACAGGAACGACGTGATGAAGAACGTCTCCCCGGCGAACACCCGCTTCAGCCCCTTGAACATGCCGCCGCCGGTCGACGTCTGGACGTCCACCCCGTCGGTCATGTACAGCATGGCTCCGGCCTCCGCCCGGACCACTTCGCCCGGATCCAGCGCGACCTCCACCAGCTGCATGTCATCGCCCACGACCCGATACTCGATCTCGTCCGCCATCGGTCCCATCCCCTCCCGGTTGCCGATCCACGCCAGTCCCCGGGCCAAGGTGCGGACGCCAGCGAGCCGCGGCAACCCGCCCCGGCTGGACCGCCTCTTGCACCTCCCCGCCGCCGTGTTCGGACTCGAGTGGGCCCAGTTCGGCGAGATCCTCCTGAAGATGGCCGGCGCTTTCCTCCTGGCGCTCCCCGTGGCCTGGGAGCGGGAGGTGCGCACCCGCCTCATGGGGCTCCGCACGTTCCCCATCGTCGCCATGGCGTCGTGCGGGTACCTGCTCATCGCCAACGAGCTCTTCCCCAGCGACGATTCCCAGGCCCGGGTCGTCCAGGGGTTGGTCGCGGGCATGGGCTTCATCGGCGGCGGGGCGATCCTGAAAAGGGAGGGGAAGGTGGAAGGCACCGCCACCGCCGCGAGCCTCTGGGCCACCGGCGCCGTCGGGATGGCGGTCGCCTATTCCCGGCTCGATATCGGGATCGCGATCAGCGTCATCGTGTTCCTGACGCTCCGATTTCTGACCCCGCTCGAGCAGCGGCTCGCCGAGGGAACGGGCAAGGCAGAGGCCGCGGAGGGGAGCCACGGGCCGGATGCCGGGAGTCCCGGCGCAGGGGCCGACCGGCCCTACGAGCCGCACCGACCGGATCCGGACTGATCGCGGGGCGCCGGGATCCCCGGCGCCCGGGACGACGTCCGGAGCGGCCGCCTAGACCCAGGCCTCGCGGTGGTCTTCCGCGAAGCTGCGGAACGACCGGGGCGGGCGTCCCAGCAGCGCCTCCACCTCGCCCGTGACCTCCGACCGGCGGCCTTCCCGGATGGCGGCCATGAGGCCGGCGAAGGTGTCCGCCTGGTCGCCGGGCCAGCCGGCCTCGCCGAGCACGCCGCGCATGTCCGCCTCGGAGACGGGCTCGTAGCGGACGCTCGCGCCCGTCACCTCCCCGATCGTGGCCGCGACCTCGTGATGCGTGAGCGCCTCGGGACCCGTCAGTGTGTACGCACGACCGAAGTGCGCGTCGTCCTCCAGGATCACCGCCGCGAGCGCGGCCACGTCCCGGCCGTCCACGAAGCTCACGGGCGCGTCGTCCACCGGCAGCCGGATCACGCCCTCGTCCCGGATCGAGCGCGCCACGAAGCCGCGGGCGAAGTTCTGCATGTAGATGTTCGGCCGCAGCAGGGTCGCGTTCACGCCGGTGCGCTCGATCCGCTGCTCGATACGCCGCAGAGCGAGTTGTTCCCGGGCCTCGATCCCCATGGCCGAGAGCAGGACCAGGTGATGGGCCCCCGACTGGACGGCCCAGTCCAGGAACGGGACCAGCCGGTCGTCCCCGCGGGGATCGAATGGCGGGGGGACGAGGAACACACGGTCCGCCCACTGGACCGCCGCGTCCCAGGTCTCGGTGACGTCGTAATCCAGCTCCACCACCTCGACCCCGCCGCTGAAGAGGGCGCGGGCCCGCTCCGGGCTCCGCGTCGCGGCCTTCACCTCCACGCCGTCGGCGACCAGGCGGGCGACGAGCTCGCTCCCCACCTTCCCGGTGGCGCCGGTCACGAGGATCTTTTCAGACATGGTCGCTAATGAACCACGTGGCCCCGTTCCCTGCAAGTCCCGGCGCCCTCATGCCCAGGCCTCCCGGGCCGCAGCCAGCTGCTCGTGGGTCCCGATGTCCGACCAGCGGGCCCCGTTCGTGTCGTACGGCGCGATCCGCTCGCCCTCCGCCACCAGCCGCATGAACGGCGTGAAGATCGAGAACTTCCCCGTCTCCTCCATCCGGTCCAGCAGCCGGGGCGAGACCACCTGGACGCCCGTGAAGTCCCGGGTCCGCACCGCCCCCTCCGCCTCCCGCGCGGTGTGCTCCTGCCCGTCGTAGGCATAGCCCAGCAGGCCCCCATCGTCGAACAGCAGGTAGCGGTCGCTTTCGGCGGGCCGGACCGCCAGCGTGGCCAGGACATCCCGCCCGTGGGCCCCGTACAGCGCCGCCAGGTCCAGGTCGGTCAGGATGTCGGCGTTGTGTATCAGGATCGGCCGGTCCCGCCGGAACAACGGCGCCGCCTTGCGCAGCCCGCCACCGGTCTCCAGCGGCCCGTCCGGCTCTTCCGAGACCCGTACATCCGCGCCCCAACCCTCCTGTCGCTCGATGTGGGCGCGGATGGCGTCGGCGTGCGGCGATACGTTCACCACGATCCGGTCCGCGCCCGCCGCCACCACGCGTCGAGCCACGTGGTCCAGCATCGGCCGCCCCCCCACGTCCACCAGCGCTTTCGGCGTCTCGTAGGTCAGGGGGCGCAGGCGGGTTCCCAGGCCAGCGGCCAGAATCATGGCATCCACGGTCTCGTCTCTCTCCTCTTTCGGTGGCACGGTCTCTGAACGACTCCGGGGCACGCGGCGGCAGCCGGCCGCCGGACCACGCAACGAGAGCGACATACCATGATCGGGATCGTCCACGGATACGGCCTCGCCGGGGCCGGCAGCAACCTCTGGACCCGCGAGACCGTCGCCGCCCTGTGCGACAACGGCGAGACGGTGCACCTCATGTGCCAGGAGACCGACCCCGAGCGCTTCGACTTCATCGCCGAGGCCTGGACCCACACCGACGACGAGGCCGATCGGGTATTCTCACGCGAGGTCCCCTACCCCGGCCGCTGCATCCTGCACCGGCCGGCGCTCAACGTCCTGCCCACCTACGTACGCCCCGACCGGGAATCGGACTACGTCCGCTCCATCCTCGACCTGGACATGGACGCCCTCGAGGAGTACCTGCGACGCAATGTCGTCGCCCTCCGCCGCGTCTCCGACGACACCGGCATCCGGGCCTGGCACGTCAACCATACCATCCTGCTCTCGGAGGCCCTGCGCCGGCTCCGGGAGGAGACCGGCATCGCCTACGCCGTGATGCCCCACGGCAGCTCCCTCGAGTACATCGTCCGCCACGACGAGCGGATGCGCCCCATCGCCCGCCGGGCCCTGGAATCCGCCGACGCCATCTTCGCCCTGAACCAGGAGGTCCGGGACCGCCTCGCCGATTTCTTCCCCGACCTCGACCTCGAGCCGCGGACCGTCACCGTCCGCGTCGGCGTCGACACCCAGCGCTTCCGCCCCGTCCCCCGCCCCGAGCGGCCCGCCAGCGTCGAGCGCCTGGCCGCCGCCCTGGAGGGCGTGCCCCGGGGACGCGGACCCGCCCACGCCGCCGCCCTCCGGGAGGCCGTGGATCCCGAGCTGGACCATGACGGCTTCCGGAGCGCCCTCGAGCCCGCTCTCGACTACGCCACCGACCGCCCGGACGCCGACCTCGAAGACCGGCTCCGGACCCTCGACCTGCCCCGCGCCCGCATCCTCACGTTCGTCGGCCGGATCATACCCGCCAAGGGGGTGCCCGCCATCGTCGTCGCCCTCCCCCGCATCGTCGAGCGCCACCCCCAGACCCGACTGCTCCTGGTCGGCGCCGGCTGGCTCCGGGAGTACCTCGAGGCCTTCGTCCTCGCCCTCTCCCGCGGTGACGGGGAGCTCGCCGCCCGCATCATCGAGTGGACCACACGCCGGGAGCAGGAAGGGGCCCGGCCCTCCGGCGCCGCCTTCATACGCCGGCTCCGGGACACCGGGGAGTACGACGCCTACGTCGACGCCGCACGGCGCTGCCTCACCCCCGAGCACGTCCTCTTCACCGGCTTCCTCGAGCATCCGCTCCTCGCTCACGTCTTCCCCCTCGCCGACGTCGCCGTCTTCCCCTCCGCCGTCGCCGAGGCCTCGCCCCTCGTCGTCCCCGAGGCCGCCGCCTGCGGCTGCCTCCCCATGGGCACCGACTTCGCCGGCATGCACCACTCCCTCGCCAGCCTCGCCCCCCGCCTCCCCGACTCCGTCGCCCGCCTCATGCCCCTCGATCCCGACCCCGAGCGCACCGCGCCGGACATCGTTCGCAACGTCGACGAGGCCCTCCGCTCCGACGCCGACATCACCGAGGCCCTCCGCCGCGCCGCCGTCGAGGAGTACGACTGGCACGGCATCGCCCGGACCCTGGTCCAGCAGCTCGGCGGCCTCCAGCAGGCCGCGGCGGCCTGGTAGGGGATCCACCTACCCGCCGGACCGAACCCGGCGTAGGGGGTTTTCCGGCTTGTTTCCTAAACGCCCGTTAACCATCCTTGAGGTGGAAGGACGGGCCCGGGGCGCCCCGCCTTCCGGAGGACCGCGTTGGAGCAGTGAAGCGCCCGACCTGGGCCAGGAGGCGACCATGGCCGCGGGCACGAGGGTGCTGGTGATCGACGATGACCCGGACTTCCGGGAGTCGATCGAATCGCTGTTGCGGAGCGAGGGCTACGAGGTCGCGGTGGCGCGTTCCGGACGGGAGGGGTTGGAGCGGCTGTCGGAGGAGCGCCCGGACCTGATCATCCTCGACATCATGATGGAGAGCATCGTCGAGGGGTACGCCGTGAGCCAGGCGATCAAGTTCCAGCCGGAGTACGCGGCCTTCTCGGGCATCCCGATCCTCATGGTGAGCTCCATCCGGGAGAGCCCGGATGAGCGGTTCCCGTGGGCGGGCGAGCTGGAGCAGGTGCGACCGGACCGGTATCTGACGAAGCCGCTGGACATTCCCCTTTTCCTCGAGGTGGTGAAGCAGGCGACGGGGCGCAGGACGGCAGCGAGCCGGTGATCCAGGGTCCGCGGCGGAGTGCCGCGGGCCCGGAAGACCGGCGGGGGGTCGGCATGACCGAGGCGCAGGGGCCGGGGGAGCGGGCGGAGCGCATCGTCGTCATCGACGATGACTACGCGATGCGGCTGTCGTGCCGCCAGATCCTGACGAAGTCGGGCTTCGAGGTGGAGACGTACGAGGACGGCTCCCGGGGTCTGGCCGGGGTGGCGGAGTCGAAGCCGTCCATCGTGGTGGTCGATCTGAAGATGCCGGGGCTGTCCGGCATGGACGTGATCCGCCGCGTCCGGGAGATCGACCCGGAGGTCGTGCTGATCGTGATCACGGGGTACGCCACGGTCGGCACGGCGGTCGAGGCCATGAAGACCGGGGCCTACGACTTCCTTCCCAAGCCGTTCAAGCCGGACGAGCTACGCATGATCGTCGGCCGGGCGCTGGAGCGGCGGAGGCTCCTCCAGCGAAGCCGGGAGCTGGAGCTGGAGCGGGAGCTCATGAAGCGCCGGTTCGTGAGCTTCGTCAGCCACCAGCTCAAGTCCCCCCTGGCGGCGGTGCATCAGTACCTCGAGGTCCTCCAGAAGCTGGAGCACACACCGGAGATGGAGGGGAAGCGAGGGGAATGGCTGGCCCGCTGCCTGGCGCGGGCCGCCGAGATGCGGTCGCTGATCGACGACTGGCTCACCCTGGCGCGGGCGGAGGGTTCCTGCCTGGTGGCGGTCCGGGAGCGGGTGGACGTGAGACCGATCCTCGAGCGGCTGGCCCAGTCTCACGAAGAGCTGGCCGCGGAGCGGGACGTGACCCTGTCGGTGGCCCTGCCGTCCCGACCGTTCCCGGTCATCGGGGATCCGAACTGCCTGATGGTCCTGTTCGACAACCTCCTCACGAACGCCATCTCCTACAATCGGGCTGGGGGAACGGTGACGGTCGAGGCCAGCGAGTCGGCCGGCGAGGTGGTGGTGGAGGTCCGGGATACGGGACTGGGGATCCCGGAGGAGTCGCTGGACCGGCTGTTCGAGGAGTTCTACCGGGTCCGGAGGGGGAACGGTGGATCGGACCCGGAGCCGGGGCGTCCCCGGGGCACGGGGCTCGGCCTGCCGATCTGCCGCCGGATCGTGGCCGAGCTGGGTGGAGGGATCGAGGTGGAGAGCAAGCTGGGAGCTGGATCGACCTTCCGGGTGCGGCTGCCCGGGTATCAGGAGGCCGCGCCCGGACCCGACGCAGGAGCGGTGAATGAGCGCGCAAGCACAGACGATCTTGATCGTCGATGACGACTACGACTTCTCCGAGTCGACCGCGGAGTTCCTGCGGGCGCACGGGTTCCGGGTGCTGCAGGCCCACAGCGGCTACGAGGGACTGAAGCGGGCCCGACTGGAGCGTCCCGACCTGATCCTGATGGACGTGATGATGGAGGAGCGGACGGAAGGCTTCTTCACGGTTCAGCAGCTCCGTCGGGACGAGGGGCTCACGGAGATCCCGATCCTCGTGGTCAGCTCCATCTACCGGGACGTGCCCGAGTTCGGGGTGCAGCCGGAGTCCCAGTGGCTCGGCGATGACGGGTTCCTGCCGAAGCCGCTGGACCTCGACGCGCTGCTGGCCATGATCCGCGACCGGCTGGCCCGGCGCGCCCACAACGGGGCGCGGAAGCACTCGGGAGCGTCATGAAGACGCTCCGGCTGCCCAGGGAGAAGCTGGACTTCTTCGCGTCGGTGCTCCAGCAGTTCGGCGAGGTGCACGCCCCCGTGGAGCAGGACGGCGGCTTCGCGTTCCAGCCGCTGGAGCGGTGGTCCGATGCGCGGCTCGAATACACCCGGACGATCCTCCCGCCGAAGAAGTACGTCCTCCCGCCGACGGAGACGCTGTTCACCTACGAGCCGAAGCAGGGGTACCGGGCGCGGTCGGAGTCACTGGACCACCGGGTGATCCTCTTCGGGGTCCACGCCTGCGACATCTACGGGATCAACATCCTGGACGCGGTGTTCGGCGGCCCGTACCCGGATCCGTACTACCGCCAGCGGCGGCGGAACGTGGCGATCATCGGGATCGATTGCACACCGGACGAGCACTGCTTCTGCCACTCCATGCGGGCCGATACGGTCGACCACGGCTTCGACCTCTTCTTCCACGACATCGGGGACCATTACCTGACCATGGTGGGGACCGCCCTGGGCGACGACATGGTCCTGGCCACCGGGCCCCTGTTCGAGCCGGTCACGGAGGCCGACATCCGGGCCTACAAGCGCCGCTCGGCGGAGAAGCGGGAGTCGTTCCAGGTCGACGTGGACATCCGCGACCTGCCGGAGATCTTCGAGCTGGAGTACGCAAGCGAGCTGTGGGACGAGCTGGGACGCCGGTGCCTCTCCTGCGGCAGCTGCAGCATGGTCTGTCCCACCTGCTACTGCTTCGACGTCCGGGACTCCGTGGATCCCGGCACGGAGTGCGGACGCCGGCTCCGGTGCTGGGACTCCTGCCTGTTCTCCAGCCATGCGGCGGTGGCCGGTGGACAGAACTTCCGGGAGAACCGGGCCGACCGGATCAAGTTCCGGTTCTACCACAAGCAGCGCGGCTTCGTCGCCGAGTACGGCCGGCCAAGCTGCGTCGGCTGCGGCCGCTGCATCGTCGCCTGCCCCGTGGGGATCCATATCGCCCATGTCCTCAACGAGCTGAGGGGAGACCGGCATGGCGCCCACTGAGCTGCTGGGCACCGCCTGGCGCGCCGCCCCGGCCTGGGAGGCCAATCCGTATCAGCCGCTGGATGCACGGATCGTCCGCATCTACCGGATGGTACCCGACCACTTCCTGTTCACCCTCCGGTTCAACGACGACGGGGTCTCAGAGACGTTCCGGCATGGCCCCGGCCAGTTCGTCATGCTCAGCGTGCCGGGGAGCGGCGAGGCGCCCCTCTCCATCGCGTCGTCGCCGACCCGGCCGGGCGTGCTGGAGCTCTGCGTGCGCCGCACCGGCCGGGTCACCAACGCCCTCTGCCGACGCCGGATGAACGATACGGTCGGCGTGCGGGGACCGTACGGCAACGGCTACCCGGTGGGCCAGATGCGGGGGAGCGATCTGCTCATCGCTGCCGGGGGCCTGGGGCTGGCACCGCTCCGCTCCCTGTTGTGGTACGCCCTGGACGAGCGGGAGAAGTTCGGCCGCGTGATCCTGATGTATGGCGCCCGGGACCCGGCCAGCATGCTCTTCCGTGACGAGCTGGTGTCGCTGACGGACCGCGACGACCTGGAGTGCCTCCTGACCGTGGACGAGGACCGGACGGGCGGATGGCCCGGATACGTGGGCTTCCTCCCGGCGCTGTTCGACCACGTCGAGGTCGACCCCGCCAGCACCTTTGCCGCGGTCTGCGGCCCGCCGGTCGTCTACCAGCTGGTGCTCGACCGGCTGCTCGACCTGGGGTTCTCCAAGGACCGGATCCTGATGTCGCTGGAGCGCCGGATGAAGTGCGGCGTGGGCAAGTGCGGCCACTGCAGCGTGGGCTACAAGTACACCTGCCTGCACGGCCCGATCTTCACCTACTGGGACGCCATCAACCTGCCGGAGATGATCTGATGGCCAGACCGACCGCGGGGATCTTCGGCCTCACGGGCTGTGCCGGCGACCAGCTCGCACTCCTGAACTGCGAGGAAGAGCTGCTCCTGATCGTCGACCTCCTCGATGTCCGGGACTTTCTCCTGGTCTCGTCGGCCAACGACGCGGCCGGCCGCCTCGACCTGGCGCTGGTGGAGGGGGCGGTCCTCAGCGATCGGGACGAGCGGAAGCTCCGGGAGATCCGGGCCCGCTCGGACCTCCTGGTGGCCCTGGGGACCTGCGCCCTGCACGGCGGAATCCCCATCATGGACCGCGACCACGACCGGGAGGCCCTGCTCCACGCCGTGTACGGGGATCTGGGGGCCGAATACGACACGCGGTCCGCCCGTCCCCTCCACGAGGTGGTGCCCGTGGACATGGGCATCCCGGGCTGCCCCATCGAGCGGCAGGAGCTGCTGGAAACGCTGGCCTCGCTGCTGCACGGGGACCCGCCCCTCTCCCGCGACTACCCGGTCTGCGCCGAGTGCAGGATGGCCGAGCACGGCTGCCTGCTGGAGCGGTCCGGCGGACTCTGCCTGGGACCCGTGACCGCCGCCGGCTGCCTCGCTCGCTGTCCCGGCCTGGGGATCGGCTGCGTGGGGTGCCGCGGCCCGGCCGTGGACGCGAACTGGCCCTCGGCCGTGGCACTGTACGTCGAGCGTGGCCTTCGCCGCGACGACGCGATCCGGAAGATGCGCACCTTCGCCCGTACCCCCGGCGGGGTGACCGCGGTACCGAGGGGGGCGTGAGAGGCCCGGGATGAGCACACCGATCTCGACGAGACGGACGATCACCGTGGACCACCTGGCCCGGGTGGAGGGTCACGGCGGGATCACGGTGGAGCTCGAGGACGACCGGGTCGGGAGCATCCGCTTCGATGTGTTCGAGGGGATTCGCCTCATCGAGGGACTGATCGGCGGTCGGAGCTGGGAGGACGTCTCACCCATCGTCTCCCGCATCTGCGCCATCTGCAGCGTGGCCCACGCCCTGACCTCGATCCGGGCCACGGAGACGGCCTTCGGCGTGGACACCAGCCTGCAGACGGAGCTGCTGCGGGAGCTGATGTGGCGGGGCGAGAGCATCGAGAGCCACGCGCTCCACCTCTTCCTCCTCGCCGCGCCCGACTACCTGGGCTACCCCAGCGCGCCGGCCATGGCGGAAGACCATCCCGGGACGGTGGCCGTGGGGTTGCGGCTGAAGCAGCTGGGCAACCTACTCCAGGGCGGGGTCGGGGGGCGCGCCATCCACCCCGTGAACGCCATCCCGGGCGGTTTCGGGAAGGTACCGGACGAAGCGAGCCTGATCGTCATGCGGCAGCGCCTGGTCGCGGCCCGCCCCGACGTGGACGCGGCGATGGACTTCGTCCGGGGGCTTCCCGCCCCGCCCGCCCTGGATGTGGACACGACGTTCGTGGCGCTGCGGCAGGACGAGGACTATCGCTACGATCGAGGCGATGACGTCGTGGTGCTGGAGCCCGCCGGCCGACGGTGGTCCCTGGCGGCGGACGCGTTTCTCGAGGTGGCGCAGGAGCGGTCCGTGCCGCATTCCCACGCCAAGCACGTGACCCTGGAGGGCAGGCCGTTCATGGTCGGCGCGCTGGCGCGCCTGGCCATCAACCGGGATCGCCTTCCCGGCTGGGCCAACGGGCTGGTCGAGGCCATCGGCCTGAGGCTCCCGTCCCGCGACCCCCTGGACAACAACCGGGCCCAGGCCGTAGAGCTGGCCCTCGACGTCCACCGGGCCACCCTCCTCGTGGAGCGGCTCCTCGAGCTCGGGCCCGTCACCGGGACGGTTCCGACCGTGTCGCCCCGGGCGGCGACCGCCACCGCGATCACCGAGGCGCCCCGGGGGACGCTGGTCCACAGCTACACGTACGACGCCGCGGGCCGGATCGTCCGCGCGAACGTCATCACGCCCACCGTCTTCAACGCGGCCAGCATGGAGCGGCACTTCCAGGCTGCCGCGGCCCGGGACGGCGTGGAAGACGAACCCGCGCTGAAACGAACCCTCGAGATGATCTCCCGTGCCTATGACCCCTGCATCTCCTGCGCGGTGCACCTGACGCGCCGCCAACGGCGGGATCCCGGGGGCCCCGCGGCCGGGCGATGACCCCCCGTCCGGATTCCCCGCGGTGGTCCCCACTCCCGGGGGGCCCGCCATGACGTGGGGCCGCCGGCTGTTCCGCCGGTTCTCGCTCAGCGCCAAGCTGATCTCCAGCTACCTCGTGATCCTCGGCGTGGGCGGGATCGCCATCACGGTGGTGGGATCCACCATCGTCGCCTCCACGATCATGGCGGAGGCCCAGCGCACGGTGAAGCACGACCTGGCCATCGCCCGTACGATCTACCGCCAGGAGCTCCACTCCATGGAGCGAACCCTCCAGGCGGCGGCCGGCGGAATCACGGTCCCCCGCCTCCTGGAGACGGGCGACACCGCGGCGCTCCGGGACTACCTCCAGGCCCTAAGCTCCCGCGATCACCTCGATTTCCTGGCCCTCGCCGGATCCGACGGGCGGGTGATCCTGCGCACCACCGAAGCGGCCCCCGGCGGCCCCATGGCTTCGGCCGTGGCGCGACGGGCGCTGCGGGACGGGCGGGCCGTCGCCGGGACCGAGGTGCTCACCGCCGAGCAACTCACCCGCGAGAGTTACCGACTCCCCGAGCAGGCGGCGCTTCCGCTCCACCGCACGCCCCGCTCCGGCGCTCCGGATGGGGGCCGCCTCACATCGGGCCTGGTCCTCGCGGCGGCCGCCCCCGTCCTGGACGCGGCAGGCCGGCCCATCGGCGTTCTCTACGCCGGGAACGTCCTCAATCGCAATTTCGCCCTCGTGGACCAGGTCTGGGCCGAGCTCTACCGGGAGGAGACGCGTCGCCACGGCGAAGGGGGGACCGTGACCATCTTCCTCGGTGACACCCGGATCTCGACCAACGTCCGGGACCAGGAAGGCGAGCGGGCCCTGGGAACGCACGTGTCCGACGAGGTGCGGGAGGCCGTCCTCGAGCGCGGCGAGACGTGGAACGGGCGGGCGTTCGTGGTGGACGACTGGTACATGACCGCCTACGAGCCGATCCGCGACGTGGCCGGTGAGATCGTCGGGATGCTCTACGTCGGACTTCCCGAAGCCTCCTACGTCGCCACCCGGAACCGCGTCATCCTCTCGTTCGTCCTCATCGCGACCGTCGGGTTCCTGCTGGTGCTCGGCGTAACCTACCTGGGGATCCAGCGGATGACCCGTCCGCTGGGTGAGATGGTCGATGCTACCCGCAGCATCGCGGCCGGCGACTTCGAGCGGGAGGTCCATGTCGACCCGGATTCCGAGGGCGAGATCTCCCGGCTGGCGGGGTCCTTCAACCTCATGCTACAGAGCCTCCGGGAGATGCGGACCGACCTGGAGGACTGGGGCCGTACCCTGGAGGAGAAGGTCCGGGCCCGCACCGAGGAGCTGGTGCGGATGCAGTCCCGGGTGGCGCAGTCCGAGCGGCTCGCCTCCATCGGGATGCTGGCCGCCGGGGTCGCCCACGAGGTGAACAACCCCCTGGGCGGGATCCTCGCCCTCACCGGCCTCACCCTGGAGGAGCTGCCAGAGGACGATCCCAGCCGGGAGAACCTCGAGGAGGTGGTCCGACAGACCGAACGGTGTCGCGACATCGTCCGGCACCTGCTCGAGTTCTCGCGACAGACCGCCGTGAGCACCGAGGAGCTCGACCTGAACGACGCGCTGGACCGGACCCTCGACCTGCTCCGGCGCCAGTCCCTCTTCTTCAACATCGAGGTCCGCAGGAACCTGGACCCGGCGCTGCCCCCCGTCCGCGCGGATCGCTCCCAGCTCCAGCAGGTCTTCATGAACATCCTCATGAACGCCGCCCAGGCCATGCACGAGGAAGGCGCCCTCACCGTCTCCACCCGGACCCTCCTCGGCGGGAAGGGCGTCGAGGTGGCCTTCACCGATACCGGGTGCGGCATCCCCGCCGAGCACCTCGACCGGATCTTCGATCCCTTCTTCACCACCGGCAAGGAGGGCCACGGGACCGGGCTCGGCCTGTCCATTGCCTACGGCATCATCTCCCGCCATCACGGGACCATCTCCGTCGATAGCGAGGTGGGCCGGGGCACGACGGTGAGGATCCACCTCCCCGCCACGGCGAGCTTTCCCGGTCCCGGGCGGGACCCCGATGAGACGCTCCCGCTGGCATGGACCGGCCCGGCGGGCGACGGATGAGACCGCCACTGGTGATCGGCCTCGGCAACCGCCTCGCCGGCGATGACGGCGTGGGCGCCCACGTCGTCGACCGCCTCCGCGAGGACCCGCGCCTCCCGGTCGGAACCGAGATCCTGGACGGGGGGAGCGACCTGCTGAGGCTCGCCGATCGCCTCACCGACCACAGCCGCCTGGTCCTCCTGGACGCGCTCCTGGATCCGGGCCCGCCGGGTCGGGTGATCCGCCTGGACGGGGCGCTCGATACGCCCACGCGGGGCGCCGGATCCGTCCACGCGCTGGAGCCGCTCGATGCGCTGCGGCTGCTCCGGGGCCTGGTGCCCGGGTTCCGCCAGGTCCCCCTCGTGTTCCTGGGCGTGACCATCACGGAGGTCCGGATCCGGCCCGGTCTCTCCGCCGCCCTGGCCGAGCGCATGGACGACGTGGTCGGCGCCGTGCTCGAGGCACTGGCGAGCGCGGTGCCGGCGCCCTGACCCGGCCACGCCTCGGCGCGCCCCGGGTTCAGGCGGGACCGCTGATCGACCGCCTACCCCCCGTCTTCGATGCCGTACTTTTCCAGCCGGTAGCGCAGCGTGTCCCGGGACAGCCCGAGGAGCCGCGCAGCGCCCGTCTTGTTCCCGTCGGTCCGCTCCAGTGCCTGGGCGATGAGCTCTCGCTCCAGCTCGTCCAGGCTGAGGCCGGACGGCGGGAGGACCACCAGCCGATCGTCCCCCGCCCCGGCGCCCTGGATGTCCGCCGGAAGATGGGCCAGCTGGAGCGGGCCTTCGTCGTGAAGGAGGAGGCTACGCTCGATCACGTTCTTCAGCTGCCGAACGTTCCCCGGCCACGGATGCCGCTCCAGCACCCGCAAGGCCCCGGGCTCCACGTCCCGGGTGGGCTGGCGCAGGTCCTGTGAGATCCGCTCCACCAGGTGCAGCACCAGGGGCGCGATGTCCTCCGGGCGCTCCCGGAGCGGCGGCAGCGCGATGGGGACCACGTTGAGGCGGTAGAACAGGTCCTCCCGGAACGTCCCGTCCGCCACCGCCTTCTCCAGGTCCCGGTTGGTGGCCGCGATCACGTGGACGTCCACGTCGATGTCCCGCACGCCGCCCACCCGCCGGAAGGCGTGACGCTCCAGGAAGCCCAGCAGCTTCGACTGCGCGGACGTCGGCATGTCACCGATCTCGTCCAGGAAGATCGT
>JABAOG010005315.1_pt5 | contig 20140 bp, 22 predicted proteins | sample 7062131 | NCBI WGS metagenome assembly JABAOG01 (sample SAMN14538629, study PRJNA623070) | marine sediment metagenome | biome: marine biome [ENVO:00000428]; feature: marine pelagic biome [ENVO:01000023]; material: deep marine sediment [ENVO:00002113] | place: India: Arabian Sea | collected...
GAGGCTGCGTTGGTGCAGACGAGGGCGTGGCAGCACTACAAGCATGTCGTGTACCGGAAGGGCCGCATCGACGGTGTGGAGTTCGGTAACGAACTGGACGCTGCCCGCTACTACCTGGAGCAGACTGTCGACCCGTACTTCGAGACTTTGATCCGGCCGTTGGCTCAGGACCGTGGCGACTATGCCCGTATCCTCGGCGAGTTGGAGATGACGAACAATAACCAGATGACGGTGATCCTACCTAACGGTAAGCAGAGGGTCATTAACTTCTCCCGCTCGAACTATGAGGGTGCGGTGCGGCAGGTGGAGGCGCTGACGAAGGACGCCTACTACCAGGATGTCCAGTTGCCTCCGAAGGTGGCGGCGTGGTTCCATCCCCGCTACGGGGAGGTCGACTCGCCGAACAGGTTCCGTCGGGCGACGGACTGGATCATGATGAACTTCGGGGAGAAGTCGACGCAGCACATTAACCGGCAGCCTGCGTATCTCGCTACGCACCGGAAGTACTACCAGTGGTATAAGGGGATGGGCTGGGACGACGACGCTGCCCGTTCGGCCGCTACGCAGCGGGCGACGGAGATGGTGAACTGGGTGTTCTTCGACAACAAGGACATCCCCAGGTTCCTCCACAACATGAACGACGTCTCTCCGTTCTTCTCGGCGATGATCGAGGTGGCGGGTACGTGGGCCTATAAGATCCCGTCGCAGAACATGTTGCCGATCGGGTACGCCCACTTGGTGCGCCGAGTGGACCGCACCATCCAGGGCCTCGTGAAGTCAGGTATCGTGGACTACGATGCGGACACGGGCCAGTACTCGATGAGCCTGTCGGCTGAACCTGACGCTATCCCGGGTGCGGCCGGGTTGTCTCGTGCCTTGTACGAGACGATCAAGGCACCCATCTATGCGGTGGAGCACCTGGGCGGGATTGTCGGTGCGGCCCGGGAACTGTTCGACGGTGACGATGAGGCTATCACTTGGGACCGGGCGAAGATGGACCTGTCGAACTTCTACCGTGACGGGTTCCGGTTCGGGGTCGGTAACCCGCTGGACCCGACGACGTTCGGGATCATGGCCGTCAACCAGTTCAGTGTCGGTTTGGCTCCGGCGCTGCAGCTCCCGGCGTCGATGGCTGCGGAGGCTATCTTCGCAGCGGACGACGACTACGCCCAGTTGGGGTTCAACAACATGGCTGAGTTGATCGTCGGCCACGACCTCCCTGACGGGATAGAACCGAACGACATCGTGATTGCTAACCGGGCAGCTATCCAGAACGTTAACTCTGCGGAGAAGTGGGCGATGTACCTGCAGGGTAAACTGGACCCGGCGGAGCTGCAGCTACCGGAGACGTTGCGTATCCCGCACACGTCGATGTGGGAGACGATGGCGAATAACACGTTCTTCCCGTTCGGTAAACTGGAGTCGATCGGTGAGGTTATCACTTCGCCGTCCCCGGCCGCCATGAACTACGTGTGGCGGGGCCTGATGGCTAGGTACGGCGGCGACGTCGGCCAGAACGACATGACGGCGTTCTTCTTCGGGAACATGTCGAACTACCAGGTGGCGTCGGAGATGACGTTGCAGATGCAGATGCTGGAAGCGAAGGAGGGCCTGATCAGCGCCTCCCTGGAGAAGTCGCTGGAGCTGCAGCAGCATATCGCCGACACTAACCTCGATGTCCGGGAGAACCCGGACGGGACTATTTTCCTCCTGTCGGAGGACGACGGGCCTGAGGCTAACAAGTTTCACGACTTGAAATTGGATTTGGCTGCGATTAACGAGGAGATTCTGTCGAGGGCCTCCTCGAACGCTGGGGGTTCGCTGATCCTCCGTGGCCTGATGGGCCAGTACCTTCCGGCTACACCGAGGATGGTGACGCAGCAGCAGGACGAGGTCGCTAAGTACTGGAATGCCCGTGACTTCGCTGAACGTGCGGCGGAGGGGACCGGGGACTTCACGGAGATACTGCACGACATCTCTACGCCGGAGGGTATGCGGAACACGGCGGAGTTGGTGCAGCGTTTCTGGGATGACCCGACTGGCGACAAGGCTAAGATCTTCATGGCGAACGAGATGCCTGGCCTACGGCCGTTCATGCAGGGCAAGACGTACTTCGAGGAGTACGGCCTGGACCCGAGGGCGGAAGGCTTCGACCGTTGGGTCGAGCAGATCGAGTCGGGGGAACGGAAGGCGTTCCCGCCGGAGGTGTGGTTGGCTCGCTACCAGAAGGCCTCGATCGCTGTCGACAAGGACATCGCTGTCCGGGAGGCCTACGGCGATGACGTGAACGGTGCGGCTATCGCTATCTTGAATGACTATGGTTCCTACCGGGACCTGATCGAACCGTTCGAGATGCAGTACGAGGCGGTCGACTTCATTGACGAGCACCTGTTCGAGGGTAAGTACGGTACGTACAGGAACGACAACTTCGATGAGCTGTCGTTCTACGAGGAGGTTATCGGTGCGGTCAGGCAGACACGTGAGGAGGTCGACAATATCATTGACATCTTGGAGTTCACTGACCTCACCCCGGCCGAGGTGTCTAAGGTGCGGGGGACTCTTAGGTCGACGGTGCGTAACTACCAGGAGAAGGTCGAGGAGCTGCGGGCGTTAGAGGACGAGAACGACTACTGGCGGAACCCGCTGGAGCAGATGATCAACAGGTACTACACCGAGGTGTCGACCCCGTACTATGAGGCGAGGAACGAACTGTACGACGACTTGCAGTACGTGGAGAACACTATCGACCGGGGGTTGGTGTTCGATGCGATTCGTGACTTCGATAATGATGCGTTTATCAAGGACTATGTCATTGAGGGCGAGAGGGGTGCGGTGCTCCGTGTGCCGGAGCCGATGGTCAGGACTTGGAATAGCTACACTGACGAGGAAAGGCAGGAACGTAAGATAAAGATGCTGGGCAAGAAGCCTGAATGGTTGTCGCTGTTCGAGGCTAATGTCCTGGCGGACGGCGGGGACCCGGACCTGCATAACTACCTCGTCACGGACGAGGACCGGGCAGCTGACTACTTCAAGCTGGCTCAGGCGAAGAGGGACATTGCGGAGTTTGCGTTCCGTAACCCTGAGGAGATGTCTGAGTATGATCGGGATAAGGCTATCCGGGAGCTTCAGGAGGAGTTCGATAACTTCCTGTTGTCGAATGGCCGGGGCGCCGAGATTGAGTTCCGTGAGGCGGTCCCGATTCAGCGCCTGGCGATGGCGGGGTATTTGCCTCCGTCGCTGGATGAGGTGGTGCCGTGGGTGAACAGCATCATCGAGCAGCTGCGGGCGGATGAGGAGTCGATCCGGGGGAAGCAGGCAAGGATCGAGTTCTTGGGGCTGCAGCGTTACTTGGAGTCGCAGTACTTCCGGGGGAACCCGCAGGCGTTGGTGGACCTGGAGGAACTGGGGATACGAATGTTTGACGAGCCGCTTCGGGCAGCTATCTACGCTAGGCTGTTCCAGGGCGACTTCTTTGGGTACCTGGAATAATATGGCTAAGAAGGGGTTGTACTGACAGATGGCTAGAGGAAGTTCACGTTCAGCTCGTCGGCGGCGCACGTCGGGTGGGCGCCGGGCTGCTGCTGCTGAGGACCAGAGGCGGGAGCAGGCTGCACGGGCACGTGCCCGTGCCAAGTCGAGGGCGCAGCAGAAGTACGAGCAGCGTACCCAGACGCCTTCGGCGCCGTCGCCGCAGACGACGTACTGGTCGGCGGGAGCCCCGTCGACGTACTACGGGAACAAGCCCGAGCAGCGGGCTATGGCGTTGGCGAGGGCGAGGCAGGTAGCTGAGGCTCGCCGCCTAGCTGACATGGAGCGGGCCACGTCGCTGGGGCAGGCGTGGGCAGGGGTGTCCGGTAAGGAGACCCGGGCGTACCAGCCGTACTTCGATTGGCGGGCCGCTAACGAGGAACGCCGGAACTACGTGCAGAAGCAGGTACGGAAGGCGGAGCTGGAGGAACAGGGCGAGGCTTTCTCCGTGTCGAACGCTAACCTGCTGTCAAAGCTCCACCAAACGTACCAGGACATTGTTGACCCTTCGTCTACTTTGGCTAAGTCGAGGCAGGCGCAGGCGATGATCGGGACGAAGGCCTACGACGGTAAGAAGTCTGGCGGCTACTGGTCCGCTGACCGGACGGGGCAGATCACTGACGACTACGTGTTCGGGTTCGACAAGTACGGTAACGAGGTGACGATGGGTCGCCTCCGTGGCCTGGGTGACTTCTGGGAGGGCACTCCCCGTGAGGAGCTGAACGGCTTGAAGCTGGGCTGGAAGCATCTTTTGGCTGGGTACCGTTGGGATGAGCTGGACGAGATTCTGGCTTCGTCGGCTATTCAGACGGCGGACCCGGATGACCCGGAGGGGACGTTGCAGCCGGGCCAGTGGGACGAGTACACGAGGACGGGTGCGTTGTCGCTGCTGGGGTTGGCGTCGCCGGATAAGAAGTTCTTCAACTCTTCGGGCTATTCGCTCCGTGATGCTCTCCTGTCGGAGTTCAATGCGGAGACGATCCCTGACGAGGAGTGGGCGAGGGAGAACGCTGGCGGCCGTGGCGGCGGCGGCGGTGGCCGTGGCGGAGGCGGCGGAGGCGTGAAGTACGTTGCGCCTGATAAGGCGGCGGTCGAGGAGGCTGTCGCTAACTACGTGGTGGCTGTGACGGGCATGAAGCATTCGCACATTATCGCCGCTGGGGTGAAGAAGTACATGGAGGAAGCGAGGCGTGGCTTCAAGCTACGTGAGTCGCAGGACGTGGACCCGATGCAGGCGGTGAAGGCGCTGGTGCGGGGCACTGCCGAGTATAAGCATGTGAACAAGAACCGGCCGGATTCTGTCGATGAACTTGACTGGGTGTCGTCGGCGCAGGGTAAGCTGCGGTCGCTGGGGTTGGCTGCGGATGCGGCGCAGGCTCTCGGGATCGAGCAGGCCTCGATCGGCGCAGCGGACAACGACTTGATCGACGCTGCCGGTATCCGGGCGTTCGCTGACACGGGACGTCTGTTGGACGTCCAGAGGCAGGAGTTGAAGAACGTGGTTCGTGGAGTGGCAAGGTTGGCTAACTGATGGCTCGTACTCTCTGGTTCAACACTGACTGGGAAAACTACGACGAGCTAGCTCGTCAGATTCAGGACGCTACGGGCTACCGTGCCCGTGTCACCTCCGACGGCCGTATCTACTTCGTCGTGAANNGAGGAGGGTTCGACTCTCCCGGATGACACGACGGGGTTCTGGGATGACCCGGAGGCTGTCGCTGCTGCCCAGTCGGGTGGCCCGACTACTACGGCTGACGCTGCGGAGGATGACATCACGGCGGGCGACGACGTGTCTGGTGACCCGAAGGGGATCATGCAGGGCGGGGTCGCTACCCGTGTCGTGATGGAGGACGGGAAGGACCTGTGGGCCGTCACGTACGTGGTGGACGGTATTCAGCATGTCTACACGTTCGCTGACCGGCAGGCGATGATCGACGCCATGGGTCCGAACTGGGAGGTCGGTTCCCTCGTGTTGCGTGAGGACGAGGTGAACGACGGGGACACTTGGATTCTCGGGTCGGGTGAGTCGTTCGTGGGCCAGGGCGACCAGACGTATGCGACGTACTGGAATGATTTGGCTGAGGAAGCTGCGTTGGAGGCGGGTCTGCGGGACCCGGGCGCTATCGGCAGGATGATGCAGGACCCGGAGATTGCCCGCATCATCGCTGAGGGCTCGGCGGGCAGCTGGTCTGAGGAGCGTATCCGTGCGGAGGTTCGCCGCACCGACTACTACCAGAACGTCATGTACCCTGGTATCAAGTGGTTCCTGGACTCTGGGTCGGCGGAGCCGGAGGCGGAGTACCGCCGCTACCAGGATGACGTCGACGGGGCCTTGGCCCTGTTGGGCTACGACCGTGACGAGGACGGCACCTACAAGACGATCATTGGGGACATGTTGGCGAAGGGTATCCGGGCGGAGTCGTTTGCTTCGTTCGCTACTACGTTCAAGCGGGCCGAGGAAAGCCAGGACTTCGCCGAGTCGTTGTCGTTTTGGACGCAGCGGGACTTGGGGTCTGAGTTGACGTTCGAGAACTGGCTGGATGTCGTGGACGGCGAGACGTTGGATTCGGAGCTGGCGGACGTGGTGGAGCGGGCGACGTTGCAGTACGTGTCGGAGACGCAGGGTGTCGACGTCGGCGCTGACTTGATTTCACGTATCGGTGCGGAGTCTGAACTGTCTGAGCGGGAGGCTGCCCAGGCGTTCGAGCAGGTTCAGCAGAACCTCCTGGCGCTCGGCGACGTGGGCCTGGAACGCTACGGCTTGACTCGCCAGGAACTGATCGAGGCGGGCACGGGAATAAACCCGAGTTCGGGGCGTTCTATTAGTGAGATTAAGAGGCTCGCCCAGAAGACGGCGACGGAGCTAGGCCTCGCAGACGATAGGAAGATCGGCCTGTACGTCGGGTACGACGCCACTGGTCGACCAACGACGGGTGGCTTACAGTCGCTCTCACAGGAAGGCGGATGATGGGCGATACAGCCAGCAGGAACTACGACCCGTTCGATAAGGTCGGGGACGCAATGTCGGGTAAGGGCAGGAACAAGAGGAAGAAGCCGAAGCCCAAGCCCAAGCCGAAGGGTCGCCCGGTCCCGAAGTCGGAGCTGATGAAGCGGCCGCTGTCGGCAGCCCAGAAGCGAGCGAACGCTAAGCGTAAGCGTGCGGCGAAAGCTCGGGCTCGGGCCAAAGCCCGGCGTCGAGGCGGCCGCTAATTATTGCCGGTAGGTTCTACACCCCCTACGGCCTACCGGAGGCTACTGCGGCCACAAGCAGGAACCAGCGCCCAGTCTGTCTACTGGAGACGGGGGAACCCGCCGCACCGAAGTATCCTGGTGCGAGAACGGAAGGTGGATAATGACTGACGGAACCGGCACCGAGGGCCTTGAGCCTGAGGACCAGTCCGGGGCATTCGCTGCCCTACGCAAGCAATTGCGTGAGGCTCAGAAGCAACTGAAGGAGAACGATCCTGCAGTTGTAGAGGAACGTGTGCGAGCGCAAGTCAAGCGTGAGCTTACGGCCTCCCAGCTGATGGAGAAGGCTGGGTACCCCAAACTGGCTGACGTCTTTTTGAAGCAGGTGCCTGAGGGTGAAGTCAACAGCGAAGCTGTCGACGGATTCCTCCAAGACCTTGGGCTGACAACCCAAGAGCCCGCAGTCCAGCAGCCTGAACCGTCGGAAGGCTCCAGCGAGGAACAGGGAGAAACGGGTGGTTCCGTGGACCCTGCCGCTGTTGCTCAGATCGCTGCCACTGGCGGCGACCTGGCGGCTCGTACAGCGCAAGCTGGTGAGGTTGACCCCCTCGCCGCTATTAACGCTGCCGAGTCTCACGATGACTTGGTGCGGCTGGCTCGTGAGGGTGGCTTCCTTCAGGAATAAGCACAACCTGTCTGAAAGGTAACACTTAACTGTGGCTGATGCTTTCACCACTACGAGTGTACTGTCCAATCAGGTACTCACTGCATACCAGCGCAATGCGTTGTTCGCTCTCCGGGCTCGCCCGGTGTTCGACCAGCTTGCGAAGGTTAAGCCGGGTAACGTAACCTCTCCGGGTGACTCCGTGACGTTCACGTTCTGGTCTGACCTCACCGCTGCGACCACTGCTCTCTCCGAGACGGTGGACCCGGACGCTGTTGCGCTCAGTGACTCGCAGGTCACCGTTACTCCTAACGAGTACGGTAACGCTGTTCTGCTCACGCTGAAGATGCAGGCTGACACGATGCTCGTTGGGTTCGACCCTGACGTCGCCAATCTGGTGGCGTACAACATGGCCGACTCCATCGACACGCTCGCTCGGTCTGCGCTGGACAGCGGCGGCACGGCGACCTTCCAGGGCCAAACGGCTGAGACCGCTATTGTGGCGACCGACATTCTGTCCAGCACTTCGGTGCGGACCCGTGTCGCTAACCTCCGTGGCGCAGACGTTCCTGGTATCCTGGGCGACCACTATGTCGGGATCGCCGATCCTGACGTGCTGTTTGACCTGATGGAAGAGACTGGTGATGGCGCATGGATCGGACCACATCAGTATGTGGACCCGGCTGCGATTTACAACGGTGAAGTCGGCACGTTTGCTGGCGTCAAGTTCCTCAGCTCCACCCGGGGCCTGGTGAACACTGACGGCGGTAGCGGCACTGTCGATACTTACACTGTGTACTTCCTGGGCTGGGAGGCCCTGGCAAAGGCTGAGCCTGTGCCGGGTCACATCGTGATTGGTCCGGTGACTGACAAGCTGATGCGTTTCCGCCCCGTCGGCTGGCATACCTATGCTGGCTGGTCGGTGCTGCGTTCGGCTTCTGTCCGCCGCCATCTTGTTGCGTCTTCGATTGGTAGCAACTGATGCCTGCTGGATTTACCAGGGCTGAAGCGAATGCGAAGGACTTCGGTGACGAGTTCACCATTGCTGGCCTTCTCATTGCAAATTCTGCTCTCACCACGGCCCAAACCACTGTTGCAGTGGCTCACGGTCTTGGTGCTGCGCCGACTTTCGTTTTGGTTAAGGGAACCACGGCGTCGAGTATTTCGTGGACTGCTGGTGCAACCACCATCACGTTTACGAGCACCGAGACGAACGCACCTGAAACCATCTCTTACCTCGCTGCGATTCTTTCGTAGTGTAGGGGATACGCATTCGTAACCTTATATTGACTTAGAAACCGGGCCACACGCCAGGCCTGTGAACAGAAATTGGCGCTACCTTAGACAAGCAGCTCCCGGGAATACTCGGGAGCTGTTTGCGTTGTATAGGGTAGACGAGCAACCGGAGGTCTACCGTGGCGAGAGCCCACCTTAAGAACAAGAAGCAGCGTCACGCTGCGCCCGTGAAACCGCATGGGGGCGCTGCGCCCGTGAACAAGATGAGCGGGGAGAAGATCGACATTGCCTGGTGTGACCCGGGCATGACGGAGGGCTGGTTCGCCTGGTCTATCGCTAACGCCTGGGGCGAGCTGACGCAGATGGGTGCGCAGGGGATGATTCACCGCACGTCGGGTGCGGTGTTGAACAAGAACCGCAACAAGCTGGTGGAGTTGTTCCTGGAGGGCGGCTCGGATTGGCTGTTCATGGTCGACTCCGACATGATCCTCGATGACTCCCACATCTTGAAACTGTGGGTGACTGCTAAGCAGCACGACGTGGAGATGGTCGGCGGGTTGGCTTTCATCTGGTCCGCTGGGCGTGAACCGATCCCGAACTTCTTCATCGAGAAGGACGACGAGATCGTGCAGGTGAAGAACCACATCCCTGAGCAGCCGTTCCCTGCTGTCGCTACCGGGCTAGCTACCGCCTTGGTGCACCGTGACGTGTTCCTGGCTATGACGCCTCCTAGGCTGGAGACGTTCAGGTGGTTCGATGATATCCCTCTCGACAAGTACCCGGAGCAGGACGTGGCTGGGGAGGACGTGCAGTTCTTTGTCCGGGCGGGCGAGTTGGGGTTCCGGTTGCTCATCGACCCCAACGCCCGTACCGGGCATATTAAGGACTTCCCTGTCGGGTACCCGGATTGGTACAAGGTGTGGAAGCAGGGCATCCGTCTCGGGGAGGTTGACGCCCCGGACTACGTCCCGGTCGTTGGCCCCCAGCAGGAATCACGTTCGGACAATAAGGATTTCACAGGATGAAGTTTATCGTGACCGGCACTGGCCGGTGTGGTACGAAGTACACGGCGAAGTATCTGCAGGACTTGGGGCTGGTCGGCGGCCACGAGTCTATCTTCTCGGTCGGGTTTGATCCTCTGTGGTTGAAGGACCCGGACCACAAGTACGCTAAGTCTGACTTCGAGGTGTCGTGGATGGCTGTCCCTCATCTGCGTCTGCTGCGTAAGCCGGTGGTGCACTTGGTGCGGGACCCGGTGAAGGTGTGGCAGTCGATGGAACGCATCGGGTTGTTCACTACCGACAACCACGGGCCGTACCGTGACGCTGCGGTGGACGTGTCGGGGCAGACGAACTCTGAGGATTTCATCATCTGGTGGCAGGACGAGATTGAGAAGTCTCCGTGGTTCCGTGCCCGGTGGCGGGTGGAGGACTTGGAGTCTCCGATTATCTCGACTCGGACGAATACTCGCCCGGCGCATGGCGACTACGAGGAGCGGCCTATCCCGGAGAAGATCATTCGGCGGGCCGCTGAGTACGGATACTACCAAAGCGTGGGAATAAACGTAGACTGATCCTGTTGATATACAGTGATGGCTACATTGTTTGCAAACGCAGGTCCGAGCTACGAGCAACGGTTCGGTGACGAACCGGCGCATGCCGATATTTCGCTGGGTCGATTCTACTCGTATCCGGTGGGGAAAACTATTGTCATCACCTCGGGTGCCGCTACCCTCTACGTCGTCCCGGAACAGGACGTGATCGACGGGGCTGACGCTTTGGCGGCTGGCTCTACGTCGTCGGTGGAGGGTAAGGCAGTGTGGGGCTACGGCAGGCACGGGTCGGGGTATACGATCAGTGCCGGGGAGTCCACTGCTATTCAGGCGATGACGGGCTACGATGCGAGTTGGATCACATGACATGGTACACTTGGGCCTGGGTTGCGTGGATCATCTTCTTCGTGGTCATCGAAGGCATTGCACTAAGAGACAGGCGAAAAGGTGACACGCTTTCGGAACACGTCTGGAAATGGTTTGGCGTGGGGCAGAAGGGCTGGTGGGCTCTGGTCCGACGCACAGCTCTGCTGGTGGGGTGCGCCGTACTTATGAAGCACTTCCTAGCGAAGGGTTGGTTCTAATGGGCGAGTTTCAGAAACCGTGCTATATCCACAACGGCCCGTGGGAGCAGTGCACTGTGCACGAGGACGTGAAGCATTGCTTCTGTGTCCACAGGTACGATGACTACGAGATGCCGAAGACCCCGTTGTTCGGGGTCGTGCCTGGTGGTGCGTCGAAGGATTCGTGGCGGCCGAAGTATGAGAAGGATTTTAGCCAGGGCCTCGACAAGTATAAGGCAGCCCGCAAGGGTGGGTTGAGGCCCGAGAAGCCTACGAAGGATGGGGTGTTTGCGGCCGAGCGGGATGCCGAGTCGCACGAGAGGGCGTTGGAGAGTCCGGTCATGGAGGATGCGGACACGAGTAAACTGAAGGTGCAAGGTGGCTAGGGCCGACATAGTTGAGAGAACGAAGGACATACTGTATGGTCAGGGTCTAGGGCAACGTCCGCCGATCAGGGAGTGTGCAGCTGATGCAGCAGAATCCGTCTCGGGATCGAAGGTCACGTTCTCCGTGGCCTCTGGTGAGGGAGACAAGATCAAGGCCGGTCAGGTACTGTCGCTGTACGGCTCCACTGACGACACCGACAGCTATGCTCTGTATGTCTTGTCAGTCAGCTCTGACAGCATTACAGCGGTCAATGGGTACAACGGGTCGCCGGTCGTCGCAGACACCAACCTCGACGGTGCGCTTCTGGAGCAAAACCCTTGGCAGCTTGAGTACTTTATCCACAAGCGCATCGACGCTGTTATCTCCCGGCTGCTCTGGGACGACGTGTATACACTCACGGCGGCCTCGGTAACACCTGATTTAACGGACGGTCAGGTGGAGGTCCCCGCTACGGTTGAGCGTATCGTGTCTGCCCAGCAGCAGATCGGGGGAGAGTGGGTGAACATCCCGTTCGGGATCGTAAAGAACGTGTCGACGTCGGTGTCTAGCACAGGCAACCTCGGGGTTTTCGATGCGGTGGACGGCTCTACCGTGTACTACACGTACATGGCGAAGGTCGATGCCACCACGACGGACGAGGCCCTTATCGAGTTGATCGCCCTGGGTGCGGCGGCTCTCCTGTCTGGCGCTAGCGTGACTGAGCGTACCGTCCCGCTGGACGGCGTATCACAGTCGCCTCGAAGCGTAGGGCAGGAACTGTGGCGTGACTTCGTCACGCTACGTCGCAGCATCGCAGAGGACCTTGCTGCCGACACTGCTATCGCTTTCGAGGTGGAACGTGGCTAACAACCCTCAGGCTTTCCATGTCACCCTGAATGACGAGGGTGGCACTGCCGTCAAGTTCAAGTTGCTGCCCGGCGAGGGCATGTTCCGGGAACTGTCGATCCGGCAGATGCTGCAGGAGCAGTCGTTCACTGAGTCGGGGCAGGAGGAGTCGATCAAGTCGAACCCTCGCACTGCCCAGTTCGCTCAGACGGACTGGTCCGGTGGGTCTACGTGGTATGCGCCCCGCTACGGCCGGGGCAACATGAACACGTACATGCACTCGAAGAACATGAACGCTATCGACAAGCCTGGCGTCGTGTCCCCCCAGGAGCACATCGCCGAGTCGGTGAACACCCTCATTAACCACTACTCGAACGTGGTCACTACCCCTGACGGTACGTACGTGATTGGGACCTCGGTCTTGGAGGACTCGACGGACCTCGACATTTATGAGATTGCCACGTCGGGTGCGGCGTCCCGTGTGTCGGGTGTCACTACGGGGTTCCCNNTACATGGTGCAGGGCCAGGACGTAACGTACTATCACCCTACGGCTACGAAGACTCAGGACGTGATCCTGCAGCTGTCGGATTCGTTCTTCATGAACCTCCTGGTGCACAACGGCCGTCTCTTGTTTTACGGCGGTGACGAGCTGCGGGAGATTAGTGACCCGACGGGTACCCCGTCGATTGCTAACATCTACGATGACGGCATGGGTTTCGACTTGCTGCAGTCGATGGACGTAGATTCGGTGAACGACGATGAACTGATCCGCCCGGTGGCTGTGCGCCTGGCGGTGTCTACCTCGGAGGGTGTCTACTACGTGAAGAATGTGGGCACTAACTCTGGTTTGCCGCAGCCGTGGGTGTTCCGGGTGGAACGTAACGCTGCTGGTACCGACATCGGTACCCCGGTGGCTACTCTCCCGGAGGGCCTGGTGGTGACGTCGATCGCTTGGCACGGTTCGTCGCTGGTGATGGCTGCGACGACGGAGTACAAGAAGCTGCTCCTCAACAACGTAGCTAACGGCGACATCCCGTACCAGTTCTGGCACTTGACGGGCGGCTCTATCGGTGCGTTGGGTGCGCCGCTGGGGGACCAGGGTTCGAGCCCTGGGGTGCAGCCTTCGGTGGACGACACGGTGTGTGCCTTGCTGGGGTCCCGCCAGAACCTCCTGTTCATCGGGGGACGTAAGGGCATCTGGGTGTATGACTCGATCCGTGGCGGCATTCACCCGTACATCGAGTCGCACGATAACCCGGCTGACGCCGGGGTGTTTCACTCTATGGGCTACTACGTCGACACGAACAACGACACCCGGTACGTGTTCATGGGGGCGACGGAGGCGGGGTCGGCTATCACTTTGACGAAGAACGTGGACCGCACTGGCACTACGGTGGAGGCGGGGTCGGGTGAGGTGTACGAGCTGGAGTCGAACATCTTCGACTTCCGGTACCCGTTGGAGAAGAAACGTCTGGTCCGGTTCTTTATCGACATCGACGGCCAGGGTGACGAGGGCGAGTGGAAGCTGTACCTGTCGGTCGATGACGCTGCGTGGAACTTGGCGTACACGTTGGAGGCTACGGATGCGTCTCCGAAGTCTGGGCCGCAGTGGATTGACTTGACTGCTTTGTCTGAGGACACGGAGAACCTGGAGGGTGTCCGGTTCCAGTACAAGTTGGCGTACAACGAGACGGGGGAGGGCACTGCTCGGGCTACGCAGGTGCGGGCTATCGGGTTTGAGGCTGTCACGGGGATCATGTCCCCGGCTTGGCAGTTCAGTGTGGACTTGGGGCAGACGGAGATCGAGAACGAGGTGCTGGACCCGGTGACTACGTACACTGCGTTGCGTAACTTGGCTAAGGAGTTCACTGATATGGAGATGAACGTGTATATGGGGGAGGATAACTCTCAGCTGTATACGAACGAGAAGGTGATCATCGAGTCTGTGGACTTGATGACTGCGGACGCTAACAACTGGACGGCGAAGGTGACTGTGTCCCGGGCGGTGGGGCAGACGCAGTGACTTCTCATTGGCCTCCGCTTCCGGCTCCTGGCGGTAGTGACCGTACTTCGTTCGAGATGCACCGTCGGCTTCGTGCTATGGACACTGAAATCTACGGCGACATCACTGCCGAGTCCGGGTCGATCTCCGGGGACTTCGACATCACTGGTGACGTGACGGTCGATGGCACGATCACGGTCGACGGGTTCCTGTATATGGGGTCGTCGTCTATGTATTTCACTAACGCCGGGTATGCGCAGATGGTGATGCAGAACACCGGGGACTCGATCGACCTTGGCTTCCAGATGTATACGGGCCATAACGTAATTGAGATGACGACGGGGAAGTACAACTCGGGTACCGGGCAGTACGAGGCGTACGTCCAGGCGTCGACGGATGACCTTGGCCTACGGCCTAACGGCGCTAGTGTCATCTTGCACGCTGAGTCTGACGGCGGCGACTACAGCCTCTGGGTGGATTCCCACAACCACAAGTTCGCCTTCGAGGTCGACGGCGCTGACCTACTGGAGGTCAACTCTAACGGCCTGTACTTCTACGAGTCGGGCGGCTCTTCCAGCCAGGGCCTCCAGTTCGAGGACAGTGGCGGGGCTACCCGCTGGGCTCTGCGGTTCGACGCAACTAACTCCCCGCCGTTTGTTGCCCTCAGCAACCGGGCCTCGAACGGCGAGGTGCGTATCTACGCTAACACCTCGACGGCCGGGTCGAGCGGCGAGACTCTGGTGGCGACGTTTGAGGACACGCACCTGGAGATCGCCGACGGCATCGACATACGCTGGGCCAATCAGTCCTCCAAGCCAGTGATGATTATGGACTCCACGGGTAGCGGCGACACCTGGACTGACCAGGGTGCGCACATCGTCATGGGTGAGCAGGCTAGCTCCGAGGACTCGGCTGCGGCGGCCCTACACATCACCTACACGGGTGACGGCAAGGGCTACGTCGGCATGGGCGCCCTGACCAGCGGCAAACCTGCCTACGGTATCGGCTTCCACTACACCACGGGCTCTGTGCGCCACCTGAACGATGGCACGGCGGGTGCGCCGTCGTACTCGTGGGACAGTGACACGGACATGGGCATCTACAAGATTGCCGCTGGGCGCTTTGGTATATCTGCACAGGGCACGAAGGTCGGCGAGTTCGGCGGGTACTCGGGTACTAGCTCCAACTACTTCAACATACGTTGGGGCGACGGCTTCGTGTCCCGCCCAGCGTACGCCTTCTTCAATGACATCGACACGGGCATGTACCTGTTTGGTACGAATGAGCTTGGCTTTGCTGCGGGCGGCGGCGACAACCTGTTAGTTGGCACCTACGGATTCAAGGTCAACACCTCCAAGGATATCCTGCCCCGCACGGATAACAGCTCCCAGCTGGGTGCCTCGGGTGCCCGCTACATCGACGTGTGGGCGGTGGACACCAGCATCAACTCCTCGGATGCGACACAGAAGGAGGACTTTGGCCCTATCCCGTTCGATGCGATGGCGTTCGTGAACGCCTTGCCGATGCTGTCGTGGCGGAGGAAGGGCCGGAGCCGTTTCCACTTGGGTCCGACGGCCCAGGACGTGAAGGCTGCGATGGACCGGGTGGGGTTCGACTGGGCTGCGTACATCGACCCGGAGTACGGCGGCGTACCGGAGGGTAAACGTGAGGAGGACGGCTTCGGCCACGGGCCGAAGGGTCTGCGCCAGGCTGAGCTGGTGCCCGTACTGTGGGAGGCGGTCCAGAAACTGGACGCTAGGGTGAAGGAACTGGAGGCTAGGCTAGATGGGTAACGGATGGATGCCTGCCGCTACGGATGGGCGCATCAAGTACCCGGACCTTAGGTCCGGTGGCTCATACATCGGCAGGGAGGCGAGGGGCAATAACCCTATCTTGACGCTCCACACTACGGAGGGTTCGTCTCCGACGGGTGGCCGGGACTACTACCATTTCACGGTGGGGGAGGACCCGAATCTTCCTGGCTTGTGGCGTATCTTCCAGTGGCGCAGCGTGGAACGTTCGGCTTATTCGCTGCGTAACCGTAGGCCTGGGCAGACGGGGTACATAGGGGTCGAGACTAACAAGAATGGGTTCCCGCATATTCAGGTAGCTATCGCTACCCGTTCCTCGAACATCGGTAACCTACCGAACGAGGCGTATGAGCGGGTAGCTGCGATCCTGGCGTGGGCGCACGAGGAGTACGGTGTCAAGATTCAGCCGTGGGCGGGTACGGAGGACCAGTGGAAGGCCAACGGGTACGGGTATAAGGCACCTCAGCGGCTGGACAAGGCCCGTTGGTTGAATGCCGAGGGGTTCGGGGGCCACAGGTTTGCGCCCGAAAACACGCACTGGGATCCGGGTGCGTTCGACTGGAATAAACTGGTCGAGTACACGTTGTTGAAGACAGGAGAGGGACCACCAGACATGCCAGTACCAATTCTTTTCGAGGCAGGGCAATCGTACCCCGAGTGGGAGCCATTCGCTTGGATGTGCTACGCTTTGGATACGGGCGAACTGTGGGACCCGTCGATGTCGTCGTCGGTTGTCCGTGACTTCTACGGCGGTGCGCCGGAGGACACGATCAAGACGGTGCAGCCGGAGCAGCTGACTACCGTGTGGCGGACGATCGGCTGGGGCGGTACGACGGGCTACCCGGATTCACGTCCGGCCCTGTACTCGTTGGGTAAAGAAGCGACCTTGTTCCAGGCGTTGTTTTATCAGATCAACAGTGGCGTGGGTAGCCATAGCCACGAGGGGACGGTAATCGTCCAGTGATCGAGCCGTCCATCTCGCTTATTCTCGCAGCTTCCTCTGACCTAATTAGGCCCACGGTCTCGCTTGACTATGACGATATCCTTGCTTTCGGCCTGGCGTTGGCGGTTGCTGTGGTCGGTGCGGTGGTCTGGCGGAAGTCGAGGACGGAGTCTTCGAGCACGGAGAGTAGTGAGGTGGTAGACGGGGGCGTGTTGGCTCAGTTCATGGAACTGACTAACAAGGTGCTAGCGCTTCAGAACGAAGTCACCCTCTTGAGGGTGCAGTACACGGAGGCTATAGCACAGATGCAAGAGATGACCAAGGTCGAAGAGTTCCTACGGGCCTCTATGCACGATAAGGATAAGATCATTGAGGACCTGAGGAAACGGGTGAAGCACCTCGAAGATGTGTGTCGCAGGGCCGGGATTAACGGAGATACTGTATGATTTTCGTAGAGGGCCTGTGTGAACTGGACGAGTCGCTGACTGTTTCGGCGACGGCTAACGCCGGGGACTACCTGTGTGTGTTCGCTCAGCGGGACAATAACTCTGCTATTGTTTTCGGTGGCACGATTACCGGGTTGACTGAGGACCACGCTGGGGCGGGCCTTGGTACTGCGGTGGGGTGGAAGGTGCTGGCTGCTGGCGACGTGGACGGCACGAAGACGGTGACCATCTCCGCTGGTACAGGCCGCCGACTTACGTATGCGGTGTTCCGGCTAGAGGAGGGCGAGACGATCGACCAGGTGGAGACTGGGTCTTCCCGTGAGTCTTCGACCGATACGCCTACGATCGACATGGCGACGGCCTGGACGGACGGGGATGCCCTGTTCACCGGGTTCGGTCGGCAGACCTCGAACACTACGCTGTCTGCACCGGACGCTGACATCACCTCGATCCGTGAGGCGACGGGCACTGGGCACCGTAGCCACTACACCGGCTACTACGTGGGCGAGGCGGACCCGGGGCAGATCGCCCCGGTGTATAACGCTTCATCTGCCTACTACACGGGCCATGTCCACATGCAGATCGCTCCCCCGGCTGCGTCGTACACTGTGGCGTCTGGGTCGAAGAGCCAGGATGCTATCGGTAAAGACTTGGTCGACGGCGGCACCTCGGGCGGGGAGCCGTTGGGTAGGCTGCAGGATCTACTGGGCTACAAGGGCGAGTGGGAGAAGATTCGTGACGACTGGATTGCCACTCTCTGATTCGGTTCGTGACCCGGTAACGGGAGAGCCGGTCCTGCAACCAGGACCGGCTCAAGTTCACTGCACCGAGTTGACCTGCGGCCATGACGGCAGCTGGTTCCCTCGGGGTGTCTTGGTCACTGACCTCCTCGGACCCGTCGATGGACCTTGGCCGCTGCCAGAATCGCCGTTCCCAAACTCAACAGCAGGGCGCCTAGCACGGCTACTCGACCGAGACTCACACCCGTATACGGCAGCTCTGTTACTGGAACCGCCTCAGTCGTAGTCGTAACCGTCGGGCGGGAACCAGTCGTACTCGTCGTCGTCTCCGGCGGGGGGACCGTGGAACTCGACGTGCTCGTAGGGATCGTGGTCGTCGTCTCCGTAAGCGTCGTGGTAGTGGAGGTGGGTTGCTCCGTAGTGGTTGTGGTAGTAGTGGTCGGTGGGTCCGTGACGGGCGGGGTCGTACTCGTAGTAGATGGGGGGACCGTCACCGTTGTCGTCACGTAGGTAGTGGATGTCTCCGGCGGCGTTTCGGGGCAGCCCACTACGTGACTGATTGAGGCTCCACCTTGGGGTACCGACCAAGTGTTTCCCTCCTGCAAGTACACGGTAAGTCGGTAGCCGTTGGGCGAAGAGTCCGATCCCCCTTTGAACGTGAACCACCCGGAATAGGGAGCGGTAAAGCTGTATGAGTCTTCGCCAAAGTCTTCCCACTTTTCACAACCCTCCGGTGGTCTGTTCTCCCCGCCGTTCCCGCTCGCCATCGCTGTAGGGGCGAGGACAATCGTAGCTATAGCAAAGGCTACACCAGCTCGTTTCCACAACTTCATTTCCTGTCTCCTGACTCGCACCACCACTAACGGCGAGGCGTTCGAGCGCCTCGCCTATCCGCTTTAGTTCCCTTACGATTGCTACCCCTATGTCGTCGTTCATACCGCCCACTTCGTGAGCGAGAATACTGCGTGCTGGTGCCCTTCACCCTTCGGGTTCTGGTACCATACGCCTGCGTTGTCGACGTCGAACGTCTCCATGACTTCGAGCACGCCGTTGTAGTCTTGGAGGTGCGCCAGGTACGGCAGCTTCAGCGGCACGCACCCGATAGTCGTACCGCCGGGGGCGGTCCATTCAACCATCTGCTCCCAGCACCCTACTGGGTCTTCGAGGTGTTCGAGCACCTCGACGGCGATGACGATGTCGTACTTGTCGGTCAGCTCAATGTCTTGCCACGGGCCGACCACGAACCTGGCCTGAGGGTAGCGGCTCCTGGCTACCTTGATGCGCTGCGCCGACGGGTCGAACCCGAGGTAATTCTCTTGCCTCGGTGCGTGCTCGTAGCCGAGCAGCGGCGCCACGCCGCAGCCTACGTCGAGGACGGTCGTGTCCTCTAGCCGGTCATACCCGTGGTACGCCTGCAGCGTGTCGATGAACGTATTGTACTGCAGCGGCGAGTACGAGTCCATTGTCTTGGCGTAGTGGGGAAGTAGCCGTTGCTCTCTCTCGGGCATGGGCATTAGTTCTTCGGCCTCCACAGCTTACGTGTCTGCAGCTGGTCCAGCTCTTCCTGCAGCTCGTCGGCCTTGTGGGCGACGACGGCGTACTGCATCTGCAGCGCCTCGTTCATGGACTCTTGGTGCATGATGAACGTGAACAGTAGCTTGGCGCTGTATGCGTCGAGCGTGAACTTGCCGCCCAGCTTGTCGTTGTAGAATAGCTCTAGCTTCTTCAGGATGGGCAGCACTTCTTGGCCTAGCTCGATGACGTGCCGGAGGTCCTCTACCTGGTCGGGTGTCATGTCGCTTACGTCGAACTCAGCGACCGTCTCCCCGCCGGAAGTGATACTTATAGTGTCCTGGTCCTCTAGGTACCCGTTATCGTCAGAGGGCTCGAATGAGTAAACCGGCGGGGCGTCTGACCTGGGGGTTTCGTCTGCGTGTTCTGTCATCGGTTCCTCGTTTCGTATGTGATAGCGATTGGGCCTAGATATAGAACCCAGCACGGGCGGAAGGTACCCTCCGCTGGCATCCTCGATGCCCCTACGATCCACCCGTACGTGGGTTCAACACTCACCGGGGGCTGTCCGTCCTGCCGTACTTGCTACTATGCGTCTGCTTCATCGCCCGGGCCTTTATAAAAGACCCTCGCTTCCCACGATGATCGCAGCCTACACCCAGTGTCCCTTTTACGGGGGAGTAGTAGACACGTTTGCACTCGGGACAGGCCCACCGGCTAAACCATTTACTCTGCGGCACG
>JABAOG010002362.1_pt1 | contig 20117 bp, 20 predicted proteins | sample 7062131 | NCBI WGS metagenome assembly JABAOG01 (sample SAMN14538629, study PRJNA623070) | marine sediment metagenome | biome: marine biome [ENVO:00000428]; feature: marine pelagic biome [ENVO:01000023]; material: deep marine sediment [ENVO:00002113] | place: India: Arabian Sea | collected...
GAGAAAAAGATGGTGGTGGGCTGCTGGCCTACAATTATTTTGCGGGTGAGCCTATCACCCACTTTGAAGAAGGACGGCCGTTATTTGTCCGCAGCCCAGAAAGCCGTTTCACCCTGGCAAACTTTATGCGGGTCCATCTTTTTTCGGCCGTCGGTACCTTGAAAATTGGCATGGATATTCTTTTTGAACAGGAGCAAGTACAGCTTGATCAGGTTCTCGGGCATGGAGGCTTTTTCAAAACAAAAGGCGTGGGGCAGATGATAATGGCGACTGCAATGAATGTCCCTGTTTCGGTGATGGAGACGGCCGGGGATGGTGGTCCATGGGGGATGGCCTTGCTGGCCGCTTATATGCTGAATAAAGAAAAGGCCGAATCCTTGGAAACGTATCTGTCCAAGAAGGTGTTTGCCAAAGGAAATGCGAAAACAATCGTGCCCGCCCAAGATGACCTGGATGGCTTTGCGACCTTTATGGGCACCTATAAAAGAGGTCTCGCCATCGAAAGAGCGGCTGTTGAGGTTCTAACATAGAAAGTTATTAAGAGGAGGCAAGATGCTTGAAAAACTAAAAGAGGAACTGGTGCGGTTACATCTTGAACTGCCGCGAAACAATCTTGTTGCCTGGACAAGTGGCAACGTCAGCGTCCGGGATCCAGAAACAAATCTGGTCGTCATCAAACCGAGNNGACTACAAAGCTTCGTCCGATACTGCCTCGCACTGCTACATTTATCGTAACATGCCCGAAGTGAACGGTATTGTCCACACCCATTCGCGCTATGCCACGGCCTTTGCCACACACGGCCGTTCAATCCCATGCATTACCACTGCCATGGGCGACGAGTTTGGTGGGGACATCCCCTGCGGCGGCTTCGCCCTAATTGGCGGGGAGGAGATCGGGCAGGTGGTTGTGGAGACGCTGGCAGGCAGTCGCAGTCCGGGCTGCCTGCTGCAAAGCCACGGCGTTTTTACCGTTGGCCCAACAGCTGAAAAAGCAGTCAAAGCGGCCGTCATGACCGAAGATAACGCCGCCATCGCCTGGGCTTCCCTGAGCATGGGCACCCCTTTGACCATTGCCCAAAGTGAAATCGACAAGCTATACGATCGTTACCAGAACGTGTATGGACAGTAACGCATAAAAGGTAAAGGTTCGACGTAAAACAGAAATTGTTTGGCGTTGGATGATTGGAGGCGCACGGATACTGCCAAGAGTGGTGGAACCTTAAGCGGTTTACTGCCCAACAACACTATTAAAAGGAAGAAGAAATGGACACAAATATTTTCACCCCGTTAGAAGTATGGTTTGTTATTGGCAGTCAACACCTGTATGGGCCGGAGACCCTGGCCCAGGTGGCGGAAAATAGCGCTGTCATCGCCGAAGGCTTGAATAACTCCGGTAAATTGCCGGTCAAAGTCGTCCTGCAGCCGACCGTCAAGACGCCCGACGAAGTTTACAACGCGTGCCAGGCTGCCAACGCCGCCCCCAACTGCATCGGCCTCATCTGCTGGATGCATACCTTCTCTCCCGCCAAAATGTGGATCGCCGGGTTGCAAGCGCTACAAAAACCCTTTGTCCAGCTTCATACCCAATTCAACGCCGAAATCCCCTGGTCAACTATTGACATGGACTTCATGAACCTGAACCAGACCGCCCACGGCGGGCGCGAGTTCGGCTACATTGGGGCGCGGCTGCGGGCTGCCCGCAAGGTCGTCGTTGGCCACTGGCAGGATGAAGCGGTACTGGCGCAACTGGACGTCTGGCTGCGGGCAGCTGCTGCCTTGCATGATGCTCGAGGGGCGAAGTTCGCCCGCTTTGGTGATAACATGCGTGAGGTTGCCGTGACAGAGGGCAATAAAGTCTCGGCGCAGATGCAGTTTGGCTATTCGGTTAATGGTTACGGAGTGGGCGATTTGGTGGCGGTTGTAAATGGGGTGACGGAAACGGCCGTTTCTGACCTCATCGGCGTCTATGAGGAAAGCTACACCGTCGTGCCGGAACTGCAAGCCAACGGCGCCCGCCGCCAATCCCTACGCGACGCCGCTCGTATTGAATTAGGGATGCGTGCCTTCCTAGAAGATGGCGGTTTCAAGGGTTATACAGACACCTTTGAGGATTTACACGGCCTCAAACAGCTTCCCGGCGTTGCCTCGCAGCGCCTTATGGCTGACGGATATGGTTTTGGTGCGGAGGGGGATTGGAAAACGGCCGCTTTGCTGCGGGCCATGAAAGTGATGAGCGTCGGGTTGGCAGGTGGCACCTCCTTCATGGAAGATTACACCTACCATTTCAGCCCCGATGGTGACAAAGTGTTGGGGGCGCATATGCTGGAAATCTGCCCCTCCATTGCGGCCGCCAAACCATCGCTGGAAATTCATCCATTGGGCATCGGTGGCAAAAAAGACCCGGTGCGTCTGGTCTTCAACTCGCAAACTGGCCCCGCTATCAACGCCTCCATCATCGACTTGGGCAGCCGCTATCGCCTGATCGTGAACACGGTCAATGTGGTTCCCACTGATGAACCATTGCCTAAACTGCCAGTTGCTCGCGCACTGTGGACACCGCACCCCAATTTCAAAGAGGGTGTAGCCGCCTGGATTCTAGCCGGTGGTGCCCACCACACTGGATTTAGCCTTTCGTTGACGGCCGAACACATGGAAGATTTTGCCACAATGGCCGACATTGAATATCTGCTCATTGATGAAAATTCTACCCTGGCCGGGATAAAGAAAGAGCTAAAATGGAATGACGTTTATTACCACCTTACCAAGGCCTTCTAGATGATAAGGGTATTTAATACAACCTTGAGGGGGTCATTCTTTTATTGCTTGTGGTGGCTACATAACTCATCCAAGCAGATTTGTAGGTCTTGCTAGTGGTTGTTGGGTGCTTTTGAAGCAAGAATGTTTCAAAAGAATCGGTCTGGACTACTTGAGTTTAGTCGGAATCCTAAGCTTGATACCTTGATGGGCGCGATGCTGATTGTAGTATTCAGCATATGATTGATCCCGTAATGTGCAAAAATCCGGATCACAAGCAAATCCTCGAGAGGAATTCCAAGATCGCACTTTAATCTGAAACTTTGTTACAATCCAAAATCATACTATTTGAAGTAGGAAAATACGATGATTTGGCTTTTCTTCGGCAAGATTTTCTCCATTCTTCTGACACTGATCCGCGTCAGCCGAATGTCCGAAAATGACAAGGATTTAGAGATCATCATTCTTCGGCATCAACTTGATGTGATGGTGCGTAAACAAAAGAATCCCATCAGACCCAATCGTGCTGATAAAGCTACTTTGGCCTTCTTGACAGCCCAACTGAAGCAAAACACCAAGCGAACTATTCGCCAACTCGGTGATGTGATCCGTATCGTCAGACAAGAAACAGTGATCCGCTGGCATCGAGAGCTGGTTAAACGAAAATGGACACACCCACCAAAGAAGAGAGTTGGCCGTCCCAAACTCAATCAAGATACAGAAAACTTGATTGTGCGTCTGGCGAAGGAGAATCTTCGCTGGGGCTACTACCGTATTGAAGGCGAACTCAAGAAGCTGGGCTTTGTCGCTTCCTTGACCACCGTGCGCAATGTCCTCGACCGCAATGGCATTCTGCCAGCACCGGTTCGTTACGGCTCCATTGGTTGGAAAAAGATGATGAGCCATTACAAAGACCAGTTGCTCGCCTGTGATTTCTTTACAATTGAAACGATTTTTCTCAAAACAGTTTACATTCTCATCTTTATTGAGCTCGGAACTCGCCGTGTCCATCTTGCTGGCATTACCAGTCATCCCGATGGTCAATGGGTTGCTCAACAAGCCAGGCAACTGATTTGGAAATTTGAAGAAACAGAGACCAACTTTCGTTGCCTGATTCGCGACAATGACAGCAAATATACAGCCTCTTTCGACACTGTTTTTGAGTCGCAAGGCACTCGCATTGTCCCCACACCGCTTCAAGCACCAAATGCTAATTCTTACTCAGAGCGCTGGATCCGAACTATTCGAGAAGAAATCCTTGACCACCTATTAGTGATCAATGAAGCTCATCTTCGTCGAGTTCTCAAGGAATTCATTGACTTCTATAACAGTCGCCGACCTCATCAAGGTCTGAATCAGCAATCTCCCATTCCTCGTGCCGAACCGGCTAATTCCGGAAGTGTCGAACGTTGTCCCATCTTGGGTGGTATCATTAACGATTACTTTCGTACGCCTGAGATAACGGCCGTTCATCCCGTTTAATTGTCTTTCAACTCAGCAGATTATTCGTCCTCTATTTTTACTAGAGTTTATTTGAACACGGCCGTTTTCGAGAAAATGGCTATCTATCCTGCCTGATTGGCNNTCTCGTTGCTACATTCTCGTTGCCAAACCCTGGCTTTTACCTGCCGATAAACCCGCGATCGAGGTTTTTGCATATAACGCGCTCAAATTGTGTAGCGAAAATCGCTAAACGCAGGTTTTCGACCGTTTGCTCCCAAAAGGCCTAGTGGATTATAATATTAAGGTTAGTGGTTGTATAGACGCGGCAAGCCGGCATTCCCATAGGCAAAAAAAGTTCCTCACGGGCCGGACAAGGGCTGCAAGGAGGCAGGTGCATGATTCGTGGTTCCATCGTACCCATTGTCACCCCGTTTCAGGATGGAGAGCTGGATCTCGATGGTCTGGTACGTCTCATTGACTGGCAAATTGAAAGCGGCTCCCACGGAATTTCCGTTACCGGTACGACGGGAGAGCCTGCGGCCCTGACGCTTGCAGAACGCAAACTGGTGATTAAGACGGCGCGTGAAGCTGTAGCCGGCCGGGTTCCCTTTGTGCCGGGAACGGGCAGCACCAATCACGAAGAAACACTTGAACTTTCTCGCTACGCACAGACCATAGGCGCGGACGCCCTCCTGGTCATCACTCCTGCTTATTGCCGTCCCAGCCAGAGCGGCCTGTTCGACCACTTCAACGCTGTCGCCCAACAAGTGGATTTACCCGTTATCCTATACAATATTCCCGGCCGGACCGCGGTCAACCTGGAAATCGATACCGTCGCCCGCCTCAAAGAAACCAACGACAACATCATTGGCGTGAAAGAATCCAACAAGGACTTTGAACACATCAACCGGCTGCTATACCGCATGGGCCGTGATTTCCTGGTCTACTCCGGCATTGAATTGCTTTGTTTCCCCATCCTGGCCATCGGCGGCGCGGGTTACGTTAGCGCCACCGGCAATCTGCTACCGGCGAAGGTAGCCCAGTTGTACAATCTGGCGGCAGCTGGCGAATGGGAGGCCGCGCGCGAACTACATTTCAAACTATTGCCGCTTAACGAGGCCGTCTTCCTGGAAATAAACCCGGTGCCGGTGAAAACAGCATTGGGCCTGATGGGCATGATCAGCCCGGAAGTACGCCTTCCCCTCAGCTCGCTCTCAGCCGAAAACCAACAGAAGCTGAGAGATATCTTGCGCCTATACGATTTGATTTAGCTTTCGCCCGTCGACTATAATTGTTGACAACGACTGCCTGATACATCATACGAGGAACNNTATAATTATTGACAACGACCGCCCGATACATCATGCGAGCAACATCATGAAACTGGCACGCTTTGCTTACAATGGACAGACCCTCACGGGCATGTACGAGGGTGGCAAATTGTGGTCTGGCTCGGTTGCCTATGATCCGCATAAGGTCATGTGGCTGCCCCCAGTGGAGCCTCGCGGCAGCACAGCCATTGGCGTCGCCCTGGGATACGCGCAGCACGCCCTCGAATTGGGGCTGGACCTGCCTGACCATCCCATCTTGTTTCACAAAATGCCCCATACCTTTATCGGTCACCGGGCGAAAATCGTCGCCCCGGCCGGTGTTGAATATATGCACTACGAATGCGAGCTGGTGGCCGTCATCGGTCGGCCGGCGCGCCAGGTCCGCGTCGAAGACGCCCTGGAATATGTGCGTGGCTATACCATCGGCAACGATGTCACCGTTCGAGATTTCGTGACCAATTACTACCGCCCACCGGTCAAAGCCAAGGGCTTCGACACATTCGGCCCGATTGGGCCTTTTCTGGTTACGGCCGATGAAGTGGACGCCGGTAATCTCGCGTTGCGCACCTATGTCAACGGCGAGCTGCGGCAAGAAGGCAACACGCACCACCTGCGCCACAGCGTAGCAGACCTGATTGCTTACATCAGCGAATTCATGACCCTCCATTCCGGCGACACAATCTGGACCGGCACCCCGGAAGGCATTTCCCATATTTATCCCGGCGACCAACTTCGCCTGGAAATTGAAGGCCTGGGCGCGCTGGAAAATGAAGTCGTCAGCAGTGACGCGGTCGCCGGCTAAAGGAAATTATGAGTATTACAAAAGAAAGTACGACCCTTGAGCAGAACCGGCGGCGCGCCGAGGCTTTACGCAGCGAAGTGGCCGGCCGGGGTGTTCGGCATCTTATCCACGGCGAACCCTGGGATTCCCTGTCCGGGGAGACATTCGAGACTCTTTCTCCGATCGATAACAGCCTTATCTGCAAGGCGGCGGCCGGAGACGTCGAAGACATTGACCAGGCGGCCCAGGCAGCCAAAGTAGCCTTTCCCCTCTGGCGCGACATGCCTGTTAAGGAGCGTAGAAAACTGCTTTACCGGGTGGCCGACCTGATCGAGGAAAACGCAGAAGACATTGCCGTCATGGAGACGCTGGACACCGGCCAGCCGATCCGCTTCATGAGCAAGGCTGCCGTCCGCGCTGCAGCCAACTTCCGCTTTTTTGCCGACCGGGTAGAAGGCGCACGCGACGGGCTGTCTCTGCCCGCCGAAAACCACCTTAACTACACCATTCGCCAGCCAATCGGCCCGGTGGGCATCATCACGCCCTGGAACACCCCATTCATGCTTAGCACGTGGAAGATGGCGCCTGCGCTGGCTGCCGGCTGTACCGTCGTGCACAAACCGGCCGAGTGGAGCCCGCTAACGGCGGCGCGGCTGGCCGAACTTATTCATGAGGCAGGCGTCCCTCCAGGTGTGGTCAATGTGGTACATGGTTACGGCGAAACGGCCGGGAAAGCGCTAACCGAACATCCCGACATCAAGGCCATTGCCTTTGTGGGAGAATCCATCACCGGCAGCCGTATTCTGAGCCAGGGCGCGGCTACACTGAAGCGGGTCCATTTTGAACTGGGCGGCAAAAACCCGGTCATCGTCTTCGACGATGCCGATCAGGGTCGGGCCCTGGACGCGGCCATCTTCATGATTTACAGTCTAAACGGCGAACGTTGTACGTCCAACAGCCGCCTGCTNNTCCGGCCACAGAGATCGGCCCGCTGATTCACCCCGAGCACCTGGAAAAGTTGATGAGCTACGTGGAAGTGGGACGGCAGGAAGGAGCAACGTTGGCCGTCGGCGGCACGCAACCGGCCGGGCTGAACGGTGGCAATTACTTTAGCCCCACCCTCTTCATCGACGCCAGCAACGACATGCGTATCGCCCAGGAAGAAATCTTTGGACCCTTCCTGACCGTCATCCCCTTCGATGATGAGGCGGAAGCGCTCGAACTAGCCAACGGGGTACGCTACGGCCTGGCCGCCTATCTCTGGACGGGCGACGTTGCCCGGGCGCATCGCTTTGCTCACGACCTGGAAGCAGGTATGATATGGGTCAACTCACAGAACGTGCGCCATTTACCTACCCCGTTCGGTGGTATGAAAGCCAGCGGCATCGGCCGGGACGGTGGTGACTATAGTTTTGACTTTTACATGGAGACGAAAAACATCGCCATTGCCTTGGGCAACCATTCCATTCCCAGGTTTGGCACGTAGTGAGGTGCAAGAGTGTAGACGAGCGTATCGGAAATTTGTTTCGTCGCACCAATGGACCAGTGATTCGGAGGCGGATATGACCGTCCATCATCCTGTTGTGAATCCACCTTTTAATATTGTCCGGGTCAGCCACGTCGAACTGGGCGTGGCTGATCTGGAGCGGTCACGCCGCTTTTACGTAGATACGTTGGGCCTGATCGAAACAGAGCAGGTCGGTCGATCACTTTACCTGCGGGGTCTGGAGGAGCGCAATCACCATTCCTTTATACTGACGGAAATGGCCGAGCCAGTCGTGAGACGCTTTGGTTTTAAGGTCTATGCCGAATCGGACCTGGACCTGATCCAACAACGTTTTACTGAGTTAGAACTGCCGGCCGAATGGACGTCACAACACGCCCAGGGGCGGACGTTACGGGTGCGGGATCCGGCCGGGATGCCGCTCGAATTTTACGCCAGCATGGACAGCATTGAGCGCCAGTTGCAAAATTACGGCGCTTATCGCGGCTGTCACCCGCAACGCATCGATCACATCAATTGTTTTACCCACGACGTTGACGCCTCCTATGAGTTCTATGCCCAGGAACTGGGCTTTCGCACTACAGAGTACACGGAAACAGATGATCCCGAGCCACAGATGTGGGCCGTATGGCTACACCGCAAAGGCAATGTTCACGACATTGCTCTTACCAATGGTCGGGGTCCACGCTTACACCACGCCGCTATCTGGGTTCCCACAGCCATGCACATTATCCATCTTTGCGACTTGATGTCCACTACCGGTTACCTGGACGCCATGGAACGCGGGCCGGGACGGCACGGAATTTCGAATGCCTTCTTTCTCTACGTGCGCGATCCCGACGGTCACCGTATTGAACTCTTCACCAGCGACTATTTGACCGTTGATCCCGACTTTGAACCGATTGGCTGGAAACTACGGGACGCGCAGCGACAGACCCTATGGGGACATGCCGCGCCACGTTCCTGGTTTGAGGAAGGTTCGTGCTTTTACGGGGCTGAAGTACAAAACCCGACACTGGAGGCACGTCCCATTGTCGCCGTTTGAAATGCACATTTCGTTATTACTGTGTCAGGACGGCGTGCCTTTGCGCCCGTCCCTAAAGTTAGAAGGAGAAGAAAAATGCCTCGAATAAAGTTATTGAAGATGTTTTCTTTATTGTTGGTCCTGACGATGTTGATGGTCGCCTGTACAGGGGACTCCAACAACACTGAGACAATAGAACCGGCCGAGGACCCTACCGAAAATGTGAGCACGGAGCCGGAAGCAGAGGAGCCTACGGATGAAGGGGAAGAGACAATGGCTGACGCGGGGACCGTTTATAAGATCGGCTTCGTCGCTGCGATCACAGGTCCGGGAGCCGGTCTTGGCGTACCAGAACGAAACACAGCCGAAATGGTGGCTGAACAACTGGCTGAAGAGGGCATCACCGGACCTGACGGGGTCCATCATGAGGTAGAGATGATCATCCTTGATAGCGAGTCCAACCCTGACACCGCCGCCTCCGTCACCAGCCGGTTAATCGAGGAAGAAGAAGTAGATATCCTCGTTGCCGGAACCCTCAGCGGTAACTCACTGGCGATGGTACCATTAGCGACAGAAGCGGAAGTACCCCTGATTTCTATGGCCTCGGCGCTCTCCATCGTGCAAGATCCGGAGACCGGAGAAGCCCGTCACTGGATCTTCAAGACACCGCAGGAGAATCTGCACAGTGCTGTCTGGCAGGCGCAGTACCTCTCCAACCAGGGCATTACCTCTGTTTGTTATCTATTTGAGAACAGCGGCTACGGTCAGGATACCCTGGCGCAGGGAACGGCCGCCTTTGAAGAGGTCGGTATCGAGATTGCCTACTCGGACACCTTCGAGCGTAGCGATACAGAATTCCCACAGATCCTTTCCGTACAGAGCGCCGGATGCGAAGCCGTCGTCATAGGCTCGATCCCGCCCGGTGCATCTCTGGTGCAAGCCGCGGTCAAAGATGCAATGCCAGACATGCTCGTGATTCAAGGCCATGGCGTCTGCAACCAGCAGTTCATTGAACTTGCGCCGCAGGCCGTGGAAGGGACGCCCTTGCCGTGCGGCCGTCTTCTTGTAGCTGAAGGATTGCCGGAAGACGACCCACAAAAGGAATTGCTGCTTACCTACATTGAAGATTACACCGAATTCACCGGCGGCGAACCGATCAGCACCTTCGGCGGCCATGCATATGACGCCCTGCTATGGGCCGCCGAGGCTTTAGAGAGTCTGGATGAGGGCCTGACCCTGGCCGAGCGTCGCGCAGCTATCCGCGACTATGTTGAGGCCAATATCAAAGATTGGCCGGGAACAGGAGGCGTCTTCAACATCACAGCGGACGACCACCTCGGTTTGGATTACACCGGGCTAACTTTCGTCCGTGTTGAAGATGGCGGTTACGTCTACTATCCGGAAGAAGAGTGGTCTGAATAGCAACATAGATACCTGATTAGCCACAAGGCGCTCGATGGCACCTTGTGGCTTTTGACAAAACAAGGAACGCCATGCGCGTAATGATGCAAAGCAAGCGAACAAAGCAAGTCACCCTGGTTGTGTCTGTGGCTCTCGTTCTTGTTGTCATTCTATATCTAGGCAGTCAGAAGCGATTCGGCCTGCCGCAATACGTGCAGTTAACACTGGATGGACTACGCGCCGGAACCATATACGCCCTCATTGGCCTTGGTTTTGTCACCGTTTTCTCCGTGACGGGTATCATCAATTTTGCTCAGGGTGCGTTCGTCATGCTGGGCGCGTTGATTGCCGTTTCTATTAACAACGCCGAAGCGTTGACTCTGACGCCGCTGCCAAAGCTAATTCTGGCAATACTGGGTGCGGTGGCGCTGACCACGTTGATTGGTCTCATTTTGGAGAGAATAGCTATTTATCCGGCACGCCATGCCACGCCTTTAACCTTAATCATTATCACTGTCGGCGCCTACATTGCCTTGCAAGGTATGGCCCAATTGATATGGGGAACCAGTTCCTATGTGTTACCGGCGTTCACTACCTTGGAGCAGAGCGACCTAACCTTCCGCCTAGGCGCTATCATCATCAAAGCCCAGAGCTTGTGGATATGGGGTTCGACTGTGCTGGTCTTGTTGGTCCTTTACTATTTCTTCGAGAAGACCATTTGGGGCGCCGGCCTGCGTGCCTCCGCGGTGAACCGGCGGGCGGCGCGATTAATGGGCATTAGCCCCAATCGTATGTCGGCCCTCTCTTTCGCGCTGGCGGCGGCGATGGGGGCTATTGCCGGCGTGGTACTGGCCCCGGCTACGCGTCCCATTTATGATATGGGACTGGTGCTGGGACTGAAAGGCTTTGTAGCGGCCATTATGGGTGGACTGATCAATGCCCCGGCCGCAGTGATTGGCGGCTTGCTGTTGGGCGTGATTGAAAACATAGGCGCCGGCGTGACCAAAGCCGGCTTTAAGGATATTTATGCCTTCGGCATCTTAATACTCATTTTGCTTTTCCGCCCGCAAGGCATTTTCGGGCGGCAGCAAACGGTTGATAAAGTGTAGCACCGTGGAAAAAGGAAGGCTGCGATTCGGCCCAAAACGTCAGGATACTATCGGCCTGTTGGTCCTGGCGCTGGTTATTTTATTTGTAGGTTGGCTGGAGATGACACGTCCTGGAGGACGCGACTTCGGCGCCCTCACCGGCGGGATAATCACCTTTAATACTATCGTGCGGGTTGGGTTGTTCACCATTGTGGTGGTGGGGTTAACGCTGCTAATGGGCTATGCGGGACAGGTGTCGCTGGGGCAGGCGGCCTTTTACGGGCTGGGCGCCTATGTCAGCGCCATCCTTACAACTAGGATAGCGCTTTTTGGTCTCCCGGCCGTCTTGAACCAGGCGTGGTGGTGGCCGTGGCTGGTCATTGTGGCCGGCGTTCTGATGACTGGTGCATTCGCCTATCTGGTCGGCCGCCCCATCTTACGGCTGAAGGGTCATTATCTGGCCATGGCCACGCTGGGCCTGGGCATCGTCGTTTTCATCCTTTTCCGCGAGAATCTGGGCTTCCGTACCAACGAATTCAACATTACCGGCGGCTTTGATGGCCTGTTCGACATTCCCCGTCTGCGCTTGGGCACGTTCATTCTCTGGCCCATCCAACGATATTACTTCCTTGTCTGGGGTGTAGCTTTCCTGACTATCTGGCTGGCCCTCAATATAGTCAACTCGCGCACCGGCCGGGCACTGCGCGCCGTCCACGGCAGCGAAATTGCCGCGGAAATGATGGGCGTTGACACAGCCCATTTCAAGCTCCGCGTCTTTGTTATCAGCGCGATGTTAGCCAGCCTCGCCGGTAGTCTCTTCGCCCACTTCCAGGTCGCCGTTTCGCCCGCGCCTTTTAGTTTCATCGGTTCCTTAGAGCTGGTAATCATGGCTGCGCTGGGTGGCATGGCAACGGTCTGGGGTGCGCCCGTAGGCGTGGCCCTCTTTCTGGTCCTGCAAGAATTGCTGCGCGCCCGCCTGCACCTCCTTGTCGAGGGTTCGACGGCGGAGGTTGAAACCGTTGTCTTTGGCGCGCTGCTTGTCGCCATCATGATCTTCATGCCCGATGGTGTGGTCAAGCGCGTCGGCCGGTTGCTGTCCCGGCGGCGCCGGCCAGTGCAGGCCGGCGCATCAGACACAACAAAAGAACCCGCAGAGGCAACCTCATGACCGCCGACAATCGCGATGCGTCTGCCCCTCTACTGGAAGTACGCAATGCTTGCATGTCCTTTGGCGGCCTGATGGCTCTATATGACGTAACGACGCAAGTTTATTCGCAGCAGATCAAGGGTATTATCGGGCCGAACGGTGCGGGTAAAACGACGCTCTTTAACGTCGTTTCCGGCATCTACACACCGGCCGCAGGCGACATCCTGTTCGGCGGCAAGAGCATCGTCGGCCTAAAGCCGCACGAAGTTGCCTCGCGAGGCATCGCCCGCACCTTTCAGTCGATTCGCCTGTTTTCGGGGATGACAGTATTGGAAAACGTCATGGTAGGCCGGCACGTGCATACCCATACAGGCTTCATTGGTGCAGCCCTACGTTTGCCCGGCGCCCGGCGGGAAGAAGCGCGAACCATGGAACTGGCCATGGCCGTTCTGGAGCGGACAGGCCTGGCCGATTACGCGCATGAAGAGGCCACCAGCCTACCCTTCGGGCTGCAACGGACGCTGGAAATTGCCCGTGCCCTCGCAAAGGAGCCGTTACTGCTCATCCTGGATGAACCCGCATCCGGCCTGAACCTGACCGAACGGCAGTCGTTGGTAGGCCTCATAAACCGGTTACGCGACGAAGGCACGACTGTAGTCATGATTGAACACGACATGGAACTGGTTATGGGTCTCGTGGACGAGGTGTTGGTGTTAAATCACGGCACAGCACTGGCCGAAGGCACACCGGCCGAAATCCAACGCAACCCGGAGGTCATTGCCGCATATCTGGGCGAAGAAATATATGTATAGGTGCACTTTGTGTGCGGCGCCTTAAGCGCTGCACAGTATGTGTTTTTTGCCATGCCATTACTGCAATTGGAATCGGTAAGCAGCTACTACGGCCAGATTAAGGCCCTGGACGCACTTTCGCTGCGGGTCGACGTCGGCGAAATCGTTACCCTGATCGGCGCAAACGGCGCGGGAAAGACAACCCTGTTGAACAATGTCAGCGGCCTGATACAGCCCAGCACGGGTCGGATACTGTATGACGACCAGGATATTACCGGCCGGAGCGCGGTCCACATCGTCAGGCAGGGCATTAGCCACGTGCCGGAGCACCGCCAGCTATTCAGCACGATGACAGTGTATGAGAACCTGATACTGGGCGCCTATCATCGTTATCGCCGCACCAACAAAAAGGATTTGCAGCAGGAAGTCAAAGAGGTTTATGATCTGTTTCCCATTTTGGCGGAACGGCGAGAACAATTGGCGGGTACGTTGAGCGGCGGTGAACAACAAATGCTGGCTATCGGCCGGGGTTTGATGGCGAAACCCCGCCTCATTTTACTTGACGAACCCTCCCTTGGCTTGGCTCCTCTACTGGTGAAGAACCTGTTTCAGACTATCGTCGCGCTGCGCGATTCCGGCCGGACGGTGCTGTTGGTGGAGCAAAATGCCCGTGCTGCATTGCGCCTCGCCGATCGCGCCTATGTGCTCGAAGCCGGCTCCCTGGTGCTAGAAGGGCCGGCCGGGAGATTGTTGCAGGATGGCCGCGTACAGACCGCTTATCTGGGCGGTCATGCTGCCCAACCGGCCGAGGTGGAAGAGGCACCAGGGTAGTTTTGCGACAGACCATTGTCATCGGCGCAATGCAACGCATATAGCAAAGTGCATTGCGCCCTATTCTCAGGGGATTTCACGATCGGCGGTGCATCGCCACGAGTGTAAATCCCAGCCCAGTTTTCCAGATTGGGTATCAAATGCAATGTCAACATAGAAGGAGGACAACATGGGTGCAAGAACAGGCATACAGCTTGTCGAAAAATTAAGTGAACAACCGATCGAAATATGGCATCGGGGTCGCCGCGTGGAAGATGTCACCACGGAGCCTGGCTTCGCCAGTGGGATCTCCAGCCTGGCCGAATTGTACGACCTGCAATGGGAAGAACCGGACTTGATGCTGTTTGATTCCCCCACGACAGGGGATAAAGTCGGCCGGTCCTATATGATCCCCGAAACCAAGGAAGAGTTGATGAGCGTGGGACGCATGATGAAACGGTGGGCTAATTACTCCATGGGTATGATGGGCCGCGCGCCTGATTATCTCAACCGGGCCATGTCTGCCTTTGCCGGCGGGGCTGAGTTCCTGGGGCGGGAAGACACGCGCTTTGGCGAAAATGCGCGTAACTTTCACGAGCACATTCGCGAGAACGATCTCTGCCTGACGCACACACTCATTAATCCCCAGGCCAACCGCTCCGTCGGCCCGGCAAGGCAGGCCGACCCGTTTCTGGCAGCACGAATAAAGGAAGAGAGGGATGACGGCTTTATCATCAAGGGTGCGCGGATGCTGGCGACCTTGCCCACGTCGGACGAGATTATGGTCTTCCCTTCCACGCTGCTGAAGAGTATCGAGGAGGACGCTCCCTACGCCTTCGCCTTTGCTATTCCCAACACCACGCCCGGCCTGCGGTTTATATGCCGGGAAAGCGTCGATTACGGCCGGAACCATTACGACCATCCTCTCGGCTCCCGCTTCGAGGAAATGGACGCCGTCGTCCTATTCGACGATGTTTTCGTGCCCTGGGAGCGAGTCTTTCTCTACCGCGATGTGGAAGCCTGTAACCAAGCCTACGTCGCCACCGGCGCCGTCGTGCACATGGCCCACCAGGTCGTATGCAAAAACATTGCCAAGACCGAATTTCTCCTGGGCCTCACCTCAATGATGATCGACGCCGTGGGTATAGAGCGCTTCCAGCACATCCACGAGAAGACGGCCGAAATCTGGGTTAATCTCGAGACGATGAAAGCTTTTCGCCGCGTCGCCGAAGTGGACGCCTCGCCCAACGAATACAACGTGATGACGCCGGCCTGGGATCCGCTGGATGCAGCGCGAAATCTCTATCCCCGTCTCTATCCGCGTATGGTCGAAATCGTGCAGCAGATTGGGGCCAGTGGGCTTGTGGCCATGCCCACCAAAGCCGATGTCTATGGCCCGCTCTCAGACGACATCGAGAAATATTATCAGAGTGCCCGGTTGGAGGCGCGTGATCGCATTCCGCTCTACCGCCTTGCCTGGGACACAGCCATATCCGCTTTCGGCACACGACAGGTGCTCTATGAACGTTACTTCTTTGGCGACCCGGTGCGGATGGCCTCGGCGCTGTTCCATAGTCACGACCGAACCGAATACATGAATAAGGTACGCGAATTCTTAAGACGTGCCGTTGATGAAGACCTGTACTTATAGCAAACAGAAGTCCCTCAGACACCTGTTTGCTCAGCTCGCGATAGATAAAGGTAATAGTGTTATGAGCATTAACACACGAGATTTTCGGCACACGATGGGCTTGTTCGCCACAGGCGTTACCGTTGTCGCCAGCGGCGAAGGGGATGACTTGCGGGCCATGACGGCGAACGCCATTACATCCGTTTCGCTAAGACCGATGCTTGTTCTGGTTTGCGTACACAAGGAGGCGCGCCTGGTGGAGCGCCTTAAGGAAGGAAACGGTTTTAGCGTAAACATACTGCGTTACGAACAGCAGACGCTGTCGAATTATTTCGCCGGCGGCTGGAAGGAGGAACCGCTACCGCCATTCGAGTTCGTGCCCTGGCAGGGCGGGCCACGATTAAGAAACTGCATTGCCGCCTTTGGCTGTGAGCTGCACGAGTTGGTCGAGGGCGGCGATCACTGGATTGCCATCGGCGAGGTAGTAGCGCTGCACAAGGGACGAGGCGCACGAAAGCCGCTCCTCTTCTATAAAGGACGCTATCGTGCCCTAGCAATGGAACCGGAAGTTGAAGTCCCGGCTATTTGGGATTTTCGTTGGTAACAGAGGAGGAACTGATTATGTCTTGGGATGAGATTGATAGAATGCCTCGTTCAGAGTTGGAAGCGCTGCAGGGTGAGCGGCTTTCGGCCTTGGCGAGCTATGTTTATGAGCGAACGCCATTCTACCGAAAGCGGTTTGATAAGCAGGGGATCCGGCCGGAACAAATCAAGAGTGTGCACGATTTGTCAAAGTTGCCATTCACAAAGAAAAACCATCTTCGTGACAACTACCCCTTTGGTCTCTTTGCCGTGCCGCTTCAGGAAGTTGTCCGCATTCACGCCTCGTCCGGAACCACGGGCAAACCAACTGTCGTCGGCTACACGCGTGGCGATATCGACGTCTGGTCCGAAGTGTGCGCCCGCAGCCTCGTGCTGGCCGGCGCCAAACCGGGCGATATATTCCAGAACGCCTACGGCTACGGCCTCTTCACGGGCGGACTAGGCATGCACTACGGTGCGGAATTGCTGGGCATGGCTGTCGTGCCTGTTTCCGGTGGTAATACCGCCCGCCAGATTTTGCTCCTACATGATTTCCAGACGGACGTCATGGCCTGTACGCCCTCTTATGCCCTCACCCTGGCTGACCGGCTGGAGAAGGAAGGCATTAACCCGGCCGATTTACCCGCGCGTTGCTTTGTCCTTGGTGCTGAGCCGTGGACCGAAGAGATGCGCCAGGAGATAGAAGCCAAGCTGCACGCCGACGCGGTCAACATATATGGTCTCAGCGAGATTATCGGTCCCGGCGTCTCCATCGAATGTGTCGAAGCCAAGAACGGCATGCACATTATGGAGGATCATTTCCTACCCGAGATCGTGGACCCGGATACAGGCGAATCACTGCCGGATGGCGAGGTGGGGGAACTTGTCTTCACCACGCTGACCAAGCAGGCGATTCCGCTTATTCGCTACCGCACAGGCGATCTCTGCTCCATTACGAGAGAATTGTGTGTATGTGGCCGTACGCACGCGCGCATGANNCAGGCGCTGCCCGACGGCGAGAACGGCGAGCTGGTGTTCACCTCGCTGACCAAGGAGGCGATGCCGGTCATCCGCTACCGCACCCGCGACCTCACGCGGCTGCTGCCGCCGACCGCCCGCACCATGCGCCGCATGGACAAGATCACCGGGCGCTCCGACGACATGCTCATCATCCGCGGCGTGAACGTCTTCCCCTCGCAGATCGAGGCGGCGTTGGTTGGGCTGGACGAACTATCACCTCACTATCGATTGGTAATTACGAGGAAGGACCGGCTGGACGTACTGGAAGTGCAGGCAGAAGTGACGGAAGCCGTCTTCAACCGCATCGGCAGCGACGTATTTCAGGGCCATGCCATTTCCGCAGTTGAGGACCTGCGCGAACTAGAGGAGAAGGTTAAGGACACCATTCGCGATGCCCTTGGTTTGAACGTGAAAGCGAAGCTCCTGGCGCCGGAGGAAGCGCCGCGCAGCGAGGGCGGCAAGCTGAAACGAGTTTACGACGAACGTCGTTTGATGAACTGACCCCTGTGCTGGCAACTTAACTCATCCAGCAAGANNACTCGAGAAGAAGACAAATGATGTTGGCCTGGCCAAGACCTTTATTACAATCCTACCTCAACCCATTTTGAAGTAGGATTTTGCATGATTTGGTTTTTTATCGGACACATTTTTTCGATTCTCTTAGCACTTATCCGCATCGGTCGCTTATCGGAAAACGATAAGGATTTAGAAATCATCATCCTCCGACATCAACTTGATGTCATGGTACGCAAACAGAAAAAGCCCATTAGACCTAATCGGGTAGAAAAAGCAACTTTAGCAATTTTGACAGCAAAACTGAAGCACAACACAAAACGCACGATTCGCCAACTAGGCGATGTCATTCGTATTGTCAGACCGGAAACGGTTGTTCGTTGGCATCGAGAGCTGGTCAGACGGAAATGGGCTCAGCCGCCCCAGAAGAAAGCTGGCCGGCCTCGAATTGAACCGGAAACTGAAAGTTTGATCGTCCATCTGGCCAAAGAGAATCTGCGTTGGGGTTATTAGCGCATCGAAGGAGAGTTGAAGAAGCTGGGCTTTGTGGTTTCTCTCACGACTGTCCGCAATGCGCTCGACCGCAACGGTATCTTGCCAGCTCCAGTCCGCTATGGTTCCATCGGCTGGAAAAAGATGATGAGTCATTACAAAGACCAACTGCTCGCCTGTGATTTCTTCACTGTGGAAACGATTTTTCTCAAAACGGTCTATGTCCTGATATTCATAGAACTCGGCACACGGCGTGTCCACCTGGCGGGTGTCACCAGTCATCCAGACGGCCAGTGGGTGGCTCAAAAAGCCAGACAGCTCATTTGGCTATTTGAGGAGACTGATACCCACTTTCGGTGCCTGATTCGAGATAATGACAAGAAGTACACTGATGCTTTTGATACCGTTTTCCAATCTCAACAAACACGCGTCGTGCCCACTCCCCTGCAGGCGCCTAATGCCAATGCCTACTCCGAACGCTGGGTTAGAACAGCAAGAGAAGAAGTCCTGAACCACATCTTGATAGTCAGCGAAGCTCACTTACGCCGGGTACTACTGGAATTCATCGACTTCTACAACACTCGTCGCCCCCATCAAAGCCTTGACCAACAATCTCCGATTCCTCGTGCTGATCCGACTACAACGGGCAAAGTCGAACGTCGCCAAATATTGGGCGGCATCATCAACGATTATCATCGTGTTCCCATTACAACGGCCGTTTGTCTCGTTTGATCTAGTTGTTAATTGTCGTTGTCTTCATCCTGGTTGCTGAACCGGGAAGTTTGAACACGGCCGTTATCAAGATAACGACTGTTTGAGCGAGTTAATCTGCCCAAACTGACCTTTGATACACCAGAACTTGCTCCATGAAGTTCATCTGGTGTTATTGTCCCACCGTACAATCCGGGCCTTTATCAGCCAATGAGCTCGTGATCAGAGTTTTTGCATAGTACGAAATCATATTGGGCTAAGATTTCAAGAAACAGCCTTCCAAAACGATAGGTTTGACTAGATTGCAACCCTAGCCGTTTGCTTGGGCCATCCCAATAATCCCCACTCTCGTAACTATATATTCCCTCAAGAACAAGATAGTGAGCAAAGGTAAGCGGCCATTGACTATTAATCGAGCGATCTGCGCCGGGTCATTGAAGCGACCAGAGAGGTGTATCCGGATTGGGGTATTCGGATGAGCAAAGGAAAGGCAGAAGCCATTATGGACGCCGGTAGTTCGGGGTCGTATGATACGGCCGTTTCCTGGCTGAAGACAACGTGTGACATTTACCAACAGCATGGAAAACAGGAAGAATGGGAAACGTATCTGGACAGTCTATTACAAACCCACCATCGCAAGTACAAGCTGGTTCCGATGCTGCGTGACATTCGTGATTAGTTTTCGTTGGAACCCCCTTCACGGCTCAACGACGCTTTTTCCGTTTACGTGATAATCGCTTATTATCTCTCCCACTCGGTTTATTACCTCCGTCGGCATCAACAGCATCCTTAAAAAGACGATAGTGTCGCTTTACTCTGGCTATATAATCCTCATCTTGCAATATCTGTTCCACCAGGCGCAATAGAACAGGCGCCAACGAAGATTGTGGGCTGCCGAAATTCAAATTCGGGCCTTGCATTTCCTGAATCACACGGGGATCATTTTGCCCATACCAGCGGGCATAGAAAGCGTCGCTCTCCCATCCATAAGCGATAACTGCCAACGGGCTCCTTTCATATGGCCTCAATATGTAAAACATTACTCGACAACAATCGCAGTTCGGCCGATTACAAAACGCTTCAATGAGACCATAT
>JABAOG010002882.1_pt1 | contig 20103 bp, 20 predicted proteins | sample 7062131 | NCBI WGS metagenome assembly JABAOG01 (sample SAMN14538629, study PRJNA623070) | marine sediment metagenome | biome: marine biome [ENVO:00000428]; feature: marine pelagic biome [ENVO:01000023]; material: deep marine sediment [ENVO:00002113] | place: India: Arabian Sea | collected...
CACCCGTTCTCCGACTTCCACGAAAACGGTTTCCGTTCCGGTGAATGTTGCGGAGGGGATGTCCGGTTCGAGGGTGAGTTCGTACCGTCGTGGCACGGCGGTCCGGGGTAGACGGTGTTCGGTCGACACGGTGCTCCTGGTGCAGCTCTGCGGGTTCAGGATGCTAGCGACGCTCCGGCGGCGGGAGCCATTCGGCGACACCGTCGAGTCGGTGCTCGTGAGATGCTTATCGTTTCGTTAACCCGCCCTTGCGTTGCCGTTTGCCTGCATCCGGATACCTTTCTTGCAGAGGTTGTTGGTGTGATGCCGCAGGTAGGGAGTGACCGCCCGCCTGAGACCTCGTGGAACATCGGCGGCGGTGGTCCCCAGCCTCCCCAAGTTGCACCGCCGTCGAATGTTCCCTTCCTCCTCACCCGGCGGGCAGTGTCTTCGCCGGGTGAATGGTGTCCGGAATACCGGCCTGCCGGTTGCGCCGTCTCCAGTACGCCCTGACGTAGGACGGCCGTCGATCGGTCGCAGCCTGGTCGGCGAGCGCTTCCATCCATCGCACTTCTAGAGCAGATGCTACGTCGAATGCATCAGCCGCGTCGGGGTGCTCGGCTTGCCAGCGCCGCTCCAGTCGGTCCCGCTCCGGCACGAACTGCGGGTAGAAGCGATCCGGGTCGCGCGTGACGAGGCGGTGGAGCAACTCGTGTCGCCACCACATGCTGCGGTCGTCGAACCGGCCGGAGGGCGTGGGACCGAGTTCGAGCGGTCGCCCTACCGACACCGGCTTGAAGATCGAAGTGCACGGTGCCGCCGTCCCGGTCACCCAGTGGGTGCCGGTCGTGAGATCCGCCGCCCAAGAGGCGGTGGTCTGTGAACCCGTCGCCACTCCGCCACCATGCATGCAGGGTGCCGCCATGGCGCCGTTGAGGGCGGCGTAGTGTGGGTGGCGGCGACCGCCGCCGTGGTCTCTCAGCACTGCGAACAGATCGGCCGGTGCTCGCGCCGTGCCTGCCAGTCGTGCAGTTGCCGGTTGCCGTACACGACATCGGGAAACGGCCGTCTTGAGCCGGTCTGAGTATTCCGCCGCGAAGCCCGGAATCGTCAGCCCGTTGGAGATCGTGCGGACTCCGGAGGTCACGTGCTCGGTCGCCCATCTGCGACCGGCGGTTTCCAGGATGTACGCCTCTTCTCGATCGGCGACGATGAAGCTGTTGTGGTAGGTGAAAGACGGGTGTTCGAAGCCGCATCCACCGCCCTGGCCGTGTTGCTCGAGCAACGAAACGACGACCTGGACGGCGGCAGCAGCCGTGGCGCCTCGCTCCAACCCCAGGCGCAGGAGGTCCATTCCCGTCAGCCCGGTTCGTGCGTAGGGCTGATTCGTGAACACGGCCTCGTTTCCGATCGCCACGCCGTGCTCGTTGGCGCCGATCTCGGCCCCCCACATCCAGAACGGCCTGCTCAGGAGGACGGCATGGGTCGATGCCGCCTGCGGAATCTCGATCCACGTGCAGCGAATGCGGGAATCCGCGCCGTGGGTTGCGGCGGGGATCCACTCGAGCAACTGTGACTCGTTCGGATCGCGGTCCGAGTTCTTGGCAAACAGCACATGGTCGGGGCGGACGACGACGATCGTGTCACACATGCGGCAAGCCTACGCGTGACCGGACGCCCGGCGCATGGGCGACGGGCACGACTTCAGGCCTCGTACGATCCCGCCGTGGTTTCGCCACCGCGGCCGGTCCAGTTGGTGTGGAAGAACTCCCCGCGAGGCCGGTCGGTGCGTTCGTAGGTGTGCGCACCGAAGTAGTCCCGCTGCGCCTGGATGAGGTTCGCCGGAAGCCGCTCGGTGCGGTATCCGTCGTAGAACGCCAGGGCGGTCGAGTAGGCGGGGACGGGAATCCCGTGGGCCACGGCCGCGCCGATGACGGTTCGCCACCCGCGGTCGGCTCGTCTGAGCGCCTCGGCGAAGTAGTCGTCGAGCATCAGGTTGACCAGGTCGGGATCCCGGGAGAAGGCGGAGGTGATGTCGTCGAGGAAGGCGGCCCTGATGATGCATCCCTCTCGCCACAGCGAGGCGATGCGCCCGTAGTCGAGATTCCAACCGTATTCCGCGGCGGCGGCGCGCAAGAGCATGAATCCCTGGGCGTAGGAGGCGATCTTCGATGCGTAGAGGGCGTCGCGGATGGCGTCGACGAAACGTTTGTCGGCCGCTTCTTCGTCGTCCGGAGTGGTGTCCCACATGCACCTCCCGATGGTTGCCTCGTCGAGTACCCGCCCGGCCGCACCGAGTCGCCCGGCGGCGGCCGCCCGTTCGTCCTTCAGGGAGGAGAGCATCCGGGCGAACACCGCCTCCGCCACCAGAGTGACCGGCATCCCCAGGTCGAGCGCCGAGACTGCCGTCCACTTCCCGGTGCCCTTCTGACCGGCGGCATCGAGAATCGATTCGAGCAGCGGCCGGCCGTCGTCGGAGAAGGCGAGGATGTCGGCGGTGATGTCGATCAGGTATGAGTCCAGTTCCGCTTCGCCCCAGGACCGGAACACGCCGCTCATCTCGTCGTGGCTCATGGTGAGCCCCGTCTTCATGAGGTGATAGGCCTCGGCGATGAGCTGCATGTCGCCGTACTCGATGCCGTTGTGCACCATCTTCACGAAGTGGCCGGCGCCGTCGGGTCCCACCCAGTCGCAGCAGGGGGTCCCGTCGGCCACCTTGGCCGCCACCGACTGGAAGATGTCGCGCACGTGGGGCCAGGCGTCGGGGCTGCCTCCCGGCATGATGGAAGGCCCGTGGCGCGCTCCCTCCTCGCCGCCCGAGATGCCGGTCCCGATGAAGAGGAGGCCATGCTCCTCGAGGTACCGGGTTCGCCGGATCGTGTCCGGGAAGTGCGAGTTGCCCCCGTCGATGATGATGTCGCCCTGCTCGAGGAGTGGCAGCAGTTGCTCGATCACCGCGTCGACCGCCCGTCCCGCCTTGATCATCAGCATGACCCGGCGCGGCCTCTCGAGTATGGCCACCAGTTCCTCGAGCGATCGAGTGCCGATTACCTGTGTTCCGGCGGCCGGTCCGGCCAGGAACTCGTCGACCCGTTCGACGGTTCTGTTGTAGACGGCGACCCGGTAGCCGTGGTCGTTCATGTTGAGGACGAGGTTCTGGCCCATCACGGCCAGACCGATCAGTCCGATGTCGGCGCCCATGCGCAACTCCTCGTGGTCGGGCTCGCGATGAGGCTACCGGCTTCGGGTACAGTTGCGGCCGTGGAACGTTTCGTGATGGGAGTGGACGTCGGCGGGTCCGGCATCAAGGGTGCGCCCGTGGATCTGTCGAGTGGTGAGCCGGCGGCCGACCGGCATCGCATTCCGACTCCTGATCCTTCGACTCCAGAAGCGGTGATCGAGGTCGTCGCCGAGATCGTGAATTCGTTCGAGTACCCCGGACCGGTCGGAGTCACGCTGCCCTCAGTCGTGCGACACGGGGTGGTGCAAACCGCCGCCAACATCGATGACGCCTGGATCGGCGTCGACGGGCGGCAGTTGCTCGAACGGCGGTTGTCGGTTCCGGTGGCTCTCCTCAACGACGCCGATGCCGCCGGTATCGCCGAAGTCGCCTACGGCGTCGCCAAGGGGGTGCAGGGCGTGGTGTGCGTGCTGACGTTCGGGACGGGCATCGGCAGCGCCCTGTTCGTCGACGGGTTTCTCGTCCCCAACACCGAGTTCGGTCACCTCGAGTTCAAGGGCGGTCAGGCCGAGCACTACGCATCGGCCCGGGTTCGCAAGGACGAAGAGCTGTCTTGGGAGGTCTGGGGCGGACGGGTCGGCGAGTACCTACGGTATGTGGAACGGATCATCTCTCCCGATCTCTTCGTTTTCGGTGGTGGTGTGAGCAAGCGGTTGTCGAAGTTCGAGAAGTACCTCGAGTGCTCGACCCCGATCGTTGCCGCCGAACTCCGCAACAACGCAGGGATCGTCGGCGCCGCCCTGGCGGTGGCCGGGTTGTAGGCGGCTTCTCAGAGGGCCGGCGAGCCCGTCCGGCGGTCCCGAGCGATTTCACAAGACTCTTACACCTTCGCCACACGCTTCTGATCTTCATCTCCGATGCTGAGTGCAGCCTGAGAGATGAGAGAGATGAGAAGCGTGCTGGTCCTGGTCGGCCTCCTGCTGGGCGGATGTGCCTCGGTCCCATCGGATCGAATCGAACCGGCGGTCGAGAGCGCTGCGAGCACCGCCGCACTACGAGAGGTGACGGCGCAGGTATCGCCCGGCCATCGCCTCTCGGACGAGCCCGATCGTTCGGAGACCACCGGCACCTACGGCGACCCAGCGCCGGCTGAGTCCGTGGCCGGAGCACCCGACCCGACACCGCCGTCGACGACGACCACCGTCCCCGAGATCGACGTGGATTTATCCGGCCTGGACGAGGTTCTCGACGGACTCGACGCTCTCTTGGGCGATCTGGATACCGCAGTGAGTCAACAGGAAGGAGAGTTCACACCATGAAGAAGATATCGATGATGCTGGTCGCGGCGCTGATCGTCGGCCTGGTGCCGTCGGCGGCGCTCGCCCAGGAGGCGGCGCAAAACCCCGAGGCTGAGGGTTTGATCGAGCGCCTCAAGGAACGGGCCGAAGAGGCCGTCGAACAGAGGCTCGAGACCATCGAGCGTGTGAAAGAGGGCCTCGAAGAGGCCGAGCACCTCTCGGACGAGCACGCACGCGTACTCGTCCAGGAACTCGACGCCTCGGCGTCCGGACTGAGTGAGCTGGGTCGGCAGATCGAAGCAGCAGACNNTGGTTCCGAAGGCCAGAGCCGTCGTCGTGGCCGACACCATCGGAGCGGCCGTCGATCGTCTGGAGCTGGTTGCCTCCTCGCTCGATGATGCGATCGCCAGGCTTTCCGCCGCCGGGTTCGGTACGTCGGAAGCGGAGGCGGAGGTGACGGCGATGAAGGAGTCACTCGTCGAGGCCGATGCTTTCGCCGGACCGGTCGCCGATTCGGTGCTCCCGCTCACTCCGGCCGATTGGCCCGACCCAGCGCAGGCGACGCTCGAAGGCGCGCAGTCCGACCTGCGATCCGCGCGGGATGCGGTCGAGTCGGCGGTCCGTTCGGCACGCGAGGCAGGGAGGATCCTGAGGGACCTCCTCCGCCTCTGACGCTCCGGAGTGGCCGGAAACGTGGGAATGTAGCGATACCGTCAGCCGACCAGCCACTCGGAGAACTGTTGAGCTAGGTCTCCCCGCAAGCGGGCATCCACCAGGGTGCCCGCTTCGGTGTGGGATTCGGCGACGACGGCGCCCTGGCGGTGGAGCAGCGCCAGCAGGTCGCCCCGGTCGTAGGGAATCTCGAGCTCGACCCGGTAGGCGGTGGCCGTCAGGGTGCTCTCGATTGCCGCCATCAGTTCATCCACGCCTTCGCCCGTGCGGGCCGAGATCGCCACTCCTTCGTGGCGGGCGAGCAGGCGGGCCACGGCACCCGGGTCTGCGTCGTCGATCTTGTTGAACACGAACATCTCGGGTACCTGCTCGGCGCCGATTTCTCCGAGCACGGACCGGACCGTGGTGATCTGAGTGTCGGCGTCCGGATCGGAGCCGTCGACCACGTGCAGCAGCAGATCGGCGTCGTGGACCTCGTCCAGCGTCGACTGGAACGCCTCGATGAGCTGGTGGGGGAGCTCGCGAATGAATCCCACCGTGTCGGAGAACAGTGCCGGGGTCCCTCCCGGCAGCTCGGCGCGTCGTACGGTCGAGTCCAGCGTCGAGAAGAGTTGGTCTTCCACGAGAACGTCGGCTTCGGTGACCCGGTTCAGCAATGTCGACTTGCCGGCGTTGGTGTAGCCGACCAGCGCTACGACGGGGAGCTTCGACCGCACGCGGGCCTTCCGCTGCGTCTGTCGGGTGGCGGCGACCTCCTTGAGTTCCCGCTTCAGCCGGGAGATCCGCTGCAGGATGCGCCGACGGTCGGTTTCGAGCTTGGTCTCGCCCGGTCCCCGAGTGCCGATCCCGCCGGCCTGCCTGCTGAGTTGGACGCCCTTCCCCCGCAGTCGAGGGAGATGGTATTCGAGCAGCGCCAGTTCCACCTGCAGCATGCCCTCGCGACTGGAGGCATGTTGAGCGAATATGTCGAGGATGACCGCCTGACGGTCGACCACGTCACACTCGAACATCCCCTGGAGGTTGCGTTGTTGTGCAGGGGAGAGCGAGTTGTCGAACACGACGACGTCGATGTCCATGGCATTGCTGAGTTCGACGGCTCGACGCGCCTGGCCCTTGCCGATCAGGAGGGCGGGTTCGAGCTCGGATCGGGTGAGGAGCTCTGTGAAGACCGGCTCGGATCCGGCGGTGGTTGTGAGCCGTCCGAGTTCGGCCAGTGAACGCTCGGCGGATTCGCCGTCGGACGTGGTCGTCACCCCGATGAGGTACGCCCGTTGTCGAAGAACCTCGAGATCGGTGATGGTTGCGGTGAGGCGGCGACCGCCGCGGCCGGTCGTCACAGGTAGTGGCCGTTCTCGTCGCCCGTGTCGGCCGGTTCCTGCTCGGCGATGATCTGCGACTCCCGGACCGCCACGACTACTTCGCCCGTCGCCGGCCATAGGAACCGCCACGCCCCGGTCGGTACCGCCCAGAACTGTCGTCTCGTGTGCACGTCGACCAGCGCGAGCGCATCGTTCGACTTCTCCGAGCCCGCCGGCACGAGCAAGCCCGACCTGGTGGCCGATTCTTCGAGCAGATGCCCGACTCGCCAGCCGGGCATTACCTTGTAACCGTTGTCCTGACCGCGCGTCATGGTCATATGGTGCCACGTTCGTGCGGTATCGAGTAGGGGATTAGTGGTACCCGGCGGCCCGCCGCACGGACGTTCAATGGCCGCACCCGAGCGCTGTGAGTAGATTCGGAATTAGAGCACCGGAAGGCCACGGCGATGCGAGTCGGGTCCGTTCGACATCATCACGGCAGGGTACGGGGGCCGGACCGCCGTCGGAGCGAGGTTGCATTTCGCGTCCCCGAACGCCGCGACGGTTTCGACCGGCGCCGTCCGCCCCGAGGCTCCTGGAGACGGCGTTTCGACCGGTTCTTGCGTCGCTATCGGGATGATCCGGGACTGATCATCGAGGTGCTCGGCGTTTTCCTGTTGCTGAACCTGGCCGATCTGGTGCTGACGCTCGACGCACTCTCGCTGGGCGCGGTCGAAGCCAATCCGTTCATGGCAGGGCTGTTCGATCTCAGTCCCGTCGTTGCTTCCCTCTTCAAGCTCACCGTCGGCCTGTTGATTGCCGGCATCCTCTGGAAGATGCGCCGCTACCGGCGGGCTCTGGAAGCCTCGCTGGTATTGGTGGGCGTGATGACGCTCGTATTGCTCTACCACGGCTGGCTCCTGGTGGCGTGACGTCGTCTGTCTCTGAACGCGCCAGAACGCCGGTAGTCGGGGACTCCCGGCGTTCTGTTGTCTCGTCCGGTAGGGGGAGGACTATCCGGCGAGGATCAGGCGGTTCGTCTCCGCATCACGACGAGTCCGAGCCCACCGAGCACGACGACGCCGATGATGATGCCGACGATGAGTCCGGTGTTCGAGGACTCATCCTCGACCTCGTCGGCTGCAACGACGGTGGTCGTCGTAACGGGTGCGGTCTCGGTCGTGGTCGTGGTTGGTGCCTCCGTCGTCGTCGTGGTCTCGGGTTCCGGTTCGGTCGGTGGGAACACCGTCAAAACGGCAATCCGCTCATCCGGGAACCCGAGCGCCGCGAAGTCCAGACGTCCGTCCTCCGAGTGGCACTCGGTGCACTCGAGGGCTTCGCTTGCCGGCGCCACCATGTGGTTCTGCGGCCAGTACATGACGGAGTCGATGTTCTCGTACGAGCCCGAGTACTCCAGGTCGTACGCTGCCGCGGCGTCGGGGATGGCTGCATTGAGATCCCAGAACTTCCAGAACGCCGTGGTGTCGGCCTCGCCCGAGGGGAAGAGGTTCAGAGGCATGACTGCCTGGTTGACGGCGTCGTAGGGCTGGATGCCCTCGAACTCCTTGAACGGGCGGATCTTGCCGTCACCGGGGCCGCCCAGTACGAAGTTGATGGTGAAACCATCTTCCATGGTGACCGTCTCACCGGGCAGCGTCCAGTCGAAGTCGCCGTTGGACCACAGGTAGGTCGGGACGACGTTCGATTCCCACTCGAAGCTCCCCTTGCGGCTGTCGTAGACGTCCTTGCCGGTCGCTTCGTCGGTGATGATCTTGATCGAACCGTCATCGTTGCGGTCGCCGGCAGTGGTCCAGTCCCAGAACTCTTTCGTCGGCTGGGCCCGCGCATACTCGGGGATGTGGCACGTCTCGCACGCGATCGAGGCCGTGTGGGCATTGATCGTGTCGTCCTCGTGCGGTTCCTCGGTATGGCAGTCGGCGCAGTTCACCGCGCCCATCTCGTACCGGCTTCCGGCAATTTCGTGGTCTTCGGTGGTGTGGCACGTCTGGCATGTGAAGTTCAAACCCTCGGCATCCATGTGGACGTCGAGTTCGAAGCTCGGTGCCTTGAGCGACGTGTCCAGATCGCCGTGCTTGACGGCGTCGCCGCCGCCACCGGTGAAGTGACACGAACCACAGTTGGCGCGGCTCGGCAGTCCGACGCCCTGCGCAGCTGAGACGAGGTCGACGGCCGGCCAGTCCTTGCCGCTGAACGTGGTGTCCTCATAGGCAGGATGGCCTGCACCCGTCGGGAACTTCTTGTAGGTGCCGGTGGTGTCGTGACACACCAGGCAGTCGATGTTCCCGGCGTTCGTGAAGTCGAAGTTCTCGTCGGTCCAGCCGTACCCGGCGTGACAACTGGTGCAGCGCGGTTCGTTGGTCCGCACGTTGACGCAGTAGTTGTTCATCACCTGGTACTTGCCGTACCGCTCGCCGGTGGCGTCGCTCTCGTAGTCCCACGTCCAGTGAATGGTCCCCATGAAGTCGTCACCCACATCCGAGTGACACGTGAGGCAGGCCGCAGTGACATCGGGTGCGGTCTCGAACGGGCCCTGGAGGGGTCCGAAACCGGAGTGGTCCATCCCCTCACTCTCTTGCGCGGACGCGGCAACACCCATGGTCAGCAGCATGCTGAACACGAGCATGACCAGGCCCGCTTTTCTCATGGCGGTCGATGCCTTCATGTAACGCTCCCCTGATAGGCAGGTCGTGGTCGTCACCAGACTTGTGAAAGTCTGCACGTATAGTATCAGTGAACATGATGATAAACAAATCCATCCCGCCTGCTGGCTTATATATAGATCTTATAGACATCGATAACTGGATGAAGGGTGTAGCTGGAGATAGGATGAGGTTATGTTGAGCACGAATGAACTCCAGGTGTTCCTTGCCGCAGCAGAGACGGAGAACTTCTCGGAGGCCGGGAGGCGCCTCGGTGTGTCCCAACCCGCGGTGAGCATGCAGATCAAGGCGCTGGAGGAACGGTTGGGAATCCAGCTCTTCGTGCGTTCTGGACGGCACATTGCCCTCTCCGAGGCCGGCCGGGCACTGGTGCCGATGGCCCGGGAGACGATCGATCGAGTCATCGGCATCGAGGAGTCCATGGTCTCGATGCAGGGAGAGGTCGTCGGCCTGTTGAAGCTGGCGTGCAGCACGACCGCCGGGAAGTATGTGCTGCCTCCGCTCTTGGCCGGGCTGATGGCGAGGCATCCGCAGGTCGAAGTCGTCTGCCAGGTCACTCAGCGGGAGGCCGCCCTCGATACGCTTCGCCGCGGCGACGCCCACGTCGCTCTCACCAGCTTGCGCCTGCCGTTCAAGGACGTCGAGTACCGTCCATTCCTCACCGACAGCATCGTCCTGGTGGTCCCGCCCTCCCACCGGTGGGCGGGCCGGGCCGAACCGATTGCTCCCTCCGATCTACTGGAGGAGCAGTTCATCGTCCGAGAGTCGACGTCGGGAACTCTCGATGCCCTCCGGCAGGGACTGGAGTGGCACGACCTGAGTTTGGATCATTTGCACACGGTCATGACCCTGGGCAACGCCGNNGATGGCCGTTCAGGAGGGAATCGGGATCGCATTCGTGTCGGCGATGGTCGCTCTCGAAGCGGTGGAGAACGGCAAGCTGGACGTAGTGGAAGTCGACGGACTCCAGCTCGAGAAGACCCTGTACATGGCCTACCACACCGATCGACCGGCGACGCGAGCTCAGTCTGCGTTCTGGGAGTGGGCGTTCGAGCCCGAGAACGAGCACATCCGCCGGCGCCCGACGTTGCGCCGCCGGGACATGCAGCAAGCCTGAGCCCGCCGGATATCGAATTGGTCGGCGAACGAGTCTGTGGTTGTCGTTGGCGGAGGCGGACGGGAATCGAACCCGCCAGGCGGCTTGCACCGCCTCAACGGTTTTGAAGACCGTGGAGCCCACCAGGCGCTCGTTCGCCTCCGGGCGGGAGGGTAGCGTCATCAGATCCGTGTGCGGATCGCCCGGGCCCGGGTCGGGTTGAGACGAACCCCGGTAACCTGTAGGTAGGCATGGCTGAACACCTCTCCCTCGGTGGTCTGATCCGGCGACAGCGCGAGATGCTGGGCCTCACCCAGTCGCGCCTCGCCGAACTCGTCGGCCGGTCACCCTCGACCGTCCGGAGCTGGGAACGAGACCGGAGTCTGCCGGGCGACGAGGATGCGTTGTTCGCCCTCGGCGCCGTCCTCGGCCTTTCCGACGATGAGATGAAGGAGGCGCTGGGAAGCGCGTATCCGTCCTTCGAGGCAGATCAACTGCCACTGCCGCAGGCAGATGTGCCCGGGTCCGGCTCGGATGTTCCCGCCCCCACCGATCCTCCGATCGAATCTCCCCCCGTTGCCTCGCCGGCTGGCGCCGCCGACCTCGCAGAGACCTCCGCAGCCGAGACCGAGGTAGCCGGAGAGTTGCCTGAACAGGTCCCGGATGCTGCCGCTCTCATCGAGACGGCCTCCGCCGATGCGGCGATCGTTGAGGATTCGGGCAGCGTGACTGAGGAGGATGGACAGAGCCCGGCCACCGTGGCCGAGTCACCTGTTGAAGATGTCGAGGAGTCCGACGCCGGCACGGAGAGCCCCGAGACACCGGCGGCGCCGATGCCAGATCCAGGGAATGCGTCGCCGACGGTGGTCGACGCTCCGCCAGCGGCGCCCGCCGAGCCGTATGCCCCGCCACCGTCGCCTTCCCGATCGCCCTCGACGGTCGCCGCTCGGCCGCGGGTGCCCTCGTACATGGACGACCCGGGTCAGGCCCGCATCTACCGGATGAGGGCGATCCTCACCGCCGTCATCATCGTGTTGCTGTTCTTGGTTCTGACGTGGGCCTTCGGTGAGGCACGCGACGCGCTCGGGTCCCTGTTCGGGTCCTAGTCCTCCGGGTTGTGAGCAGGGGCGATCGGATTGCGCCTACTCACAACTACCACTCGCCGATTGGCGTCGCCTCAGCTTCGCCCGGTGCCGCTCACATACCCAGGAGGACCTTGACGGCGAGACCGATCGCCGCTGCCCCGGCCGTCACCAGCACGAACCTTCGCAACCGCCGGTCGTCGAATCGTCGTGCGATAGGTCCGCTCAGAGTGAGCCCGACGAGCATGCCGGGCAGGAGGACGGCGGCGGTGGTCAGGTCGCTCATGTGGATGCGGCCGAATGCAGCGAGCGTCCCCAGGTTGATCAGGAGTCCGATGATGAAGATAGTGCTGAGTGTCGACCGGATCGTTGCCCCCGGGCTGTCGTGATAGATGAGGGCGACCGGTGGACCGCCCACGGCCGACACCGTTCCGGTGATCCCGGACGTGACGCCGGCGGCGAACTCGGTGAGCGAGTTGCGTTTGATCGACCAACCCGAGGCGACCAGCAGTGTGGCGGCCAGGACCACGAGCGCGATGATGATGTCGAGGGTGCGGCTGGTGAGCACACCGAGAAGCAGGGCGCCGATCAACCCGCCCGGAAATCGCCCGGCGATGACCCAGGCGGCTCCCCGGAGGTCGAGGTGGCGGCGATCCCTCAGCGCGATCGACGTTGTCAACGGCAGCGCGAGTAGCAGCTGTGGGATGGGGGTCAGTTCGGGGTCGATGATGGTGAGGATCGGTACGGACAGCACGCCGAATCCGAATCCGACCACACCCTGGAGTGCTGCGCCGAGGGCCGAAACCAGGAGGGCGATGATGATCGTTGTCGTCGTCAGCACCGCGGGAGTATCGCACTGCAGAGGGCCTTGGAAGAATCCTGGACGAGGAAGCGGGTTCCCGGAGGAACCCGCTTCTCAATCTAAGACGAGGAACACTTCATTCGCCGTGAGAGGACCAGCTCACGGGCTCCTCGGTCCCGGTGGTCCGGGTTGGTGTCGCTACCGGTGACGGGTGATCAACCCGCCGCAAGCGGCACCGATGGCCGCTTAGCGCCCGGCCACCTCCAGAGTCCTACAGAAACTTTCACTCAAGTCGGACCACCTCCTTTCTCTGGTAGCGACGATGTTGGCACAACTCGCGGCATATCGCCACGACTTTCTCGTCGCGCGCATCAGCCGTGGAGAGCGTTTTCAAGATCCTCGACCAGGTCTTCGACATGCTCGATCCCCACCGAGAGCCTGATGAGATGAGACGGAACCTCGAGGGCGGTTCCGTCGACCGATGCGTGCGTCATCGTCGCCGGAACTTCGATCAGCGATTCCACTCCACCGAGGCTCTCGGCCAGGAAGAAGAGCCGGGTCGACCGGGCAATCCGATGGGCTGCCTCGACGCCACCGCGAGGCAAGAACGACACCATTCCGCCGCCTGCCGACATCTGGCGGGCCGCCAGGTCGTGCTGAGGGTGAGAGGCGATGCCGGGGTACCACACTCGCTCGACCGCCGGATGCGCTTCGAGGAAGCCGGCGATCAGCGCCGCATTGTGACAGTGGCGGTCCATCCGGACGGCCAGCGTCTTCAGTCCACGAAGCACCAACCAGGCATCGAACGGCCCGCTCACGGGGCCGGCGGCGTTGCTGAGAAACGCCAGTCGCTCGAGCAGTTCGGGATCGCGGGTGACCAGGGCGCCTCCGACGACGTCGGAGTGCCCGCCCAGATACTTCGTCGTCGAGTGGAGGACCACATCGGCTCCGAGCTCCAGCGGTCGTTGCAGGTAGGGCGTTGCGAAGGTGTTGTCGACCACGAACACCGCCCCGGACTCCCGGGCGATCTCCGCGACGGCTGCAATGTCGACCAGACGCAGCATGGGATTGGTGGGCGACTCTGCCCATATGACGCGGGTGGTCGTGCGGAGAGCCGCTCGCACGTTGGCGGGATCCGTCATGTCCGCGACGGACCACTCCACCCCCTGCTCGGCGAGCACCCGTGCGAAGAAGCGGAACGTCCCCCCGTACGCATCGTCCGGCAGCAGCACGTGATCGCCCGGGCGCAACGTGTATCCGATGAGGGCAGTGGCACCCATGCCCGATGCCGTCGCGACGGCGCCTCCAGGCGCATCGACTGCGATGCCCTCCAGAGCCGCCAGCGCCGTTTCCAACGCGGCGCGGGTCGGGTTTCCCGTCCGCGAGTACTCGTACCCCCGGTGCTCGCCGGGTGCCTCCTGCGCGTAGGTGGACGTGGCATAGATCGGCACCACGACGGCGCCGGTCGTCGGGTCGGGTTCCTGCCCGGCATGAATGGCATCCGTTTCGAATCGCATCACTCCACCTCGTATCCGTTGGACTTCATCCATTCGTCGTTGAAGACCTTGGACAGGTAGCCGCGGCCCGAGTCGGGGATGATCACGACGACCAGACGGTCGGGTTCGTCGACGGCAACTCGCTGCGCCCCGTGAACGGCCATCCCTCCCGAGCCGCCGGCAAGGAGACCTTCGGCGCGGGCGAGCTCGCGGGTGGTGGCGAACGCCTCCCGGTCGGTGACCATCTCGTACCGATCGACGACGGTCGCGTCGAGCGTGTCCGGCCAGAAGTCCTCGCCGACACCCTCGACGTCGTACTGGTGGACGGCGTCCGGCGAAGGTGCGGTGAAGATCGAGCCTTCCGGGTCGACGCCGACGACGGTGATGTCCGGATTCATCTCCTTGAGGAACCGTCCTGCCCCGGTGATGGTGCCCCCGGTGCCCACCCCGGTGACGAAGGCTCCGACACGCCCTTCCGTCTGCTCCCAGATCTCAGGTCCGGTGGTCAGGTAGTGCGCCTCGGGATTGGCGGGATTGGAGTACTGATCGGGAAGGTAGGCGCCCTCGATTTCCCCGGCGAGGCGCCTCGCCACCCCGTAGTAGGAGTCGGGGTGGTCCGGCAGGAGCTCGGTGGGAGTAACGACGACACGAACCCCGTAGGCGCGAAGCAGATCCTGTTTCTCCTTCGAGACCTTGTCCGGAACGGTGCAGATCACCCGGTAGCCGCGGACGGCGCCGACGATGGCGAGCCCCACGCCGGTGTTGCCCGAAGTGGGTTCCACGATGGTCCCTCCCGGTTGCAGAAAGCCGAGTTCCTCGGCTCGATCGATCATCGCCACGGCGATGCGTTCCTTGATCGATCCGCCGGGATTCATGTACTCGACCTTGGCGACCAGGTTGCCCGGTGGGTGGATGCGTGAGAGCCGCACCAGTGGCGTGTGTCCGATGGCGGCGGCGGTGTCTTCGAGAATCACCCGGGCAGTGTATTGCCCTTCCCCGGTTCCTCACCGTGCCAGCGGACCTCTCGGACGGGGAGATCGGCGACATTCCGGGTTTTCTCGGCGGAGGCTTTCGATTCCCGCCACGTCATGATCGGGAGGGAGAGGCACACGAGCAGGCCGGCGGATACGGAGAGTCCTCCGAGGAACTCGACGAAGGCGGCGAGATCGTCGGCGATGGCGTAGTTGTCGAACGCTTGAGGCCCGAGCAGGTACGCCCAGTCGTGGTCGCCGCCGATGAGTGGAAGTCGTTCGTACGGCGCGTCGGCGATGTACACGGAGGCGTCCCAGGCCGACGTGCCCGCCCATGCCAGCATGAGTCCCCCTGCGACACGGTCGCTTCGCCTCCACATGAAGTACACGGCGAGGCCCAGGGGAACCGCCACCTGTGTGATCGAGCCGAGAGCCGCCGTCAGCCGCTCCGAGACCGGCAGCAGGTAGCCGATGAGATGGCCGAGTTCATGAAACCCGAGATCGACGTACCCGAGCAGCGGTACCCGGGTGTTCCGGACGAACGGGAAGAACGCCATCACGAGGATGGCCGCCGACGCGGCGAGCGGGCGCCACAGGTCCTTCCAGTTGGTCACCGTATGTGTATCGGATCAGATTCGGTCGGACTTCTGGTGTTTCTTGCGAGCTCGGTTCCAGGTTCCAGGTTCTGTCTTGTCAAAGACGGGCTAGAACTTGGAACTCAGAACTTGGAACCTGTAACTCGCGACTCGCTACCCTTCGCACATGCCCCGTCTCGCCAAGTTCGCCTGGATCACACTCGTCGTGAACATCGCGGTGGTGATCTACGGCGCCTTCGTTCGGGCGACCGGTTCGGGAGCCGGATGTGGCCCCTCGTGGCCGACCTGTGACGGGCAGATCATTCCGGCCCAGTTCGACGACGCCCGCGTCGTCGAGTTCACCCACCGGGTGACGAGCGGCCTTGCCGCGTTGATGGTGGCCGTCCTCGCCATCTGGGTGCTCCGCACCTACCAGAAGGGACATCAGATCAGGATCGCCGCCTGGCTGTCGGGGCTCTTCATCATCTCCGAGTCGCTCGTCGGCGCGGTGCTGGTGCTGGCGGAATGGGTCGCGGACGATACGTCGGCCGCTCGTACGGTGATGGTCCCGGTCCATCTCGTCAACACGTTCGTATTGCTGGCCGCCCTGGCCATGGTGGCCTGGTGGGCCTCGGGCCGGGGGCCGGTCCGTTTGGCGGCGAACCGGGGACTGGCCCGTTATGTAGGCGCAGCAATGCTCGGCGTTCTGATCATCTCCGCCACGGGAGGCGTCACGGCGCTCGCCGATACCCTCTTCCCGGTCGACTCGATCGGTGACGGGCCGGCGACCGCCGGCGCAGAGCACTTCCTCACGGAACTCAGGGTCATCCATCCGGTGGTCGCCGTTGCCGTCGGTGCCGTGGTCGGCTGGATCGCATGGACCTTCGGCGCCGGCGCCGCCCGACCGTTGACGCAGCGGCTGGCAATCGGGATCATCGGACTGGTCGTTCTGCAGTTCTTCGCAGGTATGGCCAACATCCTGCTGGGCACGCCGCTGTGGTTGCAGCTCGCGCATCTCACGCTTGCCGACCTCCTCTGGCTGGCTCTGGTCTTCTTCGGCGCCTCTGCGCTCGAAACCGAAGCCGCTCGCAACGAACTGCCGGCGGGTACCGGCCAGCGAGGCTAGGTCGCCAGCTGGGTCCGCAGAGTGGCGGGGTCCTCCGCCGGGACGGCGCAGGTGAAGTGCTCGCAGACGAACGCCCTGGTCGTGTCGCCGGCGTGCCGGTCCGCCAGGAGAGGAACGGTTGCCCCGCCGAATCCCTCCCGGTCGACGGCCAGCACGAGGCCGGGCCGGAACTCTTCCCAGACGATCGCCGTCAGGCGCTCGGCATCGGGCCCGACGATCGCCACTTCCTTGAAGCCACGTTCCAGAGACGTGAGGAGGGCGAGAAGATGTCCCACCGCGCTCGGGTATTGCGATACCAGGCCGGCGGAGTCGAGCATCGCCCGTTCGGCGGCATCGCGGAGTTGCGGGTCGGCGGTGTAGAGCGACAGCCACAGCAGTGCTTCGGCGGCGAGTGAGCCGCCCGAGGGGAGGGGATTGTCCATCTGGTCGGTCGGGCGCGTGATGAGTGGTTCGGCGTCCGAACCGGTGGAATACAGGCGTCCGCCGGATTCGAACAGTTCGAGGACCGAGCGCGTCAGCCTCTCTGCCTCCCGGTACCACTCGATCTCGCCCGTCACCTGGTACAGGGTGAAGAGGCCGGTGGCGTAGCCGGCGTAGTCCTCGAGAAACCCGGGGATCGCCGCCCGTCCCTCGCTCCAGGAACGGAGGAGCCGGCCGCCCGGGTCCTGCAGATGAGCGAGTACGAACCGGGCGTTTGCCCGGGCGAGTTCGGTGTAGCGCACATCGTCGAGTACGGCGCCTGCTTCGGCGAACGCGCGCAGGGCAAGCCCGTTCCACGCGGTGATGATCTTGTGATCGAGTCCCGGCCGAACCCGGTGGCCCCTGGTCGCGAACAGGCGCTGTTTCGCCTCTGCGATCGATGAAGCCGCATGCTCGGCGGGCACGCCGAACGCCGCGGCCACCTCCTCGAGCGGCCTCGCCCGGTGAAGGTGATTCGCCCCCTCGAAGTTGCCGCCGGAGGTGACGCCGAAGTAGTCGGCGACGAGCGGCGCATCGTCTCCGACCACCTCTTCGAACTCGTTCGCCGACCAGATGTAGAACTTGCCCTCGACCCCTTCCGAGTCTGCGTCTTCGGCCGAGTAGAACCCACCGTCCGGATGGCGGAGATCTCGTGCCATGTAGTCGAGGGTCTCGACGGCGATCTGCCGGAAGTCGGACCGGCCGGTCACCTGGGCGGCACGGAGGTACAACCGGGCGAGTTGTGCGTTGTCGTAGAGCATCTTCTCGAAATGGGGGATCAGCCACCGACCATCTACCGAGTACCGGGCGAAGCCTCCACCGATGTGGTCCCGGATGCCACCCGCCGCCATGCGGTCGAGGGTGGTCTCCACCATCGACCTCGCCCCGGGCGCCCACGGCCGTCCGGCCGCGCGGAGCAGGAACTCGAGCACCGGCTGCTGCGGAAACTTCGGCGCTCCTCCGAAACCTCCGTGCGTGCGATCGAACGCCGCTTCCAGCGACCGGTAGGCGCTCGCGAGCTCGTCCCGGGCGGGGAGATCGGAACCCGCCGGAATCTCGCGTGAGATGGCGGCTGCCAGGTGCGCAGCCTGTTCCTCGACCCCTGCCCTTCGATCATTCCAGGCGTCGGCGACGGAGGTCATCACCCGATGGAACGAGGGCATGCCGTGGCGGTCGACGGGTGGGAAGTAGGTTCCGGCGAAGAACGGCCGCCCTTCCGGCGTCAACCAGACGGTCATCGGCCAACCGCCTCGACCGGTGAGCGCCTGTACGGCGTTCATGTAGATGGCGTCGACGTCGGGACGCTCCTCGCGGTCGACCTTCACGTTGACGAACAGCTCGTTCATCAACGCCGCGGTGTCCGGGTCCTCGAACGACTCGTGGGCCATCACATGACACCAGTGACACGCCGAGTAGCCGACCGAGAGGAGGATCGGCTTGTCCTCGCGCCGGGCTCGCTCGAACGCTTCCTCACCCCACGGGTACCAGTCCACAGGGTTGTCCTGGTGCTGGCGAAGATAGGGCGAGGTCTCCCCGGCGAGGCGGTTGGGCATACCGGGACCGTAGCGCTACCCCCGACCTATCCGTTTCCGGCGTCCGGGAACAGCGCATGCGAGGCCCGGTGGACGCAAGAACGGGGGATCAGATCTGGTCGCGCCAGAAGTATCGAGGCTCGTAGCCCAGGAGGGAGCGCGCCTTGTCGATGGAGAGCAGGGTCTCGTTACCTTCGACCGGACGCCGCATCGGGACTTCAGGGAACACCGAGTCCATCAGGGCGGAACTCGGCAGCTCCATGCACGTGTCGGCGGCGGCGATGAGGAAGTTGTCGGCCGTCTCGAGGTCCGACTCGAGCGCTAGTCTCGCCGCCTGGGCCACATCGCGAGCGTCCACATAACCCCACAGATTCCAGCGGCGTATCTGTGGATCCTCCTGCCACGTCGGGAAGCGCAGGTAGTCGTGCGGTTCCATGATGTTCGAGATCCTCAATCCCAGGTACGGAATACCGTGCCACCGATGGAACTGTCCGGCGATCACCTCGCCCGCCAGCTTCGAGAGGGCGTAGTGAAACTCGGGCAGCAGCGGGTGCTCTTCGTCGATCGGCGCGTACTCCGGATCCCGGCGAGCGAACGGTATGCCGATCAAGGTCTCGGAGGACGCCCACACGACCTTTTCAAGGCCGATGGTGGCGGCCGCGGAGAACACGTTGTACGTGCTCATCATGTTGATCCGGAATGTCTCGCCGTCGGGGAGGATGTTTGGGGCCGGAATGGCGGCGAGGTGGACGACGGCGTCGGCGCCGCCGAGCACCTCGATGGTCTGGCCGAGGTCGGTGAGATCGGCGATCACCGTCGGAGCGTCTGGGTCACGGGAGGCGGCGACGTCTACGTCGATCACCCGATACCCGTATTGACGTAGGTCGTCGACGCACGCTCGTCCGGCTTTGCCGCTTCCTCCCGTCACAACGACCGTTCGCATCCCGTCTCCAGTCTGTCTCCCGTCGACTCTAGGACTCTTCCAAGCGGCTGCCTAGGCCGGCAAGTCGAGCGTATAGGATCGGAGCAGTGCTCCGTTTCGATCATGTGATCATTGCCGTCACCGATCTTGAGGAGGCGGCACGCCGGCTCTACGACCGTTTCGGTCTCGCGTCGGTTGCCGGAGGTCGGCACGCGGGTCATGGCACCGCCAACCGGCTGGTGCCACTTGGCCACGACTACCTCGAACTGGTCACCGTGGTCGACCAGGAAGAGGCGAAGGCGAGTCCGTTCGGACATTGGGTGCATACACATTCGGCCCCCGGGTCGGCGGCAGGCCTGTGCGTGCGTACATCGGATCTCATCGGTATCGAACACCGGCTCGGTCTTCCGGCGGTTCCGATGACGAGAACGCGGCCCGACGGCACCGTGCTGAAGTGGCGGTTGCTCGGTATCGAACCTGCGCTGGCCCAGGGTCTGCCGTTCTTCATCGAATGGGACGTGGGGTCGGACGATCATCCCGGTCGGGCGGATGCCGCCCACGGTGTGGAGCCGACCGGGATCTCCTGGGTCGAGGCCGGTGGCGAGCCGGGCGTGTTCGCCGGCTGGTTGGGGCCCCACATGCTGGACCTGCGCGTCACCGACGGTGTTCCGGGCGTGCACCGCGTGTCCGTCGGCACGGCGGAGGGAGACGTGGTGCTCGACTTCGGATCGGCCGGCCGACACGGTCGTTGATGCAGCGCGTCGCCCGGTTCGGCGACGCCATTTGGAGGCTCCCGTTTCCGACGCGTCTCGCAGTTCGGGCCGTGACCAGGCGAAACACCGCCGACACCCCGGCCGAACATAGTTGAAAAAAGGGGGTTCACAAGAGCCGGGATGTATGACATAGTGCGTTCTGAATGAGCTGCTGGAAACG
>JABAOG010011370.1_pt2 | contig 20083 bp, 20 predicted proteins | sample 7062131 | NCBI WGS metagenome assembly JABAOG01 (sample SAMN14538629, study PRJNA623070) | marine sediment metagenome | biome: marine biome [ENVO:00000428]; feature: marine pelagic biome [ENVO:01000023]; material: deep marine sediment [ENVO:00002113] | place: India: Arabian Sea | collected...
CCTTTGTGGACCTTGTATTAGTGATGTCCGTTAATCCTGGCTTTGGCAACCAGGAATACATTCCCACAATGACGGACAAAATTTCCCGGTTGTCGCATATGATTTCCAAACTCAAAAGTAATCAACCGGAGATTGAAGTCGATGGCGGAATAAAACTTGATAATCTGGAATTAATTCTAGGTGCAGGTGCAAATGTGATCGTTGCCGGGTCGGCGATTTTTTCTTCGGGTGGCTCAATAACCCGAAACATCCAAGCGTTCAAAAAGATCATAAATGAATTCGGAACCTACTAAACAATGAAAATAGACCCAGAAGACCTGAGAATCAGCATGAGGAATTGGGTCACCGGTGTTACGGTTGTGAGCACAAAATTGGACGATATCATTCATGGAATGACGGTCAGTGCGATGATATCAGTATCACTTGAGCCGCCAATTATGATGGTGTCCTTAAGAAAATTAACCCGTACTCATGATCTTGTCCTTCAATCATCTATATTTGGGATATCTATCCTGAATGTTGATCAGCAATCCATCTCGGAACGATTTGCCTCTCACGAGACTGAAAACTATGAAAGATTCTCAGGAATTGAATTTTATACATTAACTACTGGGGCACCATTGGTAGCAGGATCGCTGGTTGGTTTCGATTGTGAAGTCGTAAAAACGATTGATTTTGAAACACACTCATTGTTTTTTGGGTCAGTCCTGGATTTGAAGATCGGAGAACACAATAAACCTCTCGTTTATTTTGATCAAGGATATCGAGGGCTTATCTTATGAATACAATTGCAGAGGATCGGAGGCTAAGCAAACAGGAGAAATTACTCCTTTTACAAATTGCCCGAAACGCTGTTGAAGTGGTTGTGTGTGGCGAAAAACCTCCATCTATTGATTTGGAAGACTTACCGGATCAACTTAAGAGAAAAGGTGCATCTTTCGTCACCTTGACGATCGAAGACTACTTGAGAGGCTGCATCGGTACGATTGATGCTTTCCAACCACTCGCCCTGGATGTGCAGGAACATGCCATTGGTGCAGCAACCTGCGACTATCGGTTTCCTAAAGTCACGGAAAATGAACTGCAATTAATAACAATTGAAATTTCTTATTTAACCCCGAAACAACCGATTGAATATCAAGATCACACGGATTTACTTACGAAGATCGTTCCAGGGAAGGATGGGATTATTCTGATGAGCGGTCTCCAAAGGGCGACATTCTTGCCACAAGTATGGGAAAAGCTGCCCGACCCGTGTGATTTTTTTTCACATTTGAGCATGAAAATGGGGGCTTTTCCTGATGAATGGATGACTAAACACTTTGAAGTTTATCGCTATCAAGTTGAGAAATTTTCAGAAGTTGATTTTTAAGGTGAACTTTCCAAGTAATTCAGGCGCACACTTCTCATCTTTGGATTCCTGACAACAACTGTTTGACCTCCCGGAAATTTAATTGTGTATTTCGATTGAGAAGCATAGATTACGATACCTTGATAGTTTATTGTTATCTCCCAGGGTGTCGGATTGTATCCATTGAGAATAATCTCATCCCTTGATAGCATTTCGATGCCGATAATTTTCAGAAATAAACGGAGAGGGGGGATGCTTGCTATAGTGCCCGGTAAACCAAAGATATCTCCGGATTCATAATGATAACTTGAATAGAACTGATGAGTTTGCTTGAGCGATTGAATCATAGGATTGAGAATTCGTTTAAATAAATCCCATGCTTTTGTTCGATAACCCAGGTCAACCAAGATTTCTCCCAGGTATTGATTCCAGGGTAGATTCAATCCACTCGATGCTCGGTTATCTGTATTTACTTCAGAAATGTAGGTTTTAATCCCAAAGTTTCCCCAAAACTTTTCTGGATTGAGCACAGAATTGGCGATCAACTTCTCCTGTATCGTAAGATTGAGATTGGGCAAAGTAAGCGGTGAAAGCAGACTGATATCCGCGAATTGATAATCAGGGGTGAATAATTGCACCCTGTCCTTGGCATTTATGTCAAAAACTTCGATTTCTGTGATGGTTTGGAAGATCACTTTAGTGATCGATATGGCGATATTCTCCTTCCAGGAAAAATCATTATTGGTTAAACCAACGATCCGGCCATCACCTGAGCGATTCGTTCCTTTAAGAAAGATCTTAAAATCACGTGGTCGAGAGTCATTGGCAATCAAACGCAAACCGATCCTTGTAGATTGATTAATTTCAAAATCGAGAGAGTGTTCCCCAGCCCCTACAATTTGAGTCACGATTGATCCCAGAGGGCTTTCATGGCTGTCAATATCCCAATAATGAAACAATGAGTCGGACTCGGACCAGGATGCGGTAATTGCCGATTGCATCTGATCGATGATCGTATTGATTGGAGTAATAGGGGAGGTTTGTTCAAGGATATTTGAAATCTGGATCAGGTGTTGCCCTTCAGAATACAACAGTGAACAAAGTGCTGGAGACTCAACAAGGGATGGATCAATCGGTGTGAAAGATGAATGATATGGAATGAAAAGAGGGTGGTTATCGAGGCCGAGTTGAAGCGGACTTCCGACGTTTGGGATCCCATCCTGGTCTGGGTCATTTACAGGATCGAACCAATGGTGAAAATAGTCCAATAGTGGTGTAAATACTTTTTGAAGAAATTTAACATTATTTGTTTGGCGATAGTATTGCAGTGACAATTTTGCCAAAATTGGGGTGCAGTGGGAGGCAAAACTACCATCACGGGAGGATAATGGAATTTGTATCCGTCCATTGGATTCTTGATTTTCGATAAATTTTAAGATGATTTTAGCAATCACCTCCGGTTCGAGGGGTAAAATCATCGCTGCAAGATGGTTTAATTCCCACGAGGAAACCAGCGGAATGGTTATTTCTTCATTATTTTGCGGATTTTTGATGAAATTTGAAGGAGATGACCTCTGACCGACGACAGTGGTCATCTCCGGGTTATTCCCATGCCTGATGATTTGCTGTAATGCTGTCAGCTGACCACAGTATAGAACTTTGTTGTAATCCGAATTTCCAGTAGATATGTGAACAAGTGATTGATTAATACCATCAATTCGTGCGATTTCATGCTCCCAATTTGAGTTGCGCATTTTTTCAATCAGAGAAATCGTTTTCTCCACACCAGGAAGAGCAGCGAAATGAATTAACACGGATGAACTTATACCGGATGGCAAAGTAAACTCTTGTGTCAGTGCAGGTAAAGATCCAGATCCCTGTTTTGTAACCCCTGACATAAATACCATTGGGGTTAAATTGTCTGTTATCCCTTGCAGATATTGAATATTGTTGTCCTCAAATTCCTTCATGCGATGACCATCCGCTCCTGCAGAAAGCATTGCCACCCAGTCAAGACTGATCCTGCGGTCTTCAAGGTGGTTGTTTTTAATGCTCAAACGGATGGATAAGCAGCTCGGATCGGGAACATAAACTGCCATCTGGACGTTAATACCCTGTAATGGAGAGAAATTCATCTGAATTAAGTTCGGGAATAAGGTATTGATAGTGATAGGTCGATTAAAATCATCTGGATTAATAATTGCAACATCTTCCTCGATAAACCTTGGAAACATCTTGAATTCTTTTGCACGGAGTCCGAACGTCGAATAACATGAGACAGCTGCAGGTTCACCTTTACCAATCAACAAATTCCAAACATAGTCGTATAATGGGTTCGTTTGACAAAACCGGAAGTCGGATGTAAGGGTTAAAGTTATTGGATCATTTGGGTAGAATTCTGAAAGTTTGCTCATTAACTATAGACTTCTCCAATACTGATTAGATAATCGAGGTGCAACATGGATAAAAAATCACCAAATCATCGAGGTTTATTTTATGACGATTTCATATTAGGTCAACAAATAGTTACTATCTCGAGGACAGTAACTGAAGCAGATATTGTAAATTTTGCTGGTCTCTCAGGTGATTATAACCAAATGCATGTGGATTCTGAGTATGGTAAGACAACAGATTTTGGCGCTCGAGTGGCGCATGGACTGCTTGGGTTATCCATCGTTAGTGGTCTTGCGGTACAAACTGGTGTCCTTGAAGGAACAGTCCTAGGCTTTCGTGAGATTGACCAATGGAAATTTATCAAACCAATTTTTATCCAGGACACGATCCATGGAGTATTGGAAGTCCTTGATAAAAAATCCTTGCCTCGACTTGGTGCGGGAAAAGTTGTGATAAAAATAAGTGTGATCAACCAGCATGACGAGGTGGTTATGCGAGGGAACTGGCAGGTGCTGGTAAAGGCTGAAGAATCTAAATAAAAATTTACACAGGAGCTAAGCGTGCAAGAAGAGGATTCTCGCGATAAATTTCGCAGAATAATTGAAGAATCTGAACAGATCGATGAGGATCTGGATTTGGACGCGGATACTGAATCAACTGATGGAGGTAAAACACCGCAACCTTCCTCTGACCAGGTGGAGAACCGGCATCCAACGGGTTTGCCTGTGCAGACTGGCGGATGGTATGCAGAAGGATTGGATTTTGATATTGACATCGATCTTCCACCCCCTGCAGAAGGAAAACCAAAGCCCGATGAAGCAAGACGATCTGAGGATGATATTGCGGACACACCATCGCCTCCATTTCTAGGAGAAACACCACGCAGAGAACCTCCTGCAATTGGAACCCAGGGTATGCCGCTGCCGCGCCGGGTTGAACAGGTAGATATGAGTGCAACTCGCCTTTCAAGATCATATTTACCTCAATCAGCTACGCCTAGAAATACCGTGGAAAAACAAGCGGATAAAATTGATAACAAGCGACCAAAGAAAAAAATTAAAATCAATTCTCGTGACGTACGCAAGTCACTCGGTTGTTTGTTGAGGATGATTATCTTGGGAATTTTTGGAATTGTGATCCTCGGTTTGATCGCTGGAAGTATCGCTGTGATTGCGTACTTTTCGATCGCATCCGACCTCCCGAGTGTAGATGACCTGCGAACACATGCCTCACAATTTGAGACAACCAGGATATATGATCGAAATGGAAATCAGCTCTATGAAATCCTAGACCCAACGATGGGGCGCAGGACGTATGTCACTCTGGATGAAATCTCACCTTACCTGGTAGCCGCAACGATAGCAACAGAGGATAAGGAATTTTATTCCCATCCTGGTTTTGATCTGATTGCTATACTTCGCTCTTTTTACTTCAACTTTACCAGTAATGAAACAGTTTCTGGCGCATCGACCATCACTCAACAGCTGACCCGGACCCTTTTGTTCACACCAGAGGAAAGAGCCAGCAGGACATACAGCAGAAAAATCAGGGAGGCGATCCTGGCGGCTGAGATCACGCGAAGATATTCAAGAGACGAAATCCTTGAACTTTATCTGAATGAAATATATTATGGAAACCTGGCATACGGCATTGAGGCAGCATCGCAGACATATTTCGGATTATCTGCAGATCGATTAAATTTATCTCAATCTGCCTTTTTGGCAGGACTTCCGCAGCTGCCGGCAGTCTATGACGTATATTCAAATCGCGATGTGACCTTGAAACGCCAACAAGATGTTTTGCTTTTAATGTACCAGGCAAGTTTAGAGCAGGGTTGTATTTATGTCAGTAATAACCAGCAGCCGATCTGCATTGGAGCGGGTGAAGCAGCTGCAGCGGCAAATGAGCTGTTGGATTATGATTTTAGGTCTCCTCAGGTGACAATTGAATATCCGCATTGGGTCAACTTCATTCGAAATCAATTAGAAGAAATTTATGGTCCGCAGACCATCTATCGCTCAGGATTTCATGTGTACACTACGATTGATCCAGGGTTACAAGAACTAGCCGAACAAATCGTGCAATCCCAGATCAGTAGTTTGCCGGACAGGAATGTATCCAACGGCGCATTGATTGCTGTCAAACCATCGACGGGGGAAATTATTACGATGATTGGCTCCGCTGATTACTATAACGAAGAAATTGACGGTCAGATCAATATGGCTCTGGTCCCACGACAGCCTGGATCCACGATGAAACCCCTGACATATCTGGCAGCATTTGAGAAAGGCTGGACTCCAGCAACACTGATCTGGGATGTCCCATCTGAATTTCCACCATCAGGAGATCCGAATGATCCCCGACCGCCTTATAAACCAGTCAACTATGATGAGAGATTCCATGGACCGGTAAAAGTGCGTGATGCCTTAGCAAATTCATATAATGTTCCGGCTGTAAAAACTCTTTCTTATGTGGGGATATATGATGATCCCAATACCGAAGCCAAAGATGGTTTGATCGCAATGGCAGAAAGATTAGGGGTTTCATCCCTGACACGTGACGATTATGGACTGTCGCTGACACTGGGAGGGGGAGATGTTTCTTTATATGAGTTGACTCATGCATACGCGGTACTGGCGAATACCGGCAAGGATGTCCCCTTTTACGCAATATCACGGGTGGAAGACCATAACGGAAATGTTGTATTTCAGCATGAGAATCAGCCTGGAAATCAAGTGGTGAGGATGGAGCACGCATATCTGATTACATCAATCCTCTCAGATGATCAGGCACGCATACCAGCGTTCGGTGCCAATAACCTTCTCGACCTTCCATTTCCTGCGGCTGCCAAAACGGGTACAACCAATGATTATCGGGATAACTGGACAATGGGCTACACACCCGACCTTGTTGTGGGGGTGTGGGTTGGAAATGCGGATTATTCACCGATGGTCAACACCAGTGGGGTAACAGGTGCAGCACCGATCTGGTCCGAATTCATGCGGGAAGCCAACACCAGGATATCTGGAGGAAATGGAAAGCAATTTTCTCGACCAGCAGGTATTTATGAAGACGTAATATGCAGCGTGTCGGGTACTGTTCCATCAGAAGAGTGTCCATCACAAGAAAGCGAGATCTTCGCCTCAGACCAACCTCCTCTTCCGGCAAGTGAGGATCTGTGGAAAGAAGCAATGATCGATACATGGACCGGATTGCTGGCATCCCCTCAGTGTTCTGAGTATTCGGAGGAAGCATTAACCTTAAATGTGGATGATCGATGGGCGAAAGAATGGCTGGAAGAGAGTTCTGCTGGGAGAAAATTTTTGGATGATTATGGTTTTGAAGAACCTATATTCTTCACACCTTCCCGGGAATGCACAGAAAACGACCCCAGACCAATCCTGAGCATCACTTCTNNCAACTTCTTCAGGTACAAACTGCAATATGGAATGGGTGAGGACCCTGTTGACTGGGAGCTTTTGGACCGCCGGCAGATTCCGGTTCCTCAAACGGATGAACTGTATGTATGGGACGTCAGCGAACTGGAGAGTGGGACGGTCACACTTCGTTTATACCTGGAAAGCGATCGGGATACCTATGCTGAGACGAGCATCGTCCTCGATATGCAGGTGCCGACCCCGACTCCGACGCTGTCACCGACTCCTTCACCCACACTCACGCCATCAGTAACACCAACGCCTACGCTGACACCGACACCGACCAATACTCCAACACCAACCAATACTCTGTCACCAACGCCTTATCCGATCTTCACGCAGATTATTACACAATCTCCTTCGGAGACGCCGACACCGTAATCAATTTCCAGAGAAGACAACATCGACTGGCATTCCGGGTTTTAACCGATCAATGCCAGTCTTTATTTTCACCCTCACTGCATAAACTGTCGTTGCCCTGTCCTCTTCTGTCTGAGTGTTTCTAGGTGTATATTCCGCTTCATCTGAAATGTAAATAACAGTTCCTGAAAACACCTGATCCTGGAATGAATCCGTGGTGATTTCAGCCGAATCGTTTAGTGAAATACTTCCGTACTCGTTCTCAGGAAGATAAACTGTGACTTCAAGTATCTGCAGATCAGCGATTAACATGGCAGGCATTCCAGGTTGTAAGTTTTCACCAACAGCAATACTTTCAGTCATTACCGTACCATCGATAGGAGAATAGATTGTTAATTTCTCTATTTGCAAATCGATGAAATTAATTGCTCTCTCAGATTCCTCGGCAAGATTTCGAGCTGCATTCAGGTTGGTTTTAGCTTTATCGAACTGAATCGTCTTTTGTTGCTGATTAATTTGGGTGATAACCAGCGCAGCTTCAGCTTTTACAATTGTGTGTTGCGCCTGTTCGATCTGAATTTCTGCTTGATCAAGGGCCTTTTCAGCCTGGTCAACGGTAAGTTGGGAAGTTCGGTATGTAAAAGATTCTTCTCCTGTCAGTAAACTGTAATATTGATCTAAAGCGATCTGGTAGCGTTCGGCTGATGCGGCTAAACGGCCACGAGCCTCCCAAATATCCGATTCCTGCTCATCTGTCGCAACCCGGTCGTATTGTTCCTGGGCAGATTCTAGTTCGGACTCAGCGGAATCATAAAGAGCTTGGATGAAATCGTCGATTTCTCGGTTTTCATCTATACGACGATCGCGCAACTCCTGGGCAATAAGAAAATCAGAGCGGGCATTAATCAGCCTTTCTTCTGCTTCGAATATTTCCTGGTATTGAGGGTTTGAACGCAAGTCGTTTAGATGATCCTGCTCATCCTCGTAATCTGTCCCGGTGGCTTCCACCAGAGAAAGTGCAGCAGAAATTCGTTCGTCTTTTTGATAATACCAGCTGGGGAGTTCAAACTGAGGAGATGACACATTACTCCAGGCAGTTGCCCTGGATTGCTGCTCTGCCTGGTGAACCTGGCGTTCTGTTTCTTCATGTTGAAGTTGGATCATTTCAAGGTTGATTTCCGCGATTTCTTTCTGAAGTTCTGATGCAGACAGGGAATCATGTGCCAGGTCGACATCTGCCTGGGCTGCATTGAGTTCAGCTTCTGATGTACTCAAAGCCAGTTCAGCCTCAGATACCGTGATTTGTGCGAGATCAACATTTGAAAGTGCAGAATTGTAGGCGGCGACTGCCTGTTCCCTCTGAGATTTATAAAATGAATTATCCAGACGAAAAAGGGGATCTCCAAGCTTCACTGGTTGACCTTGTTCAGCAAAGATTTCTACAACTTTACCGCTGAGCTGGCTTGTAATGGTTACACGTTCAGCCTGTATTGTCCCTGAGGCTTCGAGTGCATCATCTTGATTGGTGATTTGACTGCATCCCGTGATGATTACGAAAACCAGGATAAATAATAGGGATAAATTAGTTCGTTTCAACATGTTCTGCTCCCTTCAATCGTCTGGCGCAAATCTTTTCATGGTTGAGATAAATACATCTTCCAGTGTGGGAGATATTTCTGAAAATTTATATGAATGCCCAATTTTCCTGCCTAAAATTTGTTTAATTTTTTTTCTTGAATTTTTGGGTTTATCCGTAACAATATGAATAGATGATCCATACAGCTCCACATTTTCTACTGGCAATTTTTCCTTTTCCTGTGCATCAAGGATTTCTTTCATCGCGCTGATCGGGTCATCTGAAATCAGTTCCAGGACTGACCAGGGAAAATTTTCCTTCTTTATTTGTTCCGGTGAACCTATTGCGATAATCTTTCCGCGCTGAATGAATGCCAGACGATGACAGTGTTCTGCCTCATCCATGTAGTGGGTGGTGACAAAGATCGTGGTTCCCCCAGCAGATAATTTATAAAGCAAATCCCAAAATGCTCTCCTGGAAACCGGATCGACTCCAGAAGTGGGTTCATCCAGGAACAGCAGTCTGGGTTGGTGCAGAATAGCGGCGCTGAGAGCAAGCCTTTGCCTCCAGCCACCGGCTAAATCCCTGGTAAGGGAGTCTTCCTTGCCTGTCAGACCTGCCATAGCGATGGCTTCTTCAATCCTCGTGCTCAATTGTGTATTCGTGAGACCGTAAGATACACCATAAAAATTTAAATTCTGCAAAACTGTAAGATCATTGTAAAGACTGAATTTTTGGGACATATAACCAATTTGGGAGCGAATTTGGATGCTGTGATCCGCAACCTGACTTCCGAGTACTTCTACTTGACCGCTTGAAGGCTGGAGGAGCCCGAGCATCATTCGGATAGATGTGGTCTTACCAGAACCATTTGGACCAAGAAAGCCAAATATTTCACCGGGATAAACCTGGAAACTAATCTGGTCAACAGCTCGAAATTTTCCAAAATCCTTAGTCAGATCCTGGACATGGATCAATGGTTTTGAAGAGCTTTCTGAAATATTTACAGCCATTAATCCAGCGCCCTCCGTACAAATCTCCAGGAAAACCCACCAATAATTATCAAAAGGAAAACCATAGCCAATACATTGGGCCATAGGAATTCAATACCGGTATTTTTAAGCAGGATTCCTCGAAGAATCGACATCCAATGATGGGCGGGAATCAGGTTAGCCAGTGTTTGCAATATCTGCGGCATCGACTCAACTGGTGCTGCGTAGCCAGTGAACATGAAATCTGCCATTCCCACCAGCAGCACCATAAGAAAAGCCTGATGCTGTGACTTCGCAACCACGGAGATGACCATCCCTTTGCTGAGTTCCACGAGAAGATAGATGAAAGCGAGTATAAAAAGTAAAACTAATGATCCGCGCACAGGTACATCGAAGGCTAAGTTGACCATCAGTAACATCAGCAAGAAATCAGAGAATCCAATCAAGATGACAGGTATTGATTTTCCAAGTATTATTTCAAATGTTGAAAAAGGTAAAACCAATAATTGTTCTAATGTACCTAACTCCCGCTCCCTAGAAAAGGCGAGTGCTGCAAAAAGCAAAGTAGTGAACTCGAGCATTAACCCTAGCTCTGCTGGTGTTGTATATAATGCTTCGCTAAGCTTTTCATTGAACCAGACGCGCAGCGATGGGAAGAATCCTGAAACACGTTCTTCGCTGAGCCCAATTTGAGAAATGATCAGGTCTTCCTGGTGCTCCTGGATGACACCGGATACTGCTCTCTGTACAGTCATCGCTGGTATTGATTCTGCGCCATTGAGATAGACAATTAATTTTGCCTGCTGATTTTGAGATGTGTACTGTTCAGAAAAACCGCTTGGAAATATAAATGCAGCGTTGATATCTCCATTTTCCATTGCAGTTTGGATTTTTTCAGGCTCATTCACGTATTCCAGGAGAGAAAATGTGCCGGTGTTTAACAACAGATCTGTAACCTCCTGGGAAGCATAACCTTTGTCTGCATCCAGGATCATGATCGGCAGGTTCGTGATTGGACGAGAAGTTGCCCATCCGACTAGCAGCAGTTCGCTGACCCCACCAATCAGCATGAAAGCAGGGAGCCACCAGTCTCTGATAAGATGGATAAACTCTTTTTTTGTGATTGCCCAAATCCGCCTGTGCATTATTTGTTAACCTAATTTTTTCCGGAAGAACAACGCAGCAATCCCCGTAAATACGAATCCTAATAGAAGGAGCATGATCGCGTACGGCCATAAAGCTCCAAGACCGATTCCTGTCAGGAAAATTGACCGGGTGATAATCGCGTAATGGGTTCCCGGTAGTGCCAGGGACTCCATCCTCATGATCTCCGGCATTGATGCGATTGGGAAGAAAATGCCTGTCAAAAAGAAGCCCGGGAAAAATATCACCAGAAATGAAAGTGCCAGTGCTGCCGCTTGTGTACGCATGAAAACCCCGACAACAAGCCCCATACTGAGAACTGCAAATAGAAAAATTGCTGATAAACCTAAAAATAACAAGAAATTTCCGTGAAATGGAATACCGAACCAGATGATCGCTAAAATCGGAATCAAAATGACGTTCAATAATCCAACCAGAATATACGGTATCATTTTGCCAACTAATAATTCCCATCGGCCAATAGGTGTGGCTAATAACTGCTCCAGGGTGCCGTGTTCTCTTTCGTAAGCAATAGCGAGGGCAACGGATAGAGCAGGCATTCCCAGAACCATAGAAACCAGGCCGGGAATCAAATCATTTCTTGGCTCCAAACCCGGGTTGTACCATGTCTGGATGCGCAGATCAATTGGTTCAGTCTGCAGAGNNGAAATGTAAGCAAACTCTCTGAGAAATTTGGGTGAATAATGATGGCAGCCTTTATCTCCCCATTGACCATATAATTCTCAATTTCGTCCAAAGAGTTAGCAACAGCATAAAAATTTAGATCATTCCCTGCCATGATCTGGGAGATGAATTCCCGGGAGGTTTGGCTTTGATCCTGGTCCCAAACCACAACTGGTACATCGCTGATATCCACTGTCAGTGCATATGCCATCAGTAATAAAAGCGCAGTTGGGGTTATGAGCACTAAAATTAATGTACTGGGTACCCGCAAAATATGGTTTAGTTCTTTTCTGGCGACTGCTACCAGATGATTGATCGACATATTAACTGCCCGATTTATCCTCTTCTCCAGGAAGTTCGGATGATGATCCTTTAATCTTGTCCTGGATGAGATGGATAAATGCCTCTTCCATTTTTGGGGAGGTGATGTTGATATCCTGGATTTTTAATCCGTTCTTGCGTAATGATTTCTTTATCTTTTTGATTCGCTGATTCCCAGAATCGACAATCACATGGAGTCTTTCTCCATAATTCTGGATTTCGATAACACCGGGAATATCTTCCAGGACCTTTTCCGCAGCTAAACGATCATCAGGCACAATCTCGATCATGTCACCTGGGACCAGATCCCGGATATTTTTTGGAGTCTCCTGTAGCAGCATCTGCCCCTGGTACATCAAACCGACCCGGGAGCAGCGATCGGCTTCATCCATATACGGGGTGCTGACCAGTATGGTTGTTCCCTGGATGTGGAGATTGGTGAGAATATCCCAGAATTCTCGACGCGAGATCGGATCCACACCAGTGGTTGGTTCGTCCATCAGTAGTATTTTGGGTTCGTGGATCAATGTGCATGCCAGTGCTAATTTTTTTTGCATCCCACCACTTAATTTTGAAGCACGTCGATCTTTGAACTTGGAAAGACCAGCGAAATCCAATAAATTTTCGGATCTTTGGATATATAGATGCTTTGGTACATTGAAAATCTGGGCAAAAAACTGCAGATTTTCTTGTACTGATAATTCCCGATAAAGGCTGAATTGCTGTGCCATATAGCCGATCCTGGGTTTTAGCGCCTCAGCTGATTTATCCATGTTGACACCATCAACGACCAACGTTCCAGAACTGATATCCAGGATTCCAGCTAATAACCGCAAGGTTGTTGTTTTTCCCGCCCCGTCAGGACCGACAAAACCGAATAATTCACCCTCATTAATCTGGAAGGATATTTCGTTTAGTGCACAGGTTTTTCCGAAATTTTTGTTGAGATTTTTTGCCTGTATAAGCGGAGGTAACTCGTCCATGGGATGGGATAAAAACCCATTACCGCTTTGCTAACCGGATGACCCACAGAACGATCAACGCCCCAAGTGCAGGCTCGATGGCTACACCGACATATTTGAGTGTATCGCTGAACCCCATCGCAGGGATCACGTACCAATCCAAGAGACCGATCACGATTGCAGAACCGATCGAAACCAGGTAATCTCCCTGAATGCCAAGCGGACGGTTTTCCTTCCAGATCAACCCTGCAATCAAGGCAACGATCACACCGACAACTATCATCGAAATCACGAGTATAACGATATCCAGCATATTTGCCTCCTGTTGGCAGTAGACTGACTGGTCAGTCTATAAAATTGTACAGGCGATATTATTCGAAGTCAAGTCAAATGGTCAATTAATCGATTTTTACCTGGTGTGTTTTCTTGGATTGAGTTTTTTCTTCTGGTTCAATCTGTTCTATTGTGTAATCCAGGAGCTCTCGAATAGCGATCAGGCGTCTTTTTCCTGCCCTTCGAACGACTTTACGAATTTCCCGGGGTATAACAAGCAGCTTGGGTACCGGCAGAGTTAGACTAACGAGGTGGAAGAGACCCTCAGGTCTTTCATCAATATCAATACCTAACCGTTTTGTCATTTTTAACCTTCCTCTGGGGTATGAATAAAATATATATTCAGAGCCGAACTTTCAAATTTAGCTCGGGTGATTTCATGATCTAATAATGCTCTCGGTAAGATTAAATTGCGTCTCCAGCTCCCAGCCTGAATCGATAATTCGTCATTATTACGGAACAATGAAATCTCTTCCTTTGTAGCAAAAGGCAGGGGAATGCTGAGAATGTAGCCATCATCTATTTGCAAGATCTCATGTCCTTTTCCGTGAAATAAAATTTCTGATGGATCTAATTCCCCATAAAGATGATTTGCCAATTCATCCAAACGCTCTAATCCGAGAACTTCGTGCGAAAAGTAAGGAGCCGTAAGGATGGGAAGCGGCTTGAAACTATCATCGATTAATTCCAGATATTTATCCTGGATTTCCTTCCAATCCGAAAAGTAGCCTTCACCACTCGGAAAAATCCGGTTGCAAACAATGGCATCCGTGATGTAGCCGTAGAGATTAAGATACGTGAACGATCGCTGGGCTTCTTTGATCACCATTTTTTCTGGTGTAACAACCAGGCGCATAGAAGACAGGTCTGGATCTATCAGTAACTGGTGCAGTTTATCCAACCGGTTGAAGAGCACTTCAGCTTCATCCAGGATATCTTCATCCGGCATTGGCATGTCATCCAATAGCGGTCTGGCGATTGGACCAAACATCAATGTGGCGCGTTTGCCGATTGGGAATAGTTTCTCAAACCACCAGCGTCCCGTATCTGGAAGACTAAGTAAACGAAGAGTTTCAGCAGTGGGTGCACAGTCCACAATAATTATGTCGTAATCTGCATTATGGTAATGATCTTCGATCCAGAGTAAACCAGAGCCTTCCTCCATGCCTGGAAGAGCAGCAATTTCCTCTGCCATGATGTTTTCTACTCCACGCCAGGTGAAAACCGCCGCCATATACTTCTGCAATTTCCCCCAGTATTTTTGAATTGAATAATAGACATCGACTTCTTGCCCCCAAAGGTTTTTTGCTATTTCCACCGGTTCTGGTGCTAGGTCGAATTCAAATGAATCAGCCAGGCTGTGCGCCGTGTCTGTGCTGAGTACAATCGTTTTGTACCCTAATTTTGAACAGCGCAGAGCTGTTGCCGCGGCAACGCTTGTCTTTCCAACACCACCCTTGCCTGTAAAAAGTATGATCCGTTTCGATGTTTTTGAGTTATTTGTTTCCATATTATTGTTGGGTTTTCATTCCATTGATGATTATGGTCATTCCGGAGTGAATATCTTCTTTGATATTTACACTTTCGGGGTCATAGATCCAAAGCAGCAAAGTGCCTTCGAATATTGCACCCAGATGTACCGCTGTCTGTCTTGAGTCGGGTGTGTGAAGTTCATATTTCTTAACACCTTCATCAATAATCGCAACAATATTTTTCATATATTGGTTGAAATAGGTTTTGATGATTTCCTGCACATAATCCTGGCGGTAAGCGAGCGCTATGAATTCATAAACAAGGGGCAAGTAATTCATGACGCTGTCGATTTCAGAAACCATATGATCGGTTACTTGATAAAGTTTCTCGATTGATGAGATGTCCTGGTTGGTAATGAGATGAAGGTCACTGAATTCTGGTTCGAATAACTTGGAGATGATATTAGCAATGATTTCATCTTTGCTGTTGAAATACCAATACAGCGTTCCTTTGCTCAACCCCGATTCCTCGACAATGTCATCCATGCGAGCATTACTCACACCGAGCCGGGTAAACACACTGGTTGCAGCTTCCAGTATTTGATTTTTTCGATCTTCACTTACATCAGGTTTAGGAGACACAATTCCTCCGGCGGTTAAACTGACTGGTCAGTTTGGTTAAATCGATTCTATCATGTATTGAATCAAAGAACACTCACACTAGGTGAGTGTTCTTGCATGGATAAATTGATTTACAGGTTTATCTTTTTCGTTTTTGCTTCGTTCTTAAATAACGGTATTGATCGGGACCCGCTGGCAGCCAGGGGATATTGATTTTCTTGTACCGGATGAGCAGCCAGAGAGTTCCAATAATCGCCATCAAGCTGGCCACCAACCGGGAATAACTCAACCCAGTTCCGGGAATCGTTGGTTGATCGGGTCTGAAAGTCTCGATGAGAAAGCGACCAACACCTGCTAGTACTAACCACATTGCAAATGCTGTGCCTGGTTTGATCTTATCCTGATATCTTCTTGTAACCCACAATATCAGTCCACCAGCAATCAAGTTCCAGATCATTTCGTAAGCGAATGTCGGGTGAAACCTGGTAGTTTCGACAGGGTAAGCTTCTAAATCGGTCCATGGTGGGATCCTGGTTGCGTCTTGAATGCGAATACCCCATGGAAGATCAGTCGGCGGACCATAGAGTTCCTGGTTGATAAAATTGGCGGGTCTGGCGACTGCCTGCCCAATCAATAGAGAGGGGGCGACCGAATCCAAAAGGAGTAAGAGGTCTACCTTTTGAGTGCGTGCATACAGGTATAAGGCGATAATTCCAAAGAGAATACCGCCGAATATATGCAATCCACCTTCTGTTATGTAAAGGACCCTAATAAGTCGATCAGTATAATAAGTCGAGCCTCCAAAGGTCGCATTGAGCACATACCACAGGCGAGCACCGATTATTGCAGCTGGTAGAACCCATATCAGCGCATCCCAAATGTGATCAGACTTTCCANNTTCCACCTCGGCGGCGAATCTCCGCATCAGCGATAAATCCACCGACCAAAACGCCAATTGCGATTAAAACGCCATACCAGTGGAGTTCGAGAGTGAAATTACCAATCTCGATGGAAAAAATGATGGGATCGATCATATTATTTGCCTCATCCTTATTCTAAATATCCTAAACCCCGTAATCTGTCCTTTAATTTTTCATCGATTTCAAGAGCCTTACTTGAATCTCGGAAATCCCCATTAATTCGTTTTTCCACATCTAAAAGGTAATCATCCAACTTCTTGCTCAGATCTTGTTGCACTGATTCGTTATCTAACAGTGGATGATTTTCATTGGATCCATTACCAAGGTTGAATAGATAATCACCAACACCATCTACACGAGTAAGTTTATAAATATCGTTGTAGATTGCCCAGTTTGTCCTTTGGCTGTTAAAATTCTTGAGGAGCTCCGGCTCGTGTTTTTCCATGATCCTGATGACATTGTCAGGGGGATAAGCCTCGGTGTAAGTATATGGATTTCGTGATATTTCATCCGCTTCCACACCTGCGGTACTCAAAACCATTTGGTAGATATTTTTCGTTGAAACTGTCTCTGTACTGATTTTTTGTTGGGTTTGTCCAGGTTCACGGATGATCATGGGGACATGTACTAATTCCTGATACACGCCGAGGCCGTGCCCCATGATCTGATGCTCACCCAACATTTCTCCATGATCGCTAACGATGATGACCATTGTGTTTTCTTTATGGTACTCCGTGGAAAGCAGTGCTAAAAATTGTTGCAACAGGTGATCCTGGTAGGCAACTTCAGCATCGTACATGGCGGATAATGCCTCGAACTCTGAGGGTGGATAAGGTTCGTGCAAGGGAAGCAGCCATTTCAACGCTTGAGTATTATAGAAATTGATGAATTGCTTTGTCTCAGGTGATTCCAGCACATTCTCTGCAAACTTCTTCATGAATCTCCTGGGTGGAGTGTATGGGAGGTGAGTCCCCATCAGGTTGATGAAGAAGAATTGAGGTGAGTTTTGTTTATTTTGATTGGTTTTCGAGAACAAATAATACGCATCGCGTAAACTGCGCCCCGTATCCCCTTTAAAGTTCGCATGTCGAGTCCAAAGTGCAACAATTCTGGGGTTGAGTATAAATTGAAAAACATCCGCAGAATCTGCGACCTTCTGTTGTATAGGGGTGGCAATGGGTTGAATAATTTTTTGAAATATGCGTTTTAATTGGTGGCTGGGCTTTCGAATCTCCTCCGGTCTTTCATAGGGGGATAATACAGCACCACCATAATTATAAAAACCTTTGAATCCCCGGCGGAGACCGTTATTTAAAACTCCCACCAGAGGGTTGTTACAGAAACCATAGGTATCGTATCCGTTTTCGGAGAGGATTTCTATGAAAGTCTTTTTATCAGCAGAAAGTGCATGACTTGCCTGTATTGTCTGGTGGTAGCTTGGATATTCACCCGTGAACATGGATGCATGCGCAGGAATTGTCCATTGTGCGGGTGAGATTGCATTCTGGTAGATTGTTGCTCCATCAGAAAAATGATCAATGTTTGGACTGGTTTTTTTTGAATATCCGTAGCAGCTAAGTCGGTCGACACGATGCGTGTCGAGGACGATCATGACAATATTCGGTTGTTGGTTGGACATGAAAAATGACATTAATTTTACTCAATCAAACCCTGATTTCTTCAAACGAATAATTCTACCATATCACTCGGATGAGTTCTTGAAAGGGTATTTATATATTTCAAATTATTCTATGGTATGGTTTAATTATTAATATTGAATTAAGGCCTGCTTGGTAGAATTTACCGGCGGTTGAGACTGCTTTTTAAGTTATTGAAACGCCGGGTTTTACCCGGTGTTATTTCTGTAAGTTGACAATGAAATCATCAAGAATGCACTACATGGAGGAATCAAGTAATGGACAAAGATAAGCAGATACAGATGTATCGCGAAATGGTATTGATCCGCCGATTGGAGGAGAGATCCGCAGAACTGTATCAGGAGGGTAAGATAGGCGGTTTCCTACACCTCTACATCGGGCAAGAGGCAGTAAGCACGGGGATTATTTCTGCAAGACAACCGCAAGATCGTTTGATAACTGCATATCGGGACCACGGCGTTGCAATCAATGCAGGTATCCCGGCTAAAAATGTGATGGCAGAACTTCTTGGAAAAGAAACTGGCACGTCTAAAGGTCGTGGTGGTTCGATGCACATGGCTGATGTAGACAAGAATTTTTGGGGTGGTCATGCGGTTGTCGGTGCACATTTACCGATTGCCGCAGGGATGGCATTGGGGGATCAATATCGGGATGAGGACGGAATCACCATCTGTATGTTCGGGGATGGGGCTACCAATATTGGCTTTTTCCACGAAGCCTTAAATTTATCTAAAGTATGGAACCTCCCTGTACTGTGGGTGTGTGAGAATAATCAGTACGGTATGGGTACCAAAGTAGAGAGGGCATCAGCCGTATCGGAAATCCGTCAAAAAGCTGAGGGATACAACATATCCAATGAACGTATTGATGGCATGGATGTAATGAAAGTTTATGAGGCTACGGATCGCGTCCTGAAAGAAATTCGTGATGGGAATGGACCTTATTTTCTGGAGTTTTTAACTTACCGCTATCGTGGGCACTCGATGGGAGACCCTGAAAGATACCGAGAATCGGAAGAGATCGAAAAATACCAGGAAAATGATCCTATAGGAATTTATCGCAAATATTTGTTGAAGGAAGAAATCACCAAAGAGAGCGATCTGGATGAGATTGAGCAGGAAGTTGAAGATGAAATTGCTGAGGCTGTGAAATTTGCTGAAGAAAGCCCAGAACCTGCTTTAGAGACCTTGTTCGACCACGTATACGTTGAATAATTTTGGATGAATTTGAGGGAACATCATGGCAAAAAAAATAACAATGCGAGAAGCAATTTCCCAGGCAATTTGGGAAGAAATGGAAAGAGATGAAAGTGTGTTCATCATGGGGGAGGAAGTTGGAGTTTGGGGCGGGACATATGCAGTAACCAAAGGTTTTTACGATCATTTTGGTGAAAAAAGAGTGCGGGATACACCAATTTCTGAAGCGGCGATCATTGGTGCCGGCATCGGAGCAGCAATGGTTGGGCTGCGACCCATATCAGAGTTAATGACTATCAACTTCGCCTTCTCTGCCTTTGAACATATTGTGAATGAAGCAGCAAAACTTAGATATATGTTTGGAGGTCAGTTCACCATACCGCTGGTCATTCGCGCCGTTGGTGGTGGCGGGCGCCAGTTAGGTGCGACACATTCCCAAACACCTGACGCAATTTTTGCTCATTTTCCCGGGCTAAAAGTTGTCGCCCCTGGAACACCATACGATGCGAAGGGTATGTTAAAATCTGCAATTCGCTCGGATGATCCGATTCTCTTCATTGAGCACGCTACCTTGTACCAGACTCGTGAAGAAGTTCCGGAGGAGGACTTTACGGTTCCGATTGGAGTATCTAAAGTGCAGCGAGAAGGTAGCGATGTGACCAT
>JABAOG010004226.1_pt1 | contig 20061 bp, 13 predicted proteins | sample 7062131 | NCBI WGS metagenome assembly JABAOG01 (sample SAMN14538629, study PRJNA623070) | marine sediment metagenome | biome: marine biome [ENVO:00000428]; feature: marine pelagic biome [ENVO:01000023]; material: deep marine sediment [ENVO:00002113] | place: India: Arabian Sea | collected...
CCAACTGACGGGCCTTCCTCCTGCCGTGGACCAGAGTCCGACCTGGTCTCCGGACGGGACGAGGATCGCGTTCGTGAGCGATCGCGACGCCGGTGGCCCGGACTGCCCGGAGTGCATGGAGATCTTCGTGATGGACGCGGACGGCTCGAACGTGGTCAAGCTGACCGAATACCCATCCCTGAACGCGTGGTCGCCGGCGTGGTCTCCGGACGGCGCGAAGATCGCCTTTGTCGACGGGCCGGGCGAGATATGGGTAATGAATGCTGATGGGTCGGACCCGGTCAACCTCTCGGCCGTCGCTCCTCTGGTAATCCCTGCGACCCGGCCGAGCTGGTCGCCGGATGGCGCCCGCATCGCGTTCGCCATGGTCGCGGCTCCGTGCGAGCCCTGCGGGACCCTCTATAGCGACGTGTTCGTGATGAACGCCGACGGGTCGAACCCCATCAACCTGTCGAGGCGGTTCGGGTCTCAGGATCGGATCGGATCCCCGCAGGCCTGGAGCCCGCAGAGGTGAGCAACGCGCGCCGTGGGGCGGTCCGGATTCGCCCGTCCAACGGACGGTGTCCTGGAGCACCAACGAGGGAGCCCTCCAGGGCCGCTTCGGCGCGCCGAACCCAGACCGCGAGGTTTCTCATGACACGAAGAGACGCACGGTTGCTGACAGGGAGGACGAGGCTCGGGTTGACGCTCTTCGTGGCGGCCGCGCTGGCCGGCTGCGGCGAGGATGGCCCTGCCGGACCCGTCGACAGGCTCGTGGCTCCCCCCGCCGGGTTGGTGGTCTCGGAGCCCGTTNNTGGTCTACGTCTCGGCTGACCCCGCGACGTTTCCGGACGGCGTCTCGGCGACCGTGGCCAACCCGGCGATCGGAGAGTCGGTGACGGCCGAGATCGTCGACGGCGGGTTCGACCCCATCGCCATTGCCGGCTCACCGGGCGATGGGCTGGAGATCACGGTGCTCCACGGTGATGGCAGCTCCGCCAGCTACAGCGCAACCGCGCCCGAGGGGAAGCGGCCGAGAGTCGTGCGCACGCGGCCGCAGAAGGACGCGGTCGATGTCCCGCTGAATTCGAGGATCGTCGTCGTCTTCAGCGAGCCGGTGGAGCCCGGCACCATCACGCACGAGACCATCATGCTCGAGCTCGACGGGGCCCAGGTCCCCGCGGCTCTCGCCCTGCACGACGCCGGGCTGCGGGTCGAGCTCACCCCCGCCCGGCTCCTCGAGCCGGGCACGACGTACACCCTGGCGGTCACCCAGGACATCCGGGACCTGACCGGTGATGCCCTGGAGGAACCCGTCACGCTCAGCTTCATGACACGCACGGCGGCCTTGAGCAACCAGATCGCCTTCACATCCTACAATCTGGAAGATCGCAGCAACGCGACCTGGGACTCCGAGATCTTCGTGGTCAACACGGACGGCTCCGAACCCATCAACCTGACGAACCACCCGGCGTACGACGGGTCGCCCGCCGTTTCGCCCGACGGGACCCGGATCCTGTTCGTGACCGACCGGGATGGGAACGACGAGCTCTACGTCATGAACGCGGACGGATCGGGGCTCGTGAATCTGACGAACGACCCGGCATCCGACGGGTCGCCGGTCTGGTCCCCGGACGGAAGGAAGATCGCCTTCGTGAGCTATCGGGACAGCGGCGACGAGGTCGGGTGCACCGGGGGGTGGTCCCCGGTGCTGTGGCCCTGTCCGGACATCTTCGTGATGGACGCCAATGGGTCGAACCCGGTCAATCTGACGAACCGGCCCACGTACGACGACGGCTATCCGGCCTGGTCCCCGGACGGGACGAAGATCGCCTTCGCCAGCAACTTCGCCGAGCCGGACTCCGTACCGGGCTCGGGGAACTACACCGACATCTTCGTGATGGACCCCGACGGCTCGAACGTCGTCCAGCTGACCGACATCGAAGGGCCCATGTTGTACGGCTACTGGCCGACGTGGTCTCCCGACGGCACCAGGATCGCTTTCTCGGGCGGTCCCGGGCCTTCGGGTATCTGGGTGATGAACGCCGACGGCTCGAACCCCGTCAGGCTGACGGCCGGGGAGGGGACCGTGTACGGCACGGCGGTGTGGCCGAGCTGGTCGCCTGATGGCGCGCGCATCGCGTTCCGGGCCTGCGACATCTCGGACAACTGTGTCCAGAGCGAGGTATTCATCATGAACGCCGACGGGTCGAACCCGGTCAACCTGACCCACCGGCCCGGGTTCTACGACGCGCCCGGATCCCCGCAGGCCTGGAGCCCGCAGCGGTGAGGGGGGCGCAGTGGCGGACACGCGCCCGATGGTCCCGATCCCGGTCAAGACAACCCGAAAGACAGGAGGCAACGATGGACGCTCATCCGAACAACCGCTACAGGAAGGTGATCACCCTGCTGGTTGTGCCGCTGGTGCTCGCCGCGTGTGAACAAACCGCCACGGCCCCGGAAGATCCCGCTCTCGCGGAGGGAGCGGCGCTGCGCCCGGGAGACGCGCTGGAAAGCCGTCTCACCCGCACCACCTTGCCCTCCCCCGAGCTTCCCGGGCCGCCCTTCTACGCCCGTACCGCGCCCCCGCCCGAGCCCATCTTCATCGTGGATGGGTGGGCGGTGATCCAGTTCTACCGCGACCCCGCGTGCATCCGCGAAGACTTCAACCTGCTGGCGTTCTTCGATCCCCCGGCCGCTTTCGGCTGCACGCTCCTGGTGGAAGGCTTCGCCCTACGGGAAGGTAACCCGCCCGGCGTCCCGAAGGTCGTCCGGCAGCAGGGAACGAGTCCCGTGCCCTTCTGGTTCGTGCCGGCCGATGCCGTGTTGGCCGCCATCCAGGATGGCGTGCTGACCATCGGTGAGCTCGCGGCACTCCCCGGCCGAATCGTAGGATCTGCGACCCACTTCACCGAGATGCAGCACGCCAGTGCCCCACCCGAGTTCGGAGCAGGAGGGCACCGCAACCCCATGCTCAGCCAGAGTGCGCGGGGTACGCTGGAGGACGGCCGCCATTTCGAGTACCACCTCACCGAAATCGGAGTGGAGGTCAGGGCGATCGAGCTCCGCATCGAGTGACGGTCACGCCTTTCGGATGCAGCGCGGCCATCTCGTCCGGATCGGGCCCCGACGGGTCGATGGCGGCATGGAGGCGTCGCGCCCGATGAGCTCATTCAGCAGGACGAACATGCGCCGGCGGGAATCTCGATGAACGGCAGGCCGCGGGCGTCCTTCAACGCGCCGAACCGCTCTTCGTGCAGCGTCAGTGTGCGCTCGACGGCCCCCAGGACCGCGCCCCGCCAGGCGCCAACTCGGGCTCCAGCGCCACGCGCGCGGCGCGGACCATCCGCTTGCTGAAGTCCTCGCGCGCCGTCACCTCCTCGATGACGACCCTTCCCCGCCTGTAGGACCCTCCGGGAGGACGGTGCCGCCGATCCGTTGGCCGGGACCGGCGCCCCGTGACGGGCGCTTCTTGACGGTGAAGAGCCCCGGAACGACTCTGTTCGTGAATCGAACAACGGCGGCCGGCCACGACGTCCACGGTGGCGGACGGATCCGGCAATCATCGGGGGGAGCCATGGAGGGTCGGGCCGGGATCGACGCGGTCTCCGCGGATCGGGAGGACCGGGTCGAGTCGCTGCTGGCGTCGATGACGCTGCCCGAGAAGGTCGGGCAGGTGGTCCAGGTGAATCTGGGGGAGGACCGCGTTCCCCCGGAGCTCGCCGCGGAGATCCGGGACGGACGGGCGGGGTCCGTGCTGAACGCCGTGGGCTCGGAGGTGACGAACGCGCTCCAGCGGATCGCGGTGGAAGAGAGCCGTCTGGGGATCCCGCTCCTGCTGGGCCGCGACGTGATCCACGGGTTCCGAACGGTGTTCCCGATCCCGTTGGGCCAGGCGGCGAGCTGGGACCCGGAGGGGGTACGGGCGTGGTCCCGGATCGCGGCGCTGGAGGCGTCGTGGGCGGGAGTGAACTGGACGTTCGCGCCGGGGCTGGACATCGGGCGGGATCCGCGCTGGGGACGGGTCGCTGAGGGGCTGGGCGAGGATCCGCACCTGTCGGCGAGGCTGGCCGAAGCGATGGTCCGGGGGTTCCAGGGCGAGGATCTTTCGGTGGCGGGCAGCATTGCGGCGTGCGCGAAGCACTTCGCGGGGTACGGCGCGGTCGAGGCGGGGCGGGACTACGCCTCGGCGGCGATCCCGGAGGCGGAGCTCCGGGACGTGCATCTCCCGCCGTTCCGGGCCGCGGTGGACGCCGGCGTCGCGACGGTGATGACGGCGTTCCACGACCTGAACGGGATCCCGGCCAGCGCCAACGAGGTCCTGCTGCGGGTGGTCCTCCGGGAGGAGTGGGGCTTCGACGGCATGGTGGTCAGCGACTGGCGCTCGATCCCCGAGCTGGTCGTGCACGGCGTCGCGGCCGATGAAGCCGACGCCGCGGCCATGGCCGCGCGGGCGGGGGTGGACATGGACATGGCGGGCGGTGCCTACGGCTCGCACCTGGCGCGGCTGGTGCGGGAAGGCCGGGTATCGGAGGACCGGCTGGACGGGATGGTGCGGGCGGTGCTGCGCACGAAGCTGCGCCTGGGCCTGTTCGAGGCCCCGTACACGGATCCCTCGCGCTTCCCTGCCCCGGGCTGTGAGCCGCATCTGGAGGCGACCCGGATGGCCGCGATCCGCAGTGCCGTCCTGCTCAAGAACGACGGCGTGCTTCCGCTGGAGGTCGCGCAGCTGTCCCGGGTGGCGGTGATCGGCCCGCTGGCGGACGACGGCTACGAGCAGCTGGGCACGTGGGTCTTCGACGGTGACCCGGACCTCAGCCGGGCCCCGCTCCCGGCGCTCCGGGAGGCGCTGGGCGGACGCGTGCACGTCGACGCGGTGCGCGCGCTGGAGAGCACGAGGTCCCGGGACACCGCCGGGATCCCGGCGGCCGTGGCTGCGGCGGCCCGGGCGGATGTCGCGGTCCTGTTCGTGGGCGAAGAGTCCATCCTTTCCGGCGAGGCGCACAGCCGCGCCGACATCCGGCTCCCCGGGGCCCAGGAGCGACTGATCCTCGCCGTCGCCGAGACGGGGACGCCCGTGGTGATGGTGCTGATGACGGGCCGCCCGCTGGCGCTCGCGGCCGTCGCCGATGCCGTCGACGCCATCCTGTGCGTGTGGCACCCGGGCACCATGGGCGGGCCCGCCATCGCCGACCTGCTGCTGGGTCGGGCGACACCGTCGGGCAAGCTCCCGGCCACCTTCCCCCGGATGACCGGGCAGGTGCCGCTGTACTACGCCCGCAGGAACACGGGACGGCCCGCCCGACCGGACCGGATCACGCTCTTGGAGGACCTCCCGCCCCGGGCCCCGCAGCATTCGGCCGGGAACGTGTCCTTCCACCTGGACGCGGGAGCCGAGCCCCTCTTCCCCTTCGGCCACGGCCTCTCGTACACCCGGTTCGAGTACGCGGACATTCGCGCCGAGCCCCCGGCGCTGCGGCCGGACGGGAGCGTCACGATCACGGCGGAGGTCCGGAACGTGGGGGAGCGTGGCGGCGAGGAGGTCGTTCAGCTGTACATCCGGGACCTCGTCGCCTCGATGACTCGCCCGGTCCGGGAGCTGAAGGGATTCCGGCGGGTAACCCTCGAGCCGGGCGAGCGGCGAACGGTCTCCTTCACGCTGACCGCGGCGGACCTGGCGTTCCACGGCCGGGACCTGCGCCCGGTGGCGGAGCCCGGACGGTTCCACGCCTGGATCGGCGGCAGCTCCCGGGCCGACCTCCGGACCACGTTCGAGCTGGAAGAGCGCTGAGCGCTGCCGGTCCGGCGGCACCGCGAGCCCCCGGACCCGGATGGCCGCGGCCCGCGCGGCCGCCGGCTCAGACGGCCAGTGGCTCCGCCGTCCCGCGTCGCCGCTCCAATCTCGCCCGGACCTCCCGGGCCGACTGCTCCGTGATCCCGTAGCTGGCGACGACCCAGATGGCGACACCCGAGGCGATCGCCGGGATGAACGCGTCGAAGACCCGCATGAGGGTGATGGCCCGGGCCGTCTGGCTCCCGCCGAGCTCCACGTCGAAGCCGGTGAGGTTCAGCAGCACTCCGCCCCCGGCGAGGGCGGCCGCCATCCCGAGCTTCACGAACCACCAGAAGATGGACCCGAACATCCCTTCCCGACGCTGGTGCGTCCTGAGCTCGTCGACGTCCACCACGTCGGCGATCATCGAGGGCATCAGGGTGAAGAGGCCGCCGAGCCCGAAGGCCATGAGGGGCGCCGGAAGAAGGACCAGCCAGGGCGCATCCGGCGTGTACGCGAACCACTTGAGGCCGTAGCCCACCATGGAGACCCCGGTCGAGGCCAGGAACGCCGTCCGCTTCCCCACCACGGTCCCCAGCTTCGTCACGGCCGGGATCACCAGGAACGTCGACAGGGCGCCGAGGGTCCCCGCGTAGCCGGCGTACTCCGCCCCCAGGGCCTGGTCGCCGCCGAAGACGTAGTAGATGATCACGTAGTACTGGAACGACGCGATCAGGATGAAGCCGTTGAAGACCAGGAACGTGGCCGCGCAGAGCTTCAGGAACGGGCGGGAGCTCATGGTGGTCCCGATGCCGCGAAGGAAGGTCGCCACGGTAGCGCGGAGCCCGGTGCCTTCGCGCGCCCCGCCCGGACGCGGCGGGCGGGCGGCCCGCTCCTCGGCGGCCGCGATGCGGTGGAAGGGCTCACGGAGGACGATGGCGGGGAGGATGCCGAGGCCGGCGACGACGATGGCGATGAGGACGGCCAGGACCGCCGCGCCCCGGATCTGGTCGTCGAACCAGCGCTCGTTGGTCATGATCCAGAGGAACCACGGGGTCGCGAGGTAGGCGAGCTGGCCGATGAAGTTCTGGACTCCCATGAGCCGGGTCCGCTCGTGGTAGTCCGGAGTCAGCTCGTAGCCGAGGGCGACCCACGGCGTGGCGAACACGGTGTACGCGGCGTAGAACAGGATCGCGCCCACGAGGAAGTAGCCGAAGTAGAAGCTCTCGCTCCGGCCGGCGGGCAGCTGCCAGAGGAGGGCGTAGATCACGGCCGCCGCGATGGCGCCGCCGAAGATGTACGGCCGTCGTCGCCCCCAGCGAGACCGGGTGTGGTCGGAGATGTACCCCATGACGGGGTCGGTGAGGGCGTCGGTGAGGCGGGGCATCGCGCCCAGGAGCCCCACCAGGGCGGGGTTCATTCCCAGACCGAGATTGAGGACGATCACCATCCCGCCGATGGCGCCGGCCAGGAGGTTGTTGACGAAGGCGCCGGCGCCGTAGACCGCCTTGTGGAGGAACGGGACCCGATCCTCCGGTGCGGTTCCAGACCGCCCCCTGCCCGGCTCTACCTCGCCGCGCGCCACGCGGGCACCCGGCGCCCGAGCACGGTCTGGTCCGGCGACCGGCGGCCGTCGCTCATGCGGCCGGCGCGGCCGGGAACCAGCTGGGGTCCTCCAGGACCGCCGCGAGAACACTCGTGGCGGCGCCCAGGGCGATGGCCTGCTCTCCCAGCTCGCTGGTGCGGATCTCGGTGCCCGCCGCGGAGCGGACCAGCGTGCGGCTGGCCATGGCATCCCGCATGGGGACGACGAGTCGGTCCCCGAGCCGGGCGATCCCGCCCCCCACGATGACGGCCGCGGGGTTCATGAGATTGATGACCCCCGCCACCGCGACGCCCAGGCGGGTCGCGGCCTCCTCCACCACCGCCGAGGCCAGCGGGTCGTCTGCCAAAGCGGCGTCGAGGAGCGAGCCGATCGAGATCGGGCCCCCGGCGAGCACGCTCGTCGGGTACTCGGGCAGCAGCTCCGCAGCGTGCTCCACGAGGGCCGGCGTCCCGATCATGGTGGCGAGGCACCCCCGGTTGCCACAGACGCACGGCTTGCCCGCAGGGTCCATGGACAGGTGCCCGATCTCCCCGGCCACGCTCGTGGCACCGGGATAGATCTCTCCCCGGATCACGTACCCGGCCCCCACCCCCGTCGCGACCTTGATGTACGTGAAATCCTCGACCCCTCGCCCCGCTCCCCACCACTGCTCCGCGATGGCGCCCAGATTGGCGTCGTTGTCCACCAGCACCGGCACGTCGAAATGCGCCCGGACCCGCTCCATGCCACTGTGCCCACGCCACGCCGGCAGCACCACCTCGGGCAGCCGATCCGGCTCGCTCGGGTTCACCGGGCTCGGCACCGCCACGCCGATCCCCAGCAGACGTCCCCGTCCAATGCCCGCTTCGATGCGGCAGGCGTCCATCAGCTCGATCATGAGGGCGACCGTTCCCTCCGGGTCCGTCCGCACCGGATGATCGCGATTCCTCCAGGCGAGGACACGACCCCGCAGATCGGTCAGCGCCACCGCCACATGGGACGCGCCGAGCTCCGCCCCCAGGATCGCCGCCGCATCGTCCCGGAACTCCAACAGGACCGGACGACGTCCACCTCGACTCGGCCCCTCGGGACCCTCCCGCAACAGGCCCCGCGCGAGCAGCGTCCCAACGATGTCCGACACCGTCGACCGGGCCAGGCCCAGCGCTCGCGCGATCTCCGCCCGCGACACTCGCTGCTGACGCCAGGCGAACTCCAGCGCCAGATCCGCCAGCGGCCGACCCCGCGCCTCCGAACGGAGGTCCGCCGCCCCCGGCGGCCTCACCGCCGCCGACACGGCCCCTCCCCCTTCTCCGCCGCAACAGCCCACCGGTCCGCCATGGTGTCTCCGCCTCCCATGCCCGTGACGCCTTCCTTCGGTCGTCGAACAAAGACGCCCCCGTACAGCGACTTTGTCAAGCCGCGCGCCCGCGGCCCGGACCCGCTACGGTGGGGCCGTCCCACATGGCTCTTGACACCGGAACTCGGATCCGCCACTTTGTTCGGTGTTCGAACAAAGTACCGCCCGAACCCCATGCGTTCCCCAATCCCGGGAGTGAAGCAAATGAGAGCGTCGATCGTCGTGGCCGTGCTCCTGTTCCTTGCCGCTCCGGACGCGGTCCTGTCGCAGGCGACTGGCTCGATCGCGGGGGTCGTGCTGAGCGAGGTGGACCGTCCGTTGAGCGGGGTGCAGGTGGTGGTGGCCGGCTCGCCACAGGGCACGATCACGGGGGCGGATGGCCGGTATTTGATGCGGGGCGTGCCGGCGGGGGAGCAGGTGGTGCGTGCCGAGGTGCTGGGGTACAGCACGGGGGAGGTGAGTGTCACCGTTGTCGGGGGCGGGGTGGTCGAAGCGAGCTTCCGACTTCAGCCGCAGGCGCTGGAGCTGGATCGGGTGGTGGTGACCGGGTACGGCACGCAGGTGAAGCGCGAGCTGTCCGGCGCGGTGTCGTCGGTGGATGGTGAGGAGCTGATGGTCCCGGCCGCGCCGACGGTGACCGTGAGCTCTTCCCTTCAGGGGAAGGCGGCGGGCGTGGCGGTGGTGACGAACAGCGGGATCCCGGGCGCCGGTGCGAGCGTGCGGGTTCGGGGCACGAACTCCATCGGCACGAACACGGAGCCACTGTACGTGATCGACGGGGTTCCGGCAACGCAGGGGACGACGTCGGACGATCCGACGCAGAACCCGCTGAACACGATCAACCCGAACGACATCGAGTCCATCGACATTCTGAAGGATGCGTCGGCGACGGCGATCTACGGGGCCCGGGGGGCGAACGGGGTGATCCTGATCACGACGCGGCGTGGGCGACCGGGCACGGATCAGTTCAGGATCGAGTCGAGCTACGGAATCCAGACCATCTCGAACGAGATCGATGTGCTGAACGCGCGCCAGTACCGGGAGCTGCGGAACGAGGCGCTGACGAACGTCGGTCAGGACCCGTTCTACACCGAGCTGGATGTGGCGACCTACGATTACCCCGAGATGATGCTCCGGACGGCGCCGCAGCAGAACCACAGTGTGAGCTTCGCGGGCGGTGACACACAGACGCGGTACCTGGTCTCGGCCAACTTCATGACGCAGGACGGGATCGTGAAGGGCACGGACTTCGAGCGGTACTCGGCGCGGGTCAACCTGGACCGGGACATCTCGGACCGGTTCCGGGCGGGTACGAGTCTGAGCTTCGCCCGGTCGAAGCTGAACCTGTCGGAGGTCGAGACGGGCGGTCTGGCCGGGGACTCCCGGGGCATGATCGCCGCGATGACGTTCGACCCCGCGCTGCCGCCGAAGGACGCGGACGGGAACTGGATCCAGCGCTCGGTCCTGGGCGAGTTCATCACGAACCCCATCGCCACCGTGAGCGAGCTGACCGACCGCCGCAACGAGACGCGGCTGCTGGGGAATCTGTATGGTGAGTTCGACATTCTGGACGACCTGCAGCTCCGATCAAGCGTCGGCGGCAACCTCTTCAACTACTTCAATCCCCGCTATGCCCCGCGCACGATCTACCAGGGGTCGTCGGCCGACGGCGTAGCGAACATCTGGCAGGGCCGCGAGACGGAGCTGCTGAACGAGAATCTGCTGAGCTACCGGGTCCAGGACATCGGCCCCGGTGACCTCAGCACGCTGGCCGGGTTCACGTTCCAGACCAACCGGAGCGAGGGCACGAACATGGGAGCGGAGAGCTTCCTGGTCGACGCCACGCTGTGGAACAACATCGGCGCCGGCGCCAACAACGTGACGGTGGGGTCGTACGCGAGCGAATGGACGCTGCTCTCCTGGCTGGCCCGGGCGAACTACAACCTGCTGGACCGGTACATGTTCACGGCCACGGGTCGGTACGACGGCTCCAGCAAGTTCGGGACGGAGAACAAGTGGGCGTTCTTCCCGTCGGCGTCGGCGGCGTGGCTGGTGTCGGAAGAGCGGTTCATGCAGGGCCAGACGCTCATCGACGAGCTGAAGCTGCGGGCCAGCTACGGCGTGACCGGGAACCAGCCGATCGCGACGTACGCGTCGCTGGCGGGGCTGGGCACCACGGAGGCCTCCATCGGCGGCACCCGGCAGGTCGTGTTCGTACCCGGCGGTCGCGCGGCGAACCCGGACCTGCGCTGGGAGACCACACGGCAGTTCAACGCGGGCATGGACGTGGGGGTGCTGGACAACCGGGTGACGCTGTCGGTCGACGTGTACACCGGTGAGACGGAGGACCTGCTGCTGGAGGTGCCGCTGCCGTTCACGAGCGGGTTCCAGACGCAGCTGCAGAACGTGGGGTCGATCGAGAACCGCGGGGTGGAGCTGCAGATCGAGACCGTGAACCTGGAGACGGCCGCGTTCAGCTGGCGCTCCAGCTTCAATCTGGCGGCGAACCGGAACGAGGTGGTGAGCCTCGGCGGCGGCCAGGAGTCCCTGCTGCTGGGGACCAACACGAACCGGTCCTGGGCCTGGGCCGTGGGCGGGACCAGTCATATCGTCGAGCCGGGCGAGCCGCTGGGCTCGTTCTTCGGCTACGAGGTCGATGGCCTGTGGCAGGAAGGCGAGGCCTGCGACCTCACGGACCCCCGCCCGACGCTGGACTGCGTGCCGGGGGAGCTGCGCTTCGTCGATACGAACGGCGACGGTGCCATCACGCCGGACGATCGGACGGTCATCGGCAACGCGGAGCCCACGTTCTACGGCGGATTCACGAACTCCTTCACCTACGGCCCGTTCACGCTGGGTGCGTTCCTGAACTTCTCGTACGGGAACGAGGTCATCAACGCGCCCAACGTGTTCTCCATGAGCAGCACCGGGCAGCTGAACGAGCGGGTCGAGGTGCTGGACCGGTGGACTCCGACGAACACCGACACCGACATCCCGCGGGCGAACGCCAACCGGCGGGCGCTTCTCCACTCGGATCTGGTGGAAGACGGCTCGTTCCTGCGGCTCCAGTCACTGACGCTGGGATACACTCTGCCGACGGGACTGGTCCCGGGCACGGACCAGGCCCGGGTGTACGTGACCGGACAGAACGTATTCACGATCACGGGCTATTCCGGGTTCGACCCCGAGGTGAACAGCCTGGGCGGCGATCCGCGCACGCGGGGGGTGGACATCGGCGCCTATCCTCGGGCCCGTACGTGGAACTTCGGCGTGAGCGTCACCTTCTGATGCGCCGGGCCTGCCCTCGGACGGACCAACGAAACGAGCCTTCCAGCCATGGTGATAGAATGATGAACAAGATCAGCCGTCTCCTGCTCGTGGTCGTGGCCGTCTCGGCCCTCGGTGCCTGCGACGACATGCTCACCGAGGTGCCGGAATCCACCATCACGAGCGAGAACTACTACAAGACGCCGGACCAGATCGAGAGCGCCACGGTGGCGTTGTACGCGGCGTTGGGCGGCGACTGGAACTTCTTCAAGATCCAGCAGCACTGGACCTTCGAGCTCCCGTCGGACCAGGGGCGGTTCCACCCCGACGAGCCGAACGTGGAGACGCAGGCCCCGGAGTTCCTGAACTGGACGAGCACGAGCCGGGACGCCGTCCTGCCCTGGCAGATGCACTTCATGAACCTGATGCGGGCGCACATCGTGATGGAGTTCGCGCCGCAGGTCGAGTTCGCCGACGCCCAGAAGCAGGCGATGCTGGTCGCGGAAGCGAAGTTCATGCGGGCCTTCCACTACTTCTGGCTGACCCGGATCTACGACGGCGTGCCGCTGTTCACGAGTCTCGACGAGCAGCGCTCGGGCGGCCAGGCCCGGGCGACGGAGGAGGAGGTGCTCGCGCAGGTCATCCAGGACGCCACCGAGGCCGCGGGCGACCTGCCGTGGACGCGCCCGGCCGCGGAGAAGGGGCGGGCCACGCGCGCGGCTGCGCTGGCCCTGCTGTCGGAGGCCTACCGCTGGCGGGCGAACGTGCACACCCAGAGCGCGGCGGACTGGCAGGCGTCCTCCGATGCCGCCAAGCAGATCATCGACTCCGGACAGTACGCGCTGACCGACGACTACATCGATGCGTTCCTGCCGGGCTCGGAGCTGCGGAGCGAAGAGATCTTCGCCGTCCAGTTCGCGAACACGGGCTGGTTCGGGATCGACCTGTGGGGCGGGGTCTACTTCGCCCGCAACCTGCCGGCGGTCACCGGCTGGGCAGTGGTCGTGCCGACGCCGGCGTTCTACCACAGCTACGCCCCGGGCGATTACCGCCACGACGTGACGTTCCGGACCAGCGCGTGCCCGGACGGCAGCGACGACAACTGCGCGCCCGAGGAGAAAGTCGACTTCACGCCCCTCGACTTCGAGGGCTTCAGCACCGTCGGCCACCCGCACGTGTGGAAGTACCGGCCCTCGGATTACGGTCAGAACATGTGGGGCGCCGGGGACGCCAACTTCCCCTTCTACCGGTACGCGGACGTGCTCCTGCTGTACGCCGAGGCGCAGTACGAGCTCGGGAACGTCGGCGCGGCGCTGGACGCCGTGAACCAGGTCCGGGCCCGGGCGCGGCAGGGTACGGGTACGGAGGCGCGGGCGGAACCGGCCGATCTCACCACGGTCGACAAGGACATCATCTACCAGGAGCGGTCCTGGGAGCTGTCCTACGAGCTGGACCGGTGGTTCGACCTCGTGCAGCGCGGGGAGACCTATTTCGTGGATCAGCTCACGACCAACGATCCGCTGTCGGCCAACCTGGGGTACGTCGACGCCGTCCACATGCGGCTGCCGATCCCCGCAGGGGAGATCTCGCAGAATCCGCTCCTCGAGCAGAACCCCGGGTACTGAGCAGCGGGGCGGTGCGGTTCGGGTCGCGCACGATGGGGGCGAGGCCCGGGCTGCTCCGCGCCCGCGGATCGCCGCTCGGCCCCGGCGCCTGGACCGGGCCGGCCGCGGTGGCAGGTGACGGACGTGGCCCCGCGGTTCTCCCGCGGCGCCGGTGACGACAGACAACGAACTGCGCCTGGTCGACCCTCTCGATCGCCCGGTAGGACGCGTGGAAGTCGGGGATCAGGCAAGCGAGGTTTACATGCGCGTGCTTCCCCCCCGCCGCCGGGCGGCTCGGACCAGTGTACTTTCCCTCGTCGCCGCGGCGGTGGCCGCGTGTGCCACCTCCATCCCCGCACCACCCCGGGAGAACGCCGTCGATGAAGACCCTGTCGAGGCGCTTCTGGCCCGGATGACGTTGGCCGAGAAGATCGGTCAGATGACACAGGCGGACCTCGCCTCCATCGAGCCCGGGGAGGTGACCGAGCTCCGCATCGGCTCGGTGTTGAGCGGCGGGAACTCGGACCCCGCGGCGGGCAACTCCATGGAGGCGTGGCGGGACATGTACGAGGCGTTCCAGGCGGCGGCGCTGGAGACGAGGCTGGGGATCCCGATCCTCTACGGGGTGGACGCGGTCCACGGGCACGGCAACGTCCTCGGGGCGGTGATCTTCCCTCACAACATCGGACTGGGCGCGACACGGGACCCGGACCTGGTCCGTCGCATCGCCGAAGTGACCGCCCGGGAGATGCTGGCCACGGGCCCCCAGTGGACCTTCGCGCCGGCGGTGAGCGTGCCGCGGGACGAGCGCTGGGGCCGCACCTACGAGGGGTTCTCGGAGGACCCGGAGCTCGTCTCGGAGCTCGGGGCGGCCGCCGTGCTGGGCTACCAGCGAGGTGATCTGGGCCACCCGCTTGCGGTGCTGGCGACCGCCAAGCACTTCCTCGGCGACGGCGGCACGGTGCCGGGCACGTCGGTCTTCGGCGACTCCACCGGACTGGATCAGGGCGACATGCCGCTGGACGAGCCGGAGCTGCGCCGGGTCCACCTCCACCCCTACCGCGCTGCGGTGGCGGCGGGCGTCGGCAGCATCATGCCCTCCTACAGCAGCTGGAACGGCACGAAGATGTCCTGCAGCGAGTACCTTCTGAGCGATGTGCTGAAGGGGGAGCTCGGTTTCGACGGGTTCCTCATCTCCGACTACAACGCGATCCAGCAGCTGGATCCCGACTTCAAGACGGCGATCGCGATGTCGATCAACGCGGGGATGGACATGGCCATGGTCCCGAGCGACTATCGCCTCTACATCCAGCTCCTGACGGAGCTCGTCGAGGAGGGCGACGTGCCGCTGTCCCGGATCGATGACGCCGTCCGGCGGATCCTGCGGGTCAAGGCGGCCATGGGCCTGCTGGACGACGACTTCTCGCCCCGGGCGGACCGAGCCCTTGGCGCCGAGTTCGGCTCGGCGGCCCACCGCGAAGTCGCCCGCGAGGCGGTCCGGAAGTCAGTGGTCCTGCTCAAGAACGACGGGGTCCTCCCGCTGTCCGCCAGCGCCGGGCACGTCCACGTGGTGGGGCCCGCGGCGAACGACATCGGGGTCCAGGCCGGCGGCTGGACTATCGAGTGGCAGGGTGCCACCGGGGAGGTGACCACGGGTGGCACGACCGTTCTGGACGGGCTGCGCGACGCGGTCGACCCCGGGACCCGGGTCACCTACTCCGAGGACGGCTCCGGGACGGAGGGGGCGGACGCGGCGATCGTCGTGATCGGGGAGGATCCGTACGCCGAGATGGAGGGGGACCGGCTGGACCTCACGCTGCCGGCCGATCAGCGGGCCCTGGTGGAGCGAGTCGCGGCCACCGGCGTCCCCACCGTGGTCGTGCTGATCTCCGGGCGACCGCTGATCATCGACGGGGCGCTGGAGGCGGCCGACGCCTTCGTGGCGGCGTGGCTGCCGGGGACGGAGGGCGCCGGAGTGGCCGACGTCCTGTTCGGAGCGTACCGTCCGACGGGCCGGTTGTCGTTCACGTGGCCGCGAGCCATGGACCAGATCCCGCTCAACGTGGGGGACGAGGACTACGATCCACTCTTCCCCTTCGGCTTCGGCCTGACCTATTGAGATCGAGGCCGCCACCGGGAGGCATCCGATGAACCGACGGCTGGGGAGGCTCGGCCTCCTGGCGAGCGTGGTCCTGACGGGATCCTGCGTCTCCGGCCCCGCCGGAGACGGTGCCGGACGCGCCGGGGGTTCGGCCGACGTCATCACGCGCGCCGAGATCGAGCGCGGTCAATGGAGCAACGTCTACGACCTGGTCAGCACGCTGCGCCCGCGCTGGGTCCGGTCGCGGGGCCCGGATTCGCTGGAGAACCCCGGGCAGGTCCAGGTCTACGTGGATGGCACCCGGCTCGGTGACGTCCAGCTGCTCCGGACTCTGCCCACCCACGCCATCGAGCGGCTGGAATGGATCGACCCCGTGAGCGCCGCCGGCCGCTGGGGGCTGGACCACGCTCACGGCGTCATCTTCATCACCTACGGCCGCGCCAGCCCCGTGAAACCCCTGCCTCCGGTCTAGGCGTCGGATGGCGGCGACCGGGCCCTGGCCTCGGGACGCGGCTCCGGGCCCGTTCCCCCGGCGAGCCGGCGAATTCGGCCGCCGGCCATGTCGCTATTCTCCCTCGCCCACCGGTTCGTTACTGGCGTAGAGCCTCCCGGTTGATTCATCCCACCACACGGGCTTCTCGTTCCGCAGCAGATCCACGACTACCCGGAATTCGTCGGCACTTTGGAACGATCCCTCGGGGAACGCCTTGGCGCCACCGGCCCAATGGATGATCACGTATCCGGTGTGGTTCGCCGGCTTCCAGCGTGCATAGTACTTGGTCACCTGAACGGACATCTCGGGTTCCTCCCGGGGTTCATGGTGGTACGATTACCGAGCGACGTTCGTTGACGTCCGGCCTCGGTGTTCAGATCCCATCCAGCGGCCCTCGCTCGGTGAAATCGGCGGCCGGGACCCCGAACAGAGGCAGCGCACGCATGGTACGACCGGCGCGCAGGAGCAGCGTCGGGCCTCGCCCCGAGATCACCGGCTGTAGACCGCCCCGTCGACGCAGACGGCGCTCACCGAAACGGTCACCGAGACCGAGTTGGTGTTTCGGAACCCCACCTGATAGCGGTAGCCGACGGGGTAGTAGGCCCGGCGGATCTCCACGCCCCCGGCCGAAGCGAAGAAGCCGCCGCGGATGGCGATCTCCCCAGTCTGGCAGTCCACCGACAGGAACGTGAGCGTATTGGCCGCCAGCGACACGGAGTTCGTGACCAGGTAGGTCGTGGCGAAGCCGGACGGACCCTCGGGGCCCTGGGGACCCTGTGGACCTTCCGGACCCTGGGGGCCGGCCGGGCCTTCGGGGCCCTGGGGACCGGCCGGGCCTTCGGGACCCTGGGGCCCGACCTGGTTCCAGGTGATGGACAGGTGCTGCCCGGCGCACTCGGCCGGTGCGCCCTCGGCGCCGACGATGTACAGGGTGCCCGAGGCGGGCGTGTAGCACGCCAGGATCTCTCCCGCCGCGCTCTGCGAGGCGGCGACGGCGGCCACGGCCGGCGCGGCGGCGTCCTGGGCAGCGACGGGAGCCGCGGTGAGGGCCAGGATGAGCGGGATCGCGGGTACGGCGGCGTAGCGGTGCTTCATGTCGATGACTCCGTTCTTCGATGATACGATCGGTCAGCCGGTCGGGGTGCTGTTGGCGAGCACTCGCTCGATGGCGTCCAGGACGAGATGGAGGGCCGCGCGGTCGGGGGCCGAAGCCGGGTCGCCGGGATCGGTGACAAAGAGCGCGTCCCGCGTATCACGGACGGCGGCGTCGATCCGGGACGGGCTGCGGGTCTCCAGCGCCTCCTCGAGCCCGGTGAGAGCCGACTCCACCGTGGACACCGGCTCGGACTCGTACACGCGGATGGACGGCAGCAGTCGGGCGCTGCCGTCGGCGGCCGCGATCCGGAGCGGCTCCACCTGCTCGAGCGTCAGGAGCGTCTCCTCCGGCGCATCGGTCGGGTCGCCGCACCCGGCCAGCACGATGAGGGCGAACGGAACGAGAGTGCGTCGCATTGAACCTCCGTCGCTGGGTCGGGAGAGGGATACAGGGGGATCGCCAGTCTATGGTCTTTTTTCACTCAGGACAAGGGGTTCTCGCGGTCCCGTCGCCGGCGAGGGGGTGGGATGCGAAAGAGCCCCGCGACCGGCGAAGGGCGCGGGGCTCTCGACCGACGGGTCCGGGTCGACTAGTTCAGCATCCACTTCGCTCCGAGCTGGACACGCCAGCGGGAGAAGACGCCGGGGTCGTCGATGTAGGTCTCCGAGGGGCCGGTGAAGTCGAAGACGGGCTCGCCGTCGGGATCGAACCGCACCAGCTGGAGCGGCGACGTGGCGGCGGGGCTGGCCACCTTCCTCACGCCCCAGTCGGAGTTGAGGAGGTTCATGAAGTTCAGGACGTCGAGGTTGAGCTGCAGGGTATGGCTCTGGGAGCCGATGCCGAAGTTGATGTCCTGGAGGACCCGTAGATCGACGTTGCTGTACCAGGGGTTGACGGCGCCGAAGCGCTCGGCGATCTCGCCCCGGTGCTCGCTCAGGTAGTCGTCCTGCTCGATGAACGCGTCGAGCGCCGCCCACTGGCTCGGGTCGTCGAGCCGGATGTCGTCCTGGTCCACGGGGATGTAGATGAGGTCGTTTCCGCCATAGCCGTCTCCGTTCACGTCACCGGCGTAGATGAAGGAGTAGCGGTTCCCGCCGGCGCCGGCGAAGCGGTTCCCCTCGGCCACCTCCATGAAGAGTCCGAACCGGGTGATGAAGCGGTCGTTCCACGCGTGGTCGTAGGTGGCGGCCCCGACGATGCGGTGTCGCTGGTTGAACTCGGAGTTGGCCAGCCGCGGGTTGTTGGGATCGCCCTGCACCGGCTGGTTCTGCCACAGCACGCTGGCGATCTCCGTCGACTTGAGGGTGTTCTCCGCCCGGGTGTACGCGTACGACAGGCTGGTGCTGAGCCCCGACGCGAAGCGCTTCCGGAGCTGGGTCGTGATGTTGAAGTTGTAGCCCTCGTCGGTGTTGTCGATGACGTAGATCCCCGCGCCGCCATCGGGGTTGAGCTCGTTGCTCCCGAAGCCACCGTAGTAGGGCCGGCCGTCGGAGAGGGTCCGGACCGGCGCCACCAGGTCGGCGTTCCGCATGTAGATGGCGTTGAGGTCCTTGCCGTACAGCAGCTCGAGGGTCCCGAGCAGGTCCCAGGGCAGCCGCTGATCGACGGCGACGTTGGTGGTCCAGACCTGGGGCCATTTGAAGTCGGGATCCATGGCGTTCAGGTCGAAGGACTGCCGCAGGATGGAGCCCTTGCGGGTCTCGATCTGGGGCGCGTCGGGCGCGGCGAACGGATCCCAGAGATTGGGGTTCGCCCCCGGGNNTTTGGGTTCGCCCCCGGGTTGGAGATGACGTTCCCCACCCAGACGAACGGGACCCGGCCTGTGAAGACACCGGTGCCGCCCCGCACCTGCGTGGTCCGGTCCCCGTTCACGTCCCAGTTGAAGCCCAGGCGGGGGGAGAACATGAGGGTGGCCCCGGGCAGGCTCGCCTGATCGACGGTCTCGGGGTCCCGGTTCTCGTCCAGCGCGGTGAGGCCGGTGGAGAAGGGGTTCGGCGTCGGGTCGGTGAGGTAGAACGGGATATCGACGCGGAGCCCGACGGTCAGGTTGAGGTCCGGTGTCACCGGGTACTCGTCCTGGGCGTACAGGGAGGCCTGGGCCACCTCGATGATCTCGCCCTTGAACGGGCCGCTTCCGACGAGGCCCCGGAGGTCGACCGGGTCGGCCGGGTCCGTGGCCGCGAAGAACTCATCCAGGGAGGCGAAGGTGGAGCCGATCCCGGTCTCGTAGGGCAGGAAGAACACCCCGTGCCGGAAGATGTTGAACGAGTTGAAGAAGTTGTAGTACTCGAAGTTGCCGCCGAAGGTGAGGACGTGCTTGCCCTGGAACCAGCTGAAGTTGTTGGTCAGCTGGAGGATGTCGGTGTCCAGGATGTTGTGGATCGAAAACGGCTCGTGGCCGAGGGTGGTGTACCCCACGCCGTCCTCCCCGATCTCGACGGTCGGGAAGTCCTCGCTGAACGGCTCCCGGAAATCCCGCGACCGGTTGTAGCTGGCGAAGAACCGGTTCGCGAATCGGTCGCCCCGGCTGTTCAACTCCACCGCCAGCGACTGCATCTCGTTGTTGATGGCGTAGCCGGCGTTCTCGAACGGGAGGGTGGTCGAGTTGGGCCCCCGGCCGGCATTGTTGAAGCTCAGGACGAAGGGGTGCGGCGGCAGGTCCCGTACCGCATCCAGCCAGTTGTAGCGGACCGTCAGGTTGTGGCGGTCGCTGAGGGTCCAGTCGAGCTTGGCCAGGAACTTGTTGTTGACGGTCCGGTGCGTGAAGCCCTCGTACTGACCCGGATCGTAGTCGTAGACGCTGATC
>JABAOG010004323.1_pt1 | contig 20047 bp, 20 predicted proteins | sample 7062131 | NCBI WGS metagenome assembly JABAOG01 (sample SAMN14538629, study PRJNA623070) | marine sediment metagenome | biome: marine biome [ENVO:00000428]; feature: marine pelagic biome [ENVO:01000023]; material: deep marine sediment [ENVO:00002113] | place: India: Arabian Sea | collected...
AGATGAACACCCGGCTGCAGGTGGAGCACCCGGTCACCGAGCTGGTGACCGGCATGGACCTGGTCCGCGAGCAGGTGCGCATCGCCGCCGGCGAGGAGCTCGGCTACGACCAGAGCGCGATCACCCGCCGCGGTCACGCCATCGAGTGCCGCATCTACGCCGAGGACCCGGACAAGAACTTCATGCCGAGCCCCGGCCCCATCGACGTGCTCCGGCGGCCCACGGGCCCCGGCGTGCGCGACGACTCGGGCACCTACCAGGGCTCCGAGGTGCCGAGCCACTACGACCCGATGGTCTCCAAGCTCTGCGTGTGGGCGCCGACCCGCGCGATGGCGGTGCAGCGGATGCGCCGGGCCCTCGAGGAGTACGTGGTCACCGGCATCAAGACCAGCGTGCCCTTCCACCTGCGGGTGATGAGCCACCCCGCCTTCGTCGAGGGCGAGTACGACACCGGCTACATCGCCGCGCACGAGGAGGCGCTGCTGAAGCCGCCGACGCTCGGCGCCAAGGACGCCAAGGCGCTCTCCATCGCGGCCGCCGTGGCTCAGGCCTTCCGCGACCAGGACGCCATCGGCAAGGCGCCGGCCAAGAGCGGGGGCAGCGCCGGACCGGGGATCTCCCCCTGGCGCCTGGGCGCGCTCACCCGCCTCTGACCACGCCGGGGGTCGGCGGCGGGCTCTGCCACTTTCTTGCCGCCCTCGCGCAGAGCCGGTTACACGAAGAGTGCGGCCGATGGTGAGTGGTCGCGGCCAGACCGGAGGGCGATCCGAGCTGGTGATCTCTTTCACCCACGGGAGGGCTCCATGACCCGCACCGCCATGTCCATCTGCGCGACCATTCTGGGCGCCGCGCTGCTTTCTGGATCCATGATCGACGCTGCTGCCGCACAGGGCCGCACGACCTCGATCGCCATCGGCGAGACGACCGCACCGAGCACGCTTCGCGGCGCGCTCCGCGACGCGCTCCGGGACGAGCTCGGCGTCGTGAGCGGCGTACGGCTGACCGACGCGCGCCGCGCTCGCTACGTGCTGCGCGGCTCGGTCACGCACATCGACGAGCGCCGCGAGTCGGACCGGATGGAGTGCGAGGTCTCGTTGATCCTCGCCGACCGACGCGGCGGCAACATCCGGCTCATCCTCGAAGGGCGGGCGGCGGCTCGACTGCCCCAGGGCGACGACGCCGTGGCTCGCCTGCGCCCGGAGGTGCTCCGCGCGGCCGTCCGCGGCGCGCTGCGCCCGCTCGGCGAGCGCCCGCTCCGCTGAGCGACGCTCGAGAAGACGACGACGAGGGCTCGTCCGCACCGCGGACGGGCCCTCGGGTGCGTTCAGGGCAGCAGGCCGAGGCTCGACACGGCGGACGGCGGGTTCACCGGCACCGCGGGCGAGCCGCTCGAGCGCACGACGACGCAGCCGGTGCCGCCGCCGCCTCCGCCTCCGTTCGCCGCGCCACGGCCGTTCGAGTCGCCGTTGGCACCGCTGGTGGAGCCGAGGCCCGCGCCGTCGCCGCCGTTGGCGCCGTACTGGAAGCCGCCCGCGGCGCCGCCGGCGGGTCGGTCGGTCGCTCCGTCGACGCCGTCCTGTCCCGCCTCGCCGGCGCTGCCGCTCGCGCTTCCGCCCCCGCCGCCGCCGACGACGCTCAGGCCACCATCGACCTCGATGTCGGGCGCCTCGAGGATCACGTTGCCGCCGGCACCGCCACCGCCACCGCTGCCCCAGTTGGTGCCGCCGTCGCCCAGGGCGCGGCCCGGCTGACCGCCGCCGCCGCCGGCCACGACCGCGCCAGAGATCACCAGCCGGTTCGCGGCGGTGAGCTGGATCGCGCCGCCGCCGGCGCCGCCCTCACCGGCGTTGGAGAAGGTCGAACGGATCGCGCCACGACCCCGACCGCCACCGGAGCCACCGAAGAGAGGCTGCAGGTCGGCACCGTCGAGATGGGCGGAGCCCCCCTCGCCGCCGGCCGCCGAGCCGCCATTGCCGCCATCGCCACCGACGCCGCAGCCACCGCCGCCACCGCCGCCGCCGTCGTCGTAGTCACCCTCGTGGACGCCAGCGTGGCCACCGCCCGCGCCCTGCCCGTCCTGCCCTTCGGCGACGACGCGACCTCCGAGCTCGCCCGCGGCGCCCGGCTGATCCCCGCGAGCGGAGACATCGATGATGCCTTCGACGCGGATCTCGTCGCTGGCCACGATGATGAGCGGCCGGCGCCCGTTGACTTGCATGTAGCCGTCGGGCCGGAGGCGGAAAGAGCTGACGCTGAGCACGCAGGCCTCGCCGCCGTCGCGCATGGCCACCACTCGGGCCGCGCCGGTCATCGAGGAACAGGTGCCGGTGTCGTAGCGGAAGGCCTCCGCGAGATCGATGGAGGGCGCGCCCTCCCGGAACTGGTCTCGGCCGACGTTCGACGGCGTGAAGCCCGTCGCCCCCGGGAGGCACTCGCCCGTGGCGCCGTTGCAGCCGGCGGCGCACGGCACCCGAACCCGCTCGCCGCCCTCGCACACCAACGAGTCGCCGCCGACGCACGTCGGCGGCGCCGGACAGTCGGCCGGCGGCATGTCCGGCCGTACCAGCATGTCGACCGGGCCGCCGTCGACGGGCGGACCGGCGTCCACGCCGTCCGGCGGACCGGAGTCCGGCAGGGTGACGTCGGAGCCGAAGACCTCGGTATCCGTGTCGATGATCGCGCTGCAACCGGCGAGCGACACCGAGAGCGCGAGAAGCAGGCAAGAGCGGGCGAACATATCCGCAACGATGACACGAACGGCGCTCGCTCGGCACCCCGGGCGCGAAACTCGTCCGGTTTCCCGGGGTCGCGGGGTCCCGGGAGACACCGACGAAATCGACGGAATCGCCGAAGACGGCTATGACCGGGCGATGGCGGTCGACGGATGGCTGACGGTGGGGGTGGTCCTCGCGATGGTCGTCGTGATGGCACTGAACCTCGCGGGACCCGACCTGGTCCTCGTGGCCGGGCTCACCTTTCTGCTGGCCACCGGGGTCCTCGACCCCTCGGAGGCCTTCTCCGGCTTCGCCAACCCCGCGGTGGGAACCATCGCCGCCCTCTTCGTGGTGGCCGCCGGCATCCGCGAGACCGGCGCCCTCGACTACGTCGCGCGGACCGTGCTCGGCCGGCCCCGACACGTCGCTGGCGCGCAGCTGCGGGTGATGCTGCCGGTGGGGGCCCTCTCGGCCTTCATGAACAACACGCCGGTGGTGGCGATGTTCGTGCCGATGCTCCAGCGCTGGAGCAAGCAGTCGCGGATCTCCGTCTCCAAGCTCCTGATCCCCCTGAGCTACGCCGCGATCCTCGGCGGCACCTGCACCCTGATCGGCACCAGCACCAACCTCGTCGTCGCCGGCATGGCCGCGGCACGCGTCGAGCCCGTGGAGCTCGGCATGTTCGACGTGGCGGTGCTCGGTGTGCCCGCGCTCGTGGTCGGCACCCTCTACATCCTCTTCGCCAGTCGCTGGCTCTTGCCGGCGCGGCGCGGGGTGGACCAAGACGTGACCGACGTCCGGGAGTACGCGATCGCCTTCCAGGTCGCCGCCGGCTCACCGGTCGTGAACGAGACCATCGAGAGCACCCTCCGGAGCCTGCCGAAGCTCTACCTCTTCGAGCTCGAGCGCGACGGGCAGGTCTTCCCGGCGGTCTCACCGCAGACCAAGCTCAAGGTCGGCGACCTGCTCCGCTTCACCGGCATCGTCGTCGACGCCGCGATCGATCTGCGGAAGATGGGCTTGGTCCCGGAAGAGTCCGCCATCACCGGTCGCCCCGATCGCGGCTGGGTCGAGGCGGTCGTCGCGGCTCAGTCGGCGCTCGTCGGCCGCACGGTGCGCGATGTCGCCTTCCGCACCGAGTACGACGCGGCGATCCTGGCGGTGCACCGGGAGGGCGAGCGGGTCTCGGCGAAGGTCGGTGACATCGTCCTGCAAGCGGGTGATCTCCTACTCCTCGAGGCCGAGCCCGGCTTCGCTCGGCGGCACCGGTCCGACCCGAGCTTCATGTTGCTGAGCCCGGTCGCGGACAGCGAGCCGCCGAACCATCGCCGGGCGCCGCTCGCGGCCGTGATCCTGGTCGGCGTCGTCGTCCTCAACGCGGCGGGGCTCCTGCCGCTGCTGACCGCCGCCCTCCTCGGCGCCGGTGCCCTGGTGCTGACCGGCTGTCTGCGCGGCTATCAGGCGCGACGCGCGCTGGACCTGCGGGTGCTGATCACGGTGGGCGCGGCCCTCGGTGTGGGCCTCGCCGTCGAGAGCTCCGGTGCCGCCGAATACCTCGGGGGCGCGCTCGTCCAGGCCTCGGCGCCGCTCGGGAAGGTCGCGCTCCTCGGCGCGGTCTTCGCCGCGACGAGCGTGCTCGCCGGGCTGGTCTACACCGCGACCGCCGCGGCGGTGATGTACCCGATCGCCGCCGCCGCCGTCGAAGGCGCCGGCATGCCCGGGACGGCGGCGGCGCTGCTGGTGATGCATGCCGCGTCCACCGCGTTCTCCAGCCCGATCGGCTACGCGGCGAACCTGATGGTCTACAACCCGGGCGGCTACCGCTACTCGGACTTCATCCGCATGGGGCTGCCGCTGCAGGTGCTCCTGGGCGCGCTGAGCGTGACCATCCTCTGGGCGCTCTGGCTCTGAGGGGCCGAGCCTTCCCGCCGACTGCGGGCAAGGGCACGGGGAGCTGACCTGGGGTCAGGTCAGCTCGGGGGAATCTGGAACATCAGGTACGGCTCGTCGGTGCCGTTCGGGAACGCCGAGCCGATGAAGCTGAGCACGCGCATGGTCGGCGTCTGGGCCTCCGCCTCGACGAGCGCGCCGCAGGGCTGGGAGCCGCAGAGGGGGCGCATGGTGTTGGCGACGACGTTCTCGGCGTCCGCCTGTGGCGTGGTGGCCTGGTAGCGCCAGGTGAACGCCGCATGGGTCGCCGGCGGCAGCTCCACCTCTTCGTCCCCTTCGGCGGGGCCGATCCCATCCAGGAACGTATCGACCGCCGGGGCGGGCCCCTCCGGCTCGGGGGCGCCGAAGCGATGCAGGTCGATCTTCACCGCGTTCCCGCGGGCGAAGAGCTCCATGTGCATGTTGCCGCCTTCGGCGATGTTCGGCGCCTTGAAGGAACAGTCCACATAAGGGCCCGCGCGGCAGGCGGTGTACATCTCTTCCCAGATGTCGCCGATCTCGTCCCAGGAGCGCAGGTGCGTCGCCGGCGGCTCGTGGAACTCGTCGAGCTCCTCACGGATCTCCCAATTGGTGAGGTTCAGGTAACCGATCTCGGTACCCGTCCCCTGTCGCACCATGAACGAAGCCTCGGCAACCCGGGTCTCCTTCAGGGTGGAGAGCACGAGCATCGTCGTCCGCCACGGGGTCGAGCCCAGGATGCGGAGCGTCGCGACCCGCCGCGCCGGCCCACCTTCGAGGGCGCTGCGCAGCTCGGTGATGGTGGGCGGGGCGCCACCCACCGAGCTCTCCGGCACCTTGCCGTTGTCGAGCTCGAGGATCGTGTGTCCGTCGACGCGGAGGTTCGCCGGCGCGATCTCGATGGCGACCGCGTCCGAGGGCGCGCTCGCCTCGTAGCGATAGGAGATCGGCAGCTCGAGCACACCGACGATGGGGTCGGTGCTCTCTTGGTTCTCGTCCCCATCGTCACCACAGCCGGTGAAGACGAGGGAAGCGAGGAGGAGCACCGGGAGAAACGCTCGGGAGGCACGCATCATGGGGCGGACCCTACCAATGGGCCGCCCCACGCGGAACCCCCCACCGCCGCTGGCCCGGCCACGGCGGCGGCACGGCGCGTGCAGCTCTTTCCGTCCAAGCGGAGGAGGGGGAGCCCCGTGCGCAAGCGATGCGCGATGCCCGACAGCCGGGTGCAGCGAGTGCGCAACCGCCGCGAGAGGAGGAGAGAGCGCCATGGAATACCCGGTCCACTACGACGTCGAGCAGCCGCCGCGGCTGGCCCGTGTCCAGGTCGTGGCCCGCCTGATCGCCTTCCTCGCCCTCGGGCTGGTGGGCATCTCCTTCGGCACGATCTTCCTCATCGGATTCCTACTGCTGCCGGTGTACGCCGCGAGCCGCGCGGGCGGAGGCACCAGCTACCTCGAGGAGGACGGCCCGCGGGTGTTCCGCGCGATCTGCTGGCTGGCCGCCATCTTCGGATGGGCGGGACTGGTCACCGACCGGCTCCCGGGGCGCTCGCCGGACGAGGCGGTGCACGTGCGCGTCGATCCCGGCGCCAGTGAGGCGCCCACGATGCGTTCCGCGTTGCTGCGGGTGCTCACCGGCATCCCCAGCGCGATCGTGCTGGCCCTCGTCGGGGTGGTCGGCGTCTTCGTGTGGATCTGGGCGGCCGTCTCCGTCCTGATCCTCGAGCGGGTGCAGCCCATCCCCTTCGAGTACCTCGCCGGTCTCCAGCGCTGGAGCGTCCGCCTCCTCGCGTACCAGGCGTCGTTGGTGGACGAGTATCCCCCGTTCTCCTTCCAGGACTCGCCTCCGAAGCGGGTGGAGGGAATCGGTCCTCGGCGCTCGCCCGCGAAGCGATTGGAGGAGGTCGCGTCGTGAAACGGGTGCTCGTGACCTGGGGCTCGAAGCGCGGGGGCACCGAGTGGCTCGGCCAGATCATCGCCGCCCGCTTGGAGCGGCGCGGCGTCTCGGTGGTCGCCGAACCAGTAGAAGCGGTGACCGAGCTGCACGGCTTCGACGCGGTGGTCCTCGGCGGCGCCCTCTACGGCAACCGCTGGACGGCATCGGCGCGCCGCTTCGCTCGCCGGCACTTCCGCTCGCTCCGGGAGCGGCCGGTGTGGCTCTTCTCGAGCGGACCGCTCGACGACTCGGCGACGAGAGAGTCGATCCCACCGGCCGACGAGGTGGCCACCCTGGCGGAGCGGCTCGGCGCGCTGGGCCACGAGACCTTCGGCGGTCGCCTCGAAGAGAACGCCGAAGGCCTCCTCGCCACAGCGATGGCGAAGCGCCACGCCGGCGACTGGCGCGACCCGGAGCACGCGCGCCGCTGGGCCGACACCATCGCGAACGCGCTCCCCGACGCAGAACCCGGCGAGCCGATCGAGCCCCCGGCCCGATCGATGGCGCGCCTGCTGATGCACGGCTTCGTCGGCGCCGTCGCCTGCGGAGCCCTGATCGGTGGCGGACCGCCGTTGCTGGGGGAGAGCACCACGGTGGTCCACGCGATCCTCGCCCCGTTGATCTTCGTGGGCATCAGTCTGTCGTACTTCCGTGCCCACGGCGCTCGGGAGCCCCTGACCGCGGCGTTCGCGTTCGCGGGAGTGCTCGCGGCGGCCGAGGTCGCGGTGATCGACGCCCGCATGCAGTCGGCGCAGCTGCTGGAGAGCAGCGCCTTCTGGGTCCCGGTGGCGCTCGTCTTCCTGCTGACCTGGGCCACCGGTACGCTGATGGCCACCCGGCCCTGGGGTTCCGCCGCCAGTGATCGAGCGCAGCCGGAGCCGCGTCTGTCGGGGGATGGGCCGGCGAGCTCGCTCACCCGGTCGTGACGTTCGCGCGACGGCGGACGCGCTGAGCGATCAGCGGTCCGGCGACGATGGACGACACGAGCGCGGCGAAGACGATCGCGACGAAGACGGTCTCCGAGATCAACGCGAGCTCCAGCGCCAACGCCCCGACGACGATCTCCATCGCCCCGCCGGGGATGAAGATCACCCCGAGGAGGAGCGAGCGGTCCCCGGGCAAGCGCGCCATCCGCGCCCCGAGCCAGGCGCCGAAGAGCTTCCCGCCCACGGCCACCGCGGTGAAGATGGCCGTCACCGTCACATCCATGCCGGTGACGAAGTCGATGTGCAGCGCGAGGGTCGCGAAGAAGACCGGGACGAACACCGCGTGCAGCGTCTCGGAGAGGCTCTGCACCAGCGCATCGGGCACCTCCTCCGAGCTGCCGACCATCGTGCCCGCCAGGAAGAAGCCGAGGATCGCATGGATGCCGAGCCACTGGGTGATCACGCCACAGAGCAGACCGACGGTCACGACGAGCGTCATCAACGCCGCCGGCTGGGCCAGCGAGGTCCGGAGCACCGCCCGGGCGGCGAGACCGACGACTCGGCTGCCGATCGAGATGCACGCCACCACGAAGAGGACGATGCCGAGCGAGGTCCACACGAGCTCGGCGGTCTCGAGCTGCGAGGCGGTGGCGACCGAGAGCACGATGGTGAAGAGGAACCAACCGAAGACGTCGTTCACCGCGCACGCCGAGAGCGCGAGCGTGCCGTCCTCGCTGCCCGCGAGCCCGAGGTTTTTTAATGATACGGCGACCACCGAGANNAGCCCGAGGTCGACGATGGCGCGGGCGACCACCGAGATCGCCGTGATCGACGCCGCGACGGAGAGGAAGAGCGCGAAGCTGAGGCGGTTGGCCTCCGCACCCCAGAGGCTGGCATCCAGCGACGCGAAGACCGGGTAGCCGATGGCGATCGGCACGACCACGCCGACGATGCCCACGAGCACCGCGGCGCGACCCTCCCGGAGCGCCTGGCGGGCGTCGACGTGGAAGCCCGAGGCCAACAGGAGGAAGAAGACGCCCAGCCAGGAGACCGTCTCCAGCATCGTCGCCTGCGCCGCATCGGTCGGGAAGAGCCAATGCTGGGCATCGGTGCTGATCCGGCCGAGCACGGTGGGCCCGAGCAGGACGCCGGCCAGGATCTCGCCGGCGATGGCCGGCACCCGGATCTCTTCGCAGAGCGCCCCGAGGGTTCGCGCCGCACCGAGCAGCACGAGCAGCTGCAGCAGGAAGAGCAGGATGTGCGATTCGTCGAGGATGTGCATCGTCGCCCGGGCGCCGCGGAGTGTAGACGAAGCCCGGGACGACAGCTGTTCCGCGGCCACGCTGCTATGCTCGGCCCCATGCGGCGCTTCACTTTGTTCACGGTCCTGCTCTTCGCCTCCGCTTGTGGTCGCACGCTCCTGGTGGACCCGGAGGGGCTCACGGACGGCGGCACGCCCGACGGCGAGCCGCCGCGGGACGGCGAGGTCCCGCCGGACGGCTCGATCGACTGTGTCACCGACGACGACTGCGACTTCGGCCTCAGCTGTGTGGAGGGGACCTGCGTCGAGGGGCTCGTCTGCTTCAGCGATCTGGACTGCAGTCCCGGCGAGCGCTGCGTCGATGGCGTGTGTGAGCGCCGCACCGCGTGCGACACGGACGACGACTGCCCCGAGGGCGAGCTCTGCAACGGCGGGATGTGCGAGACGCCGGTGGAGTGCTCGACCCGGGCCGACTGCATGCCCGGCGAGGACTGCGTGGACGACCGCTGTGTCGCCCTCCCCGAGTGCACCGGCGACGCCGACTGCGGTCGCCCCGGCTTCGAATGCTCGGACGGCACCTGCATCTTCACCGGCGAGTGCACCTCGGACGCCGAGTGCACGACCGGCTTCGAGTGCATCGGCGCGATGTGCCAGTTCACCGGCGACTGCCTGAACGACGCCGACTGCGGCTCCGGCTTCCGCTGCGACTCGGCGCGCTGCGTCCCGACCGGCTGCACCTCGGACTCCGATTGCGAGGCCGGCGAGCTCTGCGACTTCCTCTCGCGCCGCTGCGTGCCCTCCACCGAGTGCACCACCGACGTCGACTGCCCGCCGGGCAACCTCTGCTTCGCCGGTCGCTGCACCCTCATCCGCCGCTGCCGCTCGAACGTCGACTGTCCGCCGCCGGAGCGCTGCGATGGCTTCCGCTGCGTCGATCCCGACGCCGCGTGCAGCGCCGACGCCGACTGCCCCAGCGGCCAGCGCTGCGACTTCGGCTTCTGTCAGCCGACCACCTGCACCATGGACAGCGACTGCGAGCTCGGCTGGAGCTGCGCGGACGGCCGCTGTTTTCCGCCCTTCATCTGCGGCATGGACTCGGACTGCCCCTTCCCCGGCATGGTCTGCGAAGACCGCCGCTGCGTCGGCTCCGACTGCACGACCGACACGGACTGCCCCATGGGCGCCTGCGTCTCGGGGGCGTGCGTGCCGCTGCCGCCGGTGACCTGTGAGCTCGACCGCGACTGCCCGGCGGGCGAGCAGTGCAACTTCGGCTTCTGCGAAACGCCGATGACCTGCCCCGAGCAGCCCTGCCCGATGGGTCAGGTCTGCGAGGACTCGCGCTGCGTGCCGCCGCCCGAGTGCACCAGCGACGCCGACTGCGCGGGCTCCGGGCTCAGCTGCCGCGACGGCCGCTGCGTCTTCGTCGGCGAGTGCATGGACGACTCGATGTGCCCCGAGCGCTTCGCCTGCCTCGGCGGTGGCTGCGTCTTCGTCGGCGAGTGCACCACGGACACGGACTGTGACCCGCTCTACGAGTGCGTCACCGGCAACTGCAGCTACGTCGGCGAGTGCCGGACCGACGGCGACTGCGCCGGCTCGGAGATCTGCGTCACCGGCAACTGTCAGACCGGTCCGTGCCGAGCGAACACCGATTGCCCGGCCGGCGAGGTCTGCAACATCTCCACGTTGGCCTGCGTCCCCGACATCGCGTGCAACTCCGACGGCGACTGTCCGCTCGGCTGGACCTGCCTCGGCGACCAGTGCACCGCGCTGCAGTTCTGCTTCCCGCCCGGCTCCGGAACCGACGCCGGCTGTCCGGAGGGCACCGTCTGCGCCGACTTCGGCGCCTGCTTCGTGGCCCAGGAGTGCGTCGGCGACGGCGACTGCTCGGGTGACGAGGTCTGCGAGTTCAACTTCTGCCAGCCAGGGAGCTGCACCAGCACCGCCGACTGCAACTACGGCTGGGAGTGCGAGGCGAACCGCTGCTTCCCCTGGCTCTTCTGCGGCATGGACATGGACTGCGGCCCGGTCCGCATGTGCATCAACAACCGCTGCCAGAACCCCGGCGGCTGCGTCGAGGACAGCGAGTGCCCACCCGGGCAGACCTGCATCGCGGGCCTCTGCGAGACGCTGCCCCCCGGGAACTGCGTGCGTGACGTGGACTGCAACCCCGGTGAGATCTGCCAGTTCAACTTCTGCATGCCCGGCACCATGTGCCGGACCAACGCGGACTGCCCGGACACCCAGGTCTGCGTCGACGACCGCTGCCGCTTCACCATCGAGTGCCGGATGGACAGCGACTGCACGGCGCCGGAGACCTGCAACGCCGACGGCCAGTGCGTCTGAGCGATCCCCGGTGAGGCGGAGGCCGTGCTACGCATGGCCCCATGCCTCGCCCGCCCGCTTTCTCCGCGCACATCGGCACCCTCTCCTCCCGCGTCTTCTCCGGTCTCGCCACCAAGGCCGCCCGGATGCGCGCAGACGGCGAGACGGTGCACATGCTCTCCGTCGGCGACACCTACGAGGAGCCGCCCGAGGTCGCCCGCGTCGACGGGCTCACGACCGACACGCTGGAGGGGATCCACAAGTACGCGCCGCCGGCCGGGCTGCCACAGCTGCTGGAGGCGGCCTCCGATCGCACCGAGCGGCTGGGACGCCGGGTTCCGGTCGAGCGGCTGCAGGTGATGAACGGCGCGACCGCGGGCCTCAGCGTGATCACCGAGACCCTGCTCGACGTCGGCGACGAGGTGCTCCTGCCGTCCCCGTTCTGGCCGCTGATCCGAGGCATCATCGCCAAGCGCGGCGCCACACCGGTCCAGGTGCCGATCATGCACGCCCTCGGCAGCGAGGACGTCGAGGCCGCCCTCGAAGCGGCGGTCACCGAGCGCACCGTCGCCCTCTACGTGAACACACCGCACAACCCGACCGGCGCCGTGGCTCCGGCGGCGGCGGAAGAGGCCTTCGTGCGGGTCGCCACCAAGCACGACCTCTGGCTGATCCTCGACGAGGCCTACCAGGACCTGCACTTCGGCGAGCCGCGTCCGCCGCTCTGGACCCGCGACGACGTGCAGGAGCGCTACGTCGCCTGCCACACCCTCTCGAAGTCCTACGGCATGGCCGGTGCCCGCGTCGGCTATGCCCACGGCAGCGAGGCGGTGACCGGGGCGCTCCGTGGTGTGCAGGCCTTCTCCACCTACTGCGCGCCCACCCCGATGCAGGTGGCCGGAGCCCGAGCGCTGGCCGAGGGCGACGAATTCCTCGCCCGACGGCGGGAGCTCTTCGCGCAGGCGGGCCGCGAAACCGCCGAGGTGCTCGGCATCGACCCGCCGGCCGGAGGCACCTTCCTCTTCTTCGACGCCACCCCCTACCTCCGCGAAGGGGAGAGCGACGCGTTGCCCTTCTTGGGCCGCTGCCTCGACGCCGGGGTGCTCATGACCCCGGGCGCCGCCTGTGGGGCCGACTTCGGCAGCTGGGTCCGCATCTGCTTCACCTCCGAGCCGCTCGACGAGCACCGCGACGCCCTGCAGCGGCTGGCCACGCTGGTCCGCTGAGCGCCCGCACTCGATTCCTTGCGCCGCCATGGCGGGGGGCTATCGATCGCCCGATGAAGAAGATGACGATCTCGCGCAGAGAGCTCCTTCGCCGGAGCGCCGCCTTCGGGGCCGCGGGCCTCGGGCTGGTGGTCCTCGGCGCCGGCTGCGGCGGCGAGGAGGGTGACGGCGCCGACTGCACCGACACCTCCAGCCTCACCCCGACCCAGCGCTCGACCCGCTCGTCGCTGCAATACGTCGACCTGTCGCCGCACGGGGCGGAGAAGAACTGCGCGAACTGCAGCTTCTACACCGCCGCCGGCCAGAACGAGTGCGGCGCGTGCACCCTGGTGCCCGGGCCCATCTCGCCGGAGGCGTACTGCGCCTCGTGGGCGCCCAAGAGCTGACGTCAGTCCTCGTCGCGGGCGGAGAGCGGCGGCCACCACGAGTGGGGCTGCCGAGGCTGTTCGCCGCTCTGCATGGTCGGCGGCTCGCTCTCCGCGATGCGCGCCGCCAGCCCTCGCTCGACCGCGTCGACGGGCAGTCCCTTGCGCAAGGTCTCCGCGTAGGCGCTCGCCTCGTCCGGCAAGCTCTGCAGCGCCAGCGCCGTCGCGTCCACCAGGTGGGCGCGCACGGCGTAGTAGGTCGGCGAAGAGGTCGCGTCGCAACCGAAGGCGAGCGCCCCTGCCGCCCGGAGGGCGCTCGCGGCGGGCCCCTTCGTGTTCTTGGCCGTCTCCGACGCCCGGAAGCCCGCAGCCCATGCCGCCGCCCCGTCGACGTTGCCCCGAGCCCAGTGGCGCACGATCGGGAGCGTGTCGGTGTGAAGCCCGTTGCGCTCGAGCGCCCGCTCGACGATCGCGGCGGTCAGCGAGACGAGCCGGCGACGATCGATGTGCGCGTGGAGGGCGAGCTCCATCATCCAATCGGGTCGCTCACAGGCGGCCCAGCCGGCGGCAAAGGGCCCGTGACGCTCGAAGAAGCGAAGCGTTTCGTGACTCAGCGAAAGGGCGGAGAGGCGCATGGCACCCCCGAGTGGTGCAACAGCCGTACCGCTCGCGGGCGGCCGAAAGCATTGGTGATCCTCGTTCACTTCGCCGGTGGTCGGGCGAACGAACGGGGGCAACCGCCCCCAAAACGGGCGATCCACGCCAAGCTGTCACAGCAGCTCACTTCAGCTTTGCGAAGCGATCCGGCAGCTTCGCGTCCACCGAGAAGCGCCCGGCGCCGAGCAGACCGATGGCCAGGTAGGCCAGCCCGTAGAGCAGCGCGAGCTCCTTGCGCCCGAGCGGATCGTCCGCGTGGATCACGAAGGCGGCGACGGCCATCGTCACGATCAGCGGCACCACGGCCAGCCGGGTGAACGCGCCGAGCACCACCGCGCCCGCGCAGAAGACCTCCGCGAAGACCGCCAGGGCCAGAGCCACCGGGGATCCGAGGCCGATGGGGTCGGGGAAGCCATCCATCTTCTCCGCGAAACCGAGGAGCTTGGGGATGCCGTGGGTGAGCATCATGCCGCCGAACATGAGCCTCAGCAGTAGCCGCCCCACGTCTTCGAGGGTGTCCTTTCGCGAAGCCATGGTGCTCTGTGTCGGGCGGCGCCGCTCGGCGCAACGGCTCGCCAAGAAAAAAGGCCACCCATTGGGTGGCCTTTCGTCAGGTCGATCGCGCGAATCTCAGGGCTCGAGGCCCCACTTCTTCTTGTTCTCGGCGACCTGCTCCGGCGTCGGCTGATCCTTCTCCTCCGGCGTCGGGACCTCGAAATCGTCCATCTGGTCGACGATGAGCGCGTTCAGCGGCGTGTCCTCGCTCAGCACCTCGGGGACCGAGACGTCCTCGTAGATCGCCTCCCAGGGGCACTCGGGCTCGCACACGCCGCAGTCGATGCACTCCTCCGGGTCGATGTAGAGCTGATTCGGAAACGTCGCGTGGTCATCGCCGGTGTAGGCGTAGATGCAGTCGACGGGACAGACATCGACGCACGCCTGATCGACGCAGTCGCGGCAAAGACGGGTGATGACCCAGGCCATGGCAGAAACCTCTCCGAAGTAGCGTTCACGGCGCGCGACTTGCGCGTCCGCGGGTCCCTGTATGGGCCAACACCCACAAACACGCAAGAACGATCGGGCGAGCGGTGTATCCTCGGCGTCGACCATGCGCTCTTCGACCGCGACTCGCTCCCTGCTCTGGGTTCCTCTGCTCCTCGCTCTCGCTGCCTGCGGAGGCAGCGATGACGCCGCTTCGGGCGGGGATGACGGCTCCTCCGGCGGCGAGACGGAAGGGGACGACGGCTGGGGCGATTGGGACGACGAAGAAGAGCCGGAGGTCGAATCCCATCACGGCGCGATCGAGGCGCTGGGCATCAGCGGACCGGATCAGCCGTGGGCCGAGATGAGCCACGAGGATCGCGAGTGGTACATGGTCGGCAAAGTGCTCCCGATCATGAAGGAGCTCTTCGCGGAGCACGACGCGGACCGCTGGGGCGAGGGCTACGAGTGCGAGACCTGCCACGGCGAGAACATGCGGGAAGTCGAGTACGCCATGCCGCCGGCCGCCTCCTACAAGGTGCCCGAGCCCGGCAGCCAGGCCTGGGCGTCCATGGAGAACATCTTCGGGGACACCGTCACCTTCATGAAGGACACGGTCACGCCGACCATGGGCACGCTCCTCGGTGAGGACGACTACACCTGCTTCCACTGCCATCCGCGCGCCGAGTAGTGAACGGCCGCCTGACGCTCCAGCTCCTCTTCGGACCACTGGCCGCGGCCGCGCTCGCCTACCTCGGTCACGTCCGCGGCAAGACCTGGCCGCTGGTCGCGGCGGCGATCTTCCTGGTCGGCTACCTCGTCATCGTCCTACGCCGACCGCTCCGTCGACGACGCGCCCTGGCCGAGCCCTTCCCGGAGTCGTGGCGGACCATCCTGGAGCAGAACGTCGCCTTCTACGGCGAGCTGGACGACGCCGGCCGGGAGCGCTTCGAGAAGAACGTGCAGGTGATGGCCGCCGACCTCGAGTTCGAAGCCATCGGCGAGGTGGATCTCGACGACGAGCTGCTGGTCCTCTCGGTCGCCGGCGCCGCGGTGATCTTCCATCATCTGGGCATCGAGCCGAAGGTGCGCCGGACGATCCTCCTCTACCCGGACAACTTCGACGACGACTACGACCCCTCGAAGCACGCCGACATCCTCGGGATGGTCCACCGGCAGGGGCCGATCGTCTTCTCCCGGCGGGCGCTCAAGAACGGCTGGAACAAGAAGACCGACGCCAGCAACGTCTGCATCCACGAGTGGGCACACGTCCTGGACATCGACGACGGCTTCGCCGACGGCATCCCGGTGTTGGCCAGTGACGAAGAGAAGTGGGACGAAATCCTCGGCGAAGAGCTCGAGCGCATCCGCCGCGGCCGATCCGTCCTTCGCCAGTACGCCGGGACCAACCGTGCCGAGCTCTTCGCCTGCGCCGCCGAGGCCTTCTACGAGCGACCGAAGCCGCTGAAGAAGAAGCACGGCGAGCTCTATCGGCTCCTGGTCGAGGCGTTCCGCTACGACCCCCTCGCCGACTGAGCAGCGGCGGCGGGTGCCCCGATTCATTGGAGCGCGGGCCAAGCACTGCTATGGCCATCCCATGGGTGACAAGGTTGTATCGGCGACGAGGGCGCTGGGGATCCTCGTGGCCATCTGGGGCCTCGTGATCGGGATCGCCTACGTGGCCGACTCGCTGCCCGGCTCGGGCTCCGAGACCGAGAGCGAGGCCGAGCCGGATCCGGAGGCGAACGACGAGGCGAGCGAGACGTCCGAGGGCGAAGACCCCGCTTCGGCAGATACCGAGGAGTCCTCCTCGACGGCGACCGCGCCCAGCGAGCCCTCGGAGCCGACCATCGACGAGGCCGATCCCGACGTGGGGGCCGTCGAAGCCGGCGCGACGGTCGCGCCCCGGCGGCACACCAAGGTCTGCGAGGACGTGGAGCACGCACGAGTCGGCGTGGGCTCCGTCGTCGGCGATCCGCGGCCGGAGCAGATCGTGATCTGCGGCCGGGAGGCCCACGTGTTCTCCGTCCACGGTGGCGAGCTCGCCCGACTGGCCACCCTGACCCTCGAGGGCGACGCACAGGTGAAGATGGCCTCGCCCGAGGTGGCGGACGTCGACGGCGACGGCCTGAACGACCTCGTCCTCGGCTGGACCGAGCTCGACGCCGAAGGCGGCCCCGCCGGCGGCACCCTGCGCTGGGTCGCTGGCGACCCGAGCGGCGGCTTCGGCGAGGACCACGTGCTCCATCCGCTCTCGGTGGTCGACGTGCAGACCGCCGAGCTCGACGGCCGCACCGGCACCGATCTGGTCGCCATCCACTGGGCGGACGGCTTCGGTCGCCGGCCGAGCGAGGCCTGGGTCTTCGGCGGTGGCCCCTCGCCGCGGCGGATCGCCCGGCGCCGGCTGCGCCACGACGGCGTGGCCGCGGCGCTGGCCGACGTCGACGGCGACGGCGAGCTCGATCTGATCACCATCGACGCCGAGGGCGCGCAGATCGCCGACGGCGACGGTACCGGCCGCTTCCCCCGCTTCCGCTCGATCGTGCTCGAGGCCGGCCAGGACGTGGTCGCGATCCCGGCGGCGCCGCAGCCACCGAGCGAGGGCGAGGAAGGCGAGACCGAGCCGACCGCGAATCCGGACTCGGTCTATCTGATCGGCGCGCAGGTGATGAAGCTCGACCCCGCGGGACAGCCGACCACCATCCCCGCCCCCCACGGGATCGTGCAGGCGCTCGGCCTGCCCACCGGCGAGCTTCTGGCGATGACCCGCCAGCGAGTGGCCAAGGTGAGCGAGGGCTCCGACGAGACCGTCGTCGATCTGCCCGGCACGTTCCGGCCGACGGACATGGCGCTCCTCGGCAGCGACGAAGAGCCGGTGCTCTTGGTGCTCGGCCGCACCGCGGGTGGCTGGGAGCTGATCGAGGCGCCCCTCGGCCATCGGGTGCGCCTCGAGCCCGGGGCCGATCCGGACGCCATCGTCGACGCGCCCCTCGTGCTCCATCTGACCCTACGCTGAGCCCATGCGGGTGCACGGTCGACGGCTCCTCGCGGCTCTCGCCTTCACGGTCGCCATGGGTGCATCGGGCGCGTCCGCGCAGTGGACACCGGAGCCGGGCCACGGCTACGTGAAGGTCTGGGCGAAGTGGCTCCTCGGCTTCGGCTACGTCGACGGTGAGGGCGACTGGAACGACTACCAGAGCTACCATGAGCTCTTCCTCGCGACCTATGGCGACGTGGGCCTCGTCGACGGTCTGGCCCTCTTCTGGCACACGGACATCGTGCGCGGCTTCACGCTCCGCGACCCCATCGCCGACCAGGTGCGTGGACATGTGACCACCGGCGACCCCGCGCTCGGGCTGCGCTGGCGCTTCCTGCTCCGTGACCGACTGGCGATGGCGCTCACCGGATCCGTCCGCGCGCCGCTGATCCAGCGCACCGGCGAGCAGCAGGTGGTCTACGAGCGCAACGCCGGCGCCGACGGAGTCTACGACCGCGTCGGAGGGCTACGCATCGGCGCCGGCACCTGGGATCTGACCGCCGCCCTGAAGGTCGGCTACGCCTTCGATACCTGGTTCCTCGGCGGCAGCATCGGCTACCAGGCGCGGCTGAAGGGCTTCGACGACCGCATCCTCTGGAGCGTGGAGGCCGGCGTGACCTTCAACGAGAAGTGGGGCGGCACGCTGCGGGCCAACGGCGCCCACTCGATGGAGCCGATCCGTGACGACCCCGACGACCCCGAGCGCACCGAGAGCCCCAGCGGCATCGGCAATGGCGTGAGCTACATGGGCCTCGCCATCGAGCTCGACTACGAGCTCATCGAGCGCTGGTATCTCGGGCTCACCATCGAAGGCGGCCTCGGGTTCCTCCGCCGGCAGACCGGCGGCCCGGTCACCAGCCTGAGCCTCTCGACGACGTATTGAGACGGGACGGTGCCTCCCCGGCCGCAAGGCGGTGTACGCGCCAGTGCAGACGCCCGGAGCCAAGCGGCGACCCGCTGACCGATCGCCAAGCGTCGTGGTCAACTACCCCTTCTCGCTCCAGCCGGGCTGAGCGCGTCACCGGGCTGCGGCGGCTCGGCTGGGTTCTTTTGAGATGATCAATCCCTTGACCCACCAGATGAACACTCCGCTCAGCACCAAGTTCAAGGCCAGCGAGAGCACCGCCACCGCCAGCATCCGGCCTCCAATGCCATAGGACATCGACAGCAAGAGAATGCCTGCTCCCACCTCGCCACGCGGAAAAAGGCCGATACATACTGCCAGACGCTCTTTCCAGTGAGCTTCGTTCCGATAGAAGAACAGCGGAAACATCTTGCCGAGATTGATGATCAACGTGACCATTAGCACGTGAAAAACAAGACCCTTCACCTCTCCCACATCGACACCAATCTGATGCAATGAGGGGATGCTTAGCCCCACCAGAACCATGAACAACGAAACCACCACCGTCATGACTCGCTCTTCGGCCTTTTCTTCCGATGCAGTCTGAGCCCCGCCCTTCCTGGCCACAGCCCCCAAGACGAATGCCGGCAGAAGCACCTCAATCTGAATGGGAAGATTCCTGCTGAAAACAAAAGAGCTGTAGTAGATCACTTCGCAGACAAGCGTGATCACTACAGCATAGCCCAGCGTTGCCTTCCAACGGATTGACATACGCACGGTATTGAGTCGCGTCCAGGCCAGGGTCAGAAGTGTCACCATCACCACCACGTGCACGGCCATCTGCCAAACCAAGCCCACCATCATGATTTTGAGAGGAATCATGAGCAGGACCGTATCCAGGTCATCAAATATGGCTAGAATGCGAGCGCGCCGGTAGGTCCAGGTATGGGCCAGGCCCGCCGCAATGAGCATGGAAAACAGAATTCCCGCCGAGGTGGGAGCGGCAAAACGGGACAAGAGGGACGCCTCTTTGATGGCTTGCCATTCGAGGGGCATACCCGCGGGCCGTAGGACGAACACGAAATACAGAGCACAGAAGAGCCAGGGAAAGGCGGCCGCCGTGGCAGCCACTCCATAGTCTTTTAGATATTTCTTGGGGTCGTTCTTATCCAGCTCGAATTCATAGCCCACCCGGATCATGATGAAGGCCAGACAGACCATGGATACGGCCTGAACGACCATCCGAAACGGCTTGGGATCTCCCACCCCCAGCAGCGCCAGACTTTGGGAAAGAACAATCCCCACAATCAAAAGCAGGGAGTAGAGAACCACTTTGCGCACAACAATCTCCCGGAGGATAGCCCCTTCGAAAGGAGTATAGTCCGTTCGAAGCCCCTCTCCGAGCGCCACCCCGGACGCAACGCCTCTTCTGCCCCCCGGCGGGCTGGAGGTCGGGCTCAGCTCGAGGTGGGTGGCGCCGTCGCTTCACGGTAAGCGCAGACGACGAAGCCCGCCGGCGCGAGCGCGAGCGGGCTTCGTCGGGTGCCGATGGATGGGCTCAGGTGACCAGGTGCGTGACCGAGTCGCCGTCGCCGCTGGCCGGCGGCGCAGGCAGCGGCTCGAGGGCCGCCTCCAGGACCTCGTCCATCGAGTCGACGAGCACGAACTCCATGGTCTCGCGGACCGACTCCGGCACGTCGTCGAGGTCGACGGCGTTCTTCTTCGGCAGCACCACCCGGTCGAAGCCCGCCCGACGGGCGGCCAGGACCTTGGAGTCGATGCCACCGACCGGCAGCACGCGGCCACGGAGCGTGGCCTCACCGGTCATCGCCGTGTCCGGGCGGATCTTGCGACCGCTCAGGAGC
>JABAOG010002152.1_pt1 | contig 20015 bp, 19 predicted proteins | sample 7062131 | NCBI WGS metagenome assembly JABAOG01 (sample SAMN14538629, study PRJNA623070) | marine sediment metagenome | biome: marine biome [ENVO:00000428]; feature: marine pelagic biome [ENVO:01000023]; material: deep marine sediment [ENVO:00002113] | place: India: Arabian Sea | collected...
GATCAGGGCGATCTCGCGTTCCACGGAGGTTCCCGGGTCGAGTTCGGTGATCTTGACCACGTTGATGAGCTTGTGGAGTTGCTTCTTGACCTGTTCCAGTTCGGGAGCATCGACCACGATCGTCATCCGGGAAATGCCCTCGTCGGCCGTCGGTCCCACCGCCAGAGAGTGGATGTTGAACCCGCGTCGAGCCAGTAGGGATGAGACGCGGGCGAGAACGCCGGCCTTGTTCTCCACCAGCACGGAGAGTGTGTGCTTCACGGGCGTCCTCCCTCGGTGAGCTCTTGAGCGTGGGGTGAGATGTCGTTCATCAGAGGTCCTCCGGTCCGAGCAAGATCTGATCGTTCGAACCGCCGGCGGGCACCATCGGGAACACCATCTCGTCGGGGTCGACCACGAACTCGATCAGAACCGGCCGATCGTCGATCGACAGCGATTTTTCGATCGCAGGGCCCACCTCGTCGGGCGTCTCCACGCGAATGCCGACGCACCCCATGGCCTCGGCGAGCATCGGGAAATCCACCGACTCACGCCCGAGAATGCTGCCCGAGTAGCGCTTCCCGTAGAACAGGGTCTGCCACTGACGGACCATGCCGTGTACTCCGTTGTTGAGGAGGGCGATCTTGATCGGGATGCCTTCCTCGGACGCCGTCGCCAACTCCTGATGGGTCATCTGGAACGACCCGTCGCCGTCGATCAGGTACACGGTGCGGTCGGGGAGACCCGCCTTGGCGCCGATGGCGGCGGGTACGCCGAAGCCCATCGTTCCCAGACCACCCGAGTTGATCCACTCGCGAGGACGGTCGAACTTCCAGTGCAGGGCGGTCCACATCTGATGCTGACCGACGCCCGAGACCACGATGGCGTCGCCGGCGGTTCGCCGGTAGAGCTCCTCGATGACGAACTGGGGCTTCAGGGGACCGTCGGGCTGCTGGTCGTAGCGGACCGGGTGGTCGTGGCGCCAGCGCCGGAGTCGGTCCATCCATTCCGTCCGCTCGGGTGCCGGACGCTCATCCCATGCATCGATCATCTGCTCCAGGACCCTGCCCACGTCCCCGACGATGGGGATCTCGGCCTGGCGCACCTTGCCGATTTCGGCCGGATCGACATCGACGTGGATCACCGACGCATGGGGGGCGAAGAAGTCCGGGTTGCCGGTCACACGGTCGTCGAACCGAACACCGAGCGCGACCAGCAGATCAGCCTTCTGCATGGCGGTGGTGGCCGTGTAGGTTCCGTGCATTCCCGGCATGCCCAGGAACAACTCGTGGGTGCCGGGGAACCCGCCCAGACCCATCAGGGTGGTGACGACCGGGGTGTTGGTGACCTCGGCGAGTTTCCGAAGTCGCTCGGAGGCGTTCGCCTTGATGATGCCGCCGCCGGCATAGATCACCGGCCGCTGTGCTCCGGCCAGCAGGTCGATCGCCGCCTGCACGCGCCGGGGATGCCCCTCGACGGTCGGCTTGTAGCCGGGCAGGTCGAGCTTGGGCGGTTTGTGCCACTCGAGGTGCGCGTTGAGAATGTCCTTCGGAAGGTCGACGAGCACCGGACCGGGACGGCCGGTGGCGGCGATGTGGAAGGCCTCGTGGATCACGTCGGGGATGTCCGCCGGATCCGTCACGAAGTAGTTGTGCTTGGTGGCATTCATGGTGATGCCGGTCGTGTAGGCCTCCTGGAAGGCATCGTTGCCGACCGAGGTCGTGGCGACCTGTCCGGTGATGGCGACCATCGGAATCGAGTCCATCAACGCGTTCGCCAGCGGGGTGACCAGGTTGGTGGCCGCCGGCCCCGAGGTCACGATGCACACCCCGACGCGGCCGGTGGCCCAGGCGTACCCCTCCGCCATGTGTCCGGCGCCTTGCTCGTGGCGAGCCAGCACGTGCCTGATCGAACTGTCGTGGAGTGGGTCGTAGGCCGGAAGGATGGCGCCACCGGGTACGCCGAACACGATGTCGACGCCTTCGCGCTCGAGCGCCTTGATCACTGCCTGGGCTCCGCTGATTGTGCTCATCGTGTTCCTTCGGTCGGGATACAAAAAACCCTCCGGCTGGGAGGGCATCGGAGGGCACACACGTCGGGTCTTGACGTATGTGCCTATGGAAGTACGAGAATGTCGGTTGCGAACATTGGACCAGCAGTATGCGTGATTCGGCTGCCGGTGTCAATCTTCGGAACTGCAGCCTCTTCCGAAAGACAAGGCAATGGAGCGGACAGAACTGGTCAGACACCTAGAAACCAGGAAAGCCGAGCTGTACGGCGAGTTGAACGCGCTGACCGCTCCTCCCGAGTCCGGGGCCAATCTGTCCTTTGGGAAACGGGTTGGGGATGGGACGACGGAAGCCGTTGAACGGATCAGCACTACTGCAACCGCTCGCTCGCTGTCGCGGTCGCTGGCCGACGTCGACCGCGCACTCGAGAAGCTGGAGGACGGGAGCTACGGAGTGTGTGACGGCTGCGGGAACGAGATCCCGGAGTTGCGTCTCGAAGCGAGGCCTGCGACTGCTTTGTGTGTCGATTGCAGCGGTCGTCCACCCGGGTGATCCGACCTGGGGCGCGCATTGCTTCGATTCGGCGCCGACGTTTGTACCCTGGCGGCCGTGAAGCCAACCAGACCCGTCGTTGAAGCCCTCGAGTCGGTGATAGACACTGCCCGGTCGGTGTTGCGTGACTTCGAACCTGAACAGGTGCCCGCCGCAGTGATGAAAGTCGCCAAGTACTCAGGCAAACGCCTTCCGCCCCCCTACGCGCGAAGTCTCGTCATCGAACTCGACGAGAACGAATGGCTGCGAGACAAGGTCACCGACGCCCTCATCGAGGCTGATCCCGATTCGGATGATCCCCGTCTCGCTGCGGCCGGTTTCTTCCTGCACCGTCCCGATGACTGGCAGGAGCGGTTCATGCAAATCGTCGCCGAGCGAGAGGATTCGCAGGCGGGAAGCCAGGCGGCGGGTCTCGAGCAGACCATCGAGAAACTGAAATCGAATCTCGACGCTGCCAGAGCCAAGGAGCGCAGGGCCCGCCAGGCACTGGCCGAGACGCAAAGCGAGGCCGATCGCCGGGTGAAGGAAGCGAAAGCGGCGGCCGAAGCAGCCCGGGCGCAGGCGGCCGCTCCCTCGGAGGATCTGCAGAGTGCGCTGGAAGAGGCTCGCGTTCAAATCGAGCGCCTGAAGGCCGGCCTCAGTGAGGCCGACGGACGAATCGACTCCCTCAAACACCTGTTGCTCAAGGCGCGTCGGGTGGAGCGTGAGGACTCTGAGGACTCGGGTCCGAGAATCTGGCAGACCGGAGACGCGCTGGGCATGGCGAAGATGCTCGACGAGGTCATGGTGGCCATGCGCCCTCGCTCGAGGTCTGGAGATGAGATCGCCGGATCGCCGGAGGCGCTCGTGATTCCGGATGGGATCAGGCCCGATCAAGCGGACGCCATCACCTGGATGCTGCAGCAGGAACGCCCCGTGACGTTGGTCGTGGACGGTTACAACGTCGCCTATCTGCTGGATGCGAGCCGCTACTCGACACCCGAGTTGCGTGAACGGGTCCGGGACGGGCTCAACCGGCTCAGGCGGCTCGCGAAGGGCCCCCTCCCCGTGGTCCTGGTCTTCGATTCCAAGGAGGAGTCGTGCACGATCCCCGGTCCCGTCGAGACACGATTCGTACCTGTGGCCGATGACGAAGTAGTTCGCCTGGCGGCACAGCTTTCCGGGGACGTCGTGGTGGTGTCGACCGACCGCGAAGTACGGGAGCGGGCCGAGATGAACGGGGCCATCGCTCTCTGGAGCGACGCGCTGGTCGGATGGATGAAGGGCAGGTGACGTGGACTACCGGGACGAACTGCAACTCGCCCTCGATCTCGCCGATCTCGCCGATGAGTTGACGATGGCCAGGTTCCGGGCGACCGACCTCCGCGTCGACACCAAGCCCGACCTGACACCGGTCTCAGAGGCAGATCGCGCCGTCGAGGAAGCGTTGCGCAGCCGGATCGAGACAGCGCGACCGGGGGAGCGGGTGGTCGGTGAAGAGTACGGCTCCAGCGGTTCTGGAGATCGGACGTGGATCATCGACCCCATCGACGCCACCATGAACTACGTGCGCGGCATTCCGGTCTTCGCCACGCTCATCGCTCTCACCCGGGCCGGGCGGTCCGAAGTCGGCGTCGTCAGCGCCCCGGCACTCGGACGCAGGTGGTGGGCGGCCAGGGGATTGGGAGCGCACATCAATGGAGAACCGGCACGCGTCTCGAGGGTTTCGGGGCTCGAGGACGCCCAGCTCTCGATCAATAGCCTGCTGGACTTCGAGGATCATGGTGTTGGTGCGGCCGGCATGGCGTTGTCGAGGAGGTGCTGGAGGACGCGCGGCTTCGGCGACTTCTGGTCGCACATGCTGGTGGCCGAGGGCGCCGTCGACGTTGCGGTAGAGCCGATCGTCGCTCCGTGGGATCTCGCCGCGCTGCAGGTCATCGTCGAGGAAGCCGGTGGCCGGTTCACCGACTTCCGGGGCCGCAGCACCTTCGAGGGGGGTAATGCCATCTCGAGCAATGGTGCGCTCCATGACGAGGTGCTGGCGCTCTTCACGCATCCGTAGGCCCTGCGGAGCAGGGCGATGACCTCCACCCTGCAAGAAATCGATGGCTCAGAGCTGCGCATCTCGGTTGTCTGCGGCTGGGAGATTCCGCATGGGTGGGCTGGAGCTTGGTGTGCGTGGGCGGCCCTCCTCGTTGGAGGGTTGACGGCAACTGTCCTCAGGGACATCCCTCAGCGGCGAAGTTTGTCGTCTCGGCTCTCTCGGCCGCCACCGTGGGCATTCCCGTTCTTGCGTACGTGATGGCCCCAGATCTGACCCGTCATCGACGCAAGAACGTGATCAGTAGGTCGCTGTCGCCGGTGACGATGAAGGATCTGGTTGTCTCGGCGAGGGCGATGAGGTAGTCGTCGGCGGGGTCGTCCGAGCCAATCGCAGGGGCATCCGCGGTGTCGTCCACGACGGTTCTTGCGTATCCGGCTTCCCGGTTTGGGGTAGCCGAATACGCTGGTTCGGGAGGGAAAAGTGTCACACCCTGCCTGTACGTTGATGGAGGAATGACGAACAGGAGGAACGGAATGCGAATCGATTGCGACGTGTGTGCAATGCGGGACACCAGTGCGTGCACCGACTGCGTCGTCACCTACCTGCTCGCGGCCGGTCCGATGGATCTCGACGATGCCGAGTCCGAGGCCCTGGGCAATCTGGCCGAGGTGGGGCTCGTTCCTCGACTCCGGCTCATCCCCCGCAGAGAACCGCCAAATGTGGCGAGCGGATGAGGCGGCGCCGTAGCCTGGTGGAGTGACCAGCCTCGCCGATCGCATATCACGTGCTGCCGTGGCGGCGGGGCTCGACCTCGTGGGGTTCGCCGACGTCGAACCATTTTCCGGGGTGCGCCGGACGATGCAAGAGCGCAAGGCGGCGGGGCTGTCGGGTCGCCTGAGGTTCACGTATCGCGATCCCGACCTGGCAACCGACGTGCGCGCATCGTTTCCGGCGGCGAGGTCGCTGGTCGTCGGCGCCGTCTCGTACGTCCCGGAGTCGGGATCTCCGGGAGAACCCGACGGTCGAACGGGTCGGGTGGCTCGCTTCGCAACCGAGGATCAGTACGTGCCGCTGCGGAGGGGTCTCGAGGTCGTTGCGGGGGTGCTGGAGAGCGACGGCTACCTAGCAACGGTTCTGGTGGACGACTCGCGACTCGTCGACCGGGCCGCCGCGGTGCGAGCCGGCGTCGGCTGGTGGGGCAAGAGCACGATGGTCATCTCGCCGAAGTTCGGGCCGTGGCTGCTCCTCGGTTCGATCGCAACCGATGCCGTACTCGAACCGACGGCGCCGATGCGTCGCGACTGCGGTACCTGCGACGCATGCATTCCGGCGTGTCCGACGGGGGCGCTGACTGCTCCCGGGGTGCTGGATGCCACTCGCTGCCTGGCTTATTGGGCGCAGACGCCGGGGAACATCCCACTCGAGCTGCGTGAGCCCTGGGGCGATCGCATCTACGGCTGCGACGACTGCCTAGAAGCGTGTCCGCCCGGTCACGCCTCACTGCGGGCCGCCCCGCGGGGAGGACGGCTCGACCTCTCAGAGCTCCTCGGCATGGACGATGCCACGCTCCTAGACCGTGCGGGCCACTGGTTCGTACCCAGGCGAGATCCCGACTACCTGCGTCGCAATGCGATCATCGCCGCCGGCAACACCGGCCGCGACCACTATCTGGAGATTCTCGAGGAGTACCTCCACCACCGTCGAGCCATGTTGCGTGCTCACGCAGCCTGGGCGCTCGGGTGCCTCGGTGAAGCGGGACGAGCGGCGCTCGAACGGCGGCAACCGCTCGAGCACGACCCCGCCGTGCTGGCCGAGATGGAACGAGCACGAGCGAGGGGATGATCGGTCGTCCGGCGAGGCAGATGCCGGAACGAGGCGGACCAGGGCACACGCGGCGCGTACCATGGCCTCATGACGCGCAAGATCCACTCCCAGGACGTAACGGAGGGTCCCGCCAAGGCAGGCGCTCGTGCCATGCTGCGGGCGGTCGGGCTCGAGGAGGACGATTTCTCGAAACCGCAGGTCGGTCTGGTCTCGGCCGGGAATGAGGTCACTCCCTGCAACTTGTCCGGCCCGCGCCTGGCGACCAGGGCGAAGGACGGAGTGCGATCGGCCGGAGGCGTCGGCCTGACCTTCGCCACGATTGCCGTCTCGGACGGTATCTCCATGGGGCATGAAGGCATGCGCGCCTCGCTGGTCTCGCGCGAGGTGATCGCCGATTCGGTCGAACTGGTGATGCACGCCGAACGGTTCGACGCCATGGTGACCATCGCCGGTTGCGACAAGTCGCTTCCCGGCATGTTGATGGCCGCCGCCCGCACCAATCTCCCCAGCGTGTTCCTCTACGGCGGATCGAGCCTGCCGGGACGCTGGCGAGGTCGGGACATCTCGATCGTCGACGTCTTCGAAGGCATCGGAGCTTTCAACGAGGGGACCATCACCAAGGAAGAGTTGCTCGGTATCGAGCAGTCGGCCTGTCCCGGCGAGGGCTCATGTGCCGGCATGTTCACGGCCAACACCATGGCGTCCGTCGGAGAGGCGATCGGAATGTCGCTGCCGGGCAGCGCCTCGGTGCCCGCTCCCGATCCGCGCCTCGAGGAGTATGCCGTGCGTTCCGGCGAGGCGGTGATGCACCTCCTGGAGGCCAATCTGCGACCCCGTCAGATCATGACCCGTCCGGCCTTCGAGAACGCCATCACGACGGTGATGGCCCTCGGTGGATCCACCAATGCCGTCCTCCACCTGCTGGCCATCGCCCATGAGGCGGGCGTCGAGCTGACCATGGAGGACTTCGACCGGATCAGCCGCCGGACACCACACATTGGAGATCTCAAGCCGTTCGGTGCCTACCACATGGTCGACCTCGATCGTATCGGCGGCGTACCGGTCGTCATGCGGGCCCTGCTCGACGAGGGCCTGCTCCACGGCGACGAGCCGACCGTCACGGGGGCGACGATCGCCGAGAACCTCGCCGGAGTCGCCTTCCCGGCCGATCAAGACGTGATCCGCAAGCCTGATGCCCCTCTCGCCGCCGAGGGAGGGATCGCCGTGCTGCGCGGTTCGCTGGCCGAGGAAGGCGCCGTCGTGAAGATCGCCGGAATCGAGCTCGACACCTTCGAAGGCCCGGCACGGGTGTTCGACGATGAACAGAGTGCCCTCGAGGCGCTATTCAACCATCAGCTGCACCCGGGCGACGTGGTGGTCATCCGCTACGAAGGGCCAAAGGGTGGTCCGGGAATGCGAGAGATGCTCCAGATCACCGCCGCCATCAAGGGTGCCGGACTTGGGAAAGACGTTCTGTTGATCACCGATGGCCGTTTCAGCGGAGGTACGACCGGCCTCTGCATCGGTCACGTGGCACCGGAAGCGGCCCGCGGTGGAACGCTGGCGCTGGTCGCAGAGGGAGATCGGATTCGTGTCGATCTTCCCTCCCGGACGCTCGAGCTGCTGGTCGGCGAAGACGAGCTCGGCACCCGTCGTGCGGGTTGGAAGGCACCGGAGCCTCGCTATGCGACCGGGGCCCTGGCGAAGTACGCCAGGCTCGTCGGTAGCGCCGAGCGCGGTGCCGTGACGACGTGATCGTCTGACCGGCGCTCCGATCGCGTTACCCTGCTCCCATGGCCGACACCGTCAGATGTCCCGCGTGCGGAGCCTCCAACCCCGCCGGCGCGCAGTGGTGCGGTCAGTGTTTTGCCGGATTCGAGGGTGCGCCGACTCCTTCGATGCCGACCGATCAGAGTCCGGCCGGGTCTGCTCCGCCACCCTCGGCACCAGACCGCTCAACTCCTGCCCGACCGCCTGCAGACCCACCACCCCCTCCCGGCGGTCGATCCATTCCCGGTGCGAACGACCCCGCACCTGCCCCGGGCGCGGCTCCGGTGCCGGCGGCCGGGGCCTGGACCTGCTCGGTGTGCGGATCTGCCAACCCGGTCTCGGTCGATGTGTGCGCGTCCTGCCGTACTTCGATTTTCGAGACGTTCGGTGCGGGTGACGAAGATCGACCCGATGTCGACGTGACCTCGGCGGCGCTGTGGAGCATCCTCCCCGGCGGCGGTCACTTCCGCACCGGCCAGGGGGCGCTCGGACTGGCGGTGGCGGGACTCATTCTCTCGACGCTGGTGTTCGGCCTCCTGTTGCTGGGTGGAAGCCGGCGGACTATCGGCATCGGGCTCCTGGGAGTGGGTGTGATCGCCTGGGCGATCTCGGTCTACGACGCCACCCGATTTGCCGCCGGAAACGAAGAGGCAACCCTGCTGCGCCCGAAAGTCGTGACCGCCGTGATGGGACTCGTGTTCGCGGTGCTGATCATCGGCGCCGTGTCGCTCACGGGCGGGGAGACCCCGTGAACGGCGTCTATGGTGTCAGTCTGGTCATCGGGATCGTGGCGCTCATCGCCTGGATTCTGGTGGGAGGGCTCTCGGAGGCGAACGAAGGGCGTCCGAGGCATCCCGACGAACGGTTCGGGGCAACCGGCCGAGGTGTCGTCGCAGCATTCACGGCGTTCGGCATGGCCGGCCTCTCCGCTTCGTACGGAGGCTGGCCCGGGTGGGCGGCCATACTCGCCGCCATCGCAGCGGCGGCCGTGTTCGCCGTGTATGCGTATCGCTACGACGCCGGCGACGCTCCGGACGAAGAGTGAGAGTGCGAGGCGCTGCGTGCTGTTCGTAGCCGATGTCCACGGCTCGTTCGATCAGCTGGCCAGGGTCGTGTCATCGGGTGAACCGGTCTTCATCCTGGGCGACCTCTTGAACTTCGTCGACTACCGCACCGGAGAAGGCATCGCCGCCGACGTGTTCGGCCACGAGTTCGCTTCCGCCGCCATGCAGTTCCGGAAGCGGGGCGACTTCGCTGCTTCCCGGCGACTCTGGCGCGAGCGATCGGCCGGCCGTGAGATCGAGGTCCGGTCGCAAGTCGGTCGTGCGATCGAACAGCAGTACCTGGCCATGCGGACGGCGCTGGAGGGTGGAGTCGGCGCGGTCACTCACGGGAACGTGGACGTCCCCGCTCTGCTCGAATCGCATCTGCCCGATGGGTTCCGCTACATCAGTTCCGGAGTGGTCGAACAGGCGGGGCTCCGCATCGGACTCGTCGGCGGTGGTACCACGACCGGTCTGAACGCCGCCGGGGAGATCGGTGAGGACGATCTGGCCCGCCGTCTGAACGACCTGGGACCGGTCGACATTCTCGCCACCCACGTTCCGCCGGCCGTCGATGCCTTGCGCCGCGACGTCATCACCGGGCGGCTCGAAGGAGGTTCGGAGGCGATCGCCGAATACCTGCACCGGCATCGACCGGCGGTGCACTACTTCGGNNCGGGCGACGGCGAGGGCGGTCCGTCACGTCTGAGATCGACCTCGACCACCTCTCGGAGACGTACCGCTTCCGCCCGTTGCGCGAGGCCGGTGAGGCACGGGTGCTCCGATCTCTCGAAGGCCTTCGCCCGGGTTCCACCATCATCGATGTCGGAGGAGGCGGCGGCGATCACGCCGGGGTCATGAAGCGGGCGGGCTACCGGCCGGTCGTACTGGACCCGTCCGAAGCGCAGCGACGAAAGGCTCGCACGCAGGGATTGCCGATCGTCGGCGGCGTTTCTCAGCAGATGCCGTTCGGGTCGAGCGTTTTCGACATGGCGTACTTCCACCTGTCGCTGCACTACGGCGACTGGCGCGCCGCGATCACCGAGGCGTGCCGGGTGGTGCGTGGCGGAGGCAGGATCTGGATCTGGACCTTCTCGACCGAGTACCTCCGCACCTCGTTCACCGGGCGCTGGTTTCCTTCGGTACGCCGCTACGACGAGCGCCGGTTCCCGGATCCGGAGGAATTGAGCTCCTACCTCGCTTCTGAGACTTCTGCCCCCGTGGACGGCGGAACCCTCACCGAAACCGTTCATCGCTCCGTTGCGCAGTGGGAGGAGGTGTTTCGCGCCCGATTCGTCTCGACCCTCCAGCTGATCGACGACGCCGAACTCGAAGACGGTATCGCCTCGTTTCGCCGGGCATTCCCCGATCCCGAAACGGTTCCCCGGGTCGGGCTCGAGTTCCTCTGGGTCACCGGCACCGTGCACGAATAGTCCTGCCGCTTCCGGCTACCCTGTGGCGAGGTACGGAAGGAAGGTTCATGGCTGAAGGCGCCGTTCAAAGCATCGAGATCTCTGCTGCTCCCGAAACCGTGTTTGCGGTTCTGGCCGACCTGCCCAGGTACCCGGAGTGGATCACCGCGATGCGGTCGGTGGACGTTGTCGAGGAGTCCGACGACGGCCTGGCGTCGCGGGCGGCTTTCGAGGTGGATGCGATGGTGAAAGTCATCACCTACGAACTCGAATACGAGTACGACGTTCCGAACCGGATTTCTTGGACGGCGATTCCCGGAGACGACATCACCGAGATGGAAGGTTCCTACGAACTCGCCGAACTCGAGGACGGCTGCACCGAGGTGGTGTACGCGCTCAAGGTCGACTATTCGTTTCCCCTCCCGGGATTCCTGCGGCGGCAAGCCGAGAAGCAGCTCGTCGGGACGGCTCTGCGGGGACTGAAGAAGCGAGTCGAGGAAGTCCAGACCGGCTGATGCGCGTCATCCTCGTGACCGGCAAGGGGGGAGTCGGCAAGACCACCGTCGCCGCCGCCACCGGTCTCCGTGCCGCCGAGCTCGGCTACCGAACACTGGTCACCTCGACCGACCCGGCACACAGCCTCGCCGATGCCTTCGATCTGCAACTCGGAGACGTACCCCGCACCCTCTTCGAGCGACTCGACGCCCAGCAGATCGACGCCCAACTACAACTCGCCAAACACTGGGGTGAGATTCACCAGCAGCTCAAGCGGGTGTTCGATTGGGGTGGAGTTCGCGGTATCGAAGCCGAGGAGTTCCTCGTGTTCCCCGGGATGGACGAGTTGTTCTCCTTGCTGCAGGTCAAGGATCATGCAGATTCGGGACAGTACGACGCCCTCATCGTCGACTGCGCTCCCACCGCCGAGACCCTTCGTCTTCTCAGTCTGCCCGAGGTCCTGAGCTGGTACTTCGACCGCGTGCTTCCGACCGAGCGGAGGCTGATGCGAGCGGCACGGCCGGTGTTGACCCGCATGACGAATCTCCCCGTTCCCGGTGAGGACGTCTTCGATGCCGCCGAGGGTGTGTTCGAGGCCGTCGAAGGTGTCAAGACGCTGCTGTCCGATCCCACCGTCACCTCCGCCCGCCTCGTGGTCAATCCGGAGAAGATGGTGGTCAATGAGGCGCGGCGAACGTACACGTACCTTGGTTTGTTCGGGTACTCGGTCGACGCCGTCGTCGTCAACCGGGTATTGCCACCCTCGGTGAAGGACCCGTACTTCGCCGCCTGGAGGGAGGTCCAGGCCCGTCACGTCGAGCACATCGAGGATTCATTTCGTGAGGTAGCGATACTTCCGCTGCGGCTCTTCGATCAAGAGATGGTCGGTCTCTCCAACCTGCGGATGCTCGCCGGAGAGCTCTACGGCGATGCGGATCCGGTGGAGGGATTCGTCGGAAGCTCACCGTTCGAACTGTCCGAAGACGGCGACGAGGTCGTACTCGAACTGGCTGTGGCCTTCGCCGACGAGGAGGAGCTCGACGTCCTGCGCCGCGGCAGTGAACTGTACGTGACGGTCGGGCCCTACCGGCGGTCGTTCGTGCTTCCCGACTCGCTACTTCGTCGCCGGATCGCCGGCGCCAAGCTGGCGGGCGGTGTTCTCAGGGTGACCTTCGAGTGATGCGAGCAGCGGTGGGGATAGACGTCGGGGGAACGTCGATCAAAGCGTCGGTCGTCGACGAGGCCGCAATCAGGGACGGACTACTGGAGTTGCCGACGCCGTCCAGTGCCGCGGAGATCGCCGAGAGCTGTGCGCAACTCGCCCGGGAACTCGTCACCACCGGTGTGGTGGCGGTTGGAGTCGGAACCGCCGGTTTCGCCGATCGGGAGACGGGTGTCCACATCTGGGGACCGCACGTTCCCGGACCGGCACCGATCGTCGAACGAATCGAGGAATCGACGGGCCTCCCGGCGCTGGTCGAGAGCGATACCAACGCCGCCGCTCACGCCGAACTGCGTCACGGTGCGGCGGCCGGCCACCGGGATGGATTGCTGGTCGCCCTGGGGACGGGAATCGGCGGAGGCATCATCGTGGGCGGAGAGATCTACCGGGGACGAGGGTTCGCAGGTGAAATCGGTCATCTGGTGGTCGATCCGACGGGCCCCCCCTGCGTGTGCGGACGGCATGGATGCTGGGAGACGTTCGTCTCGGGCCCCGTGCTCGATGCCGCCGCTTCGAGCCTCGCCGCCCGCAACCCGACCGGAGCGGTCGCCGCCGCTGCCGGTGATGAGCCTCCCAGCGGCGCTCACTTGATGCGGGCGGGACAGTCGGGCGACCAGGACGCGCTGGATGTCTGGCAGCGAACCGGGGCCTGGTTGGGTCGGGGCATTGCCCAGCTCACGACGGTTCTCGATCCCGAGATCGTTGTCATCGGCGGAGCACCGTCGAGGGCCGGTGATCTCCTGTTGGAACCGGCTCGAGCGACATTTCTCGAACTGCGACACGGACCCGATCGGGGGGAGGTCCCCATCGTGCCGGCCAGATTCGGGCGCGATTCTGCGGTGATCGGGGCAGCGATGCTGGCCCTGGAGGCGCTCGATGTCTGAACCGCTCCGGCCCGATGCCGTGTACGACCCGACCGGGCATCCGGTCGCCGTCCGGGGGACGCGACTGAAGGAAGCTGCGCTGGCGGTCCCGAACCTCGTGAAGCTGGTCTACCGGCTGATGCGAGATCCCCGTCTGCCGCGGAGAAGCAAGATGGTGCTGGGAGCGATCCTCGGATACATCGTCGTCCCGATCGACGTCGTGCCCGACTTCGTTCCCGTGCTCGGTCAGGCGGACGACCTCCTGCTCCTCGCCTACGGGGTCAGGCACATCATCGAGGTCGCCGGAGCCGAAATCGTGCTGGAGCATTGGGATGGCAGCCAGGACGTCCTGCAACTGGTCGAGACCGTGGCCGGACTCGCCGCCGGCATGCTGCCGAAGCCGGTGCTGAGGCTGCTCCGAAGCATCAACCGCTGATCGACGGCCCGGAGCTTGTTACCCTCCTCATCAGGAGGGCACATGGAATTCCGACGCATTCACAGTCTGCCGCCCTACGTCTTCGCGAAGGTCGACGGTCTGAAGCGAGAGGCGCGCCGGGCCGGTGAGGACATCATCGATCTGGGTTTCGGCAACCCGGACATCCCATCCAACCCCGACGTCGTCGAAAAGCTGGTCGAAGCGGCACGTAACCCGCGTAACCATCGCTACTCCCAGTCGCGCGGAATCCCAAACCTGCGGAGAGCCGTCGCAGATCGGTACCGCAGGCGTTTCGGTATCGAACTCGACCCCGAAACCGAGGTCATCAACACGATCGGGGCAAAAGAGGGCCTCTCCCACCTGATGTGGGCCCTCGTGCAACCCGGGGACGTCGCACTCGTTCCCGAGCCGAGCTATCCGATTCACATCTACGCCCCCTTGCTCGCCGGGGCGGAGGTTCGCAAGGTGAAGGTGTCGCCTAACGGAGACTTCTTCGACAGGATGGAGGCGATGTTCCACGATTCCTGGCCGCGACCACGAGTGGTGCTGGTTTCCTTCCCTCACAATCCGACGACGATGTGCGTCGATGAGGCCTTCTTCAGCCGTCTCGTAGCGTTCGCCAAGGAACATCAGGTGTTCGTGGTGCACGATTTCGCCTACGCAGATGTGGCGTTCGACGGCTACTCGCCGCCGAGCCTGCTGCAGGTCCCGGGAGGTAGGGACGTCGGCGTCGAGCTGTACACGCTCACCAAGGGTCATTCGATGGCCGGCTGGCGGGTGGGGTTCGTCGTCGGCAATCCAGACATGGTGGCCGCGCTCGCCAAGCTGAAGTCCTATCTCGACTACGGGACGTTCCAGCCGATTCAGATCGCATCGATCATCGCGCTCAACGAAGGGGACACTTTCGTCGAGGAGGTCAATGAGGTCTACGCACGGCGTCGCGACACACTGATCGACGGCCTGAACCGCGCCGGATGGAAGGTCGAGGCGCCGAAGGGAACCATGTTCGTATGGGCGCCGATTCCCGACGCCTACCGCGACCTGGGCTCGATCGACTTCGCCATCGAACTCCTTCAGCGGGGCAAGGTGGCCGTCAGCCCCGGGATCGGGTTCGGGGAATCGGGGGAGGGCTTCGTCCGATTCGCACTCGTCGAGAACGAACACCGGATATCCCAGGCCGTGCGAGGCATCAGGAAGGCCCTCGACCGTCTCTGACATGACAGAACTGCCGGAGGCGGTCGGACGGTGGCTGGACGAGGTGCTCGGCGCGCCGGTGCACGTGGACGGTCTGCTCCCCGGAGCAACCACTGCAACGGTCGTTTCGCTCCGGTCGCACGGCGGCGCCTACGTTTTGAAGCTCTTCTCACACGCGCCGTTCGTTGCCGAGGACCCCGACCGCGCCGAGCACGAGGCAACCGCGCTGGTGGCGATCGCCAATGCCGGGATCCCCGCTCCACAGCTTGTGGCATTCGACGGTGACGGTTCGTCGTGTGGGTTCCCTGCCGTGCTGATGACCAGGGTGCCGGGGAGTCGTGGGGTCGGCCGTGTCCATGCGGCGCAGATGGTGGACCTCGCCGCCCGGATCCACAGACTGGAGTTCGAAGTGCCGTGGATCTTCGTCCGGTACAACGAAGGTCTGGAGACCAGGGCACCCTCATGGGGGAGCGACCGGAGACTCTGGGAGGAAGCGCTGGTCATCGCCGGGTCGGATCCTCCGCCTACGGCAGCCGGGTTCATTCATCGTGACTACAACAGCACCAACCTTCTGACCGAGGGCGGTGTGGTGACCGGAGTGGTCGACTGGCTCTCGGCATGCAACGGCCCCCCGGCCATCGATGCCGCCCGGCTCAGACTGGATCTCACCATGGACGGCAGCGGCGGGATCGCTCGAACCGTCACGGCCGCCTTCCGGCGCTTTCACGATGTCGTCGACCCGTTCTGGGATGTCGTGGACGCCGTCGACCTGCTGCCCTACAACGAGGGCTTCGAGGCGGTCGACCGCTGGGCGGAGACGGAACAGGCCCGCCGAACCCGTCTGGAAACGTTCATTCGAGAAGCCCTCAGGGAGCTGTGAGGCGAAGCCGGTTTCAGGTTCCAGGTCCTGGGTTCCAGGTTCCAGGGCGGAGTCTTGTGTGTGCTCCCCACTTGTGGGGAGCTGTCAGGCGAAGCCGGACTGAGGGGCTGATCTCAACCTGGGGGTCCTGTTGGATGCACCCCCTCCGACCTCGTCGCCTGGCGCCGAAGGCGTCGGGCAGCCTCAGCCACCTCCCCGCGAGCGGGGAGGACACATTGCGTGCAGCGAGTTGCGGATGGCGGACGCCGGATACCGGACTGCCCTTGGAGGGCGCGGCTCATCACTCGTTGCCCGGCGCTCCGTGTCGCGACCGACTACTCGCGACCCAGCGGCAGATACACCTGCTCCATGTAGTCGGCCACCATCCGCTCGGTGGAAAAGGCGCTGATCACCGAGATGATCGACTCCTTCATCATCGCCACCCACGCGTGCGGGATTCCCTTGGCGTCCCGCTCGAAGAAGGTCGGTATCACCTGATCCTGGAGGGTGTGGTACATCGCCACGGCGTCTTCATTGTCCTGCGCGGCGTGATCGCCGTTGCCGGATTCGCTTCCGAACAACCAGCCGTTGGAGCCGTTGTAGCCCTCGATCCACCATCCATCCGGTGTGGACACATTGAGAGCTCCGTTGAGCGCCGCCTTCATGCCCGAAGTGCCGCTGGCTTCTTCGGGAGGTCGGGGGTTGTTGAGCCAGACGTCCACGCCCTGCACGAGGAACCGGGCCATCCGGAGGTTGTAGTCCTCCAGTACGTAGAGGTGCCCCTTGAACTCCGGAGCATTGGTCAGCTGATGGATCTCCTGCAGCAGGCCGCTGCCCCACTCGTCGGCGGGATGAGCCTTGCCGGCGAACACGATCTGCACGGGTCGGTCCGGGTTGGTGAGGATCGCCTGGAGCCACGGACGATTGTGGAACATGAGCGTCGCCCGCTTGTAGCCGGCGAATCGCCTGGCGAATCCGATCGTCAACCGGTCGGAGGGAAACATGGACTCCACCGCCCGGAGTTCGTTCGGGGATCCTCCGTGGCGAGCGAGCTGGGTACGGATTCGCCCTCTGGCGAATCTCGTCAGCAACCGCTTCTGGCTCAGATGTGCTCCCCAGAGCTCGGCGTCGTCGATGTCCCGGATCTTCTCGAAGACCTCTGGTTCGTCGATGAGCTTGTATTGCCAGTTGACCCCTATGTGGCGGGTGAACAGACGGTCGAGATCGCGGCTGATCCAACTCGGGGTGTGGACGCCGTTCGTGACGCCGATCGCCGGTTTCCGCAGCAGGTGATGCCAGCTCGTCTTGACGACGCCGGCGTGGCGTTGACTCACGCCGTTGACGGTCGACGCCATCTTGATCGCCATTGCGCCCATGTCGAACCGGTGACCCTCTCCGGCATGTGAGGCCCCGAGTTCGGCGAGGTAGCCGAGATCGGATCCGACCAGCCCCGGCCAGTGGCCGAGGTACAGCTCGACGAGCGAGAAGTCGAAGACTTCGTTGCCGGCCGGGACCGGTGTGTGCAGGGTGAACGCGGTGTTCGCCCGGATCTCTGCCTCGGCTTCTTCGAGAGAGGCACCGGCGTTGACCGCCCCCTTCAGCCGTTCCAGAATCGACAGTGCGGCGTGGCCCTCATTGATGTGCCAGACCGACGGTTCCACCCCCAGCGCCTTCAAGGCCTTCACCGATCCGATGCCCAACACCATCTCCTGGCAGAACCGCATTTCGCGTCCCCGTACATAGAGCGTGTGGGTGATCGGACGGTCGGCCGGGTCGTTGTCCGGGATGTCGGTGTCGAGCAACAGCAACGGGATCACTCCGACCTGCAGCAGCCAGACGGCGGCATGAACGGTCCTACCGGGGAAGTCGATTGGAACCCTCAGTTGCCCTCCGGTAGGGCCGGCGACGGGACGAACCGGTAGCTGGTGGATGTCCAGGTGCGGGTGCATGTGCTGCTGGTCGCCGAGGGCGTCGATCTCTTGACTGAAGTAGCCGCGCCGGTAGAGCAGTCCGGTGCCGACGAAGGGGATCCCGAGATCCGAGGCCGCCTTGGCGTGGTCGCCGGCGAGCACCCCGAGTCCACCGGAGTAGATCGGCAGTGAGGCGTGGACGCCGTACTCGGCGCAGAGGTACGCAACGGGGCCCTCCGGCAATTCGCCGGCATGACCGCGAGTCCACCACGTGTCCTCATCGTTCATGTACTCCTCGAAGCGCCGGGTCGCTTCGGTGTAGAGGTCGTGGAAGGTCTCAGATTCATCGAGCAGTTCCCACGTCTCGGGGTCGAGCGCGCGCAACATGTCGATCGGGTTGTGGTACTCGCGCCAGAGCGTCGAGTCGAGACTCCGCCAGAGGTCGTAGGCAACGGAGTCCCAGGTCCACCAGAGGTTGTAGGCAAGCTCGTACAGGAGCGCGTACCGGTCGGGTATGCGCAGCTCATCCGAGCCGAGAACGGGAATCTTGATCATGGGTGACTCACAAGTTGTCGAGAGGGAGCAGGCGGCAGACTAGCCGTCCCGGCGATCGACCGCGATCAGCCTGCCGGCACCAGGATCTCTGCCCGTACTCTGCCGAGCCCTAGTCCCAGGTACTCGGCAGCAGCGCGGGACAGGTCGAACTCACGACCCTCGATGAACGGTCCGCGATCGTTGACCATCAAGACCACCTGCTTCTCCCCGAAGGTGACCAGGAGAAGTGTCCCGTGGGGGAGTGTCTTGTGGGCGAGCGTGAAGTCTCTCTCGTCGAAGATGGCGCCACTCGAGGCGCGCCGGCCGTGGAACCCCGGCCCGTACCACGACGCCACCCCTTGGAGGACTTCGCCGGCGGATTCGAGGCCGGGCGGGATGCCGATCGTGGGTCCGAGGGGGAGCGACGCTCGTAGCTCGGCCTGCTCGCGGGTCGTCGATGCCAGGACTCCCCGGGCACGGGTCGACGCGATTATGTCTTCTGCCAGCCCCAGGCGGTACAGTCGCCACTCCTCGGAGAGCCGGTCGATGCGGGCCTCGAGGCGAAGGAGCTCAGACTCCAGTTCGGCGAGCCGGCCCGCCGCCAGCACGAATGCCCGCTCACGGTCGGCGTAGTCGGCTTCGGCGAGGTCGACGGCGTCGAAGGCCCGGTAGCGCAGGTCGCGCCCCAGGTTCACGTACTCTTCGATTTCGCCGAGTGCGTCGGTCTCCGACTCGTTGACCACCTCCAGGTAGTGCGTGGCGATCCCCGCCTCGGTCGGGTCGTCGAAGAACATCACCACGGTCACCGCAGCGGTTCCACCCCGGATGTACAGGCGCTCGATGCCCTCGTCGAATCGGGCCCTGGCAGCTCGCAGATCGTCTTCTACTCGTTCGAGCTCGTCCAATGCCGACATCTGATCGGCGAGCGCTGCGTTGAGTCCGTCGAGACTCTCACCGAGCGTCTGCTGCAGGTTGTCGACGATGGTTCTCACTTCAGCGGCCTCTTCACGAAGTTCGGACACCTCGAGCCGGAGCTCGGCGAGCTCCGCGGCCCGATCGACGTCGGTGGCTCCGAGAGCCGCCGAGCCGAACGAGATGAGGATGAGAATGAACAGGATCAGACGGCGCACCGGCACATTGTGGACCTCGCGGTGCCGCCACCCAAGCATTGCTCATGGTCGGCTCAGGGCGGCGTCGGCCCGGAACTAGCCTGTGGCATCTCGAAGAAGGAGCTGGGCGTGGCATTTCCCGACGGTATGGCGGATTTCCGGTCGGACACGGTAACGCGGCCGACACCCGAGATGCGGAGAGCGATGGCCGACGCCGAGGTCGGCGACGACGTCTACGGCGAGGATCCCACCGTCAATGCACTCGAGGAGGAAGCGGCCGGCCTGGTCGGGAAAGAGGCAGCGGTATTCGTTCCCTCGGGATCGATGGGCAACCTGCTCGGACTGGCGAGCCAATCGAAGCCCGGGGACGAAGTGGTCTGTGTCGAGACCGCACACGTCAGGAACTACGAGATGAGCTCTGCGGCGGCGGTGGCCGGCCTGCAGTTCCGGACCGTACGGTCACCGTCGGGAGAGATAGCGGTGTCCGACGTCGAAGGTGCCGTCCGGCAGAGCGGCTATCACTTCCCTTCCATCGCAGTGCTGGCCTGGGAGAACACCCACAACTGGTCGGGAGGAACGATCNNCTTCGCATTCACCTCGACGGTGCCAGGCTCTGGAACGCCGTTGCCGGGACCGGCGTCGATGCAGCGGTCTACGGCGCACAGGCAGACACGGTGCAGTTCTGCTTCAGCAAAGGTCTGGGAGCCCCGGTGGGTTCCATCCTCTGTGGTCCGGCGGCCGTGATCGAACGAGCGAGATCGCTCCGGAAGCGGTTCGGTGG
>JABAOG010004399.1_pt1 | contig 20014 bp, 19 predicted proteins | sample 7062131 | NCBI WGS metagenome assembly JABAOG01 (sample SAMN14538629, study PRJNA623070) | marine sediment metagenome | biome: marine biome [ENVO:00000428]; feature: marine pelagic biome [ENVO:01000023]; material: deep marine sediment [ENVO:00002113] | place: India: Arabian Sea | collected...
CGCGAGTCGGGTAGGCCGTCGTTGTCGCTGTCCGTATCGAGGAAGTCGACCGTACCGTCACCGTCGGTGTCCGGCGGGGTGCAGACGGTGGAGCCGGCCTCGTCCGCATCCAGGATTCCGTCACCGTCCGAATCGTCGTCGAGGTTGTTCGGCACGCCGTCCCCGTCGGAGTCGGCCTCCGTCTCCCACGAGTCGGCGATGCCATCGCCGTCGGTGTCGACGTCTTCGTCGCAGCCGCCGATCGGGCCCGTGCCTCCGTCTCCGCCCCCGGGGGGTCCCGTGCGGGTGGGCGAGAGCGTCCCGGCTTCGCAGCCGAGCGTCGCCAACAGAGCGGCGAGCAGGAGCGGCGTGAGTGTCGACGGCTTCATCATCTGGGGGGTCTCCGCCTCGCCTTCGAAGGACGAGCTAAGGGTTCGAGCCCGGGGGCTCGGAGCGCATCCGGGGGGATGTGCGCAATCTTCGGACACGGAGGACGCAAAAAGTACGCCGCGCCGCCTTTGCCCAATGATTTCAGTGATGAGTGCGGCGAAGTGCGCCACGAAGGCGGGGTCTTTGGACCCCGTCGCTGTGCGAATCAGTCACGATCCCTTCTTCCGTGGAAAATTCCACGTCAAATGAGGACCACCGCGCCCTCGGGCGGGACGATGATGTAGACGTTCCGCGCGTCGAGATCGGCCACCCCGTTGCCGACCACGATGATGCGGGCCTCGAAGATCTGCGAGGTGTCCGCGGGCGGCCGCACGTCGTTGTAGAAGTCGATCTCGAAGTCGACCTGCGTTCCGGGCACGACGCCGAAGAAGCGGTCCTCGGCCTTGCTGTCGTAGCCGGTGCCGGCGACGCCGCCGGGGCCGTAGCCCTCGATCGCGATGATCGCCTTGATGAACTGCGTCGCGTCGAAGTCGTCGGGGTTGCCGGCGACGTTCTCCGTCCGGGTGCTCACATCCTGCTCGACGCCGCCGACGAGATCCTCGATGCCGTCGACGATGACGCCGCTGATGGTGCCGCTCGGGGCGTCGTAGACCAGCGGACCGCTCGAGCCGATGGTGCCGGTCTCGGTGGCGTAGTGCTCGAGGTCCGCCCGGGCGGTGGTGCTGGTCACCGAGACACCGATGAAGCGCGCGCCGAGCATCTGCAGCGAGCTGACCCCCTCGCCCAGCGTCGCGGTGGCGGGGGAGATGCCCTCGTAGTCCGCGCCGGTGTCGGTGCCCTCGTGGCTGTTGATGTCGGTCACCCCGATGATGATCGGCAGGGCGCCGGGTCGGAAGCAGGGGTAGCCGCGGCGGGTGCCGACCTCGTCGAGGACCATCGGGCAGGTCTTGGACGGGATCGAGTAGCTGCTGGAGCCGTCGCTCCAGCTACCGCCGGCGCCGGTCGCGGTCTGGTAGAGCGCCTCGGTGAGCGACTCGGGCCCATCGGCGCCGCCGCCCGCGGAGAGACGATCGAGCGCCGCCTGCACCAGTGAGAGGTCGTCGGTGATGTCCTGCTCGTGCTTGTAGGCGTCGTCGCCGCTGCTCCCGTAGCCGATGCCGAGCGGCCCACCGGAGCCCAGGGGGAAGTCGCGATACTGGCCCACACCCATCTGCACGTTGGGGATCGCCGACTGGATCTCGGTGGCGATGGTGCTGAGCGAGGACTGGACGTTGCTGATCGGCGTGCCCATCGAGCCGGTGGTGTCGATGAGGAAGTAGACGTCGGCCACCGAGATGTCGGTGCCGAAGCGCAAGGTCCGCTGCTCGCGCATGCCCATGTACTGGAGCACGACGAAGAAGTCGCCGGGATCGATGGTGCTGCTCGGATCGTTCGGGTCGGTGCGGGTGCCGAGCGCCTCACCGAGGTCGGTCACCCCGTCGCCATCGGAGTCGCGCTCGGTCGGATCGGTGAAGTAGGTGCCCGCCTCGTCCGCGTCGCTGAGGCCGTCGTTGTCCGAGTCGGTGTCCCACCAGTCGGCCGTGCCGTCGCCGTCGCTGTCGACGCGGCGGCAGGGCTCGGCGCCCTGGTGCTCCACGGAGTCCGGGATGCCGTCGCCGTCGGAGTCGTCGTCGAGATGGTTCGGCGTTCCGTCCCCGTCGATGTCGCTGGTCCCCTCCGCCTGGTCGGCGATGCCGTCGCCGTCGCTGTCGGGAGTGGGCGAGCAGCCGCTGATGATCTCGCCGGGCGGACCGTCGTCGGGGCCACCGTCGGCGTCGCCGCGAGTCACGCGCGCGTCGTCGCCGCACGCCAAAACGAAGAGAGCGGAAAGCGCGACCGCGACGGTCACGCGAGAAAAGGAACCAAACATCGAAGAGACCTCCACCACGACCCCCGAGATCCCANNCGACGGCGCCACCCTAGCGGTGAGCGACGGGGGTCCGGCGTGAGCAAGCTCTCTGAGCCCTCATTCAGCGGCGCTCGGAGGCGGTGTACTAGATGAGCGGCGCGCCGCGCTGGGCGGGGACCACGATGTAGACCTCGCGGGTGTCCAGCACCGGTCCGCCGTCGCCCCGGACGTCGACGAAGGCCACGAACACCTGCGCCCGGCGCTCCTGGGCCACCGAGTCGTTGGCGAAGGTGATGCGGAAGATCACCTGCGTGCCCGGGAGCACGTCGACGAAGCGGTCTGCCTCGAGGGAGCCGACCGCGTCTTCTTGGGCGATCCCCGTCGGCGCGATCCAGCAATCGTCGGTCATCGCCTCGAAGCAGGCGGGCTCGCGCGCGGCGATGAAGGCCGTGGCGTCGACCGCGTCGGCGGGGTCGTCGCGCAAGGCGGTGTCGACGTCGAGGGGGACGCGCGCGAGCACCGTCTCGATCGCGCCCACCACCGCGTCGGCGAAGGCGCCCTCGTCCGCGCCGCCGTCGGGCAGGTCGTAGACGAGCGGGGTGCCACCTTCGTCGACGGCGCCGCTGGCGATGGCGGTCTCCCGCATGAAGAGGCAGGGCGAGCGCGGCACCGATGCCGCGTCGGCGCAGGCGGTGGCGTCGGTGTTGATGCCCACGTACTTCGCGCCGCGGCCGTTCATGGTGGCGATCAGATCGCTCCAATCGATCACGCTCGGGGCGACGCCCTCGTAGTCGGGGCAGGCGGTCCGGTCTTCGCTCGGCGGGCCCTGGTGGGAGCAGAAGTCGGTGAAGTGGAGGACGACCGCGAGCGCGTCGTCGCGGAAACAGGGCGCCCCCCAGCCGCTCGGGCAATCGCTCGCGTAGCGCGGCATCGTGTAGCTGCCGCCGCCGGTGTGCGTCCAAGCGCCGCCTTCGCCGGTCAGCACGTGGAAGAGGGCCTCCGTCGCCGATTCCGGGCCGTCGCCACCGTCGTGGAGCGCGACGGCGTCGACCGCCGCGCCCACCGCGTCCGCCCGATCCGCGGGCTCGAGCGGAGTGGCGAGCCGCAAGACCGCATCGCTCGCCGCACCGTAGCCGCCGAAGGGGAAGTCTTCGTGCTGGCCGACGCCGAAGCGCACGGTCGGCAGTGTGTCGGCGATGCGCGCGATCAGCCCGGTCCCCGGCGTGGCGATGGTCGCCCGGACCCGGTCGAGCTCGGTGCCCATGCTGGTCGTGGTGTCCATGAGGAAGAAGACGTCGGCGGCGGGGATGCTCGTCTGGAAGAGCAGCGCTTCCTCCACGGCGCCGCCGCCCATCGGGAGCACCACGTAGTAGTCGTCCTCGGGGATCCCGCAGCTCGCGTCGGTGGCGCAATCGCACGCCTCGCCCTCGCCCTCCGGGCACTCGATGCGCTCGCGAGCGATCTCCACCAGATCGGGGAAGCCGTCGCCGTCGGTGTCCGCGACCGTGGGATCGGTGCCGGCGGCCTCCTCGTCGGTGTCGGAGGCGCCGTCGTCGTCGCTGTCGATGTCGCGGTAGGACGGGACCCGGTCCATGTCCGGATCGCCGGCACCCTCGACGGCGTCGTCCACCCCGTCGTCGTCGCTGTCCGTGTCGAGGTAGTCGGGGGTGCCGTCACCGTCGGTGTCGAAGGGGTCCGTGGTGCAGCTCGGGTCGCCGGCCTCTTCCTGGTCGAGGATGCCGTCGCCGTCGGAGTCCGGGTCCTCGAAGTTGGCGACTCCGTCGCCGTCGGCGTCACCGGTGCCCTCGACGTCGTCGGGGATGCGGTCTCCGTCGACGTCCGGCGGACAGGTCAGGTCGGGACCGTCGGGGAGGAAGGCGTCGGTGTCGCTGGGCTCGGAGTCGCAGTCGCAGGCGGTGAGGAGCAGGAGCGCGAGCAGCCAGCGGTGGCGGCGGATGCCCTTCCCGTTTCGGGCAGGGGCAAGGGCAGGGGCATGCGTCGCAGGCAAGGGGATTCGCGGCTGGCGCCGCGAATCAGCGCGGCTTTTGAGTGTGGTCCGAGCCATCGAAGCGGAGCGACGAGGGCTTCTTCTCGATGATGGTGTGCAGCTCGACCGGTCGTCGCCAGAGCCGGACGATCGCCGCGAGCACCTCACGCGCCCAGTCGAGGCGCAGGTCGATGCCCTGGTGGTCGTGCTCGAGGAGGAGCTCGCCGCGGTTGTTGTGGTTGGCGTCCACCACGCGGATGACCGGGTTGCCCGCGTTCGTGAGCTGGAAGAGGAGCCGCTGCTTCACCTGCTCGAACTGCCGGGTCTCGATCTCCCAGCGATCGTTCCGCGGGTTGTAGCCGAAGGCGTACATCTTGTGCTCCATCACGAAGTCCGGCGTGAGGAACTCGTCGATGAAGGTCACGTCGTTGTAGAGCTTGCGGACCTCGAAGATCTTCTCCCGGCCCAGGCCGGTTCGGCGGTCCCAGAGGCGCCGCTGCTCGGCGTCCTCGCACTCGTCCCACTCCTTGCCGAACTGGCCCTTGTTCCACCGGTCCTCGATGTGCCGAAAGAGCTCCACGCCGAGCTTGTAGGGGTTGAGCTTGCCGCCGGCGGTCGACATCACGCCCGCGTTGCGCTCGGCGTAGTCGACGATCTCCGACGCATCGCAGATGCGCTCGGTCATGAGCCGCGAGTGCCAGTAGCTGGCCCAGCCCTCGTTCATGATCTTGGTCTGCATCTGGGGCAGGAAGTAGTAGGCCTCGCGCCGGATGACGTTGAGCACGTCCCGCTCCCAGCGCTCGAGGGGAGCGTTCTTCACCAGGAAGCCGAGCACGTCGCGGTCCGGGGCCTCGGGGAAGCGCTTGGCCTTCTCCTTCTCGAGCTCGATCTTCTTCTTCTGCGCCTCGACGAATTCGTCGGGGTTGATGAACGACTCCATGTAGTCCCGCTCGACCTTGAGCAGCCGCAGCGGCTCCGGCTCGTCCTCGGCTTCTTCGAGCTGCGCGAGCGGACCGCTCCGCTCCACCGGCGGCGAGAAGGGCGACTGCGGATCGATGAGGTTCTCGAGGCTGAGGCAGACGTCGACGAGCTCCTCGACCTTCTCGATGCCCACGCGGTTCGCCCAGCGCCGGACGATGGAGCCGTGGTTGGCCATCGTGTCGATCCACTTGCGCACCGGCGACCCGTCGCGGGGGTTCTTTCCCTGGTCGGTGATCGAGAAGGCGAAGTTGTTCTTGAAGAAGTCGACGTGGCCTAGCACGTGGGCCATCACCAGCTTCTGGTCGACCATCGTGTTGCCCTCGAGCAGGTAGGCGATCGACGGGTTGTTGTTGATGACCATCTCGTAGATCTTCGAGAGGCCGTACTCGCTCGTCTTGCTGAGCTGCTCGTACTCCATCCCGAAGCGCCAGTGCGGGTAGCGCGTGGGGAAGCCGCCGTAGGCCGCGATCTCGTTGATGCGGTCGTAGCTGAGCACCTCGAAGAGGACCGGGAAGAAGTCCAGGCCCATCTCGCGGGCGAACTCCTCGACCCGCCGCTGCTCGTCGCGGAGGTAGCCCGGGAGCCGGGTCTTCATCGCGAAGCCCATCTCAGCGCACCCCTCGGTCGTGAGATCGGTACCGGGAACCAGACGACGTGCGGGCGCTCATCGCCGTCAGCATATCAGGGCGAGCGCCATCACACCCAGGCTGCGGGGAGCGAGCGCACTCGTGGTAGGAAGCGCCCATGCGATACGCGCTCTGTCTGGTCCTGATCACGTCGCTCGTGGGCTGCGGCAGCTGTGGCTCGGACGAGCCCGAAGAAGAGGAGTCGACCCGACCGCCCCAAGTGGAGGAGGTCGAGCCGGAGCCGGAACCGGAGCCCGATCCCTGCATCGCCACCGACGCCGAGCTCGCCGAGTGGAACGAGGACGCCCCGGTCGCGACCGATGCCCTGCCGACCAGCGCCGGCGGGGAGCCGCTCGGCGAAACCCCCATCCTCCACGTGGGTGAGGTCGTCCACCTGGACGACGAAGCGCTCGGCACGGTGGAGGAAGCGGTCGCCGCGCTCGAGGAGGCCGAGCTGCCCGCCGACCAGCCGATCGCCCTGGCCCTTCGCGCGACGGATCCGGTCACCCGGGTGGCCCCCATCATCCATGCCTTCGAGGACCGGACCTTCGCGCTCGTCGTGCTCGAGACCGACCGCGAGACCGAGTGCCGGCTCCTGAGACAGATCACCTTCGGCCTCAAGACCGACGAAGACCACGGCTGGGTCACCTTCCCCACCACCCGGCCGGTCAGCGACCTCCTCATCGCCCTCGGCGGCGCCGACGTCCCGCGCCGCGTCCAGCTCCTGGGGGAATGACGGGGACACTCCCCCCTCCCGGATCCCCCGCAAAAGCAGGGNNCCCTCCCGGATCCCCCGCAAAAGCAGGGCGTTCCGAGCCGAGAATTCAAACACTCGCGAGAGGGCCGAGCGGGGTGCCGGGATCGACCCACCTGAGGTGAGATCTTCACGGTCTCACGTGACTGGCACAGATCGCACATTGGACCATGAACAGGCGTAAACAGTCTGTAATGTCAGTGCCTTATCCAACTTTTTGGCCGACCGGTCGGTTTTGGCCCGGCCCTTGCTCCTCTTCGGGGCATGACCCACCGACACACCCTCATCCTCGCGCTCCTCGCCTTGGCGGGGTGCACCACCACCCACGGCGAGCCGGTGCCCGATCCGCGCTGCGCCACCGACGGCGCCCTGCGCTTGCAGACCGTGGGCGTCCAGCGCGCCGACGACGCAGACCTGCTCGCCGGCGTCGACCTCGACGGCGAGGCGACCGCTNNCAGGGCATCGACGACGCCGTCGGCGGCCGACCGGTCGAGCTCGAGCTGCGCTACGCCCGCGAGACCGACGGCACCTGCGCCGGCCTCGACATCGCCCTCGCCGAAGGCCCCTGGGTCACGGCCAGCTGGAACGGCAGCACCTACCGCGCTCACGAGCTGGGCGATGCGCCCTTCGCCATCGACCTCGGCGGCGAGCTCACCGAGGTCACCCTCCGCGACGTCGCCGTTCGCCTCGAGGTCGAGGGCGACCGCGTCTCGAGCGCCGTCGTCGGTGGCTGGATCGCGACCGACGACCTCTACGCCGCCGCCATCGCCAGCCTGAACGAGTCCGAGCTCGAGGAGTACGACGAAGCCATCGTCGCGCTCATCGACGCCTACGCGGACGTCGACGCCGACCGCGACGGCGACCCCGAGGGCGTGAGCTTCATGTTCCGCACGGTGCGCAGCCGATGACCCGCGGACCCCACCGACTCTGGGCGTCTCTGGCGACGGCGGTGCTGGCCCTCGGCTGCAAGGGCCCGGCCCCGTCGCAGACCCCCTACCCGCCCTGCGTCACCTCGGAGACCGTCGAGCTCGGCACCCTGCGAGTCGAAGTCGAGTCCGACGTCGGAACGGTTCGGGGAGTCGATCTGGACGGCCTCGACACCGACCTCGCCACCGTTCGAAGCAGCGACCTCGGATGCAAACAACAAGACTGGCCCGATCCCGACGGGGCGTCGGTGGACAACAACTTCGCGGTGCTGGAGGCGACCATCGAAGCCGCCTTCGAGACGGATCCTCGTGACCTCTTCCCCGGCAACGCGCTGACGCTGGAGGTCGAGGGCCGAGGCGATGGCGTGTGCGCCGGGGTGAGCGTCGCCCTCGGCGATGGTCCGTGGCGTGACGCGGAATGGAACGGCTCGACGCTGCGGGCATACGACCTGGGCGACGTCCCCCTGCACTTCGCCCTGCTGGGGGACTCCGCAGAGGTGACCCTCCACGACGCCGCGGTCCGGATGACGCTGACCGAAGAGGGCCGCGTCGCCACCGTCGTACTGAGCGGCGGCCTCGACATCGACGCACTCGTCTCGGCGGTCGCCTCGGAGCCCTCGGTGGGCCTCGACGACGAGCTCATCCGCACCGCCCTCGACGGCGTCGCCGACCTCGAGCCCAACGCGGACGGCATCTGCACGCGCATCAGCATCGGCCTGGAAGCGTCCCCAGCATGAGGTCAGGCCTCGTCACCGAAGAGCGCGTCCAGCAGCTCCAGAGCGACCTCGGTCCGCGGCGCGGTGCCCACGCGCACGACGCGGGTGGCCGGGAAGTAGCGCTCGCGCGCGACCTCCCGGTGGCCCTCGGCGTCGGTGCGGACGACGCGCAAGACCTGACCGCTGCGACCCTCGCGCTCCACGACGCGTTCGCCGGCGGGCAGCGTCGGGTCCTCGATGATCTCCTCGTCCATCGCCAGCTCGCGGATCGGCTCCGTCTCGACCGAATACGCTGGCGCTTCCGGCCCTTCGATGGCCACCGTGAGCCGTCCGCCGCGTACCGCCCTCCGCGCGCGTACGGGGAAGTCGTGCGGGTTGCGGATCTCGTAGTCGATGCGCCCCCAGGCGACGGTCGCGTCGAGGCCCGGCGGCGCATAGGGCGCCGGCCGGCTGTGGGTGCGGTGCTCGACGATCGTCAGCCCCGCTTCCATCGCCGCCAGGTGCAGCGTGGTCGACACCTGACAGACGCCGCCGCCCTGCCCAATTTCGATCTCGCCGCCCGCGATCACCGGCGCCGGCATGAAGCCGCGTTCCCGCGAGCGCTCACCGACGCGCTCATTGAAGCTGAGCACCTCGCCCGGCTCGAGCAACACCCCCTCGAGCCGCTTGGCCGCGAGCGCCACGTTCCGCGCCCTCAGCCGCGCCCGGCCGCGGCGCCGAAAGCGCGTGGTCGCCTCGGCCATCGTCACCGGCTCGGGCGCCTCCACCGCGGCGAGCTCGTCGGCCTTCACCGACGCGCTCGCGCCGCCGGCCCCACCGAGAATTGGGGCCCCCACCAGGGCCAAGAAGAATGCGTGCCCGGACACACGCCCGTGGGATCCGCAGGGGCGCGATAGGGTGGATGCGATGATGCGCGCCAAGTCGGCGGCCGCCACGGCCTGGCTGTTCGCGACCACGGCACTCGTGGGCTGCGCATCGGAGACCGGCCAGACGCCTCCGCCTCCCTGCGTCGAAGACCAGAGCATCGAATTCGGCCTGCTCCAGCCGGAGCTCGAAGCCGCCGACGGAACGATTCGCGGACTGGACCTCGATGGACGCGAGACCGAGGACCACCGGGACGACGTCTGCAATTGGACAGACTGGCCCGATCCCGATGGCAGCCTCGTCGACGCCCAGAGCGCAGAGCTCGCCTTCACGCTCTCGGCCTTCTATGACGTCGACGAACGGAGCTTCTTCCTGGGCAGCCGCTTTCCGCTGATCATGGAGCGGCTGGGCGAGGATGTGTGTGCGGGAGCGGTGTTCTCCCTTCCGGGCGGTCCCCGCCGAGTGGCCGAGTGGAACGGGTCGACGTTCCGGGCCTACGGCCTCGGGAGCTTCCCGCTGCTCGTGCGGCTGCCCGGGGTGACGGAGACGGTGATCCTCCGCGACGTGGCCGTGCGCGTGACCGTGGGGGACGACGGACGGATGGCGTCGGTCATCGTCGGGGGCGCGCTGAACATCGAGGAGCTCGTCCCGATCGGGCGAGCCGCCGACCCCCTCTACTCCGAGGACTCCATCCGCTTGCAGATGCAGGTGCTGGCCGACCTCCGGCCCGGTGAAGACGGCTGGTGCACCGAGATCAGCACGGCGATCGAAGCGCTGCCCTGAGCGCTACTTGCCCTTGCCGAGGAAGTCGCGGATGGAGCCGATGATGGCGTCGCGGTCGCGGATCTCGCTGGTGATGATCTGCTCGTCCTCGCCGAAGTGCTCCTTCAGGTCCTTGATGAACTGCCCGGAGCCGTAGGGGCTCTCGACCTGGCCGTAGCAGAACACGTTGCTCCAGGGCAGGAGCTTGTTCTTGAGCAGCTCGACGCACAGCAGCGTGTCGTCGACGCTCCAGTTGTCGCCGTCGGAGAAGTGGAAGGGGTAGATGTTCCACTCGCTCGCGGGGTAGTCGTCCTCGATGATCTTGGCGGCGAGCTTGTAGGCGCTCGAGATCATCGTGCCGCCGGACTCGCGGGTGCGGAAGAAGGTGTCGCGGTCGACCTCGCGGGCGACGGCGTCGTGGATGATGAAACGGGTCTCGAGCCCCTCGTACTGGCGGCGGAGCCAGGTGTCGATCCAGAAGGACTCGATGCGCACGATCTCCTTCTGCTCGTCGCCCATCGAGCCGGAGACGTCCATCATGTAGATGATCACCGCGTTGGCGACCGGCTCCTCCTCGGTCTTCCAGGACTTGAAGCGCATGTCGTCGCGCGTGGGCACCACGATGGGCCGCTTCTTGTCGTACTGGCCGAGAGCGATCTGCCGCTTGAGCGCCGTCTTGAAGGTCCGCTTGAAGTGGCGGAGCGAGTTCGGGCCCACGTTGCGGATGCCGACGTAGCGATCCTTCTGATCGACGATCGCGCTCTTGCCCTTGTCCTCGATGTTCGGGAGCTCGAGCTCCTCACCGAGGATGTCCGCCAGCTCGTCGAGGGTGACGTCGACCTCGAGCACGTGCTCGCCGGCCTCGCCGCCGGCCTCGCCGGTGCCGTCGCCCTCCTGCTCCGAGCCGCTCAGCGGGTCGCCGGGCTCGCCGTCGCCCTGGCCCACGCCGCCCTGCTGCTTGTCGGCGAAGCGGAAGCGCGGGATGTCGATCTGCGGGATGGGGATGGAGACCGTCTCCTTCCCCTGCTTGCCCATCAGCTCGCCCTTGGAGACGTAGCGCTTCAGGTTCTCGCGGATCTTGCCGCGCACGATCGCTCGGAAGCGCGAGTGGTCCTGGTCGATCTTCAGCGACACCCCTCGATCCTATCAGACCGGCGCGGCCCACGCCGGGTCCATCGACCGCGACGAGCGCTCAGTTCCCGCCGTAGGGGACGCCCACCAGATGCTGGTGCAGCTCCTGGCGCACGGTCGGATTCGACAGCGCCCCCAGGTGGTCGTAGCCCTCCATCGGGACCAGCCGGCAGCGCTCGCCGCACGCATCCGCGATCGCCTGCCCGTGGGCGAAGGGGACGATCTCGTCGTCGCGGCTGTAGAGCAGGATCACGTCCGCCTCGGTCGCGGTGATGTGCCGCTCCGGCGAGGCGTCGTCGGGCCGGAAGCCGGCCTCGAAGCCCGCCGCCATCACCACGCCGTCGACCGCCAGCGGGGGCAGCTCGAGCAGGGCGTGGGCGATGTCCGGGAAGGACCGGAAGCCGGCCACGGCCACCACCCGATCGATCCGCGGCTCGGTCCCCGCGAGCTGCAGCGCGACCGCACCGCCATAGCTCGGGCCGTAGACGCCGATGGAGCCCAGATCGATGCCCTCGCCCTCGAACCAATCGAGGAGCGCGCTCAGGTCGCGCCGCTCCTCGACGCCATAGGTCAGCTCGGTGTCGGTCGAGCGCCCGTGGCCGCGCATGTCCACCAGCACCGCGCGCACGCCGGCCTTGGCGAAGCGCCGACCGAGCCCGGCCATCGAGCGCTTCCGGTCGGCCTTGCCGTGGAGGATCAGGGCCGTGTCCACCGCCCCCTCGGGCTTCAGCGTCTCCGGGTCGAGCACCCAGACGTCGAGGAAGATCCCGTCGCGCACCTCCGGGTGGTAGGTGTGGTCCACCGACTCGGGCACGCCCTCCTCGGGATCGCCGGAGCGCGAATGCACCAGCTCGTCCGCGACCTCGGCCGCGGCGATGTAGGCGCCGATCGCCAGAAAGACCAGGACCCCGAAGGCGATCCAGTAGCCATAGCGAGGCCGTCGGCGAGGCGCGTTCATCGGCGGGCTCATAGCAGACGGCGCCCAACGTGCCCGCGGACTGCCCTCACGCTCGCCGAAGCGTGCCAGTCCGGCGCGGACCGCGAGTCGCATCCCGTCCCCATCGGCGGGCATCCGGGGAATCTGCCCCATGGCACGGTGCGTGCTCTATTCCAGCCCATGCGCTTCCTTTCGAGAGCCTTCCTTCTCGCCGCCCTCCTTGCCGGCTGCGGCGACGACGGCGGCAGCGACACCACCGACCGCGACGCCGCCCCCGCGCCGGACGCCGGGGACACCGACGCCTTCGCCCCCGACCTCGGGCCGCCGGTCGAGACCGCCACCGTCGGCTGGCCCCGGGAGATGCGCGGCGTGTGGCTGACCACCGTCTTCAACATCAACTGGCCCAGCAGCCAGGGGCTGAGCGCCAGCGCCCAACAGGCGGAGCTCACCGATCTGCTCGACGTCGCCGCCGACACGGGCCTGAACACGGTCTTCTTCCAGATCCGCCCCGAGTGCGACGCCTTCTACCCCAGCGAGCTCGAGCCCTGGAGCCGCTACCTGAGCGGCACCCAGGGGCAGGACCCCGGCTGGGATCCGCTGGCCTTCGCCATCGACGAGGCGCACCAGCGCGGCCTGGAGCTGCACGCCTGGATGAACCCCTACCGCGCGAAGGCGTCGAGCGGCTCGACCGCGGTCGCGCCCCATCCCTCGGTGACCCTCTCCGAGTACAGCGTCACCTACGGCAGCTACGAGTGGCTCGACCCGGGCGCGAGCGAGGTGCAGGACCACACCCTCGCGGTCATCGAGGACGTGCTCGAGCGTTACGACGTCGATGGGCTGCACTTCGACGACTACTTCTACCCCTACCCCGACGGCGAGTTCCCCGACGACGCGACCTACGCCGCCTACACCGATGGCGGCGGCACCCTGGCGCGAGACGACTGGCGCCGGGACAACGTGAACCAGCTCGTGCGCCGCATCGGCGAGCTGGTCGCCGACATCCGCCCGGACGTGCGCTTCGGCATCAGCCCCTTCGGCATCTACCGGCCCGGCATGCCCGAGGGCATCAGCGGCCTCGATCAGTACGCCGCCATCTACGCCGACCCGCCGCGCTGGCTCGCCGAGGGCTGGGTCGACTACCTCGCGCCGCAGCTCTACTGGCCCTCGACCCAGACCGCGCAGGCCTATCAGCCGCTGGTCGAGTGGTGGGCCGCCCTCGCCTACGACGGCCACCGGATCATCCCCGGCAACTACCTGTCGAAGCTCGGCACCGAGGCGGCGTGGTCCTTGGACGAGCTGCGCACCCAGGTCGACCTGACCCGCGCGACGGAAGGCACCGGCGGCAACATCTACTTCCAGATCGAGCCCTTCGATTCGAACACGCTGGGCGTCCGGGATGCGTTCCGCAGCGAGTACTACGCCGAGCCCGCGCTCACCCCGCCGCTCGCCAGCGCCTTCGGCGGGACCCTCGCCATCCCTGCCGTCACCGAGACCGCCGGCGGCGTCAGCGTCACGCACACCGAGCCCCTCCGCGCCGTCACCGTGCACCTGGACAGCGGCAGCGGATTCGAACCCGCGGAGCTGATCCCGGTGACCGACGACGCCCCGATCGACATCCCGTTGGAAGCCGGCCGCTGGGCCATCGCCGCGGTCGACCGTCGCGGCGTCGAGAGCGAAGGCGTCATCGTCGAGCGCTGAGCCGCTCATGCCGGCTGCCTCCCCTCGACAAACGCGAGAGCAGTCTCAGAGTGCTGCGCTCATGATCCGCTGCCCCGCCTGTGCGTCCGAGCTTCCGCCCTCCACCATCCGGCCAACGCGCTCGGTCGCCCTCTGCCCCTCCTGCGCGGCGTCGGTGCAGCTCGGAGGCAACGCAGAGGAGGGGTGGGTGGTGCTCGGTCACCAGGAGCCGGCGCCGCCGGAAGGACTCGAGGTGATCGCTTCCACCACTGCGGAAGACGGAGCCGGATACCGAGAGCCCGCGGGCGGCTCGACCTGGCGAGCTCGCCTCCCGTGGCGACGGGAGCGCGCCTGGTATCCGGGCCTCATGGCCGTCGGCACGATCCTCGGGGCCCTCTCGTTCACGCTCGGGCCCCACCGCGTCTTCGCCGATCAGATGCCCGTCCCGCTCGTAGCGGTGTTCGTCACGCTCTGGCTGGTGATCGGGGTCGCGTCCGGTTGGTGGGCGCTCTCCCTGCTGCGGAACCACACGACGATCTCCATCGAGCAGGATCGCTTGAGCTGCCGGCACGGACCCATCCCCGTCGTTCGGGAGAAGTCGCTCCCCGTCGATCTCTCCGACGTCGAGCTCTTCGAGATCGAGCGCCGCGATCCGGCCTTCGTGGCGAAGAACGTCTCCACTCCCACCTGGCACGTCGTGGCCCGGCTGGTCGGGGGCCATCGCGTCCCCGTAATCACCCGCCTCCCGGAAGAGCGACACGCGCTCTGGCTGCAGCGGAAGCTGGAGACGATGCTCGTCTGAGTGATGGGGCCGTCGAGCGCCGAGCCCGATGCTCTGCTAGGAGCAGGCCATGCGCTTCGTATGGCTCACCCTCCCCTGCCTGCTCCTCGCGCTCGCCTGCGGCGATGACGGAACCACCGACACCACGGACACCGACATGGCCGTGGCCACCGACGCCGGGCCGCCCGGACCGCCCGCGCGCATCGGACCGGACGACCGGCAGGCGCGGGTGACCCTCCCGAGCGACTACGACGAGAGCGCGAGCTACCCGATCGTCATGCTCCTGCACGGCTACGGCGCCAGCGGCCTCATTCAGGGCGCCTACTTCGGCATCCCGAACCTCGCGCGGGAGATGGGCTTCGTCGCCGTCATCCCCGACGGCACCGAGGACTCGGGCGGCAACCAGTTCTGGAACGCCACCGACGCCTGCTGCGACTTCGAGAACACCGGCGTCGACGACAGCGCGTATCTGTCGGGGCTGGTCGACGAGATCGCCGGNNCGGCGGCTTCATGTCCTACCGCATGGCCTGCGATGCCTCGACGAAGATCGCCGGCCTCGTCTCCCTCGCCGGCGCGACATGGGGCGATCCTGCCGACTGCGGCGACCCCGCCGAGCCGGTGAGCGTGCTGCAGATCCACGGCACCTTCGACGGCACCATCTCCTACGACGGAGGCGCCGTCTCCAGCCGCACGATCCCGTCCGCCCGCGAGAGCGTCGAGCGTTTCGCCGAACGGAGCGATTGCGCCATCGCGTGGACCGAGGGTGACCCCATCGACTTCGACTCGAGCATCGACGGCGCGGAGACGGTGACCGAGGGCATCAGCGACGGCTGCACCGAGGGCACCGACTACCAGCTCTGGACCATCGAGGAGGGCGAGCACATCCCCTCGCTGGCCGACGGCGCGATCCGCACCGCCATGGAGTGGCTCCTGGCCCAGTGAGCGCGACCGGCGCCCTGCGGGACCGGCTCTTGATATGCTGCGGCGCGATGCGTCTCACTCGCTTCGCGCTGCTCTGCTCCCTCGCGCTCGCCTGCGGCGGGGACGACGGCCCGACCGATGGGACGGGCGACATGGCCGTCGACACCGACGCCGGGCCCCCACCGCCACCAACGGAGATCGGCCCCGCCGAGCGGCCCGCCGCGGTGACCCTCCCGCGCGGCTACGACGCGTCCACGACCTACCCGGTGGTGATGCTCCTGCACGGCTACGGCGCCAGCGGGTTGATCCAGGGCGCCTACTTCGGCATCCCGCGCCTGGCGCGCGACCTGGGCTTCATCGCCGTCATCCCCGACGGCACCCCGGACGGCGACGGCAACCGCTACTGGAACGCGACCGACGTCTGCTGCACCTCCGATCCGGACGCCCCGGACGACGTGGCCTACCTCGGCGGGCTCATCGACGAGGCGCTGGCGACCTACGCCGCCGACCCCGAGCGCGTGTATCTGATCGGCCACTCGAACGGCGGCTTCATGTCCTACCGACTGGCCTGCGACGCCTCCGAGAAATTCGCCGGGCTGGTCTCCCTCGCCGGCGCGACCTGGAACGACCCGATGGACTGCGGCGATCCGGCCGAGCCGGTGAGCGTGCTGCAGATCCACGGCACCCTGGACGACACCATCGCCTACGACGGCGGCGTCTTCCGCACCGGCACCCACCCCTCGGCCCGCGAGAGCGTCCAACACTTCGCGACGCGCTCCGGCTGTGACGGGACGTGGACCGAGGGTGACCCCATCGACTTCGAGGAGAGCATCGACGGCGCGGAGACCATCCCCGAGCGCCAGGCCGTCGGCTGCGCCGAGGGCACCGACTACCAGCTCTGGACCATCGAGGAGGGCGGCCACATCCCCGCGCTCTCCGACGGCGCGATCCAGCTGGCCCTCGAGTGGCTCCTGGCCCAGTAGCCCTCACCAATCGCGGTGCCGGTCGACGAGCTCCTGAGGATCGTCGATGCCGGCGGAGCGCCCGTAGAGCCAGAGTGCGTCGCAGATGTCTTCGCGCTCGATGGTCATGATGAAGTGATCGATGGCGTTGAAGCTCTCGACGGCGGTCTGGATCGCGACCTCCGGGTCGCCGCCCTCGGCGAGCGCGCGATGCAGCCGCTTCAGGATCTGCCGGCTCCGCTTCAGGTCCTTCGCTTCGACCTCGCCTTCCCAGCTCTCGAAGAAGGTGCGCTTCGCCAGCTCGCCGAGCGTCGGTGGGGGAGGCTCGCTCTTGGCTCCCTCGCGCGGCCACTCGTCGACGGATCCGTAGCGGTCGGCGCGTAGCAGCGGGTCCCACGAGCTCAGCTCCGCCTTCGCTTCGGCGCGCTCGATCCGGTCGAGCGCACGGTGGGCGTTGCCGACGTAGACCAGCGACTTCGGTCGCGGTGCCTCGACCCGGACCCAGAGCGGCTCGGCTCCCTCCAGCAGCCCGGGCAGCTCGTCCTCCGTCGGCGGCGCGTCGAGCCGCGCCGGCACGTGCAGCCCGAGGGCCCCTTCGCCGAGGGTCCGGAAGTGCGCGAAGAGATCGAAAGCCCCACCCGAGAGCGGCACGGCGAAGGTCGCGCCATAGCGGCGGTCGCGGATGTCGGTGGCGTAGGGCTCGTCGTTCTCGAGCCGCCAGTGGTGAGCGACGCGATGCGCCGCGCCCATCCAGGCGCCCCAGCCCTTCCCATCGACCAGCGCCAGCTCTCCTTCCCTCGGCGCGAGCCGACCGATCGGCTCGAAGGTCTCGGGCAAGTCGTCGGTGGTGGCGATCTCTCCGAAGCGCGGATGCGCTCGCCGCGCCGCGAGCGCGGCCTCGACGTCCGCGAGCGAGGGCTTCGACGGCCAGCGCGCCGGCACCCCGACGATCACCCGACGCACCGCCGAGCGGTCGGGCTGGATCGCGCCGGTGGCGGCGATGACCCGGCCCGCGCCCCAACCGCCGATCTCCGGTAGCTCGAAGGCGTGGGTGTCGCCGACCTGCGGGGCCGCCTCGACGCGCGCGCGGTACTTCGGGTCCCGTCGCCAGCGGTACTCCCGGTAGAGGGTGGCGGCGATGGCCTTCCAAGTCGTCTGCTGACTGGCGAAGTCGAAGGTTCGCCACTCCGGGAGCACCTCGCAGAAGCCGCAGGCGATCATCGTGGGCTTCGGCGAGCGGATCAGCCGCGCCGCGAAGGGCAGGTCGTCGTACCACCGGTGGCTCAGGTGCATCAGCTCCGCCGCGGCCGCCTCGTCCTCGCTCGGCGGCTCCTTGCCGAACCACTCGAGCCCCACGATGCGGCACAGCTCTCCCGGCCCCGCTTCGCCGACGACCCAGACCAGGCCGTAGCGGCGATTGCGCATCTTGACGGCGATCAGCTCGCCGGTGGCGAAGGTCGGCTCGGCCATGGCGCCCCACGATACCCCGAGCAGTCGTGGCCGGTACCATGCCTCCGTGAGGCTGAGCGTGATCATCCCGACCTGGTGCGAAGCCGGCGCGATCGGCGCGCAGGTGCGCCACGCGCGAACGATCGGTGACGAGGTCGTCGTGGCCGATGGCGGGAGCCCGGACGGAACGGCCGACCGCGCGCGCGCCGCCGGAGCCCGGGTGGTCGTGAGCCCGAAGGGGCGCGGCAAGCAGCTCGGCGAAGGCGCCGCCGTTGCTCGGGGCGACGTGCTTCTCTTCCTCCACGCCGACACCACCCTCGAGACTGGGGCGCGCCGAGCGATCGACCGCGCCCTCGCCGATCCCGCGGTGGTCGGCGGCAACTTCCTGCTCCGCTTCGACCCGCCGGACCGCTGGGGAAGGGTCTTCGACACCGCCAACGACCTGCGCCGGCGAGCGCTGGCCATCTACTACGGCGACTCGGCCATCTTCGTGCGGCGGACCGTCTACGACGCGATCGGCGGCTTCCGCGACCAGCCGCTGATGGAGGACTTCGACCTGGTGAAGCGGATGGAGGCGTCGGGCCCCACCGCCTACATCCGAGAGGTGCGCGCGTGGAGCAGCGCCCGGCGCTTCCGCGACGCGCCGGTTCGCACCCTCGCCACCTGGGCCCTGGTGCAGGGGCTCTACAGCGCGGGCCTCTCGCCGGATCTGCTCGCGAGGCTCTACGCGGACATCCGCTGAGTCAGCTCGGCGCGCTCTCTCGAAGCGCTCCCGCCGCCCCTGTCGAGTGGGCCTCGGGTAGGGTGCCGGGATGAGCGTCTTCGATCTCGCATCCCAGCCCCTTCATCTCGGCCTCGGCTCGACGGCGATCGTCCAGCCGACCTTCACCGGCGACATGGCCTGGTACGAAGCCTACGGACGGCGCCACGGGGACGACGGCGCCGAAGGACGGCTGGTGGCCATCCACACCTTCGACGAGCCGTGGACCAGCTGGGAGGTCCACCCGAAGGGCGCCGAGGTGGTCGTCTGCCTCGCCGGGCGGCTCACGCTCCACCAAGAGGTGGACGGCGAGGTGCGCACCGTCGTGCTCGAGCCGCATCAGGGCGTGATCAACGAGCCCGGCGTCTGGCACACCGCCGACGTCGATGGGCCGACCACGGCGCTCTTCATCACCGCCGGGGAAGGCACGGACCACCGACCTCGGACCTGAGGGTTCCGCATCGTCGAACCGGTGTCGGAATGCCGGAGTCGGATCTCCGTGAGTCGGCTCATGGGCAGCCGCGTCTCCGCCTGGACACTCTGCCAGCGATGTTCAATTGGGGGTCTCGGGCCGGCCACCCGGCCTGGGAGGGGACCGTGAAGAACGCCGATGCCCATCCCATCCGAGCAAATCCGAGCCGTCGTCGCGAGCTACTCGCGCGTGCGCGGCGCCTCCCTCGCCGAAGCCTTCTACGACCGCTTCCTCCGCGCCGACGAGGAGGCACGCGCCCGTTTCGCGCACACCGACTTCGACCGACAGCGCGACCTCTTTCTCCACGGCCTCTTCGCGCTCATCGACTACGCCCGAGATGGAGCCATGGGGCGGCTGGCCGTCCGGCGCCTCGCCAAGACCCACGGGGGCGCGGGCCTGAACATTCCCGAGCGTCTCTACGACGTCTGGATCGACACCCTGATCGAGACCCTCGCCGAGGTGGACCAGGAGTGGTCCGAAGAGCTCTCCTCGGCGTGGAGCGCGGTGCTCTGCCCGGGCATCACGGTCATCCGCGCCGCCTGATCTCAGCTGGCGTCGAAACAGATCTCGACGGTGTTCACCACCAGGCTGTTCGAGGGGCCGCCCGCCTCCAGCCGCAGGAGCACGCCGTCGTTGCCGGCGGTGAACGCGCTGGTCGCGTCGGCGCCATACCACTCGTAGGGCGCGCTGTTGGAGACCCCGCCGTAGGGCGAGGCGCCGGAGCCGTCGAAGGTCAGCCAGGTGAAGCTGCCGCTGGTGGTCGTGTTGTAGCTGCGGCCGTAGATCGCGATGGTCACGTTCCGGATCGAGCTCAGACCGAGGGTGCTCAGCTCGATGTCGAAGAAGACGGTACCCCCGAGCTCGACGCCGCCCTCGCCGAGGAAGGGGTCCTCCCAGGTGGGGGTGTAGCTGCCGATGGAGCCGCGGGAGTAGGCGCCGGCGTGCCAGCGGCTGGTGTCGGGCAGATTGTTGGCCTCGTAGCTCACCCAGGCGGTCGAGCCGGGGCTGCTGCCGTTCCACTGGAAGCGCGCCACGTGGGTGCCGGAGGCCC
>JABAOG010000024.1_pt1 | contig 19969 bp, 21 predicted proteins | sample 7062131 | NCBI WGS metagenome assembly JABAOG01 (sample SAMN14538629, study PRJNA623070) | marine sediment metagenome | biome: marine biome [ENVO:00000428]; feature: marine pelagic biome [ENVO:01000023]; material: deep marine sediment [ENVO:00002113] | place: India: Arabian Sea | collected...
CTTGCCGGACCCCGCGGGTCCGTCGATCGCTACGATCACTCCGCCTCCAGCTTCGTGCGTACGCGTTCCAGTTCGCTCCAGAAGCCCGGGTAGCTGATCCCGACGGCGTTCCGGTCCTCGATCTCGATCTCGCTGTCCGGCAGCGCCGCCAGCACGCCGAATGCCATGGCGATGCGGTGGTCGCCGAAGCTCCGGACGCGTCCCTTCAGGGGCCCCGCTCCGCCGGTGACGACCAGGTGGTCGGGCCCGGACCGGGCCTCGACGCCGAGGGCGAGGAGGTTGGCCTCCATGGCTGCGATCCGGTCCGACTCCTTGACACGCAGCTCCGCGACGCCGTCGAACCGGGTCTCCCCTTCCGCCCGGGCGGCCACGGCGGCCAGGAGCGGGATCTCGTCGAGCAGCGTCGGCACCTCCGCGACGGACACGGCGGTGCCCGCGAGCGGCCCCGCCCGCACCGTGACATCGCCCACCGGCTCCCCGCCACGGTCTTCGCCCGTCTCCACGTCCACGACCGCGCCCATGCGCTCGAGGACGGCGAGCGCGCCCGTCCGGGTCGGGTTCAGCCCCACGCCGCGCACCCGGACGCCCCCCCGCAGCGCCGCCAGCCCGAGGAAGAACGCGGCGGACGAGATGTCGCCCGGCACCTCGAAGTCGAGCGGCTCCAACCGCGGAGGCGGGTCCATGCCCACGGTCGGTCGGCCGGCCCTGTCGTCGATCCGCAGGTCGACGCCCATGGCCCGGAGCATCCGCTCGGTGTGGTCGCGGGACGCGCCGCCTTCCGTGACCCGGACCTCCGCCGCGCCGGTCAGGCCGGCGAGCAGCATCGCGGTCTTCACCTGGGCGCTGCCCCCGTCGTCGTCGAGGACGATGGGTCCGAGCGGCCGGGTGCCGCGTACGCGGATCGGCAGCCGCCCGTCTTCGCCCAGCTCCTCGTAGCGGGCGCCCGACCGTGCCAGAGGGCTCGTCACCCTGCGCATCGGCCGACGGCACAGGGACGCGTCCCCGGTCAGGACCGCCGCCACGCCGCCGCAGCCGCCCAGCAGTCCGAGCAGGAGCCGGGCCGTGGTCCCGCTGTTGCCGCAGTCGATCGTCGCGGCCGGCGTCCGGAGCCCGTCCAGCCCGACGCCGCGCACGGTCATGGCGCCCGGGCCGTGGGCTTCCAGGTCCGCGCCCAGCGCCTGGAGCGCAACGCGGGTCGCGCGCGTGTCCGCCGCGTCCAGCAGGCCGTCGAGGCGGCTCACGCCCTCCGCCACCGCGGCCAGGACGAGCGCCCGGTGGGTCATGGACTTGTCGCCCGGGACCCGCACGTCCACCGGCCCGCTGCGGCTCATCCGGGGGCGTCGGCGTCCGGGTACGGGATCTCGATCTCCATCCCGTCGCGCGCCACCACGGCGCCCGGAAAGACGGCCCGGGCTTCCCGCTCCAGGACGGACGGATCCATGCCGTAGCGCGGCGAGATGTGCGTGAGGACGAGGCGTCGGGCGGCGGCGTCCCGGGCGACCACGGCGGCCTCCCGGGCCGTGGAATGCTCCGTCTCCCGGGCCCGGTCCGCCTCCTCGTCGGCGAACGTGGCCTCGTGGACCAGGAGGTCCGCGTGGGCGGCGTGCTCGACGGTGGCGTCGATGGGGCGCGTGTCCCCCGAGTAGACGATCCGCCGCCCCGGCCGGGCCGGACCCACCACCTCTTCGGGGCCGACCGTCCGGCCGTCGACCTCCACGGCCTCCCCCCTGTGCAGCCGCCCGAACAGCGGGCCCTCCGGCACGCCCAGCTCCCGGGCCCGCTCCGGGTCGAACCGGCCCAGGCGGTCGTGCTCGACCATGGCGTAGCCCAGCGAGTGCCGGCCGTGGCGGGTCCGGAAGGCGATGATCTCGTAGCCGTCGCGCTGCACGGCGCCGCCAGGCCGCAGCTCGTGGATGGAGACGGGGAACGGAACTCGCTCCACGCCGAGGTGCACGGCCTGGTCCACGATCCGCTTCTCGCCCCGGGCGCAGTACAGGCGGATCGGCTCTTCCCGGCCCTGGAGGCCCATGGTCCGCAGCAGGCCGGGCAGGCCCAGGAGGTGGTCCGCGTGCATGTGGGTGAAGAAGATGTCGTGGACCCCGAAGCCGGTCCCGTAGCGCATCATCTGGCGCTGCGTGCCCTCGCCGCAGTCGAACAGCAGCGTCTCGCCCAGCCGCTGGACCAGGAGCGCGCTCACGTTCCGCCCGATGGTCGGTCGGCTCGCCGCGGTCCCCAGGAAGACGACCCGGATCACCCGCCCCTCCGGGTCAGGGGCTCCAGCCAGAGCAGGGCGTACACGGCGTACCACGGCCGCGCCCACGGCGTCAGTGACGGGACCACCAGGACCACCAGCCACCCCAGCGCGATGACACCGTTCCACGACCGGGCCCGGACCGCCTCGAACCGCTCGCGCTCGCTCTCTTCGAGAGAGGTGAGGTCGCCCCGTCGCGCGTGGGTCCGACCCACCTCATCCGCCCAGATGCCCGTCGCGCCGGCGCGCAGGAACCGGAACGCCGCCCGCACCAGGTGCCAGGCGGCGGCCGCGGCTCCCGCGACGGCGAGGAGGCTCGTTACCGTAGTCACGGTGGCCAACCTACCGGCGACGCGTGCGAGGCGGCAAGGACCGGGCAACGGGGGGTCTCGCGAGCCGCATCCAAGGGACGAGCGGGTGGGCCACGGCGCCCCCCGGAGAACCACCACACAGGAGCTGGACATGCGAACCGCGAACCCCTTCGTGACCCGATACACGCTCGTCGCCCTCGCCGCGGCGCTGCTGCCCGCCGGGCTGACGGCGCAGGAGCCGGAGGAGCGGGACCGGGACTGCGTCTGCCTGCGGGAGCTCGCCGAGGCGGGGCCGGGCTGGGCTTTCCAGCGCAGCCGGGCCCGCATCGGCGTGATGCTCGACGAGGAGACCGAGGTGGACGGCCGCAGCGGCGCCGTCGTACACGAGGTGACCGCCGACGGCCCGGCGGACCGGGCCGGGATCCGGGCCGGCGACGTGATCGTCGCCCTGGACGGCCGCGATCTCGGAGAGGACCCGGTCCAGGGCATCATGACCGCCATGCGCGACGTCGAGCCGGGGGACACCGTCCGGGTCACGTACCTGCGGGACGGCGGGGAGCGGACCGTGGGAATCGAGACGGAGGAGGCCGAGGCGCTCGCCTGGTCGTTCGGGCGGGCGGCCCCCGGCGGGGACTTCCACTTCGAGGGCCCCCGGGTCCGCGGGATCGCGGCGAACCCGCAGCTCCGGATCGTGGACGCGCTTCACCTCCGCGGCGAGCTCGAGCTGGTAGCGGTGAACCCCCGGCTCGGCCGCTATTTCGGCGTCGAGGAGGGCGTCCTGGTCGCGGACGTGGCCGAGGACTCGGACCTCGGGCTCCGGCCCGGCGACGTCATCGTGGCCATCGACGGCCGGGCGGTCCGCGATCCGGCCCACGCCCGCGCGATCCTCCGGTCCTACCGGGCCGACGAGGAGCTCACCTTCCGCATCGTCCGGGACCGTCGCGAGTCGGACGTGACGGGCACCAGCAGGTAGGCCCACGCTGCCGTGATGGGTCCGGTCGGCCCGGCCGGATCCATCGTCGGCCTCCCACCGGGCCCTCGGCCGAGCCCTTCACCCCCGCGTTGACACCGGCACGCCCGGGCTCCGATAATGGACGGGCGGGACCCACGCGGCGTTCCTACCTCCGGGACCGCCCATCAGCCGGAGAACGCCCCATGCGCCACCTGCCGCTGTACGCTCTCCTGATCCTGGGCTGCGCCTCGTCCGGTGAGACCCGCGGCCCGTATTCCAACCGGGAGATCGTCACCATCGACAGCCCACACGACTCCAGGATCGTGGTCGAGATGTACCGGGAGGAGGGCATCACGACCGGCTGGATCCCGGCCCCGCCGGCCGAGGTGTGGATCCACCTGCCGGCGGTGTACGCGTCCATCGGGCTCGGTCCGGAGACGCTCTCGCTCCACGACCCGGGGCGCCTCCGGATCGCCGTCGAGCATCACCGGACCCGGCGGCTCGCCGGAGACCGGCTCTCGACCTTCCTCCGCTGCGGGCAGGCGCTGGGCCCGCCGAAGGCCGACAACGGACAGACCCGGGTCTCCCTGACCAGCTGGCTGGAGCCGAAGGGCGACGGGACCACCATCCGGACGCGCCTCCAGGCCACCGCCCGGGATGTCGGCACGAGCACCGCCGCGAGCGCGTGCTCGTCGACCGGGGTCCTGGAGCGGATCATCACCGAGGAGCTCGCCGCCCGGACCGCGCCGGAGGAGTCGCGCTGACGCCGGCGTGGCCGCGCCGGCCGGCCGTTTCGTGGAGCCGCCTTCTCCCGGTCGCGCCGCTCAGTCGTTCGTCGCGGGGCCCGGTTCAGCGACGTGCAGGGCCGGGTGCGGAGCGGTCGGAGGCGCGTAGCGTGCCATCGTCACGTGGATTTCTCCGCTGTGCCGATCCACCGGCGGAGTCAGGTTGTTCATGGCCAGCATGAGGGCTCCGCCCTTGTCCTTCGGTACCTCCAGGACGCAGTAGCCGCCGACTACGAACTCGTGGACGCCGCCGTTGCTGGCGGTGCTGCCGCCGATCTTGCCCACGAGCGCACCGATCGGGGCCCTTTGGTTCAACAGGCGATCACGCGGGATCGGTGAACGGGGATCGCCGCCGGGACCGACGCGTGCCGCCTCCTCGTCCGCGTAGCTCCAATCGCCTTCGGCTTCGATCTTCAGCACGGTCCCGCCGGACACGTAGTCGAGCACGGGTGTCCAGATCCCGCCTCCCGCAGCGGCAGGGATCGGTCGGTCCTTCAGAACCTCGGTCCAGGGCGTACCGGTCACGGCCGACCTCCGGTGATCGGGAGTATGACGGTGAGTCGGGGCATCGCGGAGCCGGGTTGGAACACGTGGCCCACAGCGGAATCCACCAGGACCCGCACCGCGCACCGGTCCGCCCGGCAGCGCACGTCCTCGACCTGGGCCTGTGCGACCAGGGTGTCCCCCCGGACGAGCCAGACCCGGGCCGCCGCGTTGACGTGTTCCAGCACGGTGTCGTCGATCGGCAGGCGCAGCCGCAGCATTCCTCCAGGGGCGGGACGAGTCGGCGGATCCACCGAAAGAACGTCGCGCTCCACCGGCATGCCGCGCGGCACCGTCCCGGTGACGTACTTGCCCACCAGGGCATCCTTCGGCGGGAGGGACATGGCGAGATTCGCCGACACGTCCGGCGCGACGAGGTCCCGCTCCCTCAGTCGGTGTCCCACCGCCAGGGTCCCGGCGGCGAGGTAGGATACGGCCGGTCGCCCCAACGGCCACGACCCGCGCCCGACTCCGTCGATGTCCTGCGCGACGTATCCCCGACGGACGATCAGGGCCAGCCCGACCAGCACGATGGCCACGTAGACCGCAACGAGATCGCCGATCCTCACCGGCTTCCCCGATCGTGGACGTACGGGAGGTTCTGCGTCTCGCCGAACGCCATCTGGCGGTTGACCATGGTCCAGAGCCGCCGCTCCTGCGCCCCATCCGCGGGCAGCGGCAGGCGAAGCTCGCCGAGAAGTTGGAAACGGAAGAGGTCGACGGCGCTGCGGAGCAGGTCCGCGAACGCCCTGTAGCTCTCCGTGCAGAGCTTGTAGAGGGCGGCCAATACGAAGGGGGTTCCGACCATGAGGGTCAGGAAGACCAGGGGATTCGTGCCCGTCGCGGCGTAGCACGGGATCCACAGGACCAGCGAGAAGGCGAGCAGCCAGAACATCGAGACCACGAAATCGACCCGGATCTGGGCCTCCATCAGGGTCCTGTAGTGATCGTCGCCCTCCATCACCTTCTGAAGACGGGTCCACATGAAATCCAGGTCCATCCCGTAGCGCTGGCGGGCATAGCTGGCCACGGAACGGGCCACGTTGCCCATCGTCGTCTGGGCCAGGTTGTCGGACGGGAACGAGACGGTGATCTCGCTGTGCCTGGCCGTGGATTCCTGGGAGAGGCGACTCTGGGCGTACCCGGGCAGGTCCCCGGCGAGCCGATGATCGTCGTTCAGCCGATCGCATTCCTGCTCCGACCCGGGGACCTTCGGCTCCACGACGTTCTCCCCCAGCGCCTGCTCCAGTGCCCGGATCGCCGCTTCGAGCTCGTCGAACCCGAGGAGCTCCCCCCGCTCCCTCCGGTCCTGGAGTCCGCGGATGAGCCGGGACGCCGGGTGCTCGACCGGGTAGTCGCACCCCACCTTGCCCTTCCGCCCACGCGCCTCCCTGAGGGCCCGCTTCCAGCCCTCGCGAGCCGACGCGATGCGATCGTACTGGAACCGCACCCTCGCGTACTCGTCCGTGAGCTTCTGGCGCTTCTGGTGCTGTCGTTGAAGCAGGGCCGGGATCTCGAGTCCACCACGACCCTCGAGCCATCCCCGCAGGCGCGCGACGAGCATGGAGTACAGGAAAGCGACCAGCAGCACGGCCAACAGCAGGAAGAACGCGTTCTCGATGTCCAGGGTCCCCTGCTCGATGAAGTACCGCTCGACGAACGCCCGGAACCGGACGTCCTCGAAACTGAGGAGGGCGCCGTTGAGAATCGCGAAGATCAGCACCGGTCCGACACTGACGATGAAGAATCGCTTCGGAAGGAGTCCCTGAAGCGTCTGGAGCAGCGTGCTCAGCATCCCGCTACCGCCGGCACCGTACGCTGTAGTCGTCGAAGTCGCACGGGTCGCCCGTTCGCCGGTCGTCGTACTCGTGGGGGTAGTCCGGGTTCTCGCAGTAGCAGGCCTTCGGCGGTCCGGCGAGATCCCGGACCCCGCCCTCGTGTCGGCTCATCAGGATGGCGGCCCCCGGCGCCATGCCGACCAGGGCGACATCCTCGCCGAGGCCATCGAGGATTCGGTTGATGGCGTCCTGCAGACGGGCGTCCTGCTCCATCTCGCGGTGCGGACCGCCCAGCCCGGTCCTCTCCACGTGGACCCGGAGGGCCGGCTCGTCGAGGGCATCCAGGGCGGGCGCCCACCAGCCGTCCTCCGCGGAGTAAGCCCGCACGTCCAGTCCCGGCACGTCCAACGCGGACGGTACGCGGACTCCCTCGAGGTCGGCCAGGGTCTTCAAACCCCGGTTCTCACCCGCGGCGATGTCCCGACCCGTGATCAGGGTCGGTCGGTCGTCGGCCCGGGTGATGAGGGCGGATCGCTCGGCCGCCTCGAGGACGGACCACGCCTGCTGGATGGGGGTGACATGCGGCAGCGACGGCAGTTGCAGGATGTCCATCGAAACCCTCCCGATCGTTGACGGAGCGCCAGCATTCGGGGGTTCGGGGTCAGCCGCACTGAAAAAACCGCGCTTCGGAGTCTCGGCCCCGGGGTCCGGAGTGGGGCCACCGACAGGTGAGTCCACTCGAATGATACCGGGGAGCGGTGCCAGCGCGCCAGCCTGCCGGTACGATCGCGGCGCAGCGAGGCCGTCCGAGTGTCGCCGCACCCGCCTCCGGTCCGCCCGCCGGGGCCCGCGAGCACAGGACCCCGGCGACCTCACGGACTCAGAAGCTCACGGTCACCTCCCCCGAGCACGTGGTCGGGTCCGAGGCGCTGCAGACGTAGTAGACCCAGCTCCCGCTGGCCGCGGTGCCCTTGCCGAGAGCGTCCCAGTACTCGGTCCCGCCGACGCCGCCGACGATGAGGGCCGGCTGGCCGCCGTCGAAGGCCCGCCAGACGTCCACGGTCGTGGCAGGGGACCACTGGAGCAGGACTCCGTTGACGCCCTTCCGCTTGTCGGGCGTCGCCGTGAGACCGAGCGCCGTCGGCTCCGCGACACTCACGATGGCCGTCGTGGCGCCGGTGTCTCCGTCGTCGTCGGTCACGGTGAGCGTGACCGTGTAGTCGCCCGCGGCGGCGTACGTGTGGCGGGGCGACTGCGCGGCCGAGCCGCTCCCGTCTCCGAAGTCCCAGCTCCACCCGACGATCGTGCCGTCCCCGTCCGTGCTGCCGTCCGTGAAGTCGCACGTCAGGTCCGAGCACGACGACGTGAACGCCGCCGCGGGCGGCGCGTTCGACGGGGGTGGAAGGGTCACGTCCTTCGAGGTCGTGCCGCTCGCTCCGTCGTCGTCGAGCACCGTCAGGCTCACGGTGTACGTCCCCGGGAAGTCGTAGATGTGGAAGGCGTCGTGAGCCGTCGAGCCGTAGCCGTCGCCGTAGGCCCAGCTCGAGGCGACGATGGTTCCGTCGGCGTCGGCGCTCAGGTTCGTGAAGGAGCAGTAGTTCTCCCCGCAGGAGGCGCTGAAGTCCGCCACCGGCGCCTGGTTGGGCTCATCCGATACGGACACCGTCGCCGACCGGGGCGCGCTCGCGTCCCCCGCGTCGTCGGTCACGGTCAGGGTCACGGTGTAGTCGCCGCCGACGGCGTAGGTGTGGCTCGGGCTCCGGGCCGTCGACCCGTTCCCGTCCCCGAAGTCCCAGCTCCAGGCCACCACGGTCCCGTCCGAGTCGTTGCTCGCGTCGGTGAAGTCGCAGGCGAGCCCCGAGCACGAGGACGTGAAGTCGGCCGTGGGCGCCGCATTCGTACCGTCGGACACCCGCACGGTGCTCGTCGCCGAATCCGTGTCACCGGCATCGTCCGTGACGGTCAGCGTGACGGTGTAGTCGCCGCCCCCGGCGTAGGTGTGGCTCGGGCTCCGGGCCGTCGATCCGTTGCCGTCCCCGAAGTCCCAGCTCCAGGCCACCACCGTCCCGTCCGCGTCGGTGCTCGTGTCGGTGAAGTCGCAGGCGAGCCCCGAGCACGAGGAGGAGAAAGCGGCCGTGGGTGCCGCATTCGCGCCCCCGGCGGGCAGCGTCACGTCCTTCGAGGCCGTGGACGCGGCCCCGTCGTTGTCCGTGACCGTGAGCGTGACCGTATACGTCCCCGGAGCGTTGTAGATGTGGAAGGCGTCCTGGGCACTCGAGCCGTAGCCGTCGCCGTAGTCCCAGCTCGAGGCGACGATGGTTCCGTCGGGGTCGGCGCTCAGGTTCGTGAAGGAGCAGTAGTTCTCCCCGCACGAGGCGCTGAAGGCCGCGACGGGCGCCTGGTTGTTCGGATCCACCACGGACACGACCCGGGAATGGGGGGCGCCGACGTTCCCGGTGTCGTCGGTCACCGTCAGGGTCACCGTGTAGTCCCCTCCCGCCGCGTACGTGTGGCTCGGATTCCGTTCGCCCGAGCCGGCACCATCGCCGAAGTCCCAACTCCATGCCACCACGGTTCCGTCCTGGTCGGAGCTCGCGTCCACGAAGCCGCAGGTGAGCCCCGAGCACGACGAGGTGAACCCGGCCGTCGGCGGCCAGTTGTCCGGCGGCTCCGCGCTCCCGTCGGAGAAGTTGAAGAGCAGGTGATCGTTGGCGCTCTGGGCGGATCCGACGATGCTCTTCGTGGTCGCGTCCAGGATCGCCTGGGTCACCGTCGCGGGCGACGCCGCGGGATTCGCCTCGAGGTACAGCGCCGCCACGCCCGCCGTGTGGGGCGAGGCCATGGAGGTGCCGCTGGCCGTGTAGGTCGCGTCGTCCGCCGTGGCCCACGCCGACGGGATATCGACGCCCGGGGCGAACCAGTCGACGCACGTGCCCCAGTTGGAGAACCAGGCCCGCACGTCGTTGACGTCGGTGGCGCCCACCGTGTTGGCCACGTCCACCCGGGCCGGGGTGGTGTAGCAGGCGTCCAGGTCGTCGTTGCCGGCGGCCACCGCGTAGCTCACCCCGGCGGCCACGGAATTCTTCACCGCGTCGTCGAGCGCGAACCCGACCCCCAGGAAGTCCAGGGCGGCGAGGGACATGTTCACCACGGCCGGGCCCACCGCCGTGGACGTCACCCAGTCGACGCCCGCGGCCACGCCGCTGATGGTTCCGGATCCGCCGCAGTCCAGAACCCGCACGGCGACGATGCCCACGTCCTTCGCGACGCCATACGTCGACCCTCCCGCCGTCGCCGCCACGTGCGTCCCATGACCATGGCAGTCGTTGCCGTTCTGGCCGTCGCCGACGACGTCGAGCCCGATGGTGGCCCGGCCGGCGAACTCGTTGTGGGTCACCCGGATACCGGTGTCGAGGACGTAGACCGTGACGCCCGCGCCGGACGTGCCCCACGTGTACGTCCCGTCCAGAGGAAGGCTCCGCTGGTCGATTCGATCCAGGCCCCACGAGGACGCGGCCGCCGAGCCCGAGCCCACCGCCCGGACCACCATGTCCGGCTCGACCCGGAGGACCTGAGGGCTCCTTTCGAGGCCCTCGACCGCGGCCGGGGGAAGCGTTGCGGCAAAGCCCCGAAGGGCCGTCCGGTAGACGAAGTGGAGCGTCCCACCGGACGCGGACACCAGCGCCCGTCCGATCTGGCCCGGATCCTCGGCGTCGTCGCGGAGGAGGACGATGTAGCGGCCGGGGATCACAGCGGCGGCGGCAGGCGCATCCTGGCTCAGCGATGCACGGGGTCCCTCGCTGGCGAGCTCCGGTCCCCCGAGATCCTGACAGGCCGTCAGGGGGAAAAGGGCGACGATCAGAATGGTTGCCCGGCGCATGGGAACACTCCGGCTATGAGGGGGGGCGTGGCCGCACGGAGCCTGCACGGCACTGCTCCACGCTATTGGTGGGAGGATCGCCCGGGCAATGATCTTGAAAACGAGCCCGGGTCGGCCCTTCGCCGTCGTCGTCCGGGATTCTTCCCATTACGGCACGGCGACCTGTGCCGGATGTGGTGGGGCGCGCATCGGACTCGCGGGGCGCGAAAACGGCACGATCCGGAGCCATCCCAGCACAAGATGCGACAGGGCCACAACGGCTCAACCCGTTGCGGCCCTTCGCCATGCCGGGGGTGGGGGTCGAACCCACACGGGCCGAAGCCCAGCGGATTTTAAGTCCGCCGCGTCTGCCGTTCCGCCACCCCGGCCGAGGCGAAAGGTGGCGGGGCCGCCCGTGCCCCGCTACCCCCCGCCCCTGCCGTCCCGCCGCCGAACTCCGAAATGGCGTTCCTCCGACCGTACGCGGATTCGCGAGGGATCACGAGGTCGGCGTCCCGGCCCGCCCTCGAGGGTCCGGGATGCGACGGACCGCAGCCGCTCCGGGGCCTCGGCCGGAGCCCGCGGGGGCCGCCTGGTGGCGTCAGCCGGCCGCCGCCCGGATGGCCGCGATGTTCTCGGCCACCGTGCCGGCTCCCTTGAAGACGGCGGCGCCGGCCACCAGCACCGTGGCGCCGGCCTCGACGACCTCGCCGGCGGTGTCCGGTCCGATGCCACCGTCGACCTGGATCTCGACCTCCGGACGGCCGGCCTCCGCCAGCAGCGAGCGAACCCGGGCCACCTTGGCGGTGCTGCCGGGGATGAAGCTCTGCCCGCCGAACCCCGGGTTCACGCTCATGACGAGGACCATGTCCAGGTCGGCGAGGACTTCCTCGAGGGTGGTCACGGACGTGGCGGGGTTCAGCGATACGCCCGCCCGCATCCCGTGGTGCCGGATCGACTGGAGCGTCCGGTGCAGGTGGACCGACGCCTCCTGGTGCACCGTGAGCCAGTCGGCGCCGGCGTCCGCGAACGCTTCGATGTAGCGCTCCGGGCGCTCGATCATGAGGTGGACGTCCAGCGGCAGCGCCGTCACCTTCCGCACCGCCGCCACCACGGGCGGGCCGATGGTGAGGTTCGGGACGAAGTGGCCGTCCATCACGTCCACGTGGATCCAGTCGGCGCCGCCGGCCTCCGCCCGCTCCACGCCCTCCGCGAGCCGGGCGAAGTCCGCGGAAAGGATGGACGGGGCGATCCTGACGCTCATGGCCCCTCCCCCCGCTCCCGTACGACCGGCCCATCGGCCGTGCCCACGACCACCGTCCGGGCCATCCCGAGGAAGAGTCCGGTCTCCACGACGGCGGGCCATTCCCTCAGGGCGGCCTGCACGGCCCGGGGATCGTCCAGCCCGTTGGGGAACCGGCAGTCCAGGATGTAGTGGCCGCCGTCCGTTACGTAGGGATCGCCGTCCTGGGTGGTCCGGAGCGCGGGCTCCGCGCCCAGGGCGGCCACGGGCTCCAGCAGCGTGCGCCAGCCGAACGGGATGACCTCCACGGGCAGCGGGGACCGTGTGCCCAACCGCTCGACCAGCTTGCTGTCGTCCACGACGATGACCAGCCGCTCCGTGGCGGAGGCCACGATCTTCTCCCACAGCAGCGCCCCGCCGAGCCCCTTGATGAGCTCCAGGTCCGGGTCGACCTCGTCCGCGCCGTCGAGCGTGAGGTCGAGGCGCGGCTCATCGTCCAGCGTGGCGAGGGGGATGCCCAGCTGACGGGCATGGTCCCGTGTCTCCGTGGACGTGGGCACGCCCACGATGCCGTCGATCTCGCCCCGCTCGAGCCGGGCGGCCAGGGCCTCCAGGACGAGGCGGGCGGTCGAGCCGGTCCCCAGACCCAGCTTCATGCCGGACGTCACCAGCTCGACGGCCCGCCGGGCGGCCTGGCCCTTCAGATCGCTCTGCTTCACTCGGCGCCGCTCAGGAGGGGAACCGCTGGAGCATCTCCTTGATCCGCGCCGTCATGTCCAGCGCTTCCTCGTACGGGCGCTGCCACATGTTCCGGCCGAAGATCAGCCCGGTCGCGCCCTGCTCCATGACGGTGCGGGCCTTGTGCATCAGGTCCTCGTCGCTGACCTTGCTGCCGCCGCTGAACAGCACCATCGAGTTGCCGGCCGTGGCCACCACCCGGCGGGCCCCCTCTTCGTAGTCCCACTCCAGCTCCTGGTACTTCTCCGGCATCAGGCTGTCCTTGTCGCCCTTCTTCGGCACGTTCAGCTTGATGATGTCGGCGCCGAACTCGTGGGCCAGCCGGGCGGCGTAGTCCACCGCGTAGAGGGAGTCCCGGCCGCCCTTCTCCTCGATGGCCGCGCCCCGGGGGTAGGACCACACCACCAGCGGCATGCCGTATTTCTCGCAGTCGTCGCGCACCCGCATGAGGCGGCGGAAATCCTCGTCCTGCCGGGGTGAGCCGACGTAGAGCGTGTACCCGACGGCGTCGGCCCCGAGGGCCACCGCGTCCGCGACGGTCGCCGTGGGCGAGGATAGCGCCTCGTCGTCGCTCGGGATGTTGGTCTTGCCGTTGATCTTGAGCAGGAGCGGCACCTTCCCCGCGTACTTCTTCATGTACCGGCGGGCCATCCCCCAGTGGCACGCGATGGCGTTGTAGCCGCCCTCGACGGCCAGCCGCCACTGGTACTCGGGATCCGCGGACGGCGGGTTCGGCAGGAAGTCGATGGGGCCGTGCTCGATCCCCTGGTCGATGGGCAGGATCAGGAGCGTACCGTTGCCGACGCCGTGCTCGTAGAGCATCCGGTGCAGGCGCACCCGCTTTCCGGCCGGCAGGTCCAGGTCGGCGAGCACGGGTCGCGCCACCGCCCGCTCCGCCGTGGCTGTCCCGTTCGGGGTCATCTCGTCCTCCGTTGTCGGTAGGATCCCGGTCACTGATCGTCGTGCGTCGGGGCCCGGAATTCGAGGCCCTTCGAGGCTGAAAAGGTAGCGTGGCCACCCCGACGGGCGCAAAAAAAGAGGGCGCCCGGTCGGACCCGACCGGACGCCCCCTGTCCTGCGGTGCGAAGGACTCTAGTTGCTGTCGTCCTTCTTGCGCACCTGCTCGACCACCTGGACGGTCTGGAACACGCAGCCCGTCGGCCGGAGCGGCACGTAGAGGTACTGCACGTCCTCCAGGGCCGCCGCCAGCTCGGCGTTCTGCTCCAGCACGTCGTCGAGGTCACCGCTCATGGAAGCCGCGCGCGCCTCGTTCAGCTGCTCGCGGACGTCCGCGACGTCCTCTTCCGCGGCGTACACCGGCAGGCCCCGGGCCGTCCCGAGGTACGCCAGCTCATCGGCCTCGATCAGCTTCGCCGACTGCCACGTCGTGTACTCGTAGTTCTGCCCCCGGATCCTGACGGTGAGCGGCTCACCGGCCACGAACCAATCGGCGTCGTTCGCCAGCGTCACGGTCGGCAGCGTGGTGCGCAGCGGACGCCGCGTCCCCGCCTCGACGACCAGCGTGTCGCCGGACTCCGGCAGGTAGATCGCGTTGACCTCACGCAGCCCGCCGTCCGCGGCCGGATCGATCACGCAGACCACGATGTCTTCCTCGACGGGCTCCGGCTCCGGCTCCGGCTCCGGCTCCGGCGGCGGCGGCGCGGGCGCCACGGCGACGACCTCGCGCTCCTCGAGCCCGAACAGCAGGTGCAGACCCAGCTGCCCGTAGATCTCGTTCACGACCTTCCCGAGGTCCTCGTCGGTCGGGTACGCGGCCGCGTCGTAGAGCGTCGCGTCCCAGATGCGGTCGCCGACCTCGAGCCGCAGCCCGAAGTTGTTGCTCATCCGCAGGTCCGTCCCGAGGCCGACCAGGCCCATCACCGTCCAGGCGTCCGGGTGGTGGACCGTGAGCGTGCCCGTCGGGCTGAACGTGATGCCCTCCTCGTCATCGGTGGTGCCGGGAAGCAGCCCACCGCCCGCGGGGTTCGCGCCCTTTCCGCCGATGCCCAGGGCCAGGTACGGCAGCGACTGCATGCTGCCCAGCATGTACCCGTCCTCGCTGAAGCGGATCATCAGGTCACCGCTGGCGCTCCAGAGGTTGATGTCCTCCGCGAGGTTGCCGTCGGCGTTCTGCTGCGTCTCCAGGCCGCCCTCGATCGGCCGCTCGCTGTACGCGCCGTTGGCACGCAGACCGAACCGCGGCGTGAGCCACCACGTCAGCTGCGCGCCGGTGACCCAGCCCGCCTTGTAGCTGACGTCGTCGACGCCGGAGCCGAGGTGCTCGTCATCGAGCATCGCGGTGTAGTAGGACCCACCCCCGAAGATCCCGATGTCGAACTTGTAATCGGGGTAGTCCTGCGCCTCGGCGGGATTGGCGCCCGCGAGGCCGACCACTGCCACCGCCGTCGCGGCCAACAGAGTTCGTTTGATCATGTGAGGTCTCCTTGCGTGTAAGGATTCCGTTGTCGTCGCCTTCTCGTGGTCTGGCGCCGTCCGGCACCCGGACCGTGAACTGGTGCAGGATCCGCACCGCCCTTCCGTCGGGCACCGGTCGATCTGCATCCGGCCCAACGTCCCTCGCAATCACAATGCCAGACCTTCAGGGCGGCTGCGGGAGCGCCGTGGCACCATGACATTGGCGCCACGGCGGAGCGAACGCCAGCACCTCCTTGCGTGCCCTCTGCATCGAGTCGACCATTTGCCTCCCCATGGACGTGGCGGGTCTGTTCGCGAGCACGGTCACTCGACGGCGTGCAGGCGGCCGGACGCGTCCTCGCGCTCCGGCAAACCCGTCTCCTTTCGGGCCGCGGCCAGCCCCGATCCGTGTGCCGGGAGCACCGAGTCGGCGAGCTCCGACAGCGCCAGGTAGTAGGTCACCTCGGCGATGGACTCGCGTACGTCCAGCGCGTCCAGGTACAGCTCCACGGCCTTCTGCTCGCCCACACCCTCGTCCGCCAGGAACTGGACGAAGTGCAGCGCGTTCTCCTTGTGTGTGCCGATGAGCGCGACTTCCGTCCGGGCCGCGATGAACTCGATCCGCCGGCGGAGGTCGTCCTTCACCCTCCCGCGCAGCCGCGACTTCAGCTGGCCGAACAACGATCGGGACCGGGACTCCTCCTCGGCGGTTGCGGGCTCCGGCGGCTCGGCCTCGGGCCAGTCGCCCGTCTGCTCGGCCTTCTCCCCCAGGATGGCCAGCGCCCGGGTCCGGATGTTCTGCGACTCGTCCTCGTCCAGCCGGAGCAGCCGCGTGTAGATCTCCAGCGCATCGGGAAAGCTCACGTCCTCGTTGACCAGCGCGATCAGGTCCAGGGCGTGGTCCACGTGGGCCGACAGCAGCTTCTCGTGCGCCACCGCCACGGCCAGCTCCACGCGCTTGCGAGCCGACTCCGAAAGACTGTTGGAGAACACCTGCCTCCCCTCCCCGATGCGAGGTAATCACCCGGATGCAGAACACCCGCTCCGGACGGACCGGAGCGGGTGCAATATCTGTTCCCCTTTTCGGCTCAGCGGCGGCGCAGCAGCACCGTCCGGTCGACCCGGCCATCCGCGTTCGCGTCCAGCAGCTCCGCCACAGGGACGCCGCCCACGCGGATCTGGAGGATGCCGCCGTCCAGGAAGCGGCCCTGCAGCGGCGCGCCCGACCGCAGCCCGCTCCGCCGCTCGATGCGGCCCAGGACCACGTCGCCCAGCACGTCGATGAGGCCGCCCCGGTCCATCGTCCGCCGCCGGGGATAGCGCCGGTCGTAGATCACGTCGCTCCAGCCCGTGTCGTACCAGCCGACGTCCCAGCCCTTCTCCCGGCACCAGGCCCGCCCCTTCGTCGGGTGGCCCGCACCGTTCCGGCAGAATGGCGGCCCGTTCCCCTTCCGGCCCCGGCTCGTCCGGGCCGAGCCCGTCCGGGGGTAGCGGTCGGTCTCCCACCGGCCGTCATCCCGGTCGCTGGGGTACCGGTCCCGGTCGGTCGGATACCGGTCCCGGTCACGAACGACGCCGCACACCGGGAGGTCGGGTCGCACGCGGCACACGTCGGGGCGCTCCCCGCTCTGGGCGGGCAGACGATCCACCACCGGCTCCCACCAGCCGGACTGGGCGCTCGCCTGGGCGCCGGGGACCAGCAGGGCCGCGGCAGCGAGGGACAGTAGTGTCTTCTTCATCGTTTCTACTCCATGCTAGGCAAACATCTGACGTCCGCCTCCTTGTACGATGTGAACCGCCGCAGGGTTCCGCCCGCTCCGGCTCGCCACTATCTTTGCGGCCATGCTTCAAGAGATCATCGAGAAACTGGAAGAGGAAGTCGCCCGGCTGAAGCACGAGCTGACCGTGGAGCTGCCCCGGCGGATCAAGGCCGCGGTGGAGCTCGGCGACCTGCGCGAGAACGCCGACTACAAGTCGGCCCTCGAGCGGCAGCAGTTCGTGCAGGCACGGCTGAACCACCTGACGAACCGGCTCCGGGAGCTGTCGAACATCGATGTGACGGCGATCCCGGAGGACAAGGCCGGCTTCGGCAGCTGGCTACGGGTGCGGGAGAAGGGGTCGGGCGAGGAGTACGAGTACACCATCACGGCCGGCGACTTCATGGACCTGGACGCCGGTCACATCTCCATGGCCTCGCCGCTGGCCCGGGGGCTCATGGGCTCGAAAGCGGGGGACGAGGTCCTCATCAACCTGCCGGCCGGCGAGCGGACGTACGAGGTCATGGAGCTCAGGACCCTCCCGCAGATGGTGGACTAGGGGCGCTCCGGCCGGGCGTCAGCTCGGGGTCGGGTATCGGGCCTCCGTCCCGGTGGTCCACTCGATCAGCGTGTTGTCGATGGGTGCCGTGGCGACCAGGTCCGCCGGTCCGCCGTCCTCGTTCAGCGTGAAGATCTCGACGACACGGGCCTCCTCGTGGATCCGGACGTACACGTTCTGGTAGTCGTCCCCCTCGAGCTCCAGGATCACCACGCGTACCGCTACCCCCTCGTCACGGGTCATACCCGACCCTCCCGTTCCTATTGGAATCCACGGCCATCCTCCTCCGGCTACGTCATGATGGCGGAACGGCGGCGTCCCGTCGAGTCCCCGGCGAGTCCCGGGGCCCCGGCGTCGAGGCCGAACGGCCGGGCCGCCGGCCCGATCCCGGGCGGGTTCCCGCCCCGATCACGGCACCGGCGACCCGGGCCGGCGCATCAAAAGACGAATGCCGCGATCCCCGCCTCGAGCCTGAATTCGTCCCCGTCCTGATCCTCGAAGTCCTCCACGGAGACGTTCTGGATCTCGTACACGCCGCCGAAGGTCAGGGCGACGGTGGGCGAGAGCATGACCGCCGCGCCGGCGCCGCCGCCGAAGGCCCAGCCGGAGGCGTCGAAGAAGTCGGTGCTGATCGACTGGTACCCGAAATGGGCCTCGACGAACGGTCGGACCGTCGACACGGCATCACCGAAGTAGTAGGCGATGGTCGGTCCGACCCCGAGGGTCGTGAGGTCGCCTTCCCCCTGGGTCACCCGTCCCACGGCGAGCTCACCGCCGATGCCCAGCCCCGGGGAGACGAAATACAGCAGGTAGGGGTTCAGCGTGAGCGTGTTCAGCCGATCCCCGTCCGCGTTCTCGTGAAGGTCGCCCCCCTGGCTGACGAAGCTCGCCGACCCCCCGACGATGATCGACCCCCGGTCGGTGGCATACTCCTGCCCCGAAAGGGCTGCGGGCCAGGAAAGGAGCAGGATCAGGCCACACGTCGTCATGTACCGCATCGTCCACCTCCGTTGGTTGATGATGAGTCGGCTGGGGGGTTCGAAAGAACAGCAGGTGTTGAGCAGGCCGGACCACGGGGCGAAGGCTGCCGGCCGGAGATCCCCTGGACGTGGCCGGGGGATCGGGACAAAGTGAAGGGCCCTGACCGTTGGGACGCGCGAGAGCCTTCGCATCCCCAGTGGCGCCGGGCGGATTCGAACCGCCGAATGGAGGTTTTGCAGTAATATCAGGGCCTTTTCCGACCTTTGCAAAACGTGCCGTTTTCGTTGCAACGGCGGGGAAAACCGCTCGAAGCCACTAGGAGCCCCGGGACATCATTTTTCCGGGTTTTTCGCCTCGCGGTTGCCATTGCGGTTGCCATCCTCCACCCACCACCGCAGCCGTTCCTCTAGGCTCCCGATGGACGCGGCCGTCGCCACCCCCTCACCACCCACCCGCACCACCCAGCCTTCCCCGTCGAAGGTGCCCTCGAGCGTCCCCAAGACGTAATCCCGCACCACCTCGTGACCTGCCGCGCGCAGCTCGCACCCCATCTGGTCAATCCGTAGCACCGCCACGTCCCCACCTCCCGTCCACGCTGTATCGGAGTAGTCCCACATGACCTGCCCTATGCTTCCCAAGATGGGCCGGGACGAGCCCGGCGTCGTTCTTCGCGCCGTCGAATCAGGCCGCGAGCCGCTCCGTGTGCGCCGGCTCGACGCCGTGGCTGAATGCGTGTGCGACCACCTCGTCGGCCGGCGCCCGCTCGTGCCCCACCGGGACGAGGCGGAGCAGCGCTCAGAACGAGCTGCCCTCCTCCTGCCCGGCGGCCGGGGTGGAGAAGTGGGAGTGTACGATGAGCCAGCGGCCGTCGCGCTTCTCGAATACCAGGCTGCAGCGGATCGCGAGGCTCATCGCCTGCCCGCCGGCGCGGACGTCGAAGGTGCCGTCGAGCGCCGCCCAGGCGACTTCGCCCGCCGAGCCGATGGAGGACCAGGAGAAGGCCATCTCGGCGCTCTCGGTCTGGCCCCAGTCCCGCTCGACCTGGAGGCGAATCTCGTCGGGGCCGACCCGCTTCTCGTCCGCACCCGTGCCGATCAGCACGGCGTCCGAATCGGACGCGAAGCACGCCATCACCGCGTCCAGGTCCCGGTCCCGGTACGCGTCGGCCATCGTGTCGATAGCCTGCTCGATCTCCCGCCTCGTCTGCGCTGCCACGCTCATGGGTGCGACCTCCGGGTTCAAAGGGGGGGGTAGGTCATGAGTTACAGTACGTGGGCCGGGGCCCGGACGCGAGGATCATCTCCCGGATCGACCGGCTCGGGGCCGCGACCTACCTGCGCCCTCGGCGGCCCGGGCGCTCCGCCGTCCCCTCGTTCGCGCCGTGGCCGTCACACCCGGCGGGCCTGATCGGGCTTCTCGACCTTGTTCGGCTTCGCTCCTTGCTGCCGGGAGCTGAGCGACGGCTCCAAGTCGTTGAACCTCCAGCTTCAGAATCCGGTTGTTCAGACTGGCTAACGAGCGACTCTAGCATTCGGAGGGACGCGAACTGGCGACCCTCGCGACCCTGACCGCGGGAGGGCACGATGGTTCCGGCAATCCACCAGAACTCCGAAACAGCAAACGGGCCTTGGGAGTCGTCACTCCAGGAGGGAGTCGTAAAGTGAGCTTCTTGCCGCGACGTTGGCCACTCGTGCTAGGTTTGCTGCTTGCTTTCCCCGTCAGCGCTTGATCCACTCTGGTCCCCTGTCAAGCTCCCGAAGCCTATCCCTCCCTCCTCGTCATGCTCGCTACACCGGC
>JABAOG010009391.1_pt1 | contig 19952 bp, 21 predicted proteins | sample 7062131 | NCBI WGS metagenome assembly JABAOG01 (sample SAMN14538629, study PRJNA623070) | marine sediment metagenome | biome: marine biome [ENVO:00000428]; feature: marine pelagic biome [ENVO:01000023]; material: deep marine sediment [ENVO:00002113] | place: India: Arabian Sea | collected...
CATAACCGGTCTACCAGTTCGGTTGATTCTTCGAGAACATTGACGGCTTCGAGACAGGCGGCGGCGTCGGGCACGGTCATGGCGCTGGAAAAAAGGAAAGGACGGCCGCGCTGGCGCAGCCAATCGACTATAACCTGCTTGCCGGCCACCAGACCGCCAACAACGCCAAAGGCTTTGCTCAACGTGCCGACTTCGACATCAACCCGGCCGTGCAGCCCAAAATGGTCGACGATACCGCGTCCCCCTTCGCCCAGAACGCCTTCGCCGTGGGCGTCATCGACCATCAGGACAATGTCATGGGCTTCGGCCACCTCGCAAATCTTATCGAGGGGGGCAATATCCCCATCCATGCTGAAAACGCCATCGGTCACAATCAGGCGGCGGTTATAATCCGTCGTCCCTTCAATCACCCGCTGAAGATCGGCGACATCGTTGTGCTTATAGCGCACGACTTTGGCGCGGCTCAGACGGCAGCCGTCAATGATACTGGCATGGTTCAGTTCATCGGAGAAGATGACGTCGCCCCGGCCAACCAGGGCGGGAATGGTGGCCAGGTTGGCCGTAAAGCCGCTTTGAAAGGTGATGCAGGCTTCGGCCTTCTTAAAAGCTGCCAGGCGCTCTTCCAACTCGATATGCACGCTCATGGTTCCGGCGATGGTCCGGACCGCGCCGGGGCCGACGCCCATATCGTCAATCCCTTTTTTGGCGGCTGCTTTGATGCGAGGGTGATTGGCCAAACCAAGGTAATTGTTGGCGCAGAAGTTTAAGAGGGGACGGCCGTCTATCGTCACCCAGGCATCCATTGGGGATTCAATGGTGCGGATAAAATTAAACAGCCCTGACTCTTTTAATCCGGCAATTTCTTCTGAAATCCAGTTTGTTTTTGTACTCATTTTCTTCCTTCCTAATGACAAAACAATGTAATTGTCTGGATGATAATGCGTAATGCGTAAAACGTAAAGCGTAAGGGTAAGCGTGAAGACTTTTGTTTTTTTGCACACCATAAACATGGGTTGAAAGATTCCGAAAAAACAAAAGTCTAGTGAGGAACTGAACGGATACGCGTAAGGTTTAAGATCATTGCGTTTTACGCATTACTTTTAGTTATTTTAGACTAAAGCCGTGTATTATTAATATAGGGCTTATCCAATAACTTTGGCGACGGGCATGCATTCGACACAACTTTTTAGACGAGCAGAAAATGGGGACACCCTGGCGCAGGGGGAATTGTTTCGCCAATACTATCCCATGTCCTACCGTCTGGCGTACAGTCTGTTGAATCACCGGGAAGATGCCGAGGAAGTGGCCCAGGATGCGCTTACTTATGCTTTGATGAACCTGGTCAATTTTGATTCAACAAAAGGGGCTTTTACCAGCTGCTGGCTCTATACGATTACAGTCAGCCGCTGCCGAAATAAGCGACGGCGCAAGCGGATGGCGGAGGTTCCCTTGTTGGGCTGGTTGATAGGCGAAAAGAAACAATCGGCCGAACCCATTAACCCACCGGAACATATCTTAGCCCAGCAGGAAGAAAAGACGGCCGTCTACGCTGCCATCCAAGACCTGCCTGAAAAGCAGCGCGAAGCTGTCATCTTACGTTATTACCATGACCTCAGCTACAACGACATCGGCGAAATCGTCGGCTGCTCGGCCAATACGGCTCAGTCACGGGTGTGGCTGGCCCAAAAACGATTGTACGGACTTTTGACCAACCAGATGGGCCTGGAGAATGCCCAGGAGCGAGGCCGGACATGATGAATCATATTAACCCAAAGGTTGGACTGGCCTATCTGGAAGGCCGTTTAGATGGCGCCCAACAGGCTAAGCTCGAACGACACCTGGCCGACTGCCAACAGTGTCAGGCCGAATTGTTAGAACACCAGACAACCCATGACCTGCTCCAGGCGGCCGGTCAAGATTTCACACCGGAACCGGTTCGAATTCCCAAATGGTCTGATGTCTATGAAAGGCAGCCAGCACGGCCGCTTTTGAACACTATCTTCCAATACAGTTCCCAATTGGCCATGGCCGCTGTGGCCCTCACGCTGCTGCTGGTTTTCATCTGGCAGTTACGGCCGCAAGAACCTCTCCTGGAGCTGGCACCTACCGTTACGGCCACCGGCCAAACAGTATTTGAGCCAACGCCTCAGGCAACCGCTCTACCAAGCCCGGCTGTTATCATTATTCCGGGTATTGAATCGACCGTAACTGTGCCGGAGACCATAACTGAACCGACTCCCATCTCGCCAGTAAGCCCGCCAACACGTATCACAGGTAATGAAATTTCGGCCGTCGGCGTTAGCCAGCAGGGACGATCTGCATTTGTTGTCGATGACACGCTTTATATCGAAACGGCCGCTTACAGCGGGACCTTTACACCGATAGCCGATAATGCCCAACCTCGGCCGCCAATCTGGTCCGGCAATGGGCAGGAAATGTTCTTTTTCAGCGAAACGGCCGGTTCCGAGCTGCCTACGCTTATCCTCTGGACGGCCGAAACAGGCCTATTGACCCCCCTTGCGGACCTGGTCGACCGGTCGCTGCCGGAAGTTTCCTTTAGAAATGTTCATTGGGCCATAAATAGCCGCAAGATTCTACTGCCCGCCTTTGGCAAACTTGCTTTAGACTCGGAGTGGGATTCAAACGTCTGGCTGGTCGATCTGGATACCGGTCATATGACTCTGGTTGTTGAAGCCATCGCCTTGAAAAATGTCCGGTGGCTCACTGAGGACCAATTCTTGATGACGTTGGATTGTGGCATCGACTGCACCATTATGATGGCTTACGATACGGCCAAGACCCTGCTCTGGAAAGCCTATATTGACCGCCCGGAAAGGGAAGCGGCCTCAGACTACTATGTTGTCCAACCGGATCAGGCGCGGATTTTACTGCTTAATACCTTTGACCAACCACAACGGGTGGATGGGTTGGCTGTTGAGACTGGCCAAATCACACCTGTTCTGGAACTGGCCGCAGGGGAAGAATTTGTTGGACATCATCCGTATCTGGCAGCGGACGGCCGAATCTTACTTTATCTAGTAAAGGACCAATCAGGCAAGACGGCCGTTCGAACACTCAACCTTGAAGATTTAACCGGCGGCACACTTTATTTAGACCATGATACCTTCACCTTTGGCGGTGGGGCCTGGGACATTGCCGGGAATTACTTTATTTACAGCGTCACTGACCCGGAGATAGGCGCGGATTATGTCTACTTGTGGCAGCCGGGAAATAATCGAACGGAATTAATTCAGGCCGCCGCCGGGGTAACAGGTTTCCACAACTTCACCTGGACGACGGACGGCCGATATGTTTATTACAATTTAGGAAGTCGGGAATTGTGGCAGTTTGATATTGTCACCCAGGAGCTTCGTACAGTAGCCGGTCAATAACCAGACCCTTACTTACTTGAATTTATCTTTTGGCAAGCGCCTGGCCCTTGCCGCCTTGAATGCTGCCTGAACCTGTCGGGAGGGGAATGCCCCCTGGCTGATATCCGGTAGAAAACCGGTAATTGGTAATTGGTAATTGGGTCATTATGGAAAAACGCCTGGGAATAAATTTACCAGGCTGAGACAAGAAGTACGTTGATGGCGATTCATTTTTTAATTTGGTAATAAATTTCACTAATGAATCGCTTGATGAACCTGTGAAGCCAGTTTTTGGTTTACCCCATTAATTTATTCAGGTTCATAAACGCACTAATTAAATCGTATCCAAACGTTAATTATTTCATTATGTCAACAAATAAATTGGCAATACTATGACTAAAAAATACCTTTTCCTTATCATAACCACTTTACTTTTCCTTACTGGATGCAGCCGGCGAAAGGCGGCCGTTTCGAGCAAGACGCTCCAGGTAGTGCAGCCAATGGCGTTGACAATAGCGGCAACCTCAACCCGGCCGCTGCCCAGCCCGACACACCAGCCATTGGAGGCTGAATCGATTCCCTCATCGACACCGGTCATGGCCCCGCCAACCCCGACGCCGCTGCCGACCAGGACGGCCGTTCCACCCACTTTGACGCCAACTCCAACTGCCACGCTTTACCCAGTTCCTGATTCCGTCCTGGTCAATGGGCTGCCGCCGAATGCATTTATCTATTTACCGCCCGAAGTCGTTCAGCGCAGCCGGGAAATCCTGGCTCATGGGGCAACGTTAGGCCGGGACGGCCATCGATTTTCTAAAATCGGGGATAGTATTGTGGATACGGAGCAGTTTTTTACCCCCTTTGATTCTGGCAACTACAATCTGGGGGAGTACCAATATCTGCAAGAGGCGGTGCAGTATTATGCGGGGTCGTACGGCCGATTTGGTTTTGCTTTACGAGACGGGCTTAACAGCACTTCGGTCATGGACCCGATGTGGGCCGACAAGGAACAGTGCCTGCCGAATGAAACCGTTCTGGCCTGTGAAATCCGCTCANNCGAACGAAACCGCCCTGGCCTGTGAAATCCGCTCAAACAACCCTGCCCTGCTGCTCATCCATTTCGGCACCAATGACTGGACCGGCACTTTCGATAGGAATATGCGCCAGATTATTGAATTCACCATTGGAGAAGGAATTGTGCCGGTCCTTATCACTAAGGCTAACCGGGTTGACGGCAGCAACGAGCGGAACGATATATTGCGGGCATTAGCGGCCGAACACTTTATTCCGGTCTGGGATTACGATGTTGTTGCAGCTACCCTACCTGATCGGGGCCTTGATCTGGACGAGGCCCACCTGACCATCTCGACCGAGTTCGATTACACCCTCTCTGGGCCTATCTTTCGTGGTTACAAAGCCTTTAATATTACAGGGCTAATTTTCTTGGATGCCTTTATGCGTGAAGTTGTGCTAACTCAAAAGCGTAATGCGTAAAACGTAAGGGTTGAGCTCGTTACGTTTTACCCATTACGCTCATATATCAACCCCCATTTCCCTGGCTATGGTCAGGTTGGCCTTTAGTAGTGCTTCATGGTTCTCGCCCGCATCCAACCACCAACCCTCGACCAGCTCATATTCCATTGTCCCCCGTTCAATATAGGCGTTGTTGACATCGGTTATTTCCAGCTCTCCCCGGCCAGATGGTTTCAGGGTATCAACAATATCAAAAACATCTGGCGGATACATATAGACCCCAATAACGGCCAGGTCGCTGGGTGGATTCGTAGGTTTTTCGATGATCCGGCGAATCTTTCTGCCATTCACTTCGGCAATGCCATATTCCCAGGGATGCTCGACTGATTTCAAAAAGATGCGACTGCCGACTTCCTGTTTGCGAAAGGTTTCGACCCCATTGTGGATGCCATTTTGAAGGATGTTGTCGCCCAGCNNACCTACAAATTCTCTAGCGAGGCCCAACGCTTCGGCAATGCCGCCTTCCCCTTTTTGATAGGCATAATTGATCCGGGAAAGACCGAATTCCTCGCCGTTGCCGATGAGTCGCAAGAAATCACCGGCGCTATTGCCGCCGGTGACGATCATAATATCTCGAATTCCGGCCTCTACCAGCATTTCGATGGGGTAATAGATCATCGGTTTTTTGTAGATTGGCAGCAGATGTTTATTGGTGATGGATGTTAACGGCCGTAACCGTGTCCCCAGTCCACCCGCTAACACGACGCCTTTCATTGAGGGTTCTCCTTTTACATTCCTGTTGGAAAATCAAAAAACTTTACTTCCACCCCAAACTCTTCCGCCAAATGACGGCCTAGTGCCTGTACCCCGACTGTCTCGGTGGCGTAATGTCCGGCAAAGATAATGTTCAGGCCATAGTCGGAAGCGGCCCAAAAGTTAGCATGGGAGGTCTCACCAGTCAGGAAGGTGTCGGCTCCCATCGCTTTGGCTTCGGCCGCTTCATCGATCCCAAAGCCGGAAATGATGGCTACATTTTTTATCTCTGACGGGCCATGGGCCAAGACTCTGGCCTTTGTATTGAGTTCTGTTTCAACACGGCCGACAAAGACATCCAGCGTCGTTCCAGCAACAACAACGCCGTAGATCCCAATTGGCACCCCGGTCGGCATATGCCACCATTCCTCAACCGACACATCCAACATCTTTGCAAGCACTGCATTGTTGCCCACCTCCTGGTGAGCGTCCAAAGGTAAGTGAGCAGCGTAGAGATTGATGCCATGCTTCATAAACAATCGCACCCGATACCCCAGCGGCCCCGCGATGCGTTCGACCGAGCGCCACAACACGCCGTGATGGACTAACAACATATCTGCTTCCCATTCGGCGGCAGCCTCAATGACGGCTGGGCCAGCGTCGACAGACAGGGCAATTCGCTCAATCTCCTCGTTCTCCGTTTCGACCTGTAAGCCCTGGGGACCATAATCTTTTATGGCTCCAATTTGTAAATATTCATCCAGGTAAGCGACTAATGTTTCTCTTTTCATAATTGGCGTCCTATTCGCTCCCATGCTATACTGCACGCCGTTATTGCATGCGCAACATGATGGGTATGCACAGTATTTACATGAGCATGGTTGAAAAACTTAATTTCCCAGTCCTCATTCTGAACGTAAACTTTGAGCCATTGCACGTCTGCAATACCAAGCGCGCTTTGGCGCTCGTTTTCTCTGGAAAGGCAGAAATCGTCTTGAATGGGCGGGGGGTCATTCGCACCAGTTCGGCCGAATTTGAAATTCCATCTGTTATTAAACTAGGTTACATGGTCAAACGGCCGCGTTTACAGGTCAACCTGACCAAGCGCGAGATCCTGCGGCGGGACAACTATACCTGTCAATATTGCGGCAAGAAATCGGGCTTGTTGACCATTGACCATGTCGTTCCCCGCCGCCTGGGCGGCCAGCATATTTGGACCAATGTGGTCGCGGCCTGCCCACCTTGCAACCGGCGTAAAGGCGGCCGTACTCCGGAAACGGCCAATATGCAACTGCGGCAGCAACCCTTCGAGCCAAGCCCGTCGGCTTATTATCGCTTCGGCCGTCATCTCAATACGCGTCAAGAGTGGGAACAATTTATTCGGGGTTGGTAGCCAGTTCAATGATGCGGGGCAACCCATCTTCCACAAGCTGAGTCACATCATCAATCATCCGTTCGTAGGCAAAGCGTGGTCCACCATAGGGGTCGGATATACTGTACCGGTGGCCGACCATCTCTGTCAGTAAAAAAATTTTGCCGGCATGATGGGGAAATTCTGCTCGCAAGGCTTCGGCATGACCTGTTTCAAGACACAAGACCAGGTCTGCTCCTTGTAATAATTCTTTAGTTATCACTTGAGAGGTGTGGCCGCTAATGTCCAGGCCCCTTTCAGCCAATATTTCTCGACTATAACGGGAAGCAGCCTGTCCGTTCTGGGCCCAGGTCCCGGCCGATTGAACACGCCAATCTGGCAGCCCTTTTGCAGCCAATCTATCTCTCAAGACTGCTTCAACTACAGGGGAACGACAAATATTGGCGGTGCATACAACAATTATTTCAGTCATGCGAATTTTTTATCACAACATCTCACAAAATGCGAACAAGTCCCCCGCCATAAGGCTGTGACCGCCCAACAAAACGGGGATGGGACAAGCCATTGCAGCGGCCGTAAATGACCGCAGCCAGGGATCTTCAATCAACTCGATAAGTCCCAAATCAGAAGCGAACCGATCAGCTTCAGTTGGCCAGCGGTTATGATGGGCCAGCAGAACTCGACTATCAATCAGGGCGGCCTGGGCTTGTCTGGCCATTATGTCAAAAAACGATTCAAAACCGATAACTTCCAGGTAATCGGCAAAAAATGAAAACACTTCTCCTCGCGCCTGTCGCCCGCTCGAGACCATGCCCCGTTCTTCCGAGAAGACTCGAATCCAACATTGGGTGGCTTTGTTGACTGCCTGCCAGGCCGCCGGGCCTAACCTCCCGGCAACAAAAAGATGCTGGGCCGGCGTTGCCAGGACAGCAAGCACCTGCTTTAATCTATCTGTGTCCAGGGGCAAACTATCTAGGTAGTGTCGCAGGTAGGGTTTTGTCTTGGGATGCTGTTTGAGGGTGATTAAATCGATGGGGGTATCAATGTCGAGGCGGGATTCGGCCGTTGCGGGAAAATCTTCAACTTTCAAACCGGCTTCGGTCGAGAGGACCCAGCCTAACATATTATCCTGGGGCAGCCTTTCCACCCACTGTCCCAGCATTTCAGTGGGGGCCACAGCTGCCCAATCACTGGCAAAACGATTGTTGGTTATGACTAATCGCTCGGCAACAATCCATCGTTTAAGTATTTGATCCAATGTTTCATCTTTCAGAAGCGGCGCCGAACCACCTCCGAAATAGAGCAGCCGTTCGAGGTCGAATTGCTGTGACAGATCAGCCAGCAGACGGCCGACATGAACCGGTCCAGGTTCACTGATTACATGCAAGCAATTCCCTGGAACAGGCAAACCTTTCAATTCTGGAGTCACCAAGAGGATCTGCTCTATCCCGGGATGGTTCTCAATTTGGCGCAGTAAATCGGCCGCTGCGGCCCGCCTGGCTCCTCGCACCCAACGAACCGGGTCTGATACGTCAATGACCTTGCTGCTTGCTCCTGTCCTCCACCCGGCAACCATGACGACGGCCGTTATCATAAAACAAAAGGGAAGTTATGGGCTAAGGTTTGTAATTGGTAATTGGTAATTAGATGACTTAACCCAATTACCAATTACCCAATTACTGATTACAAAAAACCATCACCCACTTAAATGCTAATCCAACACCGGCTGCAAAAGACCATAATTCCCATCATGCCTTTTGTAAATGACGTTCACTGCCTCATCATCGGCATTGAAAAAGACAAAGAAATTGTGTCCTAAAAGTTCCATCTGTTCAATCGCTTCGTCTGATAACATTGGCCGTAATGGAAATTGTTTGCGCCGGACAATAACGGACTCTTCGGCCAATTCTGCCTCTTCCTCAAGCGGCAATGGTTCGCCCATTATGATGTCATCATTACCCCCACTGCGATACTTGTCCCTTCTTTTTCCGCGATACCGTTTGATCTGACGGTACAACTTATCAATGACGGCGTCAACCGAGGCAAACATATCATTGGACCGTTCTTCTGCTCGTAAGATAGTGCCACGCCCGTCCCGGATAGTTATCTGGGCGCTCTGCCGCTGAACGGTATTGCGGGTATTCTGGGAGGATAAATCAACGCGAACATCGGTTAAATTGGGCATGTAGCGATCCAGTTTGCTCGTTTTCCTCTCAACATGCTCTCTTAACCGGTCAGTCAAATCAACATTGTGGGTATTAATTGAAATATCCATACTTTTCTCCTATGCGTTAAATGAGTCTTGTAACGACAAAATAGTAGCATCTGCTTCGGCAAGACAATAGGCAGAAACAGATTGGGCGCCAGCCGCCAGAAGGACATCCGCCGCAGCAAACAGCGTTGAGCCAGTGGTGCGGACATCATCAATTAGCAAAATCTTTTTCCCTTTAACAAGCGCCGGTTCTGCAACAAAAGCTCCACGTACATTAGCCTGACGTTCAACCATATTTAGCCCTACTTGTGGTCGCGTGCGGCGAATTCGTTTTAAGGCGGCCGTTTCAACACGCCAATTCATGTGACGCGCCAGGTATCGAGCCAGTAATTCAGACTGATTATACCCCCGTTCACGTTGTCTGGCAGCATGAAGCGGAACAGGAATGACCAGTTCAACCGGCCACAGCCATCGGGACCAGGCAGCCAACATTATCTCCCCTAAAGGTTGATCCAGCCCAAAATAACCATCGTATTTGAATGCTTTAATCACTTCAGCGACAGGACCTAGATAGAATGCTGCTGTCCTTATCTGCTCCATACCATGTGGGGTTTGTTGGCAGGCTGAACAGATAGCGGACATATCAATTTGAGGACGGCCGCAGATGGAACAAACAGGCTCCACCACCCACTTAATTTCGTTTTTACAATCTGAACATAGCAGTCCACCCAACGATTTACAACTGGCACATACCGGTGGGAAAACGAAATCCATTAATGCACTGGTCAGGTATCGAAACCTCTGACGCCAGGTTGCATCTCTTTGCCCAAAAAGAGCTACCAACGTAAACCTGCCTATTCCTGGTTAATAACAAAATACCCGGCACCCGTCTCAGGAAATCCTGGGACGGCCGGGTATTAAAATTAATGCAATTAGTTGTACTAAATGTCGCCGAGTGCGGAACTCCTTAATACCTGGAAGCCAGCCGGCCCAAGCAAAACAATAAACATCGACGGGAAAATTAAGAATACCATCGGGAAGAGCATTTTTACAGGCGCCTGGTGGGCTTTTTCTTCAGCCCGCTGGCGGCGGCGAATACGCATCTGTTCTGATTGGATCCGCAGCACCTTACCAATGCTGACACCTAACTGGTCGGCCTGTAAAATGGCGGCCACAAAGCTGGTTACATCCGGTACTTCCATTCTGTCGGACATATCCCGCAGGGCTTGGCGCCTCGACTTACCTAACTGCATCTCATAGATAACACGGCCGAATTCACGAGCCAATTCATCATCCCATTTTTCATCTACCTTATTCATAGCGCCATCAAAGGTTAAACCGGCGTCAACACAAATCGACATCAAGTCCAATGCGTCTGGGAATTTTTTGATAATGGCATCCTGGCGGCGGCGAATTTTTGAGGACAAGAACATGGTTGGCAAGAAGAAGCCAAGTACAGTCACAATGGCTGTATAAAGAATTCGCCGACCCGGTTCCTGGCCATACCGACCCAAAACAAAGAAGAATAAGACGCCCAGCGCCACACAAACAACACCGCGAATTACCCAAAATTCGGCTGCAGACATATTTCTGGGACTACCCGCCAACTCTAATTGGTGAGCTGTGTTGTCAAGCATCGATTGGGGGGTAAAACGGACAACCAGCGAACTTAACCGCCTGACAATCGGCACAAAAATACGATCCGTAATCGGGAGGGAAAGCTCGATCTCTTCCATTGTGGCCGGCTCTTCACGAGCTGCATATTCGTCAATTCTGACAGATAGGGGGTCATCCTCTGCCCGACGGAGCAGAAGTATACTGGATATTATGAGGACAAATGCACCAATTGCGCCACCAACTATTACTAATTCCGCCATCATTACACCTCGATATCAACTATCTTTTGAATCGCAACCATGCCAATCACCATCATGATGAGGCCAACGCCAATAACTAACCATCCACATGGTATAACACTCAAAATTATTGGATCTTCCCGGATCCACAATTGTTCCATATATTCGGGGTTAATTAAAAATAATATCAGAGCCAATGCCAGCGGCAAAAAACTGATAATCCAGCCAGACAAACGCCCCTGGGCTGTCAGTGTCCGAATTTCACCTTTGATACGAACCCGTTCCCGGATGGTAAAGCTAATTGTATCCAGGACTTCAGCCAAATTACCGCCAACTTCTCGTTGAATGTTAACGGCCGTAATCACTAGATCCAAGTCCTCACTAGGAACGCGGCGCACCATGTTGTTCAATGCTTGAGGAACACTCAAACCCAGACGAACTTCTTGAACGACCCGCTCAAATTCCACTGATACGGGTGGTGGAAGTTCAGTGGCAATGGCCTCCATACCTTGCAATACACTATAACCGGATCGGAGAGCATTGACCCACAAATTCAGGGTATCGCTTAACTGATTGTCAAAGGCTCTCATTCGCCTCCTGGCCGCATAGCTTGTATAGATACCAGGTATGAGATAGCCGATAACAGCCCCAACAACACCCATAAAAGGATTGCTGTCTGAAAGGAAATAAGCAACCGCCCCAAGTGCTGCCGCTACTATAAATTGGAGCGCGATGTATTCACTGACGCGTAACTTTAGATCAGCTTTTGCCAACCGCGCCTTGATCTTCCGGAAGAAACCGCGGTTGGATAGGGATTTGTCGATTCGGTCAGCAACTCTTTCCTCACGGATAGATGTTTCCGGTTCATAATCAAGAACCTCACCCGCCCCAACAAATTCCTCCAGGCGTTCATCAACCGTGCTGCGGCTACCACTTATCAGGGCAATACCAGCTCCCATTATCATAAGCAATGCAACGCCACCAACTAAAATTAATGGTAACAGTTCCATTTAATGCCTCCTCTCAGGAGTAATTTCCATCCAAACAAATCCGTCCACAAAGTATTTTTACCGACCGCGAGTACCGATACCAAAGATGGAAGGCGGCAGCATAATGCCGGCTTCCTGGATGCGGTACATGAATTTCGGCCGTAACCCGGTCGGACGCAGTCGACCGATAACCTTACCATTCTCAATACCTGTTTGTTCAAAGCGGAAGATCTCAGACATCGTAATCACATCGCCTTCCATACCTTGAATCTCACTGATGGATGTCACCTTTCTGGTACCATCCCGCATACGATCTTGATGGACTACCAGGTTGACGGCCGAAGCAATCTGCTCACGAATAGCCCGATGCGGCAAATCCATACCGGCCATCAAAACCATCGTTTCCAAACGGGCCAACATATCACGCGGGCTGTTAGCATGAGCTGTTGTCAAACTACCATCATGACCGGTGTTCATGGCCTGGAGCATGTCCAGGGCCTCGCCGCCACGGCACTCGCCGACGACGATGCGGTCGNNACCTCACCAACAACGATCCGGTCCGGGCGCATACGAAGGGAGTTAATAACCAGGTCTTGAATGGTTACTGTCCCACGCCCCTCAACGTTAGCTGGGCGGGATTCTAATGTAACAACATGTTCCTGACGGAGTTGGAGTTCGGCCGCGTTCTCAATGGTAACAATACGCTCATCATTCGGAATGAAGCCAGAACAGATATTGAGCAGTGTTGTCTTACCCGAACCAGTACCACCAGAGATAATGATATTGATCTTCGCAATAACACAGGCTTTCAAAAATTCAACTGCTTCTCGCGTAATTGAACCAAACTCAATCAGGTTCTCAATCGTAAAGGGAATTTTGGAAAAGATACGAATCGTCAACGAGGGGCCAACCAGTGAAATTGGTGGAATAATGGCATTTACACGGGAGCCATCTGGCAGACGGGCATCAACCATGGGGGACCCTTCATCAATACGACGGCCGAGTGGCGCCACAATGCGGTCAATAATCCGCAGCAAATGTTCGTCGTTTTCAAAACTGACATTCACCCGGGTTAATTTACCTTCGCGTTCAATAAAAACCTGCTTGGGACCATTGACCATAATTTCGGTTACCCCATCAACATTCAAAAACTGTTCGAGGGGACCAAAACCGAGGATCTCTGCCACAATCTGTTCGAATAACTTCCGTTTTTCATTTTTTGTCAGAACAATCTGCTCTTCTTGAAGCATCGCTTCGAACATTTCCTGGATTGTATGCCGGACTTCTGAAGTCCGGGTTATATCCATTGTTGGATCAAGTTCGGCAATAAGTTTCTGCTGAATCCGGTTCTTCAAATCAGCATAAGCATCTCTTGATCCCATGCCTGGGGAAGCTCGCTTGACACGAAGCTCCTGCAACTTAGAGCTTTGCTGCTGAGACTGGTCTGTAACCGCAGTTTCTTGATTTCGTTCAATTCTTTTTAATAGTGACACAATCGCTCTCCACTATATTCATAACTCAGATTGGTAATCAGTAAAATTGTCGTTTGACCAATCGTCTGATTACAATCTATCTTACCTGTTAATTAGAAAATTAAATCGCTTATTCAGTTTAACGCCCAAATAATCTTGATAGACGGGACGAACCAGGAGAGGAAGCAGACACTTCTTCTTTCCCAGCCTCTGAAAAATCGTCAATAATGTGTTGGCCTAGTTGATTAAGGGCCTTTGCAGACGGCCGGTTTTGCCAGGAACCATTTACCAAGGGTTTACCTTGATCAGCGGCCGTATATGCAGACTCATCCTCAGGGATGACGGTCACAATTTGTCGTTTTAATGAGTCCATAATATCTCGAATAGATATGTTCAACTTGTTCGAGGCATGATTGACAACCAACATTATCTTGCCCGATTCATAATCCAGCCCCTCGCTCAGGTCATAAAAACGGCTGACATTTTTCAGGCTAGGTAAATTCTGCTGCGTCACTAATGCAATTCTATCCGCAACATCCAACATTGCCAGATTAACGTCATTAAGACTGGATGATGTATCTATAATAACAAAATCATACATCTGACGTAATGCCTGCAACAATTTCTTAATGTGTTCTTCGGTAACAAGTTCAGCCATCTCTGGCCTGGAAGGGGCCAACAGAACCTTTAGGCCGCTATTATGTGGGGCTACAACACTGCTGACGAGATCGTAGTCTAACTCATTCATTCTTTCGACGAGATCGACAATCGTCCTAGAAGATTTTAAATTCAGCATAACGGCAACATCTCCAAACTGAAGACTGCCATCAACCAAAATTGTACTCTTATTCCTTGTCGCCAAGGCCACTCCCAAATTAACGGCGATAGTGGTGCACCCTATGCCGCCTTTCGGGCTAAAAACTGCGATGATTTTCCCTTCCCGTTCCTGAACCAATTCCTGCCGCGAATTGGCATTCGCTGACCGTCGGGCAGTGGAAACAGGCGCTACAGCCACAACCGGTCGCGTTTCATAAACGCGACGAATGGCCGTTACTAATTCATCGCCAGAAAAGGGTTTCATTAAAAAGTCGCGGGCGCCAGCTAACATGGCTCGCCGTAGATAGTCAGCCTCACTCTGAACTGACATAATAATTATTTGAGATTCTGGTACGGCTTTGGAAATTGATTGGCTGGCCCCAATACCATCGACACCGGGCATATTAATATCCATCAGGATAATATCAGGCCGGTATTTCTTGGCTTTTACAACCGCCTCCTCCCCACTTTCGGCTTGGTCAACAACTTCCAGATCTGGTTCAAATTGTAAAAGTTTGCGGACATTTTCCCTTGTTTCTCGAAGGTCATCCACAATTAAAACACGTATTTTCTCTGTCATTACCTTCCCAATTCAAGAATGTTCCCATTGTGAAACTTTGAGAGTAAGTAAATATCCTTTTGCCTATTGGTACAAATGCCTTTTTGGCGTGATTTCACCTGTATTTTGGGTTATTCCTGCAAAAATACTATAACGCTATGTAAAGTATAAAGCAAGCAGGAGGGATTAACAATACACATTCAGTACCACTCAAACGAATATCTGAAGGATGAAAACAGTTAAAAACGGGTGAATCTTTTGCAAGAATGCTTGAAAAATGACTTTTATGTCAAGTAATGCCCTTTGACTGATGGTCAGGTAAAAAATCGTACTCTGAATAACGTATAGATCGCTTCAATACCATCAATCCAGGAAATCTTTTTCCCTTCATTAATCCGTCGAGGGCTGTAGGTAATTGGTACTTCTATTATTTTGAAGCCTGATTTTAGAAAATGGCCTGTTATTTCAGGTTCAAAATCAAAGCGAATACTGCGCAGATTATTGCCTTCAATCGTTTCCTTATAAAACAACTTATAAGCCGTTTCCATATCGGTAAGGCTGCTATGAAAGAGGAGGTTGGTTAAGGTGGTCAAAATCTTATTTGCTACCCTTGTTCGCCGGGGAATGCCCGATTGTTGGCTGCCATTGAGAAACCGGGAACCGTAAACAATTTTTGTCTGACCGGCGAGTATCGGTTCCAACAAAGCATCATACTCGGCCGGGTTTAACTCCAGGTCGGCATCTTGAATAAGCAGCAGGTCGCCGGTGGCATGCTCAATGCCTAGTCGAACGGCGGCGCCTTTTCCAAGATTGATAGGTGAGGACACCGCTTTAATCTTTTCCGGCCAGGCGTTCATTATATTTTGGATAATCGTGGCACTGCCATCTGTCGAGCCATCATTGGCTATGATGATTTCTACCTCAATACTCTCCCCCAGATCAACCTGTATCACCCTCTCTAAAAGTTCTTCTATTGTCATTTCCTCATTATAAACAGGAATTATTACGGATAGTTTCATTCAGACGAACTTTGAATATCTTGAACTGTATAAATAATTACCTCCCTATTTTGATAAATAGGTTCCAAATAATCAACTGTAGACAGATTACCGCCCCCGATCTTTTGCTCTTCTCGCCCCACAAAAACATATTGAACGTTATCCTGGATCAATAGATTCCACCGCCATTGGTCGGATGTTTCGGACATGAAGAATTGGGCCGCCTCCTGGCGTTTTCTTTCAAAATCGCCTGTCTCATATCGATTGCCAACGATAACGGTGGCGCCCGTCTGATATGGCAAAAAACTTCCGGTTTGATAGGTTGCCAGGACGACATCATCCGGGTCTACTCGTTCTCTTAGCCAGGCCATTGCCTCCATTTCAGCCTGTGGCCGAAACAAAGGATAGGGCTGCTGTAGGCCTAATTTTATCAGCGTACTGCTATATAGATAAACATTTGCCAATCCTGCGACAGCAATGAGCGCCAAAATCATCAACTTCTGCATGCCGGCGACTGAATAACGCGGCCGTTTCAACAAAGCTGTCAATAATCGACTTCTCATCATCCAGGGCCATACCACGGCGAAGAATCCCATCGTTGCCAGAATACTCAAAGGAACATGCAGCCCTTCTACATAGCGTCGCTGTGAATTTAGAGGCAGATATAGAAGAATGGCCGCAGCCCCAACCCAGACCCATAAAAATTTTTGCTTTAAAAGCCGGGAAGGTGAGTTGGTATCGACATTATCCTGAAACTTCTCCTGGGATTCCTCTGTTAAACTGTTGAACCTGCCCCGTCGCTTCAAAAGGTACAAGATACCCAAAACTATATAAAGTCCATAGGTCAATAGATAATGCACCGGATTTGGCGAGGGGGTGTATGCCTGGTCGCTCCACCTTTGCAGCGCCGGATTATTCAAAAAGACAACCGCATAATATATAAATAAGGGGAGCGGAATTAGAAATATCAGCCCCATTTCCCCTAGTTCTCGCCAATCTATCCTTTGCAGCCAGGGTACAGCTTGTCCTGAATGACGTCCTTGCCACAAGCAATAAAGATAATACCCGCCCAGGACGGCGACTGTTAATAAAATCATGAATGGATAAACAATACCCAAAAGCAGATTCGCGAATCCGGCCCCAGCGGCTAATAACCAGCGTCTATTATCTTCGACCGGCAAGAATAACATCTTCAATGTCAGACCAAAGACTAACAATATAAAAGTAATACCAGCGACAAAATGGGGAAAGGTTAAGGCGCTGTAAAATATATGGGCTTCTGGAAAACGTAAATCAATTGGAACCACTTCAAAAGCGGCCTGTATCTCAAACCAGTCTGGAAACGACCACCAATCAAAGCCAGCCCCAAATAAGGCCAGCAGGAATGCGGTAAGGCGTTTTTGAAGTGAGGTCAAGAATAAGATAATAAAACCATAAATTGTCAGAAACAAAGCCAGGTTCCCCACAAAAAGCCCTATATGCCACATCGTAATCGATGATAAACCAAACAACCGGGCAGCCTGTCCCAACATTAGATAGAAGCCTTCTAGAAAAACTGGCTCATGTTGCTCAACTGTGAAAGGACTTTGGTATAGCCAGGACCCCATCCGTCCCTGTTCAATCGCAAAGAGATAGGTGCCATCCTCAAGATTCACCAGCAGACCGGTATAAACGCTCCCTTCGCGGGCGGTTAGATGGCCAATTATATAGGGCAAGGCAAGTAAGATAGCGGTCAGAAATGAAATAATCAAAACGGCCGACCACTCTTGTTTCCAGGAACTTGGTTTCAATGAATAGCTCCGCCTTTTAAGCTGAATCAGTATAAACAAAAAAAGAGTCCTGCTTGCGCAGGACTCTTTTTTTTATTGAAAGGTAACTTCAGTAAATCTCTTATCCACCGAGACCGTTATTAATCTGGCTAAAGACGTTACCGATCTGGGGGCCAAGAAGAGCCAGGATGGCAATAACAACGATTGCAACTAATACAAGAACTAATGCATATTCGACCAAACCCTGACCATCTTCACGTGACAAAAACAACATCTGGCACTCANNGATAGGAACAACATAAGCTTTTTACCTCCTAAAGTAATAATAAATGATTCTATCACAATAAATATAACTTAATCATACATTACAAGAATAACGCTTGCAAGGTCAAATCGCAATAGGACAGTAGTACCTTCTAATTTGTTCATTTTTTATTAGAATTTGAACCGTTAATTTGCCACTAATTCTGTTTCAACTGGAATAGTGAATTCAGCTCTTGTTCCTTGACCTAAACTACTCTGTAAATTGATTTCACCATTCAACATTTCCACCCGTTCCCTCAATGTTGATAGGCCGATTGCATACTTCGAGGCGTTTGAAAGAACCTCATCTACATTAAAACCACTGCCATTGTCTTCAACCACAGCCAGAATGCGTTCCTGGTCCAAATCTAGCAAAACCTGGATCTGGGTCGCCCGGCCGTGATTGATAGCATTATTCAATAATTCCTGAACTGCCCGGAAAATAGTAACCTCAATATGCTCCTCAAGTCGCCGTTCAATCCCAGTAACGGTAATTGAAATAGACAGGTCTTGTTTCTCTTGCAAAGACTCCACATAGCGTCTCAGGGTTGGCACAACCCCCAAATCGTCCAACATCATCGGCCGTAAATCGAAGATGAAATTCTTAATCGAACCAAAGGTAGACGCCGCAGCACTTTTTAGGGCATTAAGCTCCGCCCTGGCTCGATCCGGGTTGTTGTCAAAGAACCGCTGGCAAATTTCTGCCTGTAAAATGAAGTTACTCAAAGAAGAGGCCGGACCATCGTGCATTTTCCGAACCAAGCTTTGTCGGGCGGCCTCTTCACTTTGGATAACGCGAATAACATTTGACTGATCTCCATTGCTGCGTCGTCTTGAAGAACCACCTGCTGAAAAAGAACCAATACTATCCGTTACATCTAACAGCCGCCGCTGCAAATCGGCCAGCCTTTCCAGATTTCGCTGATCACTTTGCAGCTTTTCTAACTGACCCCGCATAGTAAACAACCGCTGTTGGGCATTGATTACAGCTTCGTAACCTTCTTTAATATCCTCTCGCGGAACGGTATCGAAGGAGTTTTGCAGTTGGCGCACATAACTATTGACTTGGGCATTTCGCTGAGCTAAACGCTCAACCTCGGCCGAACTCTGCTTAATTAATACATCTATTTCCTTTAGTTCAGTCTGGGTCTGCTCGTAATCTTTATACGTATCTTCGATGAACTGTTCAATATTTATATCGCCATCAAGCGCTTGTGAGTCGGTCATGTCTAAAATCCTCTGTCAGCCGAAATTTTAATGTGACGGCCGATTTGGCAAATGATCTGCCAAGATATTAATCGCGAGGTTGGTTTTCAATACGAACCCAGCCCCGGCTCAGGGCATAAACGGCCGCCTGAGTCCGGTCATCAACGTGCAATTTCCTGAGAATAGCTGTCATATGATTTTTTACAGTCTGGTGACTGATCCCCAATTCATAAGCAATTTCTTTATTGCTTTTACCATGCGTTACATGTTCCAGAATCTCCATTTCCCGGGGGGATAAGGGCACAAACGAATCTTCGGTATCGGCAATCAATCGGCCCGCTAATACGGCCGACCTTCTCTTCAAGCCAATGATGAACTTCATCATGGGTCATTTTCTTTTCGGCAATGACATAATAGCCCTGGTAAGTGGAATAAATAACATCTATTAATGACTCTGGCGATATATCCTTGGGACAATAGGCAGATGCCCCGGCTCGGATTGCATGGTAGACCTGTTCCACATCATCATAACCGGTGATAACAACCACTTTTGTGTCCGGCAAGAAACTCTTTATTTTCCGGGTCACCTGCAAGCCCATCAGATCGGGCAGATTAACATCCATCAAAATAACATCCGGTTTAATTCGGCCGGTCTTATCAATGGCCTCCTCGCCTGTTGAGGCTTCTCCGACGACATGAAGGCCAGAGTCGGTTTCTAAAACATCCCGCAGCCCCTGTCGGAAAACTGGGTGATCATCCACAATAAATAAGTTTATTTCAGACATAGTACAGCTCACTTTTTC
>JABAOG010002569.1_pt2 | contig 19928 bp, 15 predicted proteins | sample 7062131 | NCBI WGS metagenome assembly JABAOG01 (sample SAMN14538629, study PRJNA623070) | marine sediment metagenome | biome: marine biome [ENVO:00000428]; feature: marine pelagic biome [ENVO:01000023]; material: deep marine sediment [ENVO:00002113] | place: India: Arabian Sea | collected...
AAGCTGGAGGCGGCGCGGCAGACGGAGGAGCAGGAAGAGGAGGTCGTGGCCACCGAGGCCGCGGGCGCGCCCGCGATGACGCCCGCCGTCGAGAGCGGGATCAACGCCTCCCGGGGCGCCGGCCACCCGCTGGACGTCGGCACACGCGGCTTCTTCGAGCCGCGCTTCGGTCGGGACCTGAGCGGGGTGAAGGTGCACACGGATTCCCACGCGGCGCGGCTCGCGTCGGATCTGAATGCCCGGGCGTTCACTGTGGGGCGCGACGTGTATTTCGCCCGCGGCCGCTACGACACCGGCAGCGAGTCGGGCCGGCACCTCCTCGCCCACGAGCTCACCCACACGATCCAGCAGCAGCCGGGCGCGAAGCTGGAGGAGGCGCCCGCGGCCTCGCGCCACCAGACCGGGATCGCGGGGCGCGCCGACCGTCAGGTGCAGCGGCAGGGCGGGGAGGGGACGGGGGAAGGGGCGGCGCGGGAGGCGATCCCCGAGGATGCCGGGGTGATCGACGAGGCGACGAAGGAGATCCGCTATCCGACGCTGAAGCTGGCCAACTTCAAGGCTGAGGGGCATCGGGCGACCCAGTACGGCGCCCACACCGTGAAGCGGGCGCGCACCTTCGCCCGGGGAAATCCGGACCAGACGTCGGTGTGGGACTCGAGCATCGTCGACCGGACCGTCGAAGAGAAGCTGCGCGAGAAGCTCGGCAGCACGTACGACCCGAACGTGCCGGNNGCCGGACCGGACCTACGTCCTGAAGCACGAGACCTCCGGGTTCTACCTGATCGGCACCCTGCCCCAGCTCATGCGGGCCGCGAAGCGGCCGATCTGGGGCCCCACGGGGGAGCCCCGCCCCAAGGACGTCGACCACATCGTCGAGCTCCAGATCTCCGGCTGGCCGGACGCCGGCTGGGCCAACCAGGCGGGCGCCACCGGGAACATGGAACTGCTGGACAGCCAGGCGAACCAGGACTCGGGCCGGCGGATCATGCGGGAGGTGAGCCGGCACGTGAAGGCCACGCGGGAGGCGTACTGGAAACGTCCGTCGGATCCCGCCGGGGCCGAGCCCGGCACGGACGAGAGCTTCTGGGTCGCCTCCCGTCAGCCGTCCCTGAAGCGCATCAAGGAGCGGTACGACCTGGTGTTCGGCACCATCGCGTCGGGGTTGGGTCAGGCAGGCCAGCCCCAGAACCATTGGGTCTGGCCGGACGTCGCCGAGCGGACGCGGCACCTGGACTCGTTCGCGCCGGACACGGAAGGCTTCGAGAGCGGTCGGTGGACCGTGTTCCCGACGCCGTCGGGTGGCATGGCGAAGCGGCTCGACCACACGAGCGGCGCGGATCGGGCGCCCCGGCAAGCGGACGTACGCGGGTGGTTCAGCCCGTTCGAGATCCGACGCCTCAACCTCGCCGACCCGGGGACTCTGCCGGCGGACGCCGCGACCGATCCGGGGACCATCCAGCTCGGGCTGCCGCGCCGCGCCGGGCGAACGCCGTACAACTTCAACCTGAACCGGGCGATCCCGCTCCGGCGGTTCCCCGGAGTCCCGAACGCCGTGCACCTCGATGCAGGCGGCATCGAGGCGGTGTGGCGCGCCCTCAGCATCCGCGGCCTGAGCCCCATCGCGATCCAGTCCTGGACCGTCGTGCCCGGCCGGGGAATGGTCGCGCGCGGGCAGCTCCTGCCCAGCATCCCGATCCTCGCGGACCTCGCCATCGACTTCGCCATCGACGGCGACGAGCTGCGCCTGTCCAAGGTCTTCGACATCGGCGAGTTCGACCTGCCGGGGCCCATCGACGTCACCGACTCCTCCATCGAGGTGTTCGCTGGCACGCGCGGGATCGGCGCCCGGGGCGACATGGGGCTGGCGATCGAGGACGTGGGCGAGGGGCGGATCGAGGCCCGGGTCGACACGGAAGGCGGCTTCGCCCTGGGGGGGACCTTCACGTTCGATCCTGAGCTGTTCGACCCGCCTTCGGAGATCCGGATGGGCTACGCCAACGGCGAGTTCAGCGGGTCGGGCCGGCTCACCATCGGGTCGGACCGGGTGCGCGGGATTCGCACCGCCACCATCACCGTCAGCTACGAGCACGGCGTGCTGGACGCGAGCGGGGATGCCGAGCTGGATGTTCCCGGGCTCCAGCGCGGNNCCGCCGAGGTACGGGAGCGGCCGGAAGGCGAAGGCTACATGGTGAGCGCGTCGGGGACGGCCGTGCCCGATGTCCCCGGCATCGACTCGACCGTGGCCGTCTCCTACGACGACGGCATCTTCACGGCCGAGGTCACGGCGCAGTATCAGCGCGGGATGCTGGAGGGCTCCCTCCGCTTCGGCGCCACGAACCGCGCCGTGGACGAGGCGGGGACCCCGGGCGACGAGCCGACGAACCAGCTGCGCGCGTTCGGCGGCGGCTCCCTCACCCTCACCCTGGCTCCCTGGCTCGCCGCCACGGCCTCCGTGCGGATTACGCCCGAGGCCGAGCTCGAGGTCATGGGACGCATCGGGCTCCCTTCCTCCCTCGAGCTCTTTCCGGCCCGCCGCTACGACCGCAACATCTTCACGATCAACCTGGACATACCGATCGTGGGCGTGGCCGTGGCGGGGCAGCGGATCGGGATCTTCGCCACCATCGGCGGCGGCCTCGACCTCTCCGCCGGGTTCGGGCCCGGCGAGCTCCGCGACCTCCACTTGTCCGTCACCTACAATCCCGACCACGAGGAGGACACGGTCGTGGAGGGCGGGGCCGAGTTCTACGTCCCCGCCGATGCCGGGCTCCGGCTGTTCGTCCGCGGCGCCCTGGGAGCCGGCATCCCCATCGTCAGCGCGTCGGCGGGGCTGGAGGTCGGCGGGCAGCTGGGCATCGAGGGGGCGGTACGGGCGGGCGTCCAGGTGTCGTGGACCCCCACCCGCGGGATCGATCTCGAGGCGGAGGCGGAGATCTTCGCGGAGCCCAAGTTCAAGTTCGACATCACCGGCTTCGTCATGGTCGAGGCCGACCTGCTGCTGACGACCATCGAGCTGTACAGCGAGCGCTGGACCCTGGCGGAGTTCGAGTACGGCTCCGGCCTCCGCCTCGGCGCTCGCTTCCCGATCCACTACCAGGAAGGCCAGTCCTTCGATGTCTCGATGGACGACATCGAGTTCGAGGTCCCGGAGATCGAGCCCATGCGGCTCCTGTCGGGGCTCATCGACCGAATCGCGNNCCTGTCGGGGCTCATCGACCGAATCGCGTGAAACGGAAGGACACCATGGAGAACACGACCAGGGACCGCGGGACGGCGGCCGACGAAGCCAGGCGACACACCAACCAGGGAGCGATCCTCCACATGGAGGCCGACCTGGAGGGCGCGCGCCGGGAGTACGAGGCGGCGCTGGCGGCGGATCCGGACAGCGCCACAGCCCTCAACAACCTGGGCTTCGTCCTCGCGCAGGAGGGGAACCTGCCGGGGGCCATCGAGCTGTACGAGGCGGCGATCCGGGCGCGGCCGGAGCACGCCACCGCCCACGCCAATCTCGGCAACGCCCGGGCCGGCATGGGCGACGTCGAGGGCGGCATCGAGTCGCTGCTCCGGGCGCTCGAGATCGAGCCCGGCAGCCTCACCGCCCTCGACAGCCTAGCCAAGCTCCACATGGTGGCCGGCGACCTGCCCGCGTCCGAGCGGGTGTGGCGCGCCGCGCTCGACGTGGCCCCCGATGATGGGCGCCTCCTCACGGCCCTCGGAGCCGTGGTGGGAGCGCAGGGGCGGGCGACGGAAGCGGCGGCGATCCTGCGCGCTGCCGTCACCGCCGAGCCGGACGACCCGAACACATGGCTTCAGCTCGGGGTGGTGCTCTTCGCGCGCCGCGACCTGGGCTCCGCGGCCGAGGCGCTGCGGCGGGCGCTTGCCCTCGCGCCTGAGAATCGCTCCGCCCGGCACCACCTCTCGATGGTGCTCCTGGCCCGCGGCGACCGGGACGCCGCGTCGCGGGAGCTGGAGCGCATCCTGGCGAACGACCCCGACGACCACCGCGCCCGCACCGACCTGGCCCTCCACGACCTGGCGCGCAGGGACCACGCCACGGCCGCGGCGCGCCTCGACCGGGTCCTGGCCGAGCTCCCAGGGGACGCACGCGCGCGGTTCTACCGGGCCGTGCTCGAGGACCTGACGGGCGACCCGGNNGAGCTGGCGGGGGAGGAGGGGCCGTTCGCGGCGCGTGCGGCCCGCTACCTCGAGCGCGGCCCCGGCGCCCGCGCGGGAGTGGCCCGTGGCTGACTTCCCGCGCAGCCCCCAACTGCTAAAGGGAGCGCTCGCGCTCTACGAGAGCGACACGGCCACTACGCAGCCCCGGATCGTGGTGTTCCAGTACAACCCCGACCAGTTGAGACGGTCGCTGGCGAACCGGGCCGTGCCGCAGGACCAGCAGAGCGGTTCGCAGGCGGCTCCCGAGGACATCCTCCGGGTGGGCGGACCGCCGGTGGAGACGATCAACATCGCCGTGGTGCTGGATGCCGCGGACCAGCTGGCCGCCCCCGACTCGAACCAGACCACGGCGGAGAAGGGCCTGCACCCCGCCCTGGCCGCGCTGGAGCTGATGATGTACCCGCCGAGCCTGGACTCGGAGGAGATCGAGCGTCAGGCCGCGGCCGGCGAGGTGCAGGTCGACCCGGCCAACCTGCCTCTCACGCTCCTGATCTGGGGGAAATCGCGGGTGGTCCCGGTGACCATCACCAACTTCTCCATCACCGAGGAGGCGTTCGACCCCCGGCTGAACCCGATCCGGGCGAAGATCGAGCTAGGACTGAAGGTGCTGACCTGGGTGGAGTTTCCGGGCGACAGCCTCGGCCGGGACGCCTTCATGACCTACCAGAAGCAGAAGGAGGAGCTGGCCGCGGAGTTCACCAACAGCTCCGACGAGAGCCGGATCCGGACCTACCTGCCCCAGCAGGGCTGATCGGAGGCCGCATGTTCTTCAAAGGTTCGCGCTACGAGAAGGTCGACACGATCGTCCTCACGGACCCACAGGGCCGCGACGTCCGCTACAAGGACATCCGCTTCATCCCGGACACCGCGCCGCGTTACNNCCTCACCGAGACGCCGGGACGGGTCATCGGCGTCCCTGGCACGGTCGACTGAGGCCCCATGCCGCAGATCGACTACCGGCTGACCATCGGCGGCGAGCCCGCGCCCGCGGAGCTACTGGACGCGCTCCAGCGCGTCGAGGTCGAGGAGCACGCGAGCATGGCGTCGCTGATGCGCCTCACGTTCGCGGTGGCCATCGACGAGACCGGGCGGGGGTGGACGGTCCTAGACGGCGACTACTTCCCGCGCCTTGGTGAGGTCGCCCTCGCCATCGCGGTCGGCGGCNNCCCGGAGCCGGTCCTGTCCGGCTACGTCATCGAGACCCGGGCGGTGCTATCCGACACCCCCCAGCGCTCGACCTTCGACGTCGTGGCCATGGACGCCACCGTGCTCATGAACCTCGAGGAGAAGGTCCGCCCCTGGCCGAACATGTCCGATTCCGACATCGCGGACGCGATCTTCTCGGAATACGGCTTCACGCCGGTGGTGGAGACCACCGACCCGACGCGGGAGGAGGACGAGGTGGTGCCGGTGCAGCGGGGCACGGATATCCAGTTCCTTCGGATCCTGGCCGAACGGAACGGCTTCGACCTGTTCGTGTCGATGACCGAGGCCGGTCCCGAAGGGCACTTCCACCCTCCCGAGCTGGAGGCGGAGCCCCAGGGAGTGCTCACGGTCGGATTCGGCGCCGCCAGCAACGTGGCGGAGCTGACCGCCCGCTTCGACGGACTCCGACCGACCACCGCCCGTGCGGCGCAGGTTTCGGCCGGAGACGGCGCGGCCGAATCCGCGACGGCGGACACGGTCTCGCTGACCGACCTCGGCGGGACCTCCGTCCTGGGTGCAGAGAACCCTCGTGTCTCGGTCGTGACGGGCAGCGGGGTGGCGGGCGCCGGGGAACTCCAGGCGTACGTGCAGGCGGTCGTCGACCGCTCGGCCTGGGCGCTCCGCGCGGACGGGGACCTGAACACCACGCGCTACGAGGGGGTCCTGCGGGCGAAGAAGCCGGTGTCGCTGCGCGGGATCGGCCCGTCACTCAGTGGCGTGTACTACGTCGAGAAGGTCCTCCACGCCTTCACCGCCGAAGGGTACACGCAGCGCTTCACGCTGCGGCGGAACGCGTTCGGTCTGAGCGGGGCCGAGGACTTCACTGGGACCGGAGCGGGGTCGTGACGAGCCTCAGCCCCGCCGGGGGAATCCGTCGCCTGAACGGGCGCTATCTCGGCCGCTACCGCGGCGAGGTGCTGGACGTGGAGGACCCCCGCTCCATGGGGCGGATCAAGGTCCGGGTGCCCGAGGTGCTGGAGGAGATCGACGCCGGGTGGGCGCTGCCGTCTTTCCCGGTCAGCGGCGACGGCTCGGGCCTCTTCGGCGTCCCGCCGGTGGGCGCTCTGGTCTGGGTGGAGTTCGAAGCGGGCGACCCGTCGCACCCCGTCTGGGTCGGGGGCTGGTTCGCCGAGGGGTCGCTCCCGGAAGGCGCGACCCCGGAGAAGGTCGTGATCCGGACGCCCGGCGGCCAGGTGGTCACGCTCGACGACGAGGGTGGTGTCGTGGAGATCGCCGAGTCCGGCGGCGCCACGATAAAGATGGACTCGAACGGCATCGAGCTCTCGAACGGGGGGCAGAAGGTCCTGGTGGGCTCGTCCTCGGTAACCATCAACGACGGCGCCCTGGAGGTGACCTGATGGGCGCCGCGATCCTGCAGCAGGGATGCACGATCCAGTGCCCCCATGGCGGCCAGGCCGCGGTGGTACCGGCGAACGCGCGCGTGAAGGTGGATGGCGCCTTCGCCCTCCTGCCCACCGACGTGTTCACCATCGCCGGCTGCCCCTTCACCCTGCCCGGCGGCGTCCCATCGCCGTGCATGACGATCCAGTGGCTGGGGGAGGCGACCCGGGTCAAGATCGAAGGCACCGGGCCGCTCCTCGAGACCAGCGTCGGGCTCTGCAAGGCCGCGACCCAGGCGGTGCAGGGGACGGCGCTGGTCAGCGGCTCGCAGACCAAGGTGAAGGCGGTGTAGCGCCATGGCGTACGTCGACTTCCCGTTCCGGTTCGATGGCCGCGGCCGCACCGCGACGACCGATCGCGATGGCTGGGTCCGCGACCTCATCCGGCAGGTCCTTTTCACGAGTCCCGGCGAGCGGGTCAACCGTCCGGACTTCGGCTGCGGCCTCCGGCGCCTGGTGTTCACGCCCAACAGTGAGGCGCTGGCCACCGCCACCCAGTTCCAGGTGCACACGGCGCTCCAGCGGTGGCTGGCGGAGGTCATCAAGGTCCGGGACGTCCAGGTGACGCCGAGGGACGGGGAGCTGTCCATCACGGTCGTCTACATCCGGCTCGACCTCGCCGAGCGCAGGCGCGACGTGCTGACGGTAACGGTCGGAGGAGGGGGCCCGTGATCGCCGGCGGCGCCCTCCGGTGCGACGTCGACCGCCGCCGCGAGACGCTGGTCGCCCGCCGCGCCGGGGGCGAGCCGATCACCGGCATCGACTACCTCGAGGTGGAGTCGGACCAGCGCGCGCTCCACGTCCACTTCATCGGCGCCGCGCCGCCGCCGCCGGGGCTCGTGGGGAGGCCGGAGCAAATCCGCATCGTCGGGGGGCGCCGGATCCGGGTCCGCGCCACCGACGTCAGCGCCGACGTCGAGGACGGCGAGACGTTCCTTGTGGTGTCCATCGACCAGCCGGGGGACTTCTCGGACTACGTCCTCGAGCTGCCCCCGCTGCCTGGACTGGACGAGGCATACCGCCGGTGCGCCTTCAACTTCAAGGCGGTGTGCCCTACCCGCTTCGATTGCCGGCCCGCGTCCCCACCGGAGCCGCCCGCGCCGGAAGGCCTCGTGGTGGATTATATGGCGAAGGACTATGCCAGCTTCCGGCAGGCGCTCATCGACCTGATCCCGCGCCTCTCGCCCGAGTGGACCGAACGGCTCGCGGCGGACTTCGGCATGACCGTGCTCGAACTCCTGGCGTACGCGGGGGACCAGCTCAGCTACTACCAGGACGCGGTGGCCACCGAGGCCTTTCTAGCGACGGCCCGGCACCGGATCTCCGTCCGGCGCCACGCCCGCCTGGTGGACTACCACATGCACGACGGCGCCTCCGCCCGCACCCTCGTCCACTTCCGGATGGCGGACGGCGTCGAGGCGGTGGACATCCACGCGGACGACGAGCCGCTGGAGCTTCTGACGCGGATCCTCGAGCCCATCGGCGCCCGGGCCCCCGCCACGGTGATTCCCCGCGCCGACCGCGACCGGGCACTCGAGCTGGCGGCGCTGGTGTTCCGCACCTTCGGCGGCGGGCGGCTCGACTGGCGCCTGAACGAGTTGCTCATCCACGACTGGGGCAGCGACTCCTGCGGTCTGCCGAGGGGCGCCCGGTCGGTGGATCTCGTCGGCGATGTCACCGGCGTGCTGCGCCCGGGCGACCTCCTCCTCCTGGAAGAGGTCAAGGACCCGGAGTCCGGGGATGCGACCCTCGCCGATCCGGCCCACCGGCAGGTGGTCCGCCCGACCACGGTCGAACGGCTGCGCGACGACCTCCTCGGGCTCGACCTGACCCGCGTCCACTGGGACGCGGCGGACGCCCTCGCGTTCCCCCTCTGCGTCACTGCCGTCGACCGGGTCGGTGGCCGGATCGAAGGGGTGAGCGTGGCGCGGGGCAATCTCCTGCTGGCCGACCACGGCCGCGCGGTGACGGAGGTGGGTCGGACGGCCGACTCGATCGCCAGCGGCACCCGTGCACCTCGGTTCACCCTCGAGCGCGGGCCGCTCAGCTTCCGCCCGGCGACCCCCGGGCCCGACCGGCCGGCGGCGGNNACCCGGCCGCACGAGGCCGCGCCGCAGGTGACGCGGTTGAGCGTTACCGGGACGCTGCCTCCGGATGGCTGGACACCCGTGCCCAGCCTCATCGCCTCGGACCGCTTCGATCATCACTTCGCCGTCGAGACGGACGACAACGGCCGTGCGCTGCTCCGCTTCGGGGATGACGTCTTCGGCATGGCCCCGCCCTCCGACGCCAGGTTCGACGTCCGGTACCGGATCGGGGTCGGCCCGGAGGGCAACGTCGGGGCCGAAGCCATCAGCCACGTCGTCGGCGGGGCGGACTTCCTCCAGCACATGGTGAACGGGCAGCCGGTTGCGGCGGTCCAGTCGATCCGCAACCCGCTGGCGGCCTGGGGCGGGGTGGCGCCCGAGAGCCTCGAGCGGGTGAAGCGCGTCGCCCCCGCGGCCTTTCGGACGACGCAGCACCGGGCGGTCACGGAGGCCGACTACGCGAGGATGGCGCAGCGGAGCCCGCTCGTCCGGAGCGCCGTCGCCCGGTTCCGATGGACCGGGAGCTGGCACACGGTGTTCGTGCTCATCGACCCCGCGGGGCGCCTCGGACTCTCCGAGGCCGCCGCCTCCGCCATCGCCGCGCACCTCCTGCCGTATACGCAGGCGGGGTACGACGTGCGCATCGTGTTGCCGACGTACGTGGGGCNNCCGCGCCGATGTCGAGCAAGCGGTGGCTGCGGCGCTGACCACGGGCATGCGCCCCGACGGCCGCCCCGGCTTCTTCCACCCGGACCGCTTCACCTTCGGCCAGCCCCTGTACCTGAGCGCCCTGTATGCCGCGGTGGCGGCCGTCGAGGGAGTTGAGTCGGTGGTCGCCGTCCGGTTCGCGCGCCTCGAGGACGACGAGGACACCCCCCTGGGGCCGTCCACGACGGCCAACCTGGACAGGGGCGAGATCCGCATCGGGNNGGGTCGCTCGAGATCCTCCGGCTGGACGACGACCCGGATTTCCCGGAGAACGGGCTCCTCGACCTCGTCATGCACGGAGGCAAATGATGCCCTGTGAACCCGCCGCCGCCGTCACGCCCGAGCCGATCCACAACCGGCCCGGCCTGAGCGCGATCGACTACCGCGTCGGCACGTACGCCACGTTCCGCCGCGCCATGCTCCGGGCGATCTCGCGGGCCCGGCGGAGCGGGCAGCCCGCCGGCGGGGACCCGCTCCGGCCGCTCGAGGAGTGGACCACCCGCGCGCCGGACGACTTCGGCATCGCGTTCATCGAGATGTGGGCGTACGTGGGCGACGTGCTGACGTTCTATCAGGAACGGATCGCCAACGAGGCGTACCTCCGGACAGGCGTGCGCGACCGCTCCACCACGGACTTGGCCTCCCTCATCGGCTACCGCCCCACGCCCGGCCGGGCCGCCGCCGCGTGGCTCGCGTTCCAGACCGACGAGGACGCCGAGGTGAGCGTGCCGCAGGGTCTCAAGGTCCAGTCCGTGCCCGGGCAGGACGAGAAGCCCCAGAAGTTCGAGACCCTCGAGAAGCTCGAGGCGGTCGCGTCGCTGAACGTGCTCCGCCCGAGGACCCTCGAGCGCCAGGTCCTGAATTTCGGCGCCCGCCGCGCGGTCCTCGCCGGCACCGGCCACGAGCTGGGGGCCGGGGACTGGATCGCGGTCGCCGGCGACGAGCGGCGCAGCGACGCCGGCAGCGAGCGCTGGGACCTGCGGCGGCTGGAAGCGGTGGCCGAGGACGAGGACGCGGGGACGACGACGGTGCGCTGGAGTCGGGGCTTGGGCGCCCCCCGGGGTCGCTGGCACGACCGCATCGAGCCCGACCCGAACCCGGAGTTCTGGGTGTTCCGGCGCACTGCTTGGCCGTTCGGCTACAACGCGCCGGACTACAACCTGTTCGCCACCACCTTGCCCCCGAGCCGGTTCGCCGCGTTCAAGAACCGGTACGAGAACTGGGAAAAGGCGTACCTGCCCCAGGACACCGACCACGAGGACCAGATCTACCTCGACACCGTCTACCCGGATCTGGTGGTGGGGGGCTGGGTGGCTCTCGTGACGAGTCGCATCGATCCCGACACGCACCCGAAGCTGAAGGGCTACGACCAGTACGCGGAGCTCTACCCGATCAAGGAGGTGGCGCACACCGCCTACACGGCCTACACGCTGTCCGGCCGGGTGACCCGCCTGACGACCGACGTCTCCAATGGCAAGCCGGAGAACATCGGCTACTTCCCCCTGCGGGGCACGGTGGCGCTGGTGGGCTCGGAGCGGATCCGGCTGGCGGACGTGCCGCTCGGCCACTCCGCGGTGGGGTCGGAGGAGGACGTCGCGAAGCCCATCGCCGGCGACACCATCGAGCTCGACGACCGCTACCCCGACCTGCGGCCGGGGCGAATGCTCCTGGTCACCGGGAAGCGGTCCGGCGCCGCCGGTGCGGCCGTGGAGGACAGCGAGGCCGTGCGCATCTCGTCCGTCGACCATTCCGGCGAGCGCACGACCGTCACCCTCACATCCCCGCTGAAGGGCTCCTACGTCCGCGCGTCGGTCCGCATCTATGGCAACGTCGCCGCCGCCACCCACGGCGAGAGCGTCAGCGAAGTGCTGGGCGACGGGGATGCGTCCCAGCCGTTCCAGTCGTTCCAGCTGGGGAAGTCGCCGGTCACCTATGTGCCGAAGGCCGGGGCGCCGGGCGGCGTGGCGAGCACGCTGGAGGTCCGGGTGGGCGGGGTGCTCTGGCAGGAGCGGCCGGAGCTGTACGGGCAGGCCGGAGACGCCCGCGTCTTCATCACCCGGCGCCGCCCGGGCGAGAGCCGTGACGTCCTGTTCGGGGACGGCCTCACCGGGGCCCTCCTCCCGTCCGGGCGGAGCCACGTGGCCGCGGCGTACCGGGTGGGGCACGGACCCGAAGGCAACGTGGGGGCCCGCTCCCTCCGCACCCTCCTCAAGAAGCCGCTCGGCCTCAAGTCGGTGACGAACCCGGCGCCCGCGGCCGGCGGCACGGCGGCCGAGGGATCGGCGGCGGTGAAGGAGACGGCNNAAGGCGCGGGCGTCGTGGCGCTGGGACGGCGAGCAGCGGGTGGTGGACCTGGTGGTGGCGGGGGAATCCGGGGCATCGGCGGCGCCGCTGCTGGGTGGCCTGCAGGCGGATCTGGACGCCCGCCGCGACCCGTACCGCCCGCTGCGGATCCGTGACTTCACCCGGCTCCCGGTCTCTGTCGAGGTCGAGGTGCTGGTGGACGAGGACTACCTCCTGGAGGACGTGCGGAAGCGGGCCGACGCCGTGCTCCGCGGGCGCTTCGCGTTCTCCGCGGTGGACTTGGGCGAGACGGTGCACCTGAGCGACCTCCACGAGGCGGTCATGCGGGCCGAGGGGGTGCTCGCCGTGGACCTGGACGTCTTCCGCTTCAAGCGAGCCGAGGACCGCGCAGGCCGGGGTGGCGACGGGGCCGTCCAGCCCCGCCTGCTGGTAGGCCCTGGCGAGCTGGTCTGGGTGGCTGACGCGACGGACCTGCGGATCACCAATGTCCGCTTCCCCGGCCGGGAGGGCCCATGAGCTATCCCATCGACCTCTACGAGCTGCTCCCGACGCTCCATCGCCGCGAGGATGCCGGCCTCGGCCAGCCCCTGGAGGCGCTGCTCGGCATCATCTCCACCGAGGTCGGGCACGTCCAGCGGAACATCACGGACCTGTGGGACGACTTCTTCGTGGATACGGCCGCCGAGTGGGCGGTTCCCTACATCGGCGACCTCATCGGCAACAGCCCGATCCATGACGTGGCCGGCACCCGCCGGGCCGATGTGGCGCGGACGATCTACTACCGGCGCCGGAAGGGGACGCTGGCGATGCTGGAGGAGATGGCGGCGGACGTGACGGGGTGGGGCAGTCGGGCCGTCGCCTTCTTCGAGCTGCTGGAATGGGCGCAGAACCTCGACCACCTCCGCATGCGGGCCGCCGCCGACCCCCGCATCGGCCCGGCCCCCGACTTCGGGCGGGTCCGGCGCGTCGGGACGGCCAACCTCCTGGGGATCGATGCCATGGATCGACTGGACGGGCCGTTCGACGAGGTCGCCCACTCGGTGGACGTTCGGCCGTTCGACGCCGGGCTCGGCCGCCACAGCATTCGGAAGATCGGGTTCTTCCTCTGGCGCCTCCAGAGCAACCCGCTGGTCGCCGTGACGCCGCGGGGCGTGGCAGGGCAGCCACAGGGCTTCCATTTCAGCCCTCTCGGCGTGGCGGCTCCCCTCTTCACCAATCCGGAGGCGCCGCCGGGCGGCGCCCGGGCCGAGGAGGCCAACCTTCCGGCCCCAATCCGGCCCCTCGCGCTGCGCTTCGACCTGTGCGCGGCCACGGGGGATCGGAGCCGGTACTACGGCCCGGACTCGTACCACAGCGTCGCCGTGGCGGTGGGAGACCCCGACGCGCCGTTCGGATCCCCGGAGCTCCCGGTGATCCCCGCCTCGGCCGTGACGGTCTGCGACCTGGCGACCTGGCAGCGCCCCCCGGGCGGACGCGATGTGGCCCTCGACCCCGTCCGCGGCCGCCTCACCCTCTCGACCGCCGCCGAGCCCGCCGCAGGCGAAGCGGTGCGGGTGAGCTACGGCTACGGGTTCAGTGGCGGCGCGGGCGGCGACCTGGGGGGCGGCCCGTACGACCGTCGCCTGACGCTGTCGCAGCCGGCGGACGAGGACTTCCGGGCGGTGGTCGCCGTGCTGGAGCCCGACGAGCTGCCGGACGGCGCGTCCTGGCATTCCACTCTCGGCACCGCGATCGCGGAGTGGCTCGGGCTCCCGTCCCGGCCGCGGCGGGCCGTGGTGGAGATCCGCGACAACGCCACGTACGCGGAGCCCCTTCTCGACCCGCTGCCGGAGGGCGCAATCCTGGAGATCCGGGCCCGGAACCGCCGCCGGCCCGTTCTCGAGGTCACCACTCAGCTCTCCGTCCGCGGCGCCGGTGGGGGTCGGCTGGTCCTGAACGGGGTCGTGGTGCTGGGAGGGCCGCTCCGGATCGGCCCGGGCGTGGCGGCGGTGGACCTCTTGCACTGCACGCTGGTCCCCGGCCGGTCCTTCGATGCCGACGGCGAGCCGGCATCGCCGCGCGCCGCCTCCATCCTCTCCGGGTCCGGCCTCGCCAGCTGTGCCGTCCGGATCGAGCGCTCGATCGTGGGACCGGTCCGGCTCCCCGCCGAGGGGGTGACGCTGACCGTCCTGGACGGCGTGGTGGACGCGGGCGAGGCCGCCACGGCCATCGGCGGCCGGGCGGACGCCTTCGGCCCCACCTGCGACCTCCGCCGCGTCACCATCCTAGGCGGGGTGCGGGTGCGCGCCCTGGGCTACGCGTCCGACGTCCTCTTCGACGGCGACGTCGAGGTGGAGCGCACGCAACGCGGCTGCGTCCGCTTCAGCTATGTCGACGACGCGGCCGTCACCCCGCGGCGCTACCGCTGCCAGCCCGATGCCGCGCTGGCGGACGCCCCGGCGGCCGAGCGGGAGCGGATCCGCTCCCGGCTCCGGCCCCGGTTCACCTCCCGGCGGTACGGCGCGCCCGGCTATGTGCAGCTGGCCGCGGAGGCCGCGGAAGAGCTGCGGTCCGGCGGGTCGAACGAGGCCGAGATGGGGGCGTTCAACGGGCTCATGGAAGCGCAGCGGATCGCGAACCTCAAGTTCCGGCTGGACGAGTACCTGCCGGCCGGACTGGACGCCGGGCTGATCTTCGAAACGTGATCGGGAGGACACCGTGAAGGGCGATTTCACCAGGAACACGTACAGGCCCCGGCGCCATTACTGGGGCGTCCTTCGCCAGCAGGGCCGGGTCGACCTCGATGCCGACTGGAACGAGCAGGTCCGGATCGCGTGGGGGCACCAGACGCGCTCCACGGCGGACCTGATCGGCCCGGCGGGTGGCCCGCAGGGGGAGGCGGGGTTCGAGCTGACGGTCGACGGGAGTGGAGATGTCAGCATCGGCGCGGGCCGCTATTACGTGGCCGGGATCCCCTGCGAGAACGAGACCCCGGGCGCGTTCGAGGACCAGCCCCATGCCGACCCGACGGAGGCGCTGCCCACCGCCCAGGGCCTCCACCTCGCCTACCTCGATGTCTGGGACCGGCACGTCGCCGCCCACGCCGACCCGGCGATCCGCGAGACGGCCCTGGGCGGACCCGACACCGCCACCCGCGCCGCCACCGCCTGGCAGGTGCGCACCGCGCTGCTGGACGCCGCCCCCGATGGGCTGGCCGCCGCCCTCGCCGACCTGGACGCGGCGCGCACCGCGGGCGACCCCGATGCCGAAGCGGCCGCGCTGCTGGAGATCCGCCGCATCGCCCACGGCTCCCTCTGCGACGCCTCCTTCGATCCGCTGGGTGGCTCCCTCGAGTCGGGAACCGGGACCATGGCCGCGCAGGCCGCCGCCACGCCGGACTCCACCGCCGATCCCTGCCGCTTCGAGCCGAGGGGCGGGTATCGTCGCCTGGAGAACCGGCTGTACCGCGTCGAGGTCCACGACGGCGGCCCTCGCGCCGACGCCACGTTCAAGTGGTCCCGCGACAATGGCTCGGTCGCCTTCTCGGTGGAGGAGTTCGTCTCCCCCACTGGCACGCCCGCCACCACGACGCGCGTGCGCGTGCGACGCCTGGGCTTCGACACCGTCCGCTCCCTCCGGCTCCACGACTGGGTCGAGATCGTGGCGGATGACGACGAGCGCGCGGGCCGCCCGGGCACGCTCGTCCGCATCACCAACGAGCCCGACGCGTCCGAGCGGATCCTGGAGCTGAGCGACGCCGTGCCCGTCGCCGAGCTGAGCGAGCACCCCGTGGTCCGGCGCTGGGACATGCCCTTCGAAGCCGGGCTCATGGACCTCAAGACGACCTGGCAGGAGCTCGAGGACGGAATCCAGGTTCGCTTCGGCGCCGGGACCTTCCATACCGGGGACTACTGGGTGATCCCGGCCCGGACCAACAGCGCGGACATCGAGTGGCCCCCCTTCCCGGCGTACCTCGGCGACGAGCCGGCGGGCGCGCCGGAGCAGCTCCCGCCGATGGGGGTCCAGCACTACCGTGCCCCCCTCGCGGTGCTGGTCCACGACGGCACCCAGCTCATCCTGGCCGTCGATGAGCGGCGGCTCTACCCGCGGGCCACCGGCCACACCGCGCTGTTCATGGTCGGCGGGGACGGCCAGGAGCCCGACCTGCCGGGCGGCGCGCTGCCGCAGCCGCTCCAGGTCGCGGTCGCCAACGGGGATCAGCCGGTGGAGGGCGCGCTGGTCCAGTTCACGATCGTGGAGGGCACCGGCAGCCTGGCTCCCATCGGGGCGTCCGACCCGGGGCCGCGGTCGCCACGGGCAGCGACGGCATCGCGGCGGTGTCCTGGACCCTCGAGGACCTGACGGAGCCGAACCACCGGGTCATGGCCCGCCTCGTCGATCGCTGCGAGGAGGACACCCACCTCCCGGTCTTCTTCAGCGCCCGGGTCGGCTACTCGGTCCACTACCTCTCCGGCGACGGCCAGGAGTGGGCCCCGGGCGACGACCCCCTCGCCCCGCTCCGGGTCTGGGTCTCCCACGGGCGCTGGCCGGTGGAGAACGCCACCGTCGCATTCGCCGTGGTGAAGGGGACCGGATCCGTCAGTGCCCCCGAGGTCCAGACCGGGCCGGACGGGGTGGCGGAGGTGCAGTGGACGCTCGACACCGACACCCACCGACAGCAGGTCCAGGCCCAGCTTCTGGACGGCCCGGGCGGCAGCCCGATCCACGACGCCACCATCGCCTTCAACGCCAACCTCAGCGTGGCCGACCACGTCGGCTTCACGCCGGAGGCGGAGTGCGAGGTGCTGACCGGGACCACCACGGTGAAGGAGGCGCTCGACGCGCTGTGCGCGCGGGTCTCGTACAGCATGAAGTATCTCTCTGGCGACGGCCAGGAGGGCCGCGACGGAGACACCCTGGAGCCGCTCCGGGTGTGGGTCTCCGATGGCCGCTTCCCGCTGGAGAACGCCACCGTCAACTTCCAGGTCCTCACGGGCGGTGGCACACTGAACCCGGCGACGCCGGTGCAGACGGATGCCGACGGGATCGCGGAAGTCGAGTGGATCCTGGGCGGCGCTGCCTCCCGCCAGCAGGTGGAGGCGATCCTGGTGGACACGCCGGACGGCGAGCCCACCCACGCGGCGACCATCCGGTTCAACGCGAGCCTGAGCCTGGCCAGCCGGGTCGAGTACACCCCGGCGAGCGACTGCGCGACCCTCGCCGGCCTCACCACCGTGCAGGACGCCCTGGATGAACTGTGCCGGAGCGGCCCGCAGCTCGACCCGGGCCTGCATGTGGAGGAGATCCGCGTGGGAACGGGAGCAGACGAGGGTCCGCTGGAGAACGACACGGACGTCCCCGCCGACCGACTCGCGGAAGGGATCACGGTGAGATGCGACGGCATGCCGGACCCGAAGGCGGTGGCCGGGAAGCCGGTCGTCGACGTAGTGCTCGACCTACCCTGGCCCTTCGCGCCGGAGGAGATCGCCTTCTTCGGCGGCGACACCGGCGCGATCGTCGGCACGCGACCACTACGACTGCTCGGAGAAGCGAAGGCCGACGCGCAGGCGATCCAGTGGACACCCCCGTCCCCCACCGCGGCGTGGCTGACCCAGGAGCTCTTCACCCTCATGCGGAGCATGAAGCGCGGGAGCCGCGTGCTTGCCCACCTCACGCTGAGGGGGAATTTCATCTGGGCGGAGAGTGAACCGAAACTGTACCTCGACGGCGAGGTGTTCGGCACGGCCTCGGGAGACGGCCGCACCATTCTGAGACTGGACGAGGCGAGCGGGGACCGCCGCCGCGGCGGCGACCTCGAGATGTGGTTCTGGGTGACAGAGCCGGTTTCGCTTCCGGGCCTGGTGATCGAGGTCGTCGGAACCCTCGACCGGGTCCTGGGACGGCTCACCGACGGTGAGGGGAATGCCGTTCCCGCGGCCCAGGTCACCCTGACCTCCACGGCCACCGGCCAGACCCTCGGGGCGCTCACAAACGCCACGGGGTACTTTCTGTTCCCCTCCGTCGAGCCCGGCAGCTACCAGATCCGGGCCTCCGTTCCGGGGTTCCCCACGGCAGTGGAGGAGGTCACGGTGCTGGGCCCGGGCATGATCATGGAACCTGTGGAACCCGGCACTTTGGGGCTGGTTCTCGAGAGCGTGAACCTGATCGGCGAGACGACCGCCGGTAACCTGACGGACGCGGGCGTACACCACCCGGTCGAGCTCCTCGACATGACGCCCGAAGAGGTAGCGGAGCGTGCCGGAGTGTCCGTCGATCGGGCAAGGCTCCTTATCCAGAATGCCAACCGGCTCTTCAGTTGACCGAGGGGTGGAGTGGAGCTCGGTGCTTCGGCCAATGCCTCCGCGCGGACCGGCCGTCCTCAGTCCCCCGCCCAGAGCGGCTCGGCGGGCCTGCCTCCCAAGGTTCGGCACAAGGGAACACGCACCTGCCGGACAAGCTGCAGTTGGCCCTTGGCGGCGGAAGGACATGGAGCTGTCAAGCGGTCACCTTCGAGGACATGAAGGAAGCCCTCGCGGGGAAGGGAATCCGGCTCAACTGTCTGAGCCAACTGTCTGACCCCCTCCAACCCAGAAAGGACAGATGCCCCACAAGAGCTGTAAAGCCTTGCAGGGCAACGTCTTTCCTGAATGCGCCCGACAGGATTCGAACCTGTGACCTCATGCTCCGGAGGGCTCTTCCCTGCGCCGACCTGCACCGATCTCCGCCTGAATACGCCGGTTTCTGCGCCCCTCGTGCCGCTTCGCCGCGCCTCGCGGCGGGTCGATGTGTTACCCGTTTTGTTACCCGCGCGCAGCCCGTGGCGTTGCGGGCGGGCACACTTGGCTGCGGAGGGATCGGTTGTGAGGACGAGCTTCGTGGGCCGACCTCGATTCTGCGCTCGAAGCCCGTGAGGCGGCCCGGGTGGGACGGCGCTGGGAGCCGAGAAGGAGCAGGGCCAGGGACACGCTGCGCGAATGCTCACCGCTCCCGGAGCAGGAACTTCCGGTCCCCTGGATCCACGTTCAAACCCGGAGCACGCAGCGGAACCCGCGGGCGGCGTAGTAGGACTCGGCACCGTTGTGGTAGATGAAGACGCGGCCGAAGCGGTAGTCGCCGAAGATGGCGCCGCCGAGCTCCCGGACCTCGTCCGGCGTCCGGAGCCAGCTCGACGTCTTCGTGTCCACGGAGCCCAGCTTATGGAGGCGACGGTATTCCGCCTCGCCGAGCAGCTCGGCGCCCATGGCGGCCGCCATGCCAACCGCGCTGTCGTCCGGCTTGTGCTTCTTCCGGGATGCCAGTGCCTCGTCGTCGTAGCAGACGCTTCGGCGCCCGGCGGGGCTCTCGGGGGCGCAGTCGTAGAAGAGCAGTTCGCCGGTGTCCCCGTCCCGACCGACCACGTCCGGCTCGCCCCCGGTCCGCTCCAGCTCGGCCAGCGACCACAGCTTGCCGGGGCAGGCCTCGAGCCGGGCCTGCACGTCAGCCCACTCGATGCCCTCGTGGCGGTGCGGGTTCGCCTCGAAGCGCTCGCTCAGCGTCGCAAGAAGCTCTTCCCGCTCGCCTGCGCTCAGATTCCTGCCCTTCGCCTCACCGGCCATCCGCTCCGCCTTCCTCGTCTACGGATACTTTCCCCCAATAGGCAAGCGGCATGCCCTGCTGGTGGTCCTGGGCTACTCGCGCCTGCTCTGGGTGCGGTACTTTCCCAGGAAGAGTACGAAGGCGTTCTACTTGTCGGCGCCCGCAGCCCCGGACCTGTCGGCACGGTATCCATCTACACGTCCATCTGTGGGAAGGGAATCCCGATGTCGGCAGCGTCGAGGGCCTCCTTCACGCGTTGCGTCAGGCGTTCGCGTCCCGCCCAATAGTCCGGCGTCTCAGCCCAGACCCGTACCGCCCAATCGATTACCGTACCCGCTCGCGAGGCGTCGCCCCGAGTCAATATCACAGGCCGTTACTCGACCGTGTTACCACAGGGCACCGAGGGTCGCCGAAAAAGAAAAACCCGCACCGTACATCACGGTGCGGGTTCAACGTGGAAGAGTGCGCCCGACAGGATTCGAACCTGTGACCT
>JABAOG010001254.1_pt1 | contig 19911 bp, 15 predicted proteins | sample 7062131 | NCBI WGS metagenome assembly JABAOG01 (sample SAMN14538629, study PRJNA623070) | marine sediment metagenome | biome: marine biome [ENVO:00000428]; feature: marine pelagic biome [ENVO:01000023]; material: deep marine sediment [ENVO:00002113] | place: India: Arabian Sea | collected...
CATGGGCAGGCTCAGAACGCTCTGCGAGAGACGTTCCGCCACCGGGATGCCGTCGGGCGCCTTGGGAAACGCGCGGTAGGCCTGCTGTCTGCTCAGCGTGCGCGGATAGTAGATGGCGGTCGGGATCCCCTGTGCCTTGAGCGCGGCGGCGAGTGCGTCGCGGTCGGCGACCTGGAGGGTGTACTGGGCCCAGGTCGACGTCGCGCCTTCAGCGACTACCGGCGTGGTGGCGATGTCCCGGAGGCCCTCGTCGTAGCGCTCGGCGATGCGCTGGCGGCGTTCGATCTCGTCGTCGAATATGGCCAGCTTCTCGATGAGAATCGCGGCCTGCAGGGTGTCCATGCGGCTGTTGAGACCGACCCGATCGATGTCGTACTTGTGACCGCCCTGACCGTGCTGGCGTATGGAGCGGCACAGATCGGCGAGGGCGTCGTCGTCGGTGAACAGCGCGCCGCCGTCGCCGTAGCAGCCGAGCGGCTTGGCCGGAAAGAAGCTGGTTGCCGCGACCTCGGCGAGCGCGCAGGTGCGGGCAGCGCCGAGGCGTGCGCCGAAGCTCTGTGCCGCGTCCTCGAGCACCAGCAGCCCCTGCTCCTCGGCAATGGCGTTGATGCTCGGATAGTCCGCGGGTTGCCCGAACAGGTCCACCGGGATGACCGCGGCGGGGCGCAGGCTGCCCTTGCGGGTCTCGGCGATGGATGCCGCCAGGCTTTCCGGATCCATGTTGAAGCTCACGGGGTCGACGTCGACGAACACCGGCGTCGCGCCGATCAGCGCGGCCACCTCCGCCGTGGCGGTGAACGTGAACGCGGGCAGGAAGACGGCATCCCCGGGGCCGATACCTTTCGCCATCAGCGGAATGAGCAGCGCGTCGGTACCGTTCGCGCAGCTGATGGCATGACGCACGCCGGCAAAGGCGGCGAGCTTCTCTTCGAGCTCGGCCACTTCGGGGCCCATGATGTACGCGCCGTGCTCGATGACCCGCTGCACAGCGGCCTCGATCTTGTCGGCGATGCGCCGACGCTGGGCCTGAAGATCGATAAACGGAATGGGTGCGTGCGTATTTTCGCCCGCGGAAGCGTTGGCTTCGGCGCTACTCGCCACTGATCTCCTCCAACTTGTCTTTGCCCTTCAGGCGATACCGTCTGCCCGTGCGCGGGCACACCAGGTCCTTGCCGAGCGGCTCGCCGGCGTGGGACACCCAGCCGATGCGTTTCGCCGGCACGCCCGCCACCATGGCGTGGGGCGGCACGTCGCGTTTGACCACCGCACCCGCCGCGACCAGGCTGTACTCGCCCAGCGTCACGCCGCAAACGATGGTCGCATTGGCGCCGATGGTGCAACCTTTCTTCACCAGCGTCTCGCGCAGCTCGTCCATGCGCGCCACGTCGGCGCGCGGATTGTACACGTTGGTGAAAACCATGCTCGGACCGCAGAAAACGTCATCCTCGAGCGTGACCCCCTTGTAGATGCTGACGTTGTTCTGCACCTTGCAGTTGTCGCCAATGGATACGTCGGGACCGACCATGACGTTCTGACCGAGGTTGCAGCGTGCACCGATGCGGCTGCCCTTCAAGATATGGCTGAAATGCCAGATGCGGGTGCCTTCGCCGATCTCGCAGGGATGATCGACGATGGCGGTGTCGTGGACGAAGGTACGGCGATCGTCGACCCGGCGCGCCTTCGCGGCTTCGAGCGCGATGGGACGGCCGCTGCCCATGGAACGCTCGGCGGCGTCGAGCACGCGCAGCACGCGCACGCCCTCGGCTCCGTCGGTGCGCGGACGCGCGCCGCTTCGAATACAGTCGAGGAAATGCCGGCACTCGAGCGCGAGCGGCTCGTCCTCGGTGACGGCGATGGGCTGGGCGTCGGCGCGATTGGGCTCGGGCTTGCCGTTCTTCCAGTCGATGCTGTGCGGATAGACCACGAGCTTGCCTTCCCAGGGCTCGCCATCGTCGAAGACGGCCATCGATCGATCGCCGACCACCACCAGCTTCTGCTCCTTGAACGGGTGCAGCCAGGAGACGAACACGTGAGCGTGCTGGCCACCCGGAAAGTCGAGATGCGTGGTCGTCACGTCGGCGATGCGCCGGTGCAGGTAGTTGGCGCCGACGGCGGTGATGGTCTCCGGCTCGTCGCCGACCAGCGAGAGGATCATGGAGATATCGTGGGGCGCGAAGCTCCACAGGATGTTCTCCTCGCGGCGCACCTTGCCCAGATTGAGCCGATTCGAGTAGATGTACTGCAGGCGTCCCAGGGCGCCATCGGCGACGAGATGCTTGAGCTCGAGAAACGCCGGGTGGTACTGGAGCAGGTGTCCGACCATCAGCGTGAGACCGCGGTCCTCGGCCATTGCCACGAGCTGCGCTGCCTCGTCGAGCTCCAGCGCCAGCGGTTTTTCGACAAACACGTGCTTGCCGGCTTCCAGCGCCGCTCTCGTGAGGGCGTAGTGCTGCGCTGCCGGCGCCGCGACCACGATGCCCTCGACGTCGGCATCGCCGAGGAGCGCGTCGAGGGCGCGCGTCTCGACCGCGTGCCGTGCGGCGATTTCCCCGGCGGTGGCGGCGTCCTGATCGTGGACGGCGGCGAGCGCACCGAGGGCGTGGAAATTGCGCACCAGGTTTTTGCCCCAGTACCCGCAGCCGAGGACCCCGACGCGCGGCGTCGCGGCTTGCGGGCTCGGTGCCGCTCGTGTGCTGCTCATAGCTGCCTTGTGCATTGCGATTGAACTGTACAGTTTAGTCGCTCGAACACCGGTGAGAACGGTGGCCGGGCGCCAGAGCCCGAGAGCCCCGCCCGGGCCGCCGCTGCGGGGAACCCGGGTCGCGCAGCGCAGCCGCCGCGGCCCCGGGGGATTGCGGGCGCGTCCGCTCCCGGGGCGGCCTTGCCGGGGTCGGGCCGGACGCCGGCCGGGGTCGGCACCATGTCCCGGATCGCGATCCTGAATAAGCGTTATACTCGCCTGGTCACCGAGGAATCGTCCGAGCATGCAAAGGATACGAGCCTGCGCGCCTGACGCGTCGCCCCTTGCTTGATGTCGAATCGATTCACCGAGCTGCTTCGAGCCAGGCCCGTCGTTCTTGCCGACGGCGCCATTGGTACCAACATGTTCGCCTACGGGCTCACCAGCGGCGACGCGCCGGAGCTTTGGAACACCGACCACCCGGATCGGGTCGCCGCATTGCATCAGTCCTTCGTCGATGCGGGCAGTGATCTGTTTCTCACCAACAGCTTCGGCGGCACGCGCCATCGGCTCAAGCTGCACAAAGCGGAGAAGCGGGTCGCCGAGCTCAACGAGGCGGCCGCGCGCATCGCGCGACAGGTGGCCGACAGCGCCCCGCGAGAGATCGTCGTTGCCGGATCCATGGGGCCGACCGGCGAGCTCTTCGAGCCCCTCGGTGCGCTCAGCATGGAGGACGGGATTGCCGCTTTCCAAGCGCAGGCGCGGGCGCTCGCCGACGGCGGCGTCGATGTGCTCTGGGTCGAGACCATGTCCTCTCGCGAGGAGGTGGAGGCCGCGCTCACCGGTGCCGCTGCCACCGGGCTGCCGCTGGTGTGCACCCTCAGCTTCGACACCAACGGCAGCACCATGATGGGTATCACGCCGGCCGATTTTGTGGCCCTGTGCAGAGAGCTCGGTCCGTCGCCGAGCGCCTACGGTACCAACTGCGGTGTGGGGCCGGCGGAGGTCGTTGCGGGAATTGTGCGCCTGCGCGGCGCCGCGCACGTGGATGATGTGCTGGTGGCAAAGGCCAACTGCGGTATTCCGGCGTTCGTCGACGGCACCATCCGCTACGGCGGCACGCCCGAGCTCATGGCCGATTACGCGCGCCTGGCGATCGATGCGGGCGCGCGCATCGTCGGCGGCTGCTGTGGCACGACGCCGGAGATCCTGCGCGCCATGCGCACGGTCGTCGATGCGCACGCGCGCGGGGAGCCACCGACGCTCGACGCGGTGGAACGGCGACTCGGCGCGCTGAGCGCGGGGGCTCGGGGCGTCAGCGGCGGGGCGGGGCGGGCGGCATCGCGACGGGCTTCGCGACGGCGCCGTTGAGCCACGCACCGGGTTGATGACAGCGATGGCGAAAAGGACGAACAAGAGCGCGGCCGTGAACGGCGTCACCGACGGGGCGAAGCGCGCTGCCGGTAAGGCGACGCCCGCGGACACGCCGGCCGTGCGCAGGGCGGCTGCTAAAAAGGTCAGCAAGAAAAAGGCAAAGCGAAAAACGAGCGGGCCGGCGGGCAAGACGCGCCCGGCGCGCGGCAAGCGGGCGGCACAGGTCGCCGATGCAAGCCTCGGCGAGGCGGTCTCACCTCTCTCGGCGGCAGTGCGCGAGATCGAGCAAGCCCTCGAGCGGGCCTCGGAGCGGCTCGCCGATGCCCGCGAGCGTGTCGCGCACGCGGGCACCACGGCGCGCACGAAGCGCACACCGTCGGCGTACGCGGCGGCGGATCGGGCGCGTGAGGCGATCGCGCTGATCAACGAGAGCCGCATCGAGGTGACCGCCCGCCTGATGGCAGCGCGCGACGCCTTGAAGGAGCCGGGCGGCGCGGCGCCCGATGTGAAGGCGCTCGAGGCGGCGCTGCGAGACGCCCTCGCGCGCTACGAGGCGTTTCTCGCGGCGTTCGATCGCAGGGTCGCACGCAGCCGACGCGGCGGCGATCGACGCAAAGCATGAGCGCTGCGCTGCGGCGCCGCAACGTGGCGCCGGCGGTGCCGTCTCGCGTCCTGGCAGACGTCAGTCGGCAAGCGCCGCAGCGAGCACGCGCGCGACGTGCACGGGTTTTCGCGTCGTCGCATCGCTGATCTGATGACGGCAGCTGGTGCCGTCGGCAACGATGAGCGTATCCCGGCAGACGCCGCGAACCGCCGGCAGCACGTCGAGCTCGGCGATTTTCATGGAGACGTCGTAGTGCTCGGCTTCGTAGCCGAATGCGCCCGCCATGCCGCAGCAGGTTCCGGGCACCGTATCGACCTCGAGTTCCGGAACCAGTCCGAGCAGGGTCTCGACCGCGGCCATGCCGGCGAACGCCTTCTGATGGCAGTGACCGTGGAGGAGGGCGCGCTTCTCGGTTAACGGCGCGAGCGGCAGGGCGAGCCGCCCGGCCTCGTGCTCGGCGATCAGAAACTCTTCGAGCAGCATTGCGCGCGCGGCCGTTGTGCGCGTGAGCTCGCCGGGAAGGAGGGCGAGAAACTCGTCCTTCAATGTGTAAAGACACGAAGGCTCGAGGCCGACGACCGGCGCCCCGCGGGCCACGTGGGGCTCGAGGGCGTCGAGCATCCGACGCGCCTCGGCGCGCGCTTCGTCGACGAGTCCGGCGGCGAGGAAGGTTCGTCCGCAGCACAGCGGCCGTTCGCCCTCGGGCGCGGCGGCGAGCACGACGCGGTAACCTGCCGCTTCGAGCACGCGCAGCGCCGCGCGTGCATTCTCGGGCTCGAACCAGCGGTTGAAGGTATCGACCATCAGCACCACCTCTGCACCGCTGCCCCCGGCCGGCCGGTCTGCCGGCCGGCTGCCGAAGGGATCCCGGCGCCATTCGGGCAGCGTGCGCCTGGCGCTCAAGCCGAGCAGCTTCTCGCCGAGGTTTGCGAGCAGCGGCAACCTGTTGCGCAGATTCGCGAGCGGCGCGATTCGGGTCATGCGCGGCGCATAGCGCGGCAGATAGGCGATAAGACGGTCCTTCATGCGCAGACCGTGGCGCTTTCGGTAGTGATGCAGGAACTCGATCTTCATGCGCGCCATGTCGACGCCGGTCGGGCACTCGCGCTTGCAGCCCTTGCAGCCGACGCACAGATCCATGGTCTCGTACATGGCCTCCGAGGTCAGCGCGTCGGGACCGAGCTGGCCGGTCACCGCCAGTCTCAGGGAGTTCGCGCGTCCGCGCGTCACGTGCTGCTCGTCCATGGTGGCGCGGTAGGAGGGACACATGACGCCGGGATTCGACTTGCGGCAGGCGCCGTTGTTGTTGCACATCTCGATGGCGCCGGCGAAGCCGCCCCACTCGGACCAGTCGAGCTGCGTCTCCAGGGGCAAGGCCGCGTAGCCGGGCTTGTAGCGGAACAGCGTGCGGTCGTCCATCTTCGGCGGGCGCACGATCTTGCCCGGGTTGAACAGGCCGTCGGGATCGAAGCCGTCCTTGACCTCCTCGAAGGCGCGCGCGAGGGCGCGGCCGAACATGGGCTCGTGGAACTCCGAGCGCACCAGGCCGTCGCCGTGCTCGCCCGAGTGCGAGCCCTTGTACTCGCGCACCATGGCGAAGCACTCCTCGGCGATGGCGCGCATCTTTCTCGCTTCACTCTCTTCTTTGAGATTGAGGATCGGGCGCACGTGCAGGGTGCCCACCGATGCGTGCGCATACCAGGTGCCGCTGGTGCCGTGGCGGGCGAAGATTTCATCCAGTCGCCGGGTATACTCGGCCAGGTCCTCCAGGCGCACCGCGCAGTCCTCGATGAAGGAGACCGGCTTGCCGTCGCCCTTCATCGACATCATGATGTTGAGGCCGGCCTTGCGCACCTCCCAGATGGCCTTCTGGAACTCCGTTTCGGTGGCCTCGACGAGGGCATCGGCGAAGCCGAGATCCGCCAAGAGCTCACCCAGGCGCGCCAGCCGCGTCAGGACCTCTTCCCGGTCCTCACCGGAGAACTCCACCAGCAGCAATGCGTCCGGACTGCCTTTGACGAAGCGTTCCAAGGTGGGTCGGAACATGGCGATGTCGCGGGCGAGCTCCATGAGCGTGCGATCGACGAGCTCTACGGCGCTCGGCTCCAGGGCGACGATGTGCTGGGTGGCCTTCATGGCCTCGTAGAAGGTCGGAAAGTGGCAGACGCCGAGCACACGGTGCGCGGGAATCGGCTGCAGGTCGAGCTCGATCTCGGTGAAGAAACCGAGCGTGCCCTCGGATCCCACCAGCAGGTGCGCCATGTTGTGGCCTTTGGGGTCGATGCTGTCGATGTTGTAGCCGCCCACGCGGCGCAGGAGCTTGGGGAAGCGCCGCTCGATCTCCGCGGCCTGGCGCGCACCGAGTCCGCGCATGCGCTGCACCAGGTCGACATAGCGATCGCTCGCAGCGCTCGGGTCGAGGTTGCCCGGCACGTCGGCGAAGCGCGCGCGGCTGCCGTCGGCGAGCAGCGCGTCGATGGCGTGCACGTTGTGCACCATGTTGCCGTAGCGGATGGAGCGCGCGCCGCAGGAGTTGTTGCCGGTCATGCCGCCGATGGTGGCGCGGTTGGCGGGCGAGACGTCGACCGGGAAGAACAGGCCGTGGGGGGCAAGCTGCGCATTCAGTCGATCGAGCACGATACCCGGCTCCACGCGAACCCGCCGGGCGTTCGCGTCGAGCTCGATCACCCGGTTCAGATGCTTGCTGACGTCGACCACCAGCGCCTCGCCCACGGTCTGGCCGCACTGCGAGGTCCCGGCGCCGCGCGGCAGGACCGGAATGCGGGCATCGCGCGCGATGCCGATGGCGGCCTCGATATCGGCGCTGGTCTTCGGCACCACCACGCCGATGGGCTCGATCTGGTAAATGGAGGCGTCGGTGCTGTAGCGCCCGCGGCTGAAGGCGTCGAACAGGACCTCGCCCTCGAGCTCGCGACGAAGGCGGGCAGCCAGCGCCGCATCGCCCCGCGCGATGCTTGAAGCGGATACCACGGAAATCGGCTCAGGCCAGGGCCGGACGCTTCGGCGAGGGCTGAGTCTCGCCGCGGGCTTCCTCGACCAGGTAGTCGAGGGCTGCCGCGACGCCCCCGCTCGCGCACGGAATATCCGCCACCTTGAGACCCATCTCGACGCCCGCCAGGGTTCCCGCGAGCATCAGATCGTTGAAGTCCCCCAGGTGTCCGATGCGAAAGACCTTGGTGGCGAGTATGCCGAGGCCGTTACCGAGTGACATGTTGAAGCGCTCGAGGATGATCGATCGCAGCACGTCGGCGTCGTAGCCGTCGGGAACTTTGACGGCCGTCAGAGAGCTCGAGTACTCGGCCGGATTCGTCGCCAGAACCTCGCAACCCCAGGCGCGCACGGCACGGCGCGTGGCTTCCGCGTGCCGCGCATGGCGGGCAAAGACGTGATCGAGGCCGGCTTCGAGCAGCATGATGATGGCCTCGCGCAGCCCGTAGAGCAGATTCGTGGCCGGAGTGTAGGGAAAATAGCCGCTGTCGTTGACGCCCAGCATGGCATCCCAGTCCCAGTAAGAGCGGGGCAGGCCGGCCGACTTCGAGGCTCGCCGGGCCTTGTCGCTGACGGCATTGAAGCCGAGCCCCGGCGGCAGCATCAGGCCCTTCTGCGAGCCGCCGACGGTGACGTCCACGCCCCATTCGTCGTGGCGGTAGTCGATCGAAGCCAGCGAGGAGATGGTGTCGACCATGAACAGAGCCGGGTGAGCGGTGTTGTCGATGGCTCTGCGCACCTCGCCGATGCGGCTCGCGACGCCCGTGGAGGTCTCGTTGTGAACGATGGCGACGGCCTTGATCGTGTGCGCCGAATCCTCGGCGAGGCGCGCCTCGATGCGGGCCGGATCGGCGCCGGTGCGCCAGTCGCCTTCGAGAAATTCCACCTCCAGCCCGAGCTTTTGCGCCATCTGAGACCACAGGGTGGCGAAGTGCCCGGTCTCGTACATCAGCACCCGGTCGCCGGGCGAGAGCGTGTTGACCAGGGCCGCTTCCCAGGCGCCGGTGCCCGAGGACGGAAAGATCACCACCGAGCCCAGGGTCTTGAATATCTCGCGGATCCCCTCGAGAACCTCCAGTCCCAGGCGTCCGAACTCGGGGCCGCGGTGGTCAATGGTGGGTCTTTCGATGGCACGCAGAATGCGATCGGGCACGTTCGTAGGCCCAGGTATCTGCAAAAAGTGCCGGCCGTCGTCAGCGCTCATGGGTGGCAGTCCTCGTTGAAGTTACGATGCGATCGCGGCGGGCGTCATGCCCGAGCGGAGCCCGTATTCTACGCGGAAACGCGGCGCTTGCGTGCCAATTGCCGGGGCGGGATCGATGCGGGCGGGCGAGCGGGTGTGTCGACGGCGCGCCGGACCCCGCCGGCGGGGACTCAGCGCAGCCGCTTCATGCGCGAGAGGCCCAAAGCCAGCAGCGCGATGCCGAGCAGCGCGAGCGTCAGGGGTCCCGAGGGGCCGACGTCGAATCGCCTGCCCGCGGGGCCGGCTTCAGATGCATCGGCGGGCCGTGAGCGATGCGCCTCGGCGTAGGCGTCGTCCAGATACGGGAAACCCGTTGCCGGTGATGGGCGGCCGGCATCGCGCAGGCGGGTCTCGGAGACTGCAACCGAGTGGGGCGCTGCAGCGAAGCGGGCGCCATAGGCTGGGTCGCCGAGTGACTCGGCGGCCGGCACGCTAGCGATGGCCGAGGCAGCGAGCGACAGGACGGCCGCTGCACCGACACGCGTGATGAATGGCATCACCGCCAACTCTCCCTCTGCGCTCGCCGCGATGCGAGCCGCTCCGCGATTGAGGTAGAGCAATTCGCGTGCCAGTGGGCGTATGTGAATGGTTTTCAGAGGCTTATCGGGCGCTGCCCACCGCCTTCGTTGCCTTGCTGTAAGTTTTTTCGACAACCGAACAGAGATTTGCCGTTGCGTGAATCCGGCAGCGCCCGCCGGGCAGGGATATTCCCGGCTGTTTTCAGATCGTCGGCGTGCCTCCCCGGCGCGCGCCGATGTGTAAGGAAGATCGACAAATGGCCCCATCGATATTCGTTCACGGGCGCAGACTCGCGTCACAATTGTCACTACACTCAGCAGGACTTCACCTGCTGGAGAGGGTCATGAGCGAGGCGCGCAGCAGGCGCATGGGTGGACGGGCAGCGCGGCAGGCGCTGCGCGCGGCGCCGAAAAACGAAGAAGACAAGGCGGTGCTTCCCGGCATGAGTGGCGGGCGCTACAAGCCGCTGTCGGATTTCGACATCGAACGCATTCATCGTGCGGCGCTCGACGTGCTCGAGCAGGTCGGGCTCTCCGATGCCATCCCCTCGTGCGTCGAGTGCGTGACCGCGGCCGGAGGAATCTACACCGATGACGGCCGACTGCTGTTTCCACGCGCACTGGTCGAGGACACGCTCGCCATGGCGGCGCGTGACATCGTGCTGCACGGCCAGGCTCCCGGCCGCGAGATGGAGCTCAGCGGCTACAAGGTGTACTTCGGCACCGCCGGTGCGGCGGTGCACGTTGTCGACGTCGAGAGCCGTGAGTACCGCGATTCGACGCTGGCGGATCTCTATGACATCGCACGTCTCGTCGACAGCCTCGAGCACATCCACTTCTTTCAGCGGCCCCTGGTGGCGCGCGACATGGTGCAGCCGCGCGATCTCGACGTAAACACCTGCTACGCAAGCGTAGCCGGGACGACCAAGCACGTCGGCAGCAGCTGGGTGCTTCCCGAGCATCTGCAGGAGACCATGCCGATGCTGCACAGACTTGCCGGCGGCGAGGCGAACTGGCGCGACAGGCCTTTCGTGAGCATGTCCTCGTGCTTCGTCGTGCCGCCGCTGAAGTTCGCCGAGGATGCCTGCCGAACGCTCGAGGCGGGCGTGCGTGCGGGCATGCCGGTGCTGCTGCTGGCAGCCGGCCAGGCGGGTGCCACGAGCCCGGCGGCGCTCGCCGGCGCCGTGGTCCAGGAGATCGCCGAGTGCCTGGCGGGGCTCGTCTACGTCAATCTCATCGTGCCCGGGCACCCGGCCATCTTCGGTCCGTGGCCTTTCGTGTCGGATCTGCGCACCGGCGCCATGAGCGGCGGTAGCGGCGAGCAGGCGGTACTGATGGCCGCCTGTGCGCAGATGGGTCGCTACTACGATCTTCCTACCGGGATCGCGGCCGGTATGGCGGATTCAAAGCTCCCGGACGCCCAGTCGGGCTACGAGAAGGCCTACACGAACGTGCTCGCGGGTCACTCCGGTGCGAACCTCGTCTACGAGTCCGCCGGCATGCAGGCGAGCCTGCTCGGCTGCAGCTTCGAGAGCTACGTCATCGACAACGACATGCTCGGCGCCATCAAGCGCACCGTGCGCGGCATCGAGGTGAGCGACGAGACGCTCTCGGTCGAGGTCATGCGCGAAGTGTGTCAAAACGGACCGGGACATTTTCTCGGCCACGCTCAGACTCTGGGGCTGATGGAAAAGGAGTACGTCTATCCGCTCGTCGGCGATCGCGCCAGTCCGAAGGAGTGGCGTGAGCAGGGCGCAAGCGATGTTTTGCAGCGCGCCCGGCGCAAGGTCGCCGACATCCTTTGCGATCACTATCCGTCGCACATCTCCGAGGCAACGGACCGGGAGCTGCGCGGCATGCTCGACATCAAGCTGCCGCGCGCCAACATGCAGCCGGGCAACGTTCGCTGGAAATAGCGCCGCGCACGCGGAGCTTCAGTTGGTGCCCCCGCTCCCCGACTGCTGCTGCAGGTTCGCCGGGTCAAAGATGTTCTGAAACTGCGACTTGCCGGGCGACTCCACTTTCTCTTCGGGCTGCTCCTGCTGTTTCTGCTGCGCCGGGCTGTCCGAGTCCACCGTCTCCTCCAGGTTGCTGGGTGCGAAGACGTTCTCATAACCCTCGGTGCCTTTCGCTCGCACTTTCGGTGCCGTCGTTGCCGGCGCTGTCTGCACGCCGGGTGCTGCACCTTTGAACATCTCGAGCGACTGGCGCATCTTGGTGCGCTCCCTGGCGAGACGCTGCTTCTCTTCCTTGACCGCGACCTTGCACTCGTCGACGCCCAGGGTGCCGGCGAAGTACACCGTGCCGAAGCCGGCGATGAAGACGAGCAGCGCAATGATCACGGCCGGATCCGCGTAAAGTGCTGCCTGCTGCGCGCGCGTCGCGGTCTCGCCCCTCGCCACGGCTTCCGAGGCTTTCGCCGCCGCCGCCTCGCGACGCTGCAGGATCTCGTAGAAGACGGCGCCGACCAGCGTCAGCACGACGATGACCACGGCGAGCGCGCTGATGGACGGGTTGATGCCGTAGCGCACCTTGCTCGCCAGCACCGTGGTCAGGGTGCTCTCGGAGACGATGGTGAAGACCGTCGTGTTGTAGTTCTCGAACGAGGCGAGGAAGGCGAGCACCGCCGCCGAGCCGATGGCGGGCTTGAGGAACGGCAGCAGGACTTTTCTGAACGCCTGCACGTTGGTCGCGCCGAGATCCAGCGCCGCCTCCTCCTGGGCGGTGTCGAAGCGCTGCAGCCTCGAGATGAAGACCAGCATCGCGTAGGCGGCGATGAAGGTGGATTGGCCGACGATGGTGAGGAAGATGCCGTCGTAGAAGATCGAGTCGTAGCTCGCTCCAAACATGGTGCCGAGGCGATCCCAGAAGACCAGGGTCGAGATACCGAGCACGACGCCCGGAATCAGGATCGGCGAGATGACGATGGTGTAGTACCAGGGGCGTACCCGCGGATTGACCTGGGTCAGCATGAGTGCGCCCGCGAGCCCCATGGGCACGGCGATCAGCACGACGCCGAAGCCGATGAAGAGGCTGTTGCGCAGACCCTCCATCAGCGTCGCATCCTGGGCGAGCACTGCGAACCACTCGACGGTGAAACACTCGAAGGGCGATACACGTGGGAAAGCGGAGCTGTTGAAGGCCGACACGCTCATCAGCAACAGCGGCCCGAACAGGTAGCTGAAGAACACGATCACGAAGCCGATCACGAAGAACTTGCGAACGCGATCGGCGATCACTTGGCGATCTCTCCGAGCTTCACTTTGAAGATCTTCATCACCAGAAGCACGATGAGAATGGTCGACACCAGCAGGATGATGGCGTAGGCGGATCCGCGCGGCCAGTTACCGCCGGTGTTGAACCACTGGTAGATGATCTGGGTGAACCACAGGCTGCTCGGCCCGCCGAGGATCTGCGGCGCGGCCAGCGCGCCGGCGGTGAGCATGAACACCATGGTGCAGCCCGAGGTGATGCCGGGCTTGGCGAAGGGAATCACGACCCGCCAGTGGATACGCAGCCAGGACGCGCCCATGTCGCGCGCCGCCTCGATCTGATTCTTGTCGAGACTCTCGATGGCGTTGTAGAGCGGGAAGATCNNGCCGAGCCGAACATGATGCGGAAGGCGAAGGCGCGCAGGATCTCGTTCACCCAGAAGGGCACGATCAGCGAGAGCACCATCAGCCGGCCCCAGCCGCCATGGGCGACCTGCGCCAGGTAGTAGGCGATGGGGTAGCAGAGCACGAGGTCGAAGATGGTGACGAAAAACGCGGCCAGCAGCGTTCTCATGAACACGCCGAGGTCCACGGTATTGAAGCTGCCGGCTTCCTTTGCGCTGCCGTAGAGCATGAACTTGTAGTGCTCGAAGGTGAGAACGTCCTTCGGTCCGCCGATCTCCGCCGGCGGCAGGTTCTTCGAGAGCGAGAAATCCACCATGAAGAGCTGCGGCAGGATGATCAGGATGAACATCCAGAAAGCGACGGCCACCAGCAGGAAGATGCCGAGGGCCATGCCGTTTTTCAGGAAAAAGCGCTGCAGAGCCAGACTCGGGTTCATTGCTTGAATGCTCTCGTCGAGTCTTCTCGAGACGGCCGACTACTCGCCCGCGGCCAGGGGGCCTTCGGGGAGTGCAACGGCCAGATCGGGTGTAAAGCCCAGCGTCACTTCCGAGCCGGTTTCGTGGCCGAGCTCCTGGCCGTCGTTGACCAGCGACATGGAGATGCGCTTCTCGGCCTGGGCGACGTCGAGATAGACCTGCCAGAAATGCCCTTCGAACTCCTGATGGGCGATGCGTGCCCGCACGGTGTTTTCGTAATTAACCCCGTTAGCGAACTTGAGGGACTCGGGGCGCACGAAGACAAAAGCGTCGTCATTGAACTTGAGCGGCACCTCGCCGTTGGTCTTGGTCATGCGCGCCTTGAGTGGCCCCACATTGGTATCGACCATCGCGTAGTCGCCGTCGATCCCGGTGATACGGCCTCGGAATAGATTGTTCTCGCCGACGAAGGAGGCGACGAAAGATGTCGCTGGGTGATCGTAGATATTGTTGCCGTCACCCACCTGCTCGATGATGCCTTCGCGCATCACGGCGACCTGGTCGGACATGGTGAGCGCCTCGCCCTGGTCGTGGGTGATGTAGATGAAGGTGATGCCGACCCGCTGCTGGATGGCGCGCAGCTCGGTGCGCATGTGCTGGCGCAGCTTGAGATCGAGCGCCGAGAGCGGCTCGTCGAGGAGCAGCACCTCCGGCTCGGCGGCGAGCGCGCGGGCGATGGCGACGCGCTGCTTCTGTCCGCCGGAGAGCTCGTGCACCATCTTGTCGCCCTGACCGGGCAGCGCGATGAGCTCGAGCAGCTCGTCCGCCTTCTTGCGCCGTGCGGCCTTGCCCATGCCTCTCACCTCGAGGGCGAAAGCGATGTTCTCCCACACGGCCATGAGCGGAAACAGCGCCAGGTTCTGGAAGATGAGCGCGGTGGGGCGCTTGTTGGGGCCGATGCCGGCCATGTTCTGGCCGCCGATCTTGACCGTGCCCTGGGAAGGTTCGAGAAACCCCGACACGGCGCGCAGCAGCGTCGTCTTGCCGCATCCCGATGGGCCGAGGAAGCTGAAGAACTCGCCTCCCTCGATGGTGATGTTGACGTCGCGCGCGGCGACGAAATCGCCGAACTTGATCCAGACGTCGTTCAATTCAACGTCAGCGCTCATGGTGCTTCACCCTGGGCGGTGTCAAAAGTCGAAAAAGGCGGTAACGTGCGTCAACTTGACGGGTTTGCATCCCATTCTCATGTTGCCGTTTACGCACCCGGCGCGTCACGGCGAGGCGGGCATCCGAGACACGGGTCCCCGGGCCGGGCGGCCCGGGGACATTCGCTCATCGCATCAGGCGTTGACGAATTTGTTGCGGTACTCCGTGCGGATGTCCGCATACCACTGCGGCTCGGCCGGCCACGGGTTCAGGTTCTTCAACGCGTCGCCGGGATAGGCCTCGGAGAAGTTCTTTGCGTACTGTGCGCTCGCGAACTTGTCGGCACCGAGCACGGCGGAGTTGTAGCCGTGCTTGTCGATGGCCCGACCCGCGGGCTCCGGCAGGAACACGTGCTCGATGAACGCGTAGATCTGGTCGATGTTCTCCGCGCCCGTCGGCACGGACATGCCGTCGACCCAGGCGAGCGCGCCTTCGCGCGGCGCCTGGTAGGTGACCGGCTCGCCCTGGGTCTTCAGCGCCAGCGGCGGTCCGTCCCAGGTCTGGCCGACGAGCACGCCCTCGTTCAGCAGGCCGTTCTTCTGGCTGTCGGCGTCGTTCCAGAAGAGCTTGATCTGCGCCTTGTTGTCGATGCAGAACTTGGTGATCTTCTCCCACACCGGACGCATCTTCTCCTCGCTCTGGTAGGCGCGCCAGCAGTCGCCCGGGTTGAGCTTGCCGATGGTCTCCAGGTACAGCCCGGCACCGAGCATGCCCGAGTGCGGCCGCATCATGGTCTTGCCCTTGACCTCCGGCTGCCACACGTTGCCGTAGCTCGGAAGGCCGCCCGGCGGCGAGTACAGGTCGGTGCGCCAGGCCATGGCCTCGGTGCCCCAGATGTGCGGCAGCCAGTGCACGCCCTTGCCTTCGAAGTTCCACTCACTCTCACCAATGCGCAGCATCGCGCTGTTCACGGTGGTGGTGTTGATACGATTCATGTCGAAGGGCTGAATGAGCTTGAGCGGCGCCCACTGCAGCGAGCGCACGTTGGTGGGGCTGATGATGTCGAAGCCGCGGCCCTTGGTGGCCTTCATCTTGTTGATGATTTCCTCGTTGGAGCCGATGCCGGTGTAGTTGACCTTGATGCCGGTCTTCTTGGTGAATCCCTCGATCCACTCCGGTGGCAGATAATCAGACCACATGAGGACGTTGATCTCGCCCGAGGAGGCGAGGGCCTTTGGACTGATGATCCATGGTCCGGCCGCGACGGCGCTGAATGCGGCCGCGCCCTTGAGTACAGACCGGCGCTTGACCGTGGCCGGCGTCTGTTTCTTGTCGGACATAGTTATCCTCCCGAATTTCCAGGGTGAGTATGAGAAAGCTCTGGCGCCGGACCAGCGTGGACGGGNNGTCCTCCCGATAGCTAGGTGGGTCTTAAGTAGCTCTGGCGCCGGACCAGCGTGGACGGGCACCCACGCCAAAAGCAGATTATTCGACTTCTCGTGCTTGAGCGTTCCATTTGACCGCACGCATTGGCAGGGGTCAAGACAGTCCATGGATCCAGTCTCTGGACCGGTTCGGGTCCGGAGTCGGGGCGGATTCCAGGCCGGGGGAATGACCGTTTCGTGACGCGCAGGGGCGGCTCAGGGCGACTCAGGGCGACTCAGGGGGGGCTCGCCCAGGAAGCCTTCGGCGGCGGCCCGTCCCTCGCTGCGGCACCAGCCGCGGAAGCCGCCGAGTCCGCGGTTCTGCCACTCCCAATGGGCAGCCTGCCAGGCCTCGCCGCGCACCGCATCGAGGGTTTCGCGATCGACGTCGGTATCCTCGAGGATGCGTGCGACGCGGCGCTGAAAGCCGGCCGCCACCGCGTGGGTGACGAGACTGCAGTAGCCCGCCACCTCGAAGGCGTAGTAGGCGTCGCGCAGGTCCGCGCGCGTGGCGCCGTCCAGGGCCGATGCCGCGGTCGGCACGAGCAGCGTCAAGGCCCCGACGGCGCGGGTGAGCCGGCGCCGCGGGCTCACACGCGGCCGCCCTGCACCTGATCCGCGCAATCGATCGGCTCGGCCTGGGCGATGCGCGCCGCGACCGGCGTCGATCGGACCGGCATCGCCTTGTAGGCGTTCTGCTCGTCCAGGGGCACCGCGGCGCGCCGCGTCATGCGGTAGAGCGCAAACACACCGATGGCCGCGTGCACTGCAAACAGGCACCAGAAGAATCCGGGCGGACCGAGGAGCGACATGAGCACGGCGGCGAGGGTCGGCCCGATGCTCGCGCCAATGCCGGCGACCAGTATCAGCGTGCCGCTCGCCGCGACCATCTGTTCGGGCTGCAGGTGGTCGTTGGTGTGCGCGATGCAGAGCGAGTAGATGGGAAAGGAGAGACCGCCGAAGACGAACACCGTCGCCATGATAATGAGCATCGAGTGCGTGCCGGCGAGGGCGCCGACGAGCGCTGCGCCGGCGGCGAGCAGCGTCGTCACGGTGATGACCCTACGGCGGTCGAAGAGATCGGAAATGTGCCCGACCGGCCACTGCAGCGCCATGCCGCCGGCGAGCGCCATGGCCATGAAAACAGACACGTCGACGACACTCAGGCCGATGGTGCGCGCGTAGACGGCGCCCATGCCGAGCAGCGCGCCCTGGGCGATGCCGACAATGAGGCATCCAATGACGCCGAGCGGGGAGCTGCGATACATGGATCGCCAGCCGACGCGGGCCGGCGTCTCGAATTCCGGCGCGCGGCCCATACTGAGCGCGATCGGCACGAGCGACATCGATACCAGCACCGACAGCAGGATGAACAGCTCGTAACCGGCCGGACTGGCGGCGTTCAATAGAAACTGGCCGACGGCCATGCCGCCGAGCACGATGACCATGTAGACCGACAAAAGCTGTCCACGGGTTTCATTGGTCGCGGTGTCGTTGAGCCAGCTCTCGACGACGACGTAGAGCCCGGCGACCGCGAATCCGCTCACGATGCGGATGGCGAACCAGGTAAACGGTTCGACGAACACGCCGTGCATGAGCGTTGCCGCGGAGAAAATCGACGCGAGCGCAGCGAACACCCTGATGTGGCCGACATTCTTCACCAGCCGGGGCCCGGCGATCGAGCCGATCAGGAAGCCGACGTAGTAGCCGGTCATGACCACACCGGTGGTCGGCGTGGAGAAACCCTCGAGCGTGGCACGCACGCCGAGCAGCGTGCCCTGCAGGCCGTTGCCGAGCATCAGTAAAACCAGACCGAGCAGCAGGGACCAGGCGCTGCGGATGGCTGCCATCATGGACATGCGCGGCTCTACTCGGCTCACCCACTGCGGGTCGTGTGGGCGGGCTTATACTCCAAACACCGGCCCTGCGTCGAGCGCCGGGCGCGGCGCCGGATCAGCGTTTGCGGGCCTGCTCGCGCAGCGCGCTGAGCGTCGTGCGGGTGCTGATGACGTCGGCATCGATGCAAAGCTCGATAACCGCCACCTTGCCCGCCTCGAGCGACCTCTCGAACGCGTCGGCAAACTGTTCGGTGCGGGTCACCCGCTCGCCATGGGCGCCGAATGTTCGTGCCCAGGCGGCGAAGTCGGGATTGCTGAGNNTCGATGCCGTAGTGAATGGCGGTGGCGATCTCCTGACCGGTCATCAGCATGCCCCCGTCGCCGACGAAGGCGACCGCCGGGCGCTCGGGATGGACCAGCCGCGCGGCGACGGCAGCGGGCACGCCATAACCCATGGAGCCGTTGGTCGGGCCGAGCTGGGTGGGGTAGCGGCGGTACTGGTAGTGCCGGTGCATCCAGGTGGAGAAGTTGCCGGCGTCGGTGGTGAGTATGGCGTCGTCGGGCAGCCGCGTGCGCAGGTGCGCCATGACCGCGGCCATGTCCAAATCACCCGGCAGCCCCGCGGTGGGTTTCAGATCCTCGAGATAGGCCGCGCGCGCGTCGGCGGCCCACGCGTCCCAGGCGCTGTGATCCGCCGGCGTCATGGCGCGGGCCTCGCGCAGGAAATTCTCCACGCCCGCGCAGACTGGCACATCGGCGTGATAGACGCGCCCGAGCTCCGACGGGTCCGGGTGCACGTGCACCAGGCGCTGCGCCGGGCGCGGCGCGCTCAGCAGGGTGTAGCCCTGGGTGGTGGCCTCGCCGAGGCGCGCGCCGATGGCGATGATCAGGTCGGCACGACGGATGATTGCGGCGATCTCGGGGGACGCACCGACGCCGAGCGGCCCGATGTAGCAGTCGTGGTGATTGTCGAGGCGGTCCTGGTTTCGGAAGGCGGCACCGGTGGGCAGCCTGTTGGCCTCGACGAAACGGCGCAGGTCGTCGCAGGCCTGCGCCGACCAGCCGCCGCCGCCGGCGATGACCAGCGGGCGCTCGGCCGCGCTCAGCAGCGCGCGCATGGCGTCGATGGCGCCGGGCGCGACGCCGGGCTGCACGCGCCGGTAGGCGTCGGCATCGGCGACGCGCACGCTGTCGCGCAGCATGTCTTCGGGAAGCGCGAGCGCAACGGGACCCGGGCGCCCGGAGCAGGCGCGATGCATGGCCTGGCTGACGAGCTCCGGGATGCGCTCGGCGCTGTCCACCTGCGCGACCCACTTGCACAGCGGGGCGTAGAACGTGTGGTAGTCGATCTCCTGGAACGCCTCGCGGTACTCGTGCGCGCGCGCCACCTGGCCGATGAGCAGGAGCATCGGCGTCGAGTCCTGGAAGGCGGTGTGCACGCCCACCGAGGCGTTACAGGCCCCCGGTCCGCGGGTCACCATGACCACGCCCGGCTTGCCCGTGAGCTTGCCGTAGGCCTCGGCCATGTAGGCGGCGCCGCCCTCCTGGCGGCAGGTGATGGTGCGGATCGCGTCGGCCGCGCCGGCAAGCGCATCGAGAGCGGCCAGATAGCTCTCGCCGGGGACGCAGAAAACGGTGTCGACGCCGTGGATTCTCAGGGCATCGATGAGCACTTGCCCGCCGTTGCGCGGGGTCGGGGCATCGGTCATGAGCCAGGGTCCAGTGAACGCAGTGGCAGGGATTCTGCGGCCTGCGGAGGCGAAACGCCATGGGGTATCATGCCGCACACGCATGCAACGATGACCGGGGGGCGTCGTGAACGATAGCCGCGATCACACCGAACCAATGGTGCAGCCCCGCTACACGGGGCTGCCCACCTTCATGCGCGCGCCCTTCAGCGACGATCTGTCCCAGGTGGACATCGGCCTCGCCGGCGTGCCTTTCGACGGCGGCGTCACCAACCGCACCGGCGCGCGCCACGGGCCGCGCGAGATCCGCAACCAGTCGAGCCTGATGCGCAAGATCAATCAGTCGAGCGG
>JABAOG010012344.1_pt1 | contig 19905 bp, 22 predicted proteins | sample 7062131 | NCBI WGS metagenome assembly JABAOG01 (sample SAMN14538629, study PRJNA623070) | marine sediment metagenome | biome: marine biome [ENVO:00000428]; feature: marine pelagic biome [ENVO:01000023]; material: deep marine sediment [ENVO:00002113] | place: India: Arabian Sea | collected...
TGCAGGTCAAATGCTGGATAGGCAAATGGCGTGGCAGCCTGTGGCGTGACGTCGATGACGGCTTCCTGGATTGGGTTTCGCAGCGCGATTTCGACGAGGACGTGCTCTTCACCGTCCGGCACGAGATGGACCGCCGCGACGAGGAAGAGCGCAAGGCAAGAGAGGACACCGCACCATGAGCGACAAGGCACTTATGCGGCAGGAAGAGAAGGCGCTACGCGACCAGTTGGACGCCATGCGGCCGCAGTTCGAGGCCGCCCTGCATGGCGGTCTGATCAAGCCCGAGCGCTTCGTGCGCGTGGTGATGACCGCCGTCAATCAAAATCCCGACCTTCTGACGGCAGACCGCCGATCCTTCTTCAACGCCTGCCTGCAATGCGCTCAGGACGGCCTTGTGCCCGACAAGCGCGAAGCGGCCCTGGTTACGTTCAACACCAAGGAAAAGCAGGGCGGCAAGGAATACTGGATCGAGAAGGTCCAGTACATGCCGATGTACCAAGGGCTTATGAAGAAGGCCCGCAGCTCCGGCGAACTCGCCAAATGGTTCGCCCGCGCCGTCTATGAAAAAGACAAATTCGATGTGGAGTTGGGCGACGACGAGCACATCAAGCACAAGCCGTATATGGGGCCGGATGATCCGGGGCCGGTGATCGCCGCCTATTCCATCGCCAAGCTGAAGGACGGCGAGGTTCAGCGCGAAGTGATGACGCGCCGCCAGATCGAGCGCATCAAGGCCCGCAGCAAAACCGGCGGCAAAGACAAGGGCCCGTGGGCTACCGACTTTGACGAGATGGCGAAGAAGACCGTCATCCGCCGGGCGTCGAAGCAACTGCCCCTGTCTCCGGCCCTTATGGAGATCATCACCCGAGACGACGCCCTGCACGCGCTCGACGAGGAACCCGCGGCCGAAGAGAAATGGCGCGACGTAACCCCGCCGCGCCCGCGCCCGGAGGACTTTCAGGATACGCCGGGCACAGAGCAGGCAATCAAGCAGGCCGAGGCAACCGAATCCGAAAATACCACCGATTTGTCAACCGACGATCAGCAGCAGGAGGAAGCGGCAGACGACGACTTCCCGGGCGACAAGCCGCCGCCGGAGGACAAGAAGGCGTCCCAGAAGACTGCCAAAAAGACCGCCAAACCCACCGAAAAGCAGGACGCTGAACCGGACACGAAACCGGACACGGAAAGCCCCGACCCCCACGCCAAGTGGAAGATCGAAACGGATTCCATGTCCTACCTCGCAACGTTCAAATCGGTACTGCGCCACACGAAGAGCCCCGACGACGTCAACGCCATGCTGGGTGTGAATTCGGCGCGCATCGCGGAACTGCCACAGGAGACGCAGGACGCCATCTTCCAGGCCGCCGACGAGCGCAAGGAGGCGCTGCAGTAAATGTTCGAACCCCGACAAACCGCAAAGATTCGCTTCCTAGAAAAGCGATTTCGTTCCTGGGAGAAACAACATCTCGAAGCGGCAGCACGCTGTTCCGACAGTAGCCGGTGCATCGAAGAGGCGGCCGCCTCAATTTGGCGGGCCGCCGCGGATTGTTGCGAATCGGTACGCACCGGCAAGACCCCCGTGAACCCCGCGCGGAGGCGCTGAGCCAGTGACCCCGCTTGAAACGCTCCGACAGCAGATCAAGACGTGCAAGGCGAACGGCTGGACCCTCATTACCGATCCCGCGGCGGTTGAGGCCGCGCTTGCGGAGTTGGAGCAACGCACCGCCCGGCGGTCATATGACCAAGGCTTCCTTGACGCCCAAGCAGAGAGCAAGCGCGATGGCTGACAACACGCCCATCGAATGGACGGACGCCACCTGGAACCCGGTCACCGGCTGTTCCGTGGTCTCGCCCGGCTGCACCAACTGCTACGCCATGAAACTGGCAGGCACGCGCATGCGCAACCACTGGAGCCGCACGGGTCTCACGGAACCGTCGAAGGCCGGGCCGGTGTGGAACGGCGAGGTGCGCTTCAACGAGGACTGGCTGACTCAGCCCCTGCGCTGGAAGAAGCCCCGGCGCATCTTCGTCGCCGCCCATGGCGACCTGTTCCACGAGAACATTCCAGACGAGTGGGTCGACCGCATCTTCGCCGTCATGGCGCTTTGCCCTCAGCACATCTTCCAGGTGCTCACGAAGCGGCCGGATCGGATGCGAGATTATATGAACGGCGTGTTCTTCGATCTCACGGGAGACGAACCCCTCAGCCGTTGGCGCGCCGCCAGCGAGCATTTGAATTGGTTCATCGATGCTCCCGGAGACCTTCCGTATATGGGCCATCTTTGGAAAGGGTCACATTTTCCGGCTCCCAACGTCTGGCTGGGCACCAGCGTGGAAGACCAGCAGCGCGCGGATGAACGGATTCCGCTCTTGCTCGACACCCCCGCCGCCCTGCGCTGGGTCTCCTACGAGCCCGCCCTGGGGCCGGTGGATTTCAGACGATTCTTTCGCCAACCAGCAAGTGGCATCTATCTGCCTGCGGTTCGTGGATTGCGGATCGTCGATAGCGCCGCCGGACCGGGCGGCGTCGATTGGATCATTACCGGCGGCGAAAGCGGCCCCGGGGCGCGGCCGTTCGATATCGACTGGGCACGGAGCACCATCAAGCAGTGCAAGGAGGCGCAGGTGCCGGTGTTTATGAAGCAATGTGGCGCATCCAATGCCTGCCCTCACGACAAGAAGGGTGGACACTTTGAATGCTTCCCGCCTGACCTCAGGGTGCGCGAATTTCCCGCAATCGAAGGAGCGGCCCCATGACCCCCACACCGGAAGACATGGAAGCGGCTCATGAGGCTGTGCATCTTTATGCCACCTATCACGGCACCGGCGGGGCTCCCCTGCCATCACTGGACGTTCTGCGGGACATCATCGCCGCCGCGCTGGCCAAGCAGCGGGAGGAATACGAGAAGGCGCAAGGGAAAGCGCCAAAGCCGAAGGTGGCGGCCAAGAAATGACGGCGCCCAAGGCTGACACACGCATCCAGCCGGTCATGCTGAACAAGCAGGAGACGGCCGCGCTTCTGGGCATGTCCGGCGACATGTTTCGCAAGCGCCGCGCGGCCCTGCAGCGAATGGGCTTCCCCGAGCCGCACCCTTTCTTGAAGAAGTGGTACATAAGAGCCGTGCTCGCGTGGCTGGACGGGCAATTCGGCCTCGACGCCATCAACAGCCGGAGCGCCGCCGCGGCCGAACGCGAGTTGGAAGAATGGTGAAGGAGCTAGACCATGCCAAAGGCCAAGGACTCCCTATGGGATGACTCCGACCCCTATTATGCTCCCGGCTTCGCCCGCCGGATACGCAAGCGCGGCACCTACTATCTATGGCGCCCGCGCGATAGAGACATCGAGAAGGGCTACCGCCCGAAGAGCCTGCCCCTGCCCGGCGGCGAGGATGACGAGGCCGTGCGCGAGCGCGCCGCCCTGTGCCGGCAGTACGAGCGCGACCTGCACACATGGCGCCTGAAGGGCAAGGCCGCACAGCTGCGCCAAGATGACGGCACCTTTGGCGCCATTGCCGACCGCTACGAGCGCGACGAGGACTCCCCGTTCCACGATCTTCGCCACAGCACCCAGGCGAATTACCGCCACTACCTAAAGCGCGTCGTCAAAAAGCTGGGCAGGAGGCGCATAGCCGCCACAACGGGCAAGGATCTTCGCCGCTGGCACAAGGAGTTCATCAACGCATGCGCGAACCCGGAACGCGGCTATGACGGCGTGACGATGGCCCGCCAGTGCATGCAGATGATACGAATCCTCGCCAAGTATGCCTTCACCGAGGGCCACGACAACTGTGAGCGCGTGGCAAAGCTATTCGAGCACATGACCTTCAAGGGCAGCAAGGCGCGCAACCAGGCGCCGGAGTGGGCCGACATCACGGCACTTGTGGCGAAAGCAGACGAGAAGGGCCGACCCAGCATCGGCACGGCCACCTTGATGCAGTTCGAGCTTGGGCAACGCCAGGGTGACGTCATAGGCGTGTGGGAACCGACCGCGAGCGATGAGGATCAGCACGGGATTGTGTTTCGCGAAAGGCGGTGGAGCAACGGTGTCCTGTGGAGTGACATCGACGCCAACTGGATTCTGACTGTGGTGCAGAACAAGACGGGCAAGAAGCTGACCTTTCCGCTCGAAGAATACCCGGCGCTATATGAACGGCTGCATGCCGTGCCGAAGGAACGGAGAATAGGCCCCATCATCATCAACGAGGAAACCGGCCGCCCCTATCAGCGGCGCAACTTCGCCGAGGTCTTCCGCGAGATCGCCACGGCCGCAGGATGGCCGCCGGAGATGCGCAGCATGGACGCCCGCGCCGGCGCCGCCACGGAGATCGCCGACGCCGTGCAGGAGCTCGCCATTGCGGGCGAGGACGTGGCCGGCCAGGGCTTCGTGCGCAGCCACACGGGCCACAGGGACTCCAAGATGGAGGACCGCTACACCCGGACAAGAGTTGAGACGGTCGCGCGCGTGGCGCGGCTCAGGCAGGTGAGAAGGGCGAAGAGCAATGGATGACCGCAACGACCGCTTTCAGATCATCGTGATGCACGCGCTTTGGATCATAATTCTTCTTCTTTGCGGCAAACGCCCGATCCACCGGGTCGCTGATATACGTTTCGAAATGATCCGGTTCGGAGATGACTACGGTAATCAGAGCCCGGAGGCCCCGAAATACCGCCGAGAGATTACCTTTCCAGCCGTAGATAAAATAGGAGTCAAGCCCAATGAGCGCTGACGTTGAGGGGTTTCTCGCGGCGTTGAGCGAGGTTACCAGAAAGCATGGCTTGGTATTGGAAGGCAGCCGAGAGGGCACAGTGGAGATCGCCCGCCATTGGCAAGGCCCCGGCCGCTATGTCTTCGACGAACACATCGGCGTTACATGGCGCGAGGACAGGGAGACGAAACAGGGATGAGCCTGTACATCTCGAAGCACCCCAACGAAACATGGCGTGAGGCGGTCATTCGGCACGCGCGGCCCTATGGCCTTGATACCGAGTGCCTTGAAATCTTTGATGAGCAGGTTGCGAGCGGGCGGCCAGAAGACGAGGCGGCATTTGCGGCTTGCTACGAGTGGGACGTATGCTTACTCCACCCAGATTGAGTCCTGTCTCGCCAGCCGCGACAAAACAGTGCAAGAACATTGATGTTGAACGCTTTTTGAACGGAACAGAATTAGAACGCGAAAAAATGCAGGAATCTCAAACGGTTAGATGGTCGGAGCGGCCGGATTTGAACCGACGACCCCTTCACCCCCAGCCTAGAGCGACCCGGCAGAAACCCGCCAATCCGTTCAAAATAGCATGTCTCGCGAGCCGATACAGTTCCCATAGAAACCTATGGCGTTCAAATCACTTCCACGCCCGAACGACCCAACGCCAACTCGACGTCGTGATAAACCCCTTGTTGAACGTTGTCCGCCCCAAGAGCGAGATATCGGCGCCCTGGATGATTTCGATATTCGTCGCATCCCGCGCAACCACAATGCCACCGTCAGTCGTTTGCGAGCCGTCGAACATGGGCACTTCCTGGTTGACCAAATAGCCTTGGGTGGGTGTCTTGCAGCGCAGGAAGATTTCGATCCTGCGTGGAATGGCCCCAAGCCCGTGCGCGAGCGTAAGCCTTGTGTCGGTCGATACGGTTTGCTCACCGCTGTCATAGTCCGGCGCGCGGCTGAAGAACGTTTGCAGCTCCTTGATGCGCGTAATCAATTCGTTCAGCGTCGTGTGTTTGTCCTGCCCGGACGTGCCGGCGTCATCATCCCAGATATGGAATTTGTCGGCCGCTTCATCGATGTTCGAGCCTGCCAGCAGGACATATGCGTTATCATCCAGCGTCTTAGGCATTGCCGTCTCCCCCGCGCCGCTTGCTCACCCGCGCCTTGATCCATTCTTTGATGAAGTGTGCCAGGTCCCTGCGCAGCTCTTCATCGGTCAGCACTTCCTGCGAAATGCTCATAAAGAACACCACTAGGTTGCGGCCGATCAGGGCGGCGATGGCGCACACGGCTACGGTAAGCCGCTCCCCAGCGCCCCATTGAAGCGCAATTTCTGCGGTGAACAGCGCGAGCGTGATCGCCACGAAGAGCATCACAGCCACTTCCCGCCATGCCTTCTTTCCGGGCGTCAGCAAGACGCCGACGATAGCTATCGGCACGGCGTACCAAATCCACTTCAGCAGCCCGTCCGGCCTTGGAAATTCCTGCATGTTTGGTGCCCCGCTCATCAGACATTCCTCACACGAGCGCGCAGCGTGCCGCTGGAGAGGTCGAGTGTGCCCCCGGATTCGTTCTGGAAGCGAACGCTGACAGTATCGGCCGCGCTCACCCATGCCGTTACCGTGATGCCCTGGAGATCGTTGGAGAAGCTGACGCCCTCGACATAATCTCCCAGCGCCGCGCCGGTCACTGTGACGGTAGTGGTTGCGCCCGCGCCATCAACGAGGCTGGGCGGATCATAGGTCGCCGAGCCGCTGAGACAGTCACCGGAGCGGGACAGTTCGCGCCACACGTTGCCCGTGTCGAAAAGCAGCGTGATCGACGCCCCGACCGGCATGGTCCAGTTCTTCGCGTCCCTCAAAAAGACGTTCGTGCCGTGCGTCCACGTAGCGGCGTGGTCCGCCACCACGGTAATGATCTGGCCCCGGTAGGCGTTCGTGATGTTCGTGTAGGTATTGGCGGCGCTGGTGTGCCAAACCTTTGCACCGTAATCGGATTGCACGCTGGGCGTGGCGCTGTTCGCGAGCGCCGGAGGAATAGGATTGGCGAGGTTTCCCGGCAGGCTGACGCCCGCATGGTGGCCCAGAACCGGGGTTAGGGCGGTGGTGGCGTGAAAATACCAGAAGTCGATTGATGAGTTGGCGTGCTCATTGCCGCGCGCATCGAGCCCGTAGCCATCGCCGACCCTCACGCCGCTCTTGAATGTTGACGTGTTCCACCCCGAGGCATGCGCGAACAGGCAGCCCCATACGTTGAGCAGCTTCGGATTGCCGTCATCCCGCGACACCTTGATATCGATAGCGTCGCCCGAGGTGAGCGTGTCAGGGCCGCTGTCACGCGCATCGCTGTAATTGCTTTCAAAATGGCAGCCGATGAAGGTGACGTTGATGTTTTCGCCCACGAAAGCCGTCTTCTTCGACTTTTCGAAAGTGCAGCCGATGAATGTGATGTCGTGGGAAGAGGCGCCTGTGCCGGTCCAGCTCACGCAATTGATGCCGTCCTCGATATACCAGCCGTCGAAGACCATGCTGTTGACAGCACTGCCGGTCGACAGCACCACCGCGAGCCCGGCGGTCACGCAATCCGTAATGCGCACATTTTTGGACTTGCAGTAGAAGACATCCGCCAGCCGCACGCCGATGTCACAATTTGCAATCCAGAGGTCTTCCAGAATGGAAGCTGTACGCAGTACCTTTGCGTCGATCCCGATTTGCCCCGCCGTCTGATCGCCATTGATCCGGATGCCCCGGATGGCGCAACCGTTTTTGCCCGCCAGGTCGGTCAGATCCAGCGCCGTGATGGCGCCCACGGCATTGATGGTCGCCAGTTTTCCGGGCCCCGCAGCGCCGGTAATCGAACCGCGCCAGCCCGACGGGATGACAACGCCCGACGTGATGCGGTAACTCCCGTTCAGGAGTACGTGCAGCTCCGTATCTATGACTGCCTGAAGCTCAGAACCGTCATTGCCCGTGCCGTTGCCGGCGGCTCCGAACATCTGCGGTGTGACGAAATCGAAAATGATCCGCTTCCAGCGCCCGTTGCCCATGTGGCCGGTGGGCAGGATGGTCAGCCCGTTATCGTCCGCATCCGCGCTCGTATCGTCCCAGCGGAAGACGCCGCCGCCGCCGTCCCCGGCGCTTTGATGGCCCTGCATGTAGGCCACATCGCCCGCCGCCGGTGTCAGGTCGCGCAGCGCCGTCATGGTGGCCACAATGGCATTCGCCGGCAGTGCCCCGGTGTTGAAGGAGTCCAAGCTGCGCGTCGAAACAGCGGGCCGCCCCAGGGCATCGAACCCCGAAACCTTGTTTGCCCGGGCTGCCAGCCCCGGGATCACTTGATCGACCGGCGTATCATCGGAGTCGGCTTCGGGGATCGGGATTTTCGGCGCCCGGTCGATCCGGTGCTTTTGCTCGCGCATCGCCGCCCACAGCCGGTCGAATTCGGTATTGAGCGCGGCGGTTTTGACGTTGCCTTCACCGAAGTCGCTCACACGCCGCGGCGCCAGGCCGAGAATGCCCACGACGACAACTGTTGCTGTGACAGCCGCATCAAGCCGGACCGTGCCGCCAGCCGATACGCCAGCCGTGAAGCTGCCTTCGAAGGACCATTCACTATCGGGCTTGAACACGCCGTCGATGTAGACCGCAAGATCCGCATCGGTCGTGATGCCGTCCTTTGTAAAGACAGGAAATGTGGCCGGCAGCACAATGGCGTCCGAGGCTACCGGATTGGCCGTGAATACGCGCTCAGCGTCGATAATCGTGGGGTGTGCCATGCGCCAAGAATGGCGTCATGGCAGATTGGCGCAACGCACCCGGACCGTCAGAACACCAGCCCAATGGATAGGCCCACGATGAAGGCCCAGCCGGCGACAAGGGCAACCTTTTGCCCGTCCCATCCCCCACCACCACGCCGAGCGACTAGGAGCAATTCGCGCGCCAGGCTATAGCCTGAGAAGTTCGAAGGCGTGGTGATCCCGGCCTCCTTCAACCGGGCATAAAGCCGGTTGCCCATTGCCGTGACCGTTTCGCTGTCTCGGTCATGCTCCATGCCGCGCCCCCCGGTTGTGAAGTGTGCATTTATTGCACAGCTTCAGAGGGGCGCAAAATAAATGTCTGGTCGTTCTCCCGCTCGATCCGCCGCTCCATGCGCCGGAGGTAGCCGGGATTCAACGCTTCTTGCAGTTGGTAGAACACGAGGTAATCGAGAGCCGCGCGCGTGTAGAACAGGTTGATGAACGGCGTGTTCGATTGCACCACGCGGACCAAGCTTCCGCCGAAATCATCGCCCATGCGCATGCGAGCGAAGAGTTCGGCCAGATCGGCCGCCGTTGCCGCGGTCGGCCCGGCCAGGGTTTCAATGGGCGTGCGGCCGAAACGGTTATATTCCCCAAGCAGGAAGTCACCAAAGATCCCCGCGCCACCCCCTTGGAGCATTGCCGCATTCCACGTCGATAACCAGTTTTCCCCGAAGGGATCGCGCGGGCTGCGACCTTTCAGGATTTCCTTCATCTGCATCGCGCCCATACCCAGAATCGTCGTGCTGGCAACGAGAGCCGCGATGCCCATCCGGTCACCCTTGCCTTGGAGTAGCGCTTCGCGCAGGCCATAGCCGCCCAGCTCCCGGTTGATGACCTTCGTTACGAAGCTAATCGGGAACGCCTTGAACTGCATCATGAAGCGGAACACTTCGCCCTGGAGCGTGCCCCGCATCTCGCCTTGGTGCATGATCGCCCGCTCACGGGCGCCGGGCGTGGGCACGCCTGAGTTCACCCGGTCGGTATAGAGCGTGCGCAGCGCCGTCTCCAGACGGTCCAGTGCCCGTTCGCGCGTGCTCTTGAGGCGCCGGGCTTCTTCGGCCGGCAGGGTTTGCAGCTTGCGCCGTTCGGCGTCAATCTCTTCGCCCAGCCGGTTGAACCGCTCCGTACTGCCCGCCTTGCGGCGCTCCGACTCCAACTCGCGGATGCGCTTTTCAACAGTGGCCCGCCGCTTGGCGATATCCGACCGGATAGTCTGCGACCGCTCGCCCGTCAGCGGCGCCAGCGCGGCATCATCTAGGTCGCGGATCATGTCGGGTGTCAGATAGGAGCGGCCGTCTGCCATGCGCTGTTGAACCCGGCCCAGCACGCCCCAATCGGTTTCCGTGATCCCATAGGAATCGAGCAGCCGGCGCATGCGCGGGTTGAGATCGGCGAAGGGCACTTTCGACCGCTCCGCGAAGTCGCGCGCCATCATCTTGCCCATGCCGGACTTGTGCGCATCGGTCCAGTAGGAAAGCAGGTTCAGCTTGAAGAACAGCGATTGCACCTTCGACATGCGGCCGGGAATGTTATCGGTCGCCGAGAAGCGCGCCATGACAGAGCCCGTAATCCCGTCGAGCCCGACGCCCATCAGGTCTGAGATTTCACGTTGCTCCGCCCCGCTCAGACCGTCGAAGATATTGGCGAACGCCGCAACAAAGCCTTCTCCCAGATTCCGGTTGCCCTGCCAGCGAAGATCAGACGCGACCGTTGCCGTGTCTGTGATTGACGAGATCACGGCGCCGCCAAGTTTCGCCATAGACTGCCCGGCCCGGATGCCCGACGCGATATGAGCGGCCGTGATGTTCTCGACCTGCCGCGTGGTGCCGTCGATTTCTTTGAATTGCTTCTCAAGCCCAGAGCCCAGATCCTTTACCAGCTTGGGATTGTCCCGGTGTTTTTCCTGAAGGCCGCGCCGAACCTCATCGAACATGGACCGGGGATTCGTACCCCACGTCTCCATGAGTGCGGTTGCGCGCGCCGACGTTTCGAAGCCCGACACCACGGCTTCGATCAGGCTCTTCGTGCCGAAGCGCTCGTTGTACTGAAACCAGGAATCGGCGTCTTTGAAGTGCAGGACACGTTCGGCCGACACCTTCTTTGCCAGGTTCGCCGGGCCCTTGAAGGCGCCTTCCGGCGGGCGCGTGCCGTGCTCATCGGCGCGCAGGTGAATACCCGTGGAAATCCCTTCGTAGGCAGACTTCAGGAACTTGGTCCGGTCAGCGCCGTTGAAGGTGGATTCGTCAAGCAGAGGCTCGATAAAAGCCCGCCATACGTCAAAGCCGGCTGTGCCCACCCGCCGCTGGTCGTGGGATTGCTGCACGATGTAATCCCAGCGCTTGCCGCGCCACCCGCCGGCGCGGTTCAGCCGTTGCCGTGCCCGCTCTTGATGGCGGTGGATAATTTCGGCGATGGCGCGCGCTTCAACTGACTTCGTGGCAGGCCCTTCCCCACCGCTGACGGCGCGCATCTCCCGGGCAATGTCCAGATCGAGCGCCCCCTTGCCGTCGCCGAGCAGACCGCCGCGGCGCGTGATGAACTCGAGCAGACCGGCCTTGCGCAGCTCCGCCACCATGCCACCCATGTAGCCGAGGAACATGCCGACACCCTTGGCATCGACCGAGAGGCGCGCGCCGCGCAAAGCCCGGCGACCTTCACCCGGATTGATCCCGACATTGAGCGCCTGAATGGCGTCGTGCGCGTTCAGCCCTTGATCGATAGCACCGGCGATGAACTCATTGACCCGCTTGCGCGCCAGGACATTAAGCGCCCGGTTGCGCTTTTCGATCTTCGCATTGAGCTCGACCGCCTTGGCAAGCTCTTGCGCCTCTTGCATCAGCACGTCTTCATCGCGCTCCGCCCGGCCCAGCTTCAGCCGTTCTTGATGGCGCCGCTGCATCTCTTCGATGATTTGCGAAATCTGTTCGTCGTTCAGCCGGCCGCCGGTCACTTCGCGGATTTCCGGAATGCAGTCTCGAATTGCCATTTAGCGCCCCAAAATATGCACTGTTCTATGCGTCACGGATGGATCAGCAGGCAGCGCGCCACGGCTTCGGCCCCGTCCTTATGAGCCTTCACCGTCTCGCCGCTGATATCGTCGTCTTCAAGCCGCCCGGCTGCCACATCCTCATCCGTGAGCGCTCCTTGCCGCCGCATGGCCTCGATTTCCCCTGTCAGGAATTCGAGCTCTTCGTCGACGGCTTCCTCATCCGGCAGCAGCGCTTCATCGGCCTTGCGGGCCACAAGTTCGGCTTCCTGTGCCTCACGGATAGCCGCCTCATCATCCGGGCCCAGATCGACCCGGCCTTCAGCGTCGCGCATTTCCCGGTCCGCAAAGGCTTCGAGTTCGGCGCGGGATTGTTCCGCCCGTTGCTCACGCATATCCATGATCGCGCGCACGTGATCTTCGCGCTGGGCGCGCGCCACGTCGAAGAGCGTTTCGGCGATTTCGATTTCTTCACGGCCGAGCGGCTTGCGCTCCTTCAGCTTCTTGAAAGTCGTTTCCACCTTTTCGCGCGTCAGGATCGTCTCAGGCCCGAAACCACCGGGCTTCACGTCTTCCGCCGTCCCCGCCTTCCTGGCACGTTTGAGAGCTTTGCGCCGCTCCCGCCGGGCGCGCGTGGCGTCTTCATTCTGGCGTGTGAACCATTCAGGCGTGGTGCCCTTCACCCCTATGACGGTCTGTCCGGGCTCATTTGGGTTGTCGAGAAAGACGCGATGGCCGCCCTCGCTGCCCTTCAATTCCTCGACAACGCCTTCCAACCAGCGCATATCGGCGGCCGAGATACGGCTGTAATTCACGAAGCTTTCCGCCCGGCCTTCACCCAGCGCCGGGCCGCGGTCAAAGGCGCGCGCCGGCGGCGGGCGCACCGGCTCATTCAGTTCGGGAATGAAGCGGGGATCCATGAAATCGTGCGCCGCCTCTCCGCCCTGAAAGCGGGGATCGGTCCGCAGGATCGGGGCGACGTCGACCGGCCGGCCTTCCGCCGTTTGCGCCACGGCCGCGCGCAAGGCACCTTCACGCACGGCGGGATCGGTCCGGCCGAGATAGTCCGACACCTTGCCGAAGCCCGCATGCAGGCCGCCGCCCAGCGCGGCGCCGAAGACAACATTCAGGAGTGAATCGAGATACCCGTAATCGGACTGATCGAAGGCAGCCGCGCCCAGGATCAGAGGCTCGATAAGTGCCGCGCCGGCCGCCCCTTCCACAGCCCCGCGCGCGGTGCGGGCCCCGCTCTTCCCCAAACGCTGAGTCCAGATTGCCATGCGCGAGGCGCGGACCACGGGCACGAATGCCGACGCGATGTTGAGCGGATCGGCCATGCTCACTGCAAGACCGGTCAGGAATTGCGCGACGGCGGTTCCCAGATCGCCGGAGGCGCGCGCCAGGCGGTCGCGCCGGGCAATCTCTTCCTGTTTACGCCGCACGAGCACCGCTACGGCGCCCGCGCGTTCCGGCCGGTCGAAACTCAGGCCCAGCGCACCGTAGCGTTCGTTGAGCTCTTCCGGTGATAGGACTTCGCCCACACGGTCAAGGCGTTCGGCCTGAAGGCCCGCAATGCGCCCGATGGCGCTTACCGGGTTGTGGTGGAAAGCGTCTTCGGCCGTGGCAGCGATGGCGTCGAAGAACGGCGTCTGCAAACGGTCTAGGGAATGCGTTGGATCGGATTGCTTGGGCGGCGTGTAGATCGGCATGGCGTCACCGCGGGACGGGCGTGTTGCCGAACTGAGCGCGCCGCTGGCGGCGCTGTTGAGCGTCTTCGCCGCGGCCGAGCGCTTCGAGCTGGTCGAACGACACTTCGAACCGCTGCGGCGCATCGCCAGGATTCAAAGGCCGTTCCATGACGAATTCGCCGGCACCGTCGACGAGAATGAGGCCCGTCTCATCGCTGTTCGTCACCCATTGCCCCTGTGACCGGAGGTGCGAGAGATAGGAGCGGCCCGCGGCTTCAGGTGTCAGACGGGGATTGGGCCGCGGCACGATGAAATTATCCGGTTGTACACGGCTCATCATGTCTTCGGCGCCAAGCCTCACAAGGTCCGGATCGCGCGAGGCCGGCACCCGATAGCTGCCCTCGAAATGGTAATCGCTGAACATGGCTTCGAAGGCTTTCTTTGCCGCGCCGCCGGTCTTGCCCTGTTCGACCGCGAATTGAGACGCAAGGGCCTCGACCGAGTCGGTCACCTTGGCGATATAGGTTTGGGAGGCCCCGGAGGCCGCAAGGCTTTGCGTCAACGGCGTCATCTGCCCGGCGAGGTTATCGCGCAGAGCGTCGACGGCCCCGGTGCCCAACTTGCCGACATTTTCGCGCAGTACCTTGGGATCCTCGAGCGCCGCCTTGGCCAACAGGATTTGCGCGTGCTCCTTGCCGTCGAGCAGGCCGACGCCGTAGAGCGCCGCGGGCAGGTCTTCTTCATCGACCAGCTCAGCCATGAGGCGCGGGAAGTGCGCCCCGGCGACGGATGAAAGCCGCTGGATTTCCCCGACGGCATTGACGACACGGTTTTCGTCCCCTTCATCGCCCACGATATTGGCGGCAAGCGCCTTGCGCTGCCCGGCACTCAGCAGGCGCGGATTGAAGGCACCCAGCCTGGCCTGTTCGTCGAGCAGGTTCGCAGCCGCATCGGCGAAGGCATCGGCGTCCCCGCCGGTGAGCGCCGTACCGAGATCATCGACAAGCTCAGGATCGGATTGCGCGACCTGTGCGACCGGGTCTTTATCGAGCCGCCTTGCGATGGCCGCAGCTTCGGTTTCCAGCGCCGACCGGTAGCGCGCCGTGAGTGCGGCACCGGGGCCCTCGACAACGAAGGAGTTGAGGATTTCCGCGCGCTTCGCCGGATCGGCGCCCTGGAGCGCCTTCACCGCCTGCCCGGCCCGCTTGGCGGCCGCGAGGTCTTCCAGCGCGAGCTGCACTTCATCCGGCTTGAAGCCGACAAACAGGTTCGGGTCGTTGAGCAGCGACGAGGCGTCATTGCCCGCCGCGAGCGTGGCCACCGCATCATCGATCCGGCGGGCGTTGATCCGCCGCAGCCGGCCTTCCAGCTTGTTACGGGCCGCCTCCCGCTCGTTGATAAGCTGCCGCTGATCGGCCAGCCATTCTTCGCGCTGCGGCTCCGTGAGCCCCGGCAGGTTATCGGCGATAGTCCGGGCGCGGTTTATGGCGGCCAGCTCACCCTTGGCCGCATAGGTTCCCAGCACGTCCCGCGAGGATGCCTCGAGCTTCGCCCGGGCGTTCAGGTTACGGATGGACTGATCCGCTTCCTCCTGGCTGATGCCGAAGAGAGGGTTTGCCGTCAGGATGCCCCATTTCGTCTGGAGATCCGCGGCCAGCTCCTGAAACTCCGGCGTGCCCGTGCCGCCCTGCCGGGCGAGCGCCATAAGGTCGTTTTCGTTGGCCTCGATACCGGCCAGCATGGCGCCCTTCTGCCGTTGGCGTTCGACACGCTCCGCATCGGCCTGGATACCGCGGCTGACGCGCTCGACCTCACGGGTCGCAAGCTGGAATACTTGCGGCCCGAACCCTGCCTGTGCGGTGTCACGGAGCTGCCGGGCGAAGGCCATGCCCGCTTCGTTGAATGCCTGAGCATCGGTCGGAGACTGTTTGCGCAGTTCGACCAGCCGCTTGCGGATATCGCTTTCGGATTCGGCCAGATAGGCAGCGAGCGCGGCGTTCTCACGTGCCGCCGAATACTCCGGCAGCAGACGGCCCAGGAACCCCGGCTGATCGACTGTGATGTTTCCGGCGTCATCGCGACCCACGGCTTTGGCGCCCGCCTTGGCGCCTTCATCCTTCAGCCCCTCGTCGATCACATCGCGCAGACCAATGGCGGTATCGAGCACTTGAGAGAACGGGCTGACAACCTGTCTCGTATCGAAGGGCTTCGGCTCTTGCGTCAGGCTGCGCGGTGTGCGCCTCGTCGGAACTCTCACCATTATGCCGCCCCCGCCGCAAGCTTGCCGAGCGTCAATAGATCCTGTGTCGTGCCCCGGATGAAGCCTTCCTGTGCTTCGAAAAGCGACTGCCGCCGGTTGCGGCCAATCCGGAGAATCCGGGACGCCCGCTCGCGGCCAATCTCGGTCAGGCCGGTTTGCGTGGTGCGCTCACGCAGTGCCGCCGCCGTCGGGCTTGTCGGATCGCGCCCGGCAGAGGCCAGAGCTGCATCGATGTTACCCAGCGTTTCGGTCAGTTCCGACGCCAGGGCGGCCGAGACTTCATCAGCCTGGATACGGCCAAGCTTGGCCTGCCTTTCGGCCTCGCGCTTCTTGAAGTCGCGCACATTCATTTGATGCTGGACCGCCAGGCCGGCCACGCCACCCAATGCTGCCGGTGCAAAATCACCCATCAGTAAGATACCTCTGCCAACGCCGCACGGATGGTCAAGCGTCCGGGACGGGGCTGACGAAACACGACCCCGGGCCCTTCCAGACTCACGCCCAGCACGCGCGCCCAATAGATCCCGGTGAAGGGCACGGGATCTTCGTCGATACTCTCCCATTCTTGACGCGGCAGGCTATCGTTGTGAAGAAGACCGCCGACCGTTTCGAAGAAGTCGAGAGCGAATTTCTTGACCCCGATTCGGCGTGTGCCCTTCCGGCGTGAATCTTCCGCATGCAGCACATGAAATTCCGCCAGCGGTTCAAACGCAAGCCCGGCGTCATAGCTCACCCCGTCAAGCGAGGCATCGGCAATAGTGCCGTCGGGCTCGACAGTGAAATCACCGAGGTCGCGATTGCCATCGATCACAGCGACGGTTTCCCCCGCGAGGTGCAGGAGGGATTCGAAGCCGGTCACGAACGGGTCGCCTGTCCAGTCGACGAGTGCATCACCCGTCCAATCGATGATGTTCTGCAACGTAGTCGCATCTGTGCTGAAGCCGCTGGAATCGACGAGGCGGTCATAGTCGAAGCGTTCGATCATCCATGTCTCGACAGAATTGATCGTGCGCGTGAGGGCCGCATAGATTGTGCCCCGGATGCTGGCGACCGATTTCCACGCGCCCTGTGTCACCCAGGGCAGCCAACCATAGATGCGAAAGCCTTCCTCGGTCAGTTCCCGGTGGAGCACTGAGATTGCCCCGGATGCGTTCACCGCCAGCACGTAACGTTCGGGATTTTGATCATTGCCCGACGTATTGGTCAGACCGACCACGGTTCCCAGAAGATCATCGTCATAATCACGGCTAAGATTGTCGAGCCGCCACGGCCGGCGCGCGCAATTCGCCCGTGGGCACGACGCCGAGCACCTTGCGCCCGCCGCGCTCCACGAAGACGACGGTGTCGCCGTAGACCACCGGCGTTACTTGGGCCGCGCCGGTCTGTTCGATCTTCTTGAAGGCAATAGTGTCCGGAGTGATGGCGCCAATCTGGGCATTGTCTTCCACGTACCAGATCCGGTCATTGCCAAGCAGGATCAGGTTTTCGGCCTCGACGGCGTAGAGGATTCGCACCTGTCGGTCCGCCTTGATGAATTCGAGAATGGCCGAATCCGCGTTGCCTTCTTCAACGTTGAAATCCGTGACCTCATTCGTGGCGCTCAGAGCGATGGCATCGGTCTTTTGCGGAAAGTCCGTGAACGCCAGGCGCCGGCGAACCATCGCGCACGAGCGGGGATAGCCGCGCGTTCCGGCGATGAACTGTTCATCCCAGATCAGGGAGGCCGGCGGCGAGGACACAAGAGAAGGTGCGCCGGAGATTTTCGAGCTGTGGTTGGGGCCGTCCAAGTCCTCCATGTCCGCGGGCCCTTCGAAACCGTTGGTAATCACGATGCGCACAATGTCTGAGCCGAAATTAATGGAGATGATTTGCCCTTCCGCGCCGCTATCAGCGCCCAAGACGACTTCGCCGACCCGAAAGCCGCTCGCGTCGTTGACGGTGACGTCATAGGCCGGAGGCAATTCGTCGATAATGTCTCCCGTCGCAGTGGTGCCGTTGGTCACCCCGGTAATCTGAATCTCCCGAAAGCCGTAACGGAGCCGCTGACCGACATGCCCGGATACGAAAAACGCCGTAGACGTCGTGAGCGTGACGCCCGTCCCGGAGTAAGCGCTCACGGCCAGGGTGACGTCTTTCACATCCTCAAATTTATGGTACGGCTGAAGGATCGAGTTGCCCGGTCCCGCGGCAAACTCGAAATCGTTGATAGTCCACACCCCGCCGGTGAACTCGAGAGTCTGTGTCCAGAAGGACTCGGACGTCAGATAGAGCTTCCCGCCATCAGCCGTGGCAACCAGCGTGGCAAGATCGGCCGTACCCCACGGCGCGCCGGCCAATTCACCTGTCTTGAAACCGTCCACGACCCGGAACGATTCGAGCGTGCCGTCGGAGAAGGCGAGAATCCAGTCATCATCATCCGAGGTCACATAATCGAAGACCACGGATTCGCCGTCGGGATGTTCGACAAATACGGAGCCGGGGCGCCTGCCCAGGGCGCCATCTTCCAGAATGCGCAGATTGGTCCCGCGCTTCAGCCCGTGTTGCGTCTTGTCTGGATCAGAAAGAGCCGTAATCCGAGGGCTGAGCGCGCCACGCCAGAATTGCGCTTGCGGCGTCGTGTTCCTACGGCCGGCCATAGCGGCGTCTCCGGATGGAGCGGCTTTCGACCTTCCGCTTGTGGCCGGCCGATTGTGCGGCCCGTCCGAACCAAATCGCTGCGGTACTCTCGCTTGCCGCGGCCGCGCGCTCATCTTCCCAGAAGGCCCGCTGGAATGCGCCGATCAGCATGTACCGGACGCCCGTACGGAAATTCGGATGCCAGAGCGTTTCGCCCGAGCGGTAAATATGGCGCACGAAGATGCCGGAGCTATGATTGACGAGCAGCTTCGACTCTTCGATTTCATAGTCTGTGATTGGAAAGGGCTTGCCCCCGCCCAGAGCGAGAAGCACCGCCTTGACCTCGAGATTATCCGGCGGCAGTGACCATTCATCCGTGAAGATCTTGTCCGCCCGGGCGCCAATATGCGTAGGCGCCACCGTCTTTGTGCCAAACGGCCACTCCGGCCCGGACGTCAAGGCCGCCTCGACGACATCCTCGTAAACGGTTTCGGCGACGGTCGCGTTGTCGCTGCCGGAGGACAGAGCCGACTGCGGCTTGTCGCCGACGCCCGTCAGAGCCCCGTTTATGATTTGCAGCTTGATGACTTCGTCGGACATGGCGCGAGAATGCGCCGCTTACGGAAGACCAGCAACGCACCGGAAATGAAAGGCCCCGGCCGATGCCTCATCAAGCACATCTGCCGGGGCCGCTTTGGGCACTGAGGTTATGGGTGTAAACGAATGGCTTCAGTATGCACATTGTCGCGCGTGGCGCAACAGTCTGTGCCCTACTCTTCCCCGCCTTGCGACTTGTCGTCTTCCGGGCCGGACGCTTCGCCCCCGTCATCCGCCGATACAAGCCGTCCCAGCAGGGCCATTGCCGCGTCCGTGTCTTCCTTCGAAACGCTGTTTACGTGCAGGGCGCCCGCCAGCTTGCGCCGGTCCGGCGTGCCGTCACGGTTGAAATCGCTTTCGCGATCCAGCGTTTCGATGGCATCGGCGACCGTGCCGATCCACACGTTGCGCGTCATGGGCGCCGCCGGCCCCGGGTCTGACACGGCCTTCGTGGCGGCCAAGCGGTTCTGCGCCGCGGCGACGATTTCATCCCAATTCGCGGGCTTCGCGCGGCTGTAGCGCTCGAACTTCTCCAGTTCCCGCGCCACCGGCCCGTAGCGCTCCAGAACGACGCCCGCTTCAAGATCATAGACTTCAACTTCGGTCGGCATGATTCAGCCCTTGTCTTTCGTGGGTTACACCGCGCGCCGGTCAGGTGCCGTAGAGGCGCGCAGCGAATGCCTTGTAATTGATCCCCGTCGAGATCGTGCCGGCCACGTGCGTGTAAAGACGCATGTAGCGGCGCACGACTTCGTCCTGTTCGTTCGCAAACGGCAGTTCGTAGCGACCGACCGTCGAGTTGATGGCGCTGCCCTTTCGAACCGACGTGTGACCAAGTTCGAGCATGGGCCCGTTCTCGATGTCCGAGGCGAAGCCGGAGTCGGACGAAAACTGCGTGATGATGTGGTAGAGCTCATCCGTCGCCACTTCGATGGCCGACACATCGACAATGACAATCCCGGGGAAAAGCGCCTGGCCCAGATCGAGGATTTGGTCAGAACCGCCAACCTGAGCTGCGGCACTGGCAGTGATCGCACCGGCATCCTTCAGTTCGAGAAGGGCGTCAGCCGAATAGTAACGTTGCACCATTTTCTTGCGAAGCTCCCTTCTACTTCACGATGGGCGCGTCAGTGATCGACGAAAGGCGCGTCACCGAAAAGCCGTTTTCAATTGCGATGCCGATGTCCCATTCGATCCGGGTGCGCTCAACCGGCTTGTCGTCGAGTTCGCCCAGGTCGCGCGGGTCCATA